>ENA-OQAS01000254-OQAS01000254.1-human-gut-metagenome-genome-assembly--contig:-NODE-254-length-28841-cov-3.058682_pt1 | contig 28841 bp, 22 predicted proteins | sample MGYA00242733_ERZ504523 | MGnify/ENA primary metagenome ERZ504523 (study PRJEB26092, sample SAMD00036239) | human gut metagenome | host: Homo sapiens | study: EMG produced TPA metagenomics assembly of...
GCTCACGTCTTCTTTTACGCCCGGAATGGAGCTGAATTCGTGAAGCACACCATCAATTTTAACCTGGCTTACAGCTGCACCCGGCAGGAAGACAGCATAATTCTTCTTAAAGAATTTCCAAGTGTAGATCGTAATGTGTCTGTTATCTGATGCAGCTGTTATGTCTGTATGGCCGACTATCAAACCTTGCTTGACTCAAGGCAAGGCACTTTATTTCTCTCATGGCTTTGCTATTACTTGGAGTGACCGTACAGGGGTAGTTCCTCCTGCTGATATTGATGTGATCATGGTAGCTCCTAAAGGGTCGGGTACTTCACTGCGTACCATGTTCTTGGAAGGTCGTGGTTTGAACTCTTCATACGCTATCTATCAGGATGTAACCGGCAAGGCTTATGAACGTACTATTGCATTGGGTATTGGTATCGGTTCAGGCTATTTGTTCGAAACTACTTTCCAGCGTGAAGCAACTTCTGACTTGACTGGTGAACGCGGTTCTTTAATGGGGGCTATCCAAGGATTGTTGTTGGCTCAGTATGAAGTATTGCGTGAAAACGGACATAGCCCTTCTGAAGCGTTTAATGAAACTGTAGAAGAATTAACCCAGTCATTGATGCCTTTGTTTGCTAAGAATGGTATGGACTGGATGTATGCTAACTGCTCTACTACTGCTCAGCGCGGTGCATTGGATTGGATGACTCCGTTTCATGATGCTATCAAACCTGTAGTTGAAAAGTTATATCACAGTGTGAAGACTGGCAACGAGGCTCAGATTTCTATCGATTCTAACTCTAAACCCGATTATCGTGAAAAATTGGAAGAAGAATTGAAAGCATTGCGTGAAAGCGAAATGTGGCAGACGGCTGTAACCGTACGTAACTTCGTCCTGAAAATAATTAATAGTTAGTATTTAGTATAGAAAGCGGGGGTGCGATGAGGCATCTCCGCTTTCTTTTATATATATTAATGTTAGTGGTATTGTTTATATCATGTGTAGTCGCTAATTTTGTGAAAACTTGACTTAGACATGAATAATAGATTATCACTTTTATTAATAGGGTGCATATTTCCCTTTCTATCTTTTTATGCACAAAAGAATATGAATCTTCCACCATATTATCCCACAGTAAAAGGTATTACGGATTATGCTGTGTGGCAGCTTGTATATCCGGATTCTTTATTAAAGGCGGATATTGCAGGTGAAGCAGTGTGTACACTCCGCATTGATAGTTTGGGTATTGTCCGTAGTAAATATATTGAAGCCACTCATCCTTTGTTTGCCAAGGCGGCCGAAGATGTGATTGAGGGGATGCGTGAATGGCAGCCTGCAAAGAAAGCGGGTAGAGATATAGATAGTACTGTAGTCTTTCATATTCCTTTTAATCCTGATATTTACAGTGACCGTATTTGGCGGCAGCAGCAAGTTCTGGAATCTTGCAGGGGACAATTTGTCGATTCCATGCCTGTCTTTCCAGATGATATTCGTAGTCTTGTTATGGGAAATATGGGTTGGCCTGATGATAAAGTGGATAAAGCCGTTGCTATTTGCCGTTTTACGGTGAATGAAAACGGGGAGATTATGAATATCCGTGTGATAAAAGGCACTCATCCGGCTTTTGATAAAGAGGCTATACGTATTCTTTCTAATTTTCCCCGGCTGATTCCTGCCATGAAAAACAGCAAACCTGTGCCATATGATTATTTTTTGACTATGCGTTTTTGGAAAGAGGATCTGGAACATTATTTATTGTATAGGGAATGTGCACAGGAAGATTTGGAAAAGACCACTTGGGAGCCTTATAGATACTCTTCTTATCCCGGTGGTACTGTTGCTTTGACGCAATTTATAAATTCTCATCTGAAAATAACTCCCGAAATGAAAGCTACGGGAAAGCAGGGACGGGTGATTTATAGTTTCAATGTGGATATAGATGGTTCAATGAAAGATTTTCGGCTGGTGAGAGGACTTGATCCATTAATGGATGCCGAAGCATTGCGGGTACTTCAATTAGTGAATGAAAAATGGAGTACGGGGTATTATTTCAATTCAAAGAAATGGTATCGGGAGTTTTATGTGAATCAATTCACCATTCCCATTATTTTTAGTTGGTAGCTTATACATATTGCTACTTTGGACTTGAGATTTCGATGTTTTGACAGTTTTTGGAGTACACCTGTAACATTAAGGAGGATTACCGTTCTTGAAGGATCATTTTGTTCTTCGGTCAACTTTCGGAAGTATCTCTGACCTGTCAGCTTTTCGATACAGGAACTTCGAGCATGTATGCCCTCATGCTCTCATTGTGTGTATAACAGGCTAATTATAAATTACTTATGTGTTGACGGTAAAAATACTTGCTCTCACTTATACTCTCATGCCCTCACTATGTTTTGAAGTTTCTTTTTACATAACATGCTTGTTGTCAGTTATGTATATTTTTTACAGGCTGTTTGTGTTTGATGCAAAGTAGGACATTTTCAGGCTTTTCTATCGTAAGAAGTATGCATGAGAAGGGTTTCTACGAAATGAGGCTTACGATGGAATTTCCGGCAGGGGTAAAAAAGATCAAGACGTTTTTAAAAAAGCTCTTGTTCTTTTTTAAAAAGGCGGTTATCTTTTTTTAAAAGCTCTTGATCTTTTAAAACGTCCTGTCACCAACGACAGGAAGAATATAAAAACAGGCTGTACCAATCATTTGATACAGCCTGTTTTTATATTTATAAGATTATATACTACAGATTAGAAGTACAGATAACGGTCATCTTTCACTTCAGCTTTTTTGTAGAGGTCATTGATGAAACTGCTAGCATAACGTCCTGCCATATTAGACAAGTTGTTTTCTTCGTTTTTAGCATCAAATTCTTCTGCACTTTTTTTCTTTGTTATAAACCTGAATCATGTAAACACCTGCATTACCCTTGATAGGACCAGTTAACTTGTTTACTTCAGCTTTGCTTGCATAAGCACCTAAAGCTGGTTGCTGGCGCGAGTTACTGAAACATATGCCGGAGCAGAGAAAGTGATATGTTTTACAGAATCGCTAACTGCATTTGCCATATTTTTCACTTGGGCAATGCTGTTTGCGCCTTTCATTTCAGCTATCAGTTTTTCAGCTTTTTTATCTTTGATGATTTCTGCTTTCAGCATGTCGGCAACCAAGTTGATATTACGATATCCGGCAGGATTAATCTTTTCAAGAGCAACTACCATCAGATGATCGTTCTCACCACATTCATACAATGGAGACACTTCACCTTCTTTGGCTGCAAAAATCCATTTCAACGCTTCACGGGTTCCTTTTACACCACCCACACGGTGTTCTGCGCTACGGAAATCAGCACGTTCTAACAAGCGGTATCCGCTTTCTTCTGCATTGGCAACAATCTTATCCATTGTAGTGTTCTGCGCTACGAATTGGCTGAAATCATTGTATGCCTTGTTGTATGTTTCTTTGCTGAATTCAACCGGACGTTTAATCACTGCAACTTTATATTTATCTTTCATGGCTTTTTTATCCAACACTTGAAGAATAACGTTAGCTTGTCCGATCTGAAGATTGCTTAATTCTTTAACATTAGAATTAATCAATGTGTTGATGTATTTAGCATTGTCAGCATCTAATGCAGCACCTTCATAGTTGCGTGCAGTCAACCAGGTTGCTTCACCTGTCTGACCATATTTTTTGCGATATCAGCAAAGTCAGCTCCATCTTTCAGTGCATTGAAAATACTATCGGCTAAAGTTGCGGTTTTAGCAGCATCTTCAGCATATACCTGAATTTGACGATATTGGATTGAATCGGGAGCAGTCTGCTTGGCAATAATTTTAAAAGCATTATATGAATCATCTGCCTGATTATAGTAAGGACCATATACTTCGTTGATAGTTACAGAGTCCAAACGAGCAACTACATCATTAGGATATACAGTCTTGTTGATTGCAATTTCAGAAAAAGGAACAACAGAGCCGGTGGAACGGATGAATGTGTTCATGTCGGCAGCGGTACCTAGCTGGTTGGCATATTCGGTTACTTCATTTAATACTTCTTTGCGATCTTCTTCAGATGGAGTTACCAATACATCAATGTATTTGATGTTACGAGTTTCAACCGGCTGTTCGAAAGAACTTTTTTCTTGTTATACAGATCTTTGATTTCGCTGTTTGAAACCGTGATAGTTGAATCGCTGATAGAAGAATAAGGAATTGCAGCCAGTAAAACGTCTGATTGTTCAGTGCGTGATGTAAACGCATCTTCAGCTGCAACCGGATTTGAGATCAATGATTTTGCAATCAGGTTCTGATATTTTTCAGCTAAAGTAGATTGGATCAAAGTCTTTTCAATAAAATTCCAAAAAGCTCCCATTTTTTGATAGTATTCTACATATTGTGCAGGCATTTTGCTTGCATCCAGGTGAGCGTAATCTACCAGGAATTTTTTCAGCATATCTTTGTCGAAAGCACCGGTTTGCGGATTGCGGAACGGAGTTTGCATTAATAAGGGGTTAGTACCCTCCTCAATGATTGCTTGAACTTCAGCTTTGCTGACAGTCAGTCCCAATTTTGCAGCTTCTGCTGCGATTAATTGGTTATTTACGTAAGATTGCCATACTTGGTCTTTCACTTGAGTCAGTTGGTCGTCATTTAATGCAGAAACACCTTGTGTCAATTTAATGACTTCTGTGTATTCGTCTACCATTTTTGATACTCTTGTGCTGTAAGTGTTTTTCCATTCACTTCACCTACGTCTTGTTTACCCTGATGTGGTTGGAGAACCTTCCATGCGTCTCCGGCAATGAATGCGAAGAGGGCAAGTCCGATTACAACGACCAACAGAGGCCTTTACTTCTGATTGTTTGTAATGTTGCCATTTAATTTTACTATTTTTGTTTATTGTTTTTTTATACTTCATAGATTTAGCGCACGAAGATACAAAAAATGCAGCTTACAAGCTATTTTATTGTGAAAAAAATCTATTATTCGGTTACTTTCAACTTTACTAATTCAATTTTGGTTGCTGTTACTTTAATTATTTTGAAATGGAATTTATCGAAAGTGATCTCTTCATGTATTTTGGGGAAGCTTTGGTATTGGTGCAGGATGAGTCCACCGATAGTTTGGTAATCATCATTTTCCGGTAGGCCAAGTGAGAACAATTCATTGGCTTTTTCTATTTCCAGACGTCCGGAAGGATGTATTCATTGTCACCGACAGATTTGGCTATGTAAGAAGTCGTGTCATGCTCATCTTCTATTTCACCGAAAATTTCTTCCACTAAATCTTCTAGCGCCACGATGCCGGATGTACCTCCGAATTCATCGACTACTACAGCTAAGGATTTCTTTTGCTGCATGAATAGTTTCATCAGCTTATGCGCTCCCATCGTTTCGGGAGCAATAGGTAGTTGGCGGACACTCTTAGTCCAGTCGGTCTGTTCACGAAACATTTCAGAAGAATGGATATAACCTATAATATTGTCAATGTTTTCTTTATAGACAATGATTTTACTGATTCCGCTTTCAATGAAGCGGGCTTTTAGTTCTTCTATGGGAGTTCCATATTCTATGGCAACAATTTCGGTTCTAGGTACCATACAATCCCTAATTCTGATATTCGAAAAATCTAGTGCATTTTGGAATATCTTGACTTCGGTGTCTATGTCTTGTTCATTTTGAACATCTTGTATACTGCTTTGAATAAAGTAATCTAGATCGACTTTGGTAAAAGCTTTTTCATTGGCTTCTTTATTTGTTTTAATGCCTATAATGTAAAGTAATATATTGGATATTCCCGAAGCAAACTTGCTGATGGGATAGAGCAAGACATAGCAAATGTAAGTGGGAACTGCAAAAATATTCAGAGTGAAATTGGGATTAATCTTAAATAAGGTTTTAGGCAGGAACTCTCCTGTGACCAAGATGATTAATGTGGAAATAATTGTTTGGATCAGTACTAATAAAAAGTGGTTGTCTATCAATCCTGCCAGCAAGTTTTGTTCAATGACTTGTGCCATCAATATACCGTAAATGACCAAAGCGATGTTGTTCCCTACCAACATGGTAGAGATAAAATTGTTCGGATTATGAAAGAAGATGGAAAGTATACGTGAATTTATGCTTTGGCTGTTACGATCCATTTCAAAACGTAATTTATTGGATGAAACAAAGGCTATTTCCATGCCGGAGAAAAAAGCGGAAAAAGCCATTGTGATAAGAATTTGTATAATAATACCCATAATAGTGAGTGAATTAGCGTATCGAATCAGTCTGGTGCTATTTGCAACAGCTTTTGTACTGTCTGCTGGTGCTGTATCTTCTACAGTGAAAATACCTGTGTTATTATAAATTTGATATTCTGTCATTTGCTGGTTGGATTCAAATCCATAACCGGTAATGATTTTGTCTTCTTGTTCAATGCGGATAAATTTGTCAGAATAGACCTTTCCTGTTTTTCATCCCAAAAGAGCAGGTCTGTGTCAAATTTGTCGCCTCTTTGGCTGCGGATATGCACATTGCTTCTCAATTCCCAAAGTTTCTTTTTCTCGTAGTAATAGGCTGTATCGGCTTTTATGCTGGCATCAATATGGAATAGGGAATCAAACTTTTCCAGATAAACTCCTTTTTCAAAAGCCCAATAAGGAGGGTTCTTTTTATCATAAATTTCCCATTCTTCTGTGATAATTTTGTAGCGGGTAATACCGGAATCGGATATAAGGGTAGTAACCCCCAATGTTTTCATGCTAGGCAATGAATCTCTTTCTGTAATGGCTTCCGCCAGATTTTTTTCGCCTCCTGAGCATGCTGGGAATAAAACAAACATAACAGTTGCCCAAATGGCAACTGTTATGTTTAGAAATATAAAGTGTGATTCTTGTTTTTTTTCAGACGACATAATTATCTGATAGTTGTTGTTTCACCAATCCATCCACCGATTGTAACAGAGTCACCTTTCTTCAAGCTGAGGAAGAACAAGTCTGCGTCTTTAGGAGTATGGGCTGCATAAGTACCAATTAGTTTATTTGCTTCTTCAGCAACACTAGGATCTACACTTTTTGCTTTCTGTAATTTGTCGATAACAGCAAAATAAGTACACTTGTTCAATGCGGCTTCATCACTCCAGTTAGGGCTTGATGCATACATATTAGCAATTAAAATGTAAGGCTTACCATTGTTTCCATCCAATGAGATTGACTTCAGCGCATATTGTTTTGCCTTGCTCAACTGTTTTTTGCTGAATAAAATAGCAGCGGTTTTGTATGCATAGTCGGCTTTCTTTAATGGGTCTTGTTCTAAGTTGATAGCCTGATCAAAATAGTCGATACATTTGTCCATATCACCTTTCTTGTAATACATGTATCCGCAACCTACAGCAGTTTCGGCAGTCGGTTCGATGGCATGTGCGGCTTCAGATGCAGCAAAGTAAGCTTCCTGTTCTGTACAGTTTAGCATCTGCATTACAGAAATAACTTGCTTCAGATAATCCAAATTAGTTTTGTTTTGTTCAACTTTCGGAGCATAGATAGCTTGTAGGTTGTCGCAAGTCGCTACACCACTGTTAATGAAAAATGCATCGATATTGTCTTTTGCCACTTTCAATAATTTTTTGTCATTTTCCTTTGTAGCAGCTTTTAAAGCTCCATCAGCAACTCCTGATGCAAACAAGTAATCCTGAATGAATTGTTCTTTGTATGCTTCATCACTCTTCATTTACGGGCAGCAGCATCCATGAATTCTTGTAATACAAAATAGTCGGAATTTTCTTTTTCAAGTTCAATGGCTTCTTTGAACATGTTGTATGCTTCATTCATGTCCTGTCCACCCATTGTGAAGTAGTCATGTGCCTTCATTCCGATAATTGAACCCTTTGTAGCATCTCTTTTAACCAACTTGTTCAAATCGTCCAGATATTGGATACGCTGGTCGTGAACTTTCATCAGTTCATTGAAGTATTGTTTTTGCTTAGCTGCATCTTTTTCACCGGCTATTAAAGCACGAAGAATTTTTGCACCATTAGTATAAGTACTTACTTGAGCTTTGGGGGCTTCTGTAAATACGCTCATCCAAGGAGTATAGGCGTCCTTGAAATTGTTAGTTTTGACATACTCAGTGTAAATACTGATATTTTTCAAGCATCGGATACTGTCTTCACCATGTCCGAATCTTGATCCGTCTGACGCTCCGGTCTGAGCGAAAGAAGCTGTTGTACCTAAGGAAAGAACGAACAGCGCTGTTACCATCTTCATTTTCATCGTATATAAATTTAGTTGTTGTTATTTATTTGCTTCTCTCCATTTATCAATCCACTTTCCATTTCATGAACCAACGTTCATTGAAAGTGAGCCCGATATTGATTCTCAAATAGTTCTCTTCCATTAATCCTTTAAATTTAGGACTGACTTTAATGTATTGTCCGGAAATGTTCAGCATAGATTTACTTTGGAACATGGGAAGTCCGAAACCTACACTGACGCCATATTCGCGTGCACCGTCTTGAAAACTGGTTGCTCCTGTGTCCGGATCAGTATAGCTTACCTTATTATAAGGAGTTGAATAATAAGCTCCCATACGGTAACGGATACGCTTCAGATAGTTGTGGCTGATATAACTTGGTACGAATTCCGCACCAAAAGCTATTTTTGTGCGGTTATTCATTTCCACACTTTCTTTGTTGAACTTGCTCCAAGTCAGATCGGCTGTATTCCATTTTTGTAAAGTATAGTCAACCCCAATCGTCAGGCGGTTGTCATATACATAAGTAAGACCTGCACCAAATGTATGTGGCATTTTAAACGGGTTTGGAATAGTATCGCCAGTTTGTGACTGTACATAAATGGAACCATTACTTTCCGTACCTGTCTGATGATATTTATATGCATCTCCGTGCAAGGTATGTCCCAGTGTATAAACGGCACCTACATTTATTGTGTTTTTCTTGTTTAACTTATAAGTATACTGTAAACCAAAATCCAATTTATAATCACTGATGGAAAATTTGTCTAATTTGATACTACGTGTATCTGTCGCTCCAATAGCTGTCATGGATTGATGGGTAATGTCTCCATAAAGATATGAAAAATTTGCACCAACAGACAAATTATTAAATACTTTATAACCTAATCCTACAAAAACCTGGTGAAAGCCTCCGTCGCCATTATAAGATTCGGCCCACTTTCCGTTATTGTCTACATCCTCAAAATCATGTGTTTTGGAAATATTGTAACCTACTGTAGAAAATGGAAGAAAACCAACTGTCATTCCCATTTTTTGCCATAGACGGAATTGCATGGCCAAATAGTCAAAACTTGAGTTTTTAGCATTGGTTTTTACATTACCATCCTTGAAGTTCGCATTTTGAAGAGTCATTCCTGCATCGAACAAGAATGTCAATGAATCGATAGCTGTATAAGATGCCGGATTAGACGCGTTGATTTGGTAGCCGTTTCGCAAACCGTATGCTATTCCTCCCATTGCTTTACTGTTACCAAAATTTTGATCAGCTAACTGACCAAAGCCGTAGCGTGTATAGGGAGAATTTGTGCTTGTTTGGGCTACGGCCAGCCCTGTGACTGTGAGTAATATTGACGCACTAATCAGTCTTTTATAATTTATCATTATAGCTTAATATTCTGTTTAAACCTTTCAATACTAAAAATCTATCTGCAAAGATGATACTTTTTAATTTTGTATCAAAAGAAAATTCATCTCCGCCCGTTAAAAAACCAAAAGCTCAGGATAATTCTTTTGAAGATGGGTGATATAGCCGCTCATTTCAAATTCCATTCCGCGAATGACTCCTGCCCGGATAGCCGTTTCTGTAGATTGTCCATACATCGGAACTTCTCCTTTAGCGCTTACTTTGGGAAGTTTGTCGGTGAATATGTTCAATGCCTTGAAACGCATACGCATTCCTGGAGAAATATTGCCTCCATGATAGGCTCCGTCAGCGTCAATAAAATCGTATGTGACACAGGTTCCTGCATCAATAACCAGCACATCGTGTCCAGGCTTCAGCCAGTTTGCTGCGACCACAGCTGCTAAACGGTCCATGCCCAGTGTTTGAGGCGTTTTATATAAATTAGTGACGGGAACAGGGGTTTCATGACTTAATTCGATGATGTTAAAAGGCAATCTTTCCAGTTGGTGCCGGATCGTATTGCTTAGTGTTATGACAGAAGCTATGATACCTCGTTTCAACGGGTATCGGGAGCAAAGCATCGGGAGGCAATCTAAAGAATGATTGGAGCCACGAAATACTTCAACTAACTCGCCTTTGTCGAATATAGCCAATTTGGCTACTGAGTTTCCTATGTCGATTATTAAATTCACAACTTTGCTTTTTCGGCTGCAAAGTAACGCAAAAAATAAATAGGAATAGCAATAAAAAATGGTATTTGTGAGGAATTAATTAATATTTAGGTGTACTTTTGCATCGGTAAACAGAGAATGGAATTTATGAATAAATTAATTATAGCATTGATATTGTTATTCTTTTTCTTGGGTCAATCGGTTAGAGGTCAGGAAGATAACATAAAGGTAAGTCTGATGACTTGTGCTCCCGGTACGGAAATATATGCTTTGTTCGGGCATACGGCATTGCGCTATGAGGATAAGGCACGTGGAGAGGACTGGGTGTTTAATTATGGTATGTTCAGCTTTAATACTCCCCATTTTATCTATCGTTTTGTCAAAGGAGAAACTGATTATGAATTGGGCGTAACCCGTTATCCTTATTTTGAAGGCAGTTATGCTATGCGTGGTTCCTCTGTTTATCAGCAGACATTGAATTTGACTATTTCGGAAAAACAGGAGCTCAGAAGATTGCTGGAAGAGAATTATCTGCCGGAGAATAGGGTTTACCGTTATAACTTTTTCTATGATAATTGCACTACCCGTGCGCGTGATGTAATAGAAAGGTGTATTGAAGGGAAGGTTGTTTATTCTGAAGGAAAGGAGGGACTCTCTTTTCGGGATATTGTCCATCAATATACTAAAGGACACAAATGGGATGAACTGGGCATTGATATGTGTTTGGGCAGTGAAGCTGATAAGCCTATTGATGCGCGTAAGCAGATGTTCGCCCCTTTTTATTTGCTGGAAGCGGCAAAAAAAGCGACTATAGTAGTAGGTGACAGCGTGCGTCCTTTGATTCTGCATGAAAAAAAGGTGGTGGATGCAGAACCGGAGAATGTTGGTGACGGTTTTCCATTGTCACCCCTGGCGTGTGTCTTTATTTTAATAGGAATTACTTGTTTTGTAGGATGGTTGCAGTTTAAAACCAGGAAAATAATCTGGATTTGGGATTTGCTTCTTTTTGGTGTACAAGGGTTAGCGGGGTGTGTCATTACTTTCCTGGTCCTTTTTTCTACTCATCCTACGGTAGGGTCCAATTGGCTTATCCTTTTATTGAATCCTATCCCTTTACTTTACCTTCCGGTCATGGTTTGTCGAGCTATAAAAGGTAAAAAAGACCTCTATCATACAATAAATGTAGTGTATTTAACACTTTTTATAATGATAATGCCGTTTGTACAGCAAAAATTCAATGTAACGGTATTACCTTTGGCACTGTGTTTGTTGATATGTTCTGCAAACCACGTTTTATTATATTACAGACAAAACAATAAATGAAAGGACGCATCTTAACTTCTCTTTTGACTGTTATCGCATTAACAGGGTTGCAGGCACAGAACATTCCTGCGGTTCCCAGGTTGGTGGTCGGATTGACTATTGACCAGTTGCGGACTGATTATATAGAGGCTTTTTCGGCTTTATACGGTGAACGTGGTTTCAAGCGGTTGTGGAGAGAAGGACGGATTTATCGGAATGCCGAATATGACTTTATTAATGTGGATAAGTCATCAGCTGTAGCGGCCATTTATTCTGCACTACACCTTATACCAACGGAATCGTGGGGGATAACTGGATGGACCGCAGTACTCTGCGAGTCCTTAATTGTGTGGACGATGCTGATTTTATGGGTATTTACACTTCAGAGTCCACTTCTCCGCAGAAAATGAAGGTGTCGACTTGACAGATGAGTTGGTAATAGCCACACAAGGAATAGCTGAAGTTTATTCTATCGCTCCTACACGTGAAATGGCGGTGTTGGCTGCCGGTCATGCTTCGAAAGGTGCATTCTGGTTGAATGATGAAACAGGAAAATGGAGTGGCAGTACATATTATGGTACATTTCCTGCATGGGTGACTACTTATAATGACCGTGAAGGATTGGATTTCCGTATCGGCAATATGTCGTGGGAGCCTTATTTGCCTGTGACTGTCTATAAATATTTGACTAGCGAGAACAAACAAGTTACGTTCAAGCATAATTTCGATGACGAGCGGAAAAATAAATACCGTAAATTGAAAACAAGCCTTATGCTAATGATGAGGTAAACCGTTTGGTTAATGCTTGTTTTAGTAATACTTCCATTGGAAGGATGCTGTTCCGGACTTTTTGTCACTGGCATATTATGCCGGGAATTATGATCATAAGGCTCCTGCAGAACTCCCGATGGAAATGCAGGATACCTATGTACGTCTGGACAACAGTATTGCTGAATTATTGGAATTGATAGACCGGAAGGTTGGTTTGAACAATACTTTATTCTTTATAACCTCTACAGGATATGCTGACGCTGATCCTGTTGATTCTCCTCAATATAAAATACCGGGTGGAGAATTCCATATTGAACGTTGTTCTGCTCTGTTGAACCTTTATTTGGCAGCTATTTACGGTGAAGGACAATGGGTGGAGGCGCATTTTGAGCAGCAAATATACTTGAATCATAAGCTGATAGAGCAGAAACAACTGAATATATCCGAGATATTAAATCGTGCGGCAGAATTCTTGGTACAGTTCAGCGGAGTGAAAGATGTGTATTCTTCACAACGTTTGCAATTGGGAGCGTGGACTCCTACCATTGATAAAATTAAGAATTACTATAACCCGATATGTTCCGGAGATTTATGGATAGAAGTCTTACCAGGCTGGACTGTATTCCGTGAACATTCGCTTGATACGCAGGTGCAACGCTATTCATATGCGTCGGCTCCATTGATTTTCATTGGGAACGGAATGAAACCGGAAATAATCCATGCGCCTATAAAAATAGGCAATATAGCACCCACCGTAGCCCATTACATGCGTATTCGTGCTCCTAATGCAGCCGTTCTGGCACCAATGACAGACATCAGAAAATAATATTAAGGAGAGAAGTGCAAATAAATCAGCATTTTATTGTAACTTTGCACTTTCAAAAGTAATCAAATTAGAAAATAATAAAAACAAAAAATACAATGGGATTTAATGAATTTATTGGCAAATTGTTTGGAAATAAGGCCACTCGTGACATGAAAGAAATCAAGCCATGGGTTGATAAAATAAAGGCTGTTTATCCGGAAATTGCCAAATTGAGCAATGACGAGCTTCGTGCAAAAACAGTAGAATTAAAGAAGTACATTTCTGATTCGGCTGCTGAGGAACAAAAGAAGATAGAAGAATTGAAAGGTACTATCGAAACTACAGAACTGGAAGATCGTGAGGGCATCTTCGCGCAGATAGACAAACTGGAAAAAGAAGTGCTGGAAAAATATGAAAAAGCACTGGATGATGTACTTCCGCAGGCTTTTGCCATTGTAAAAGACACTGCACGCCGTTTTTCTGAAAATCCGGAATTGGTTGTAACCGCTACCGATTTTGACCGTGAACTGGCTGCTCAGGGAAAAGATTTTGTGCGTATTGAGGGCGATAAGGCGATTTGGCAGAACCATTGGATTGCTGGTGGTAATGACATGGTATGGAGCATGGTGCATTACGATGTGCAGTTATTCGGTGGTGTAGTGTTACATAAAGGCAAGATTGCCGAAATGGCTACTGGTGAAGGTAAGACGTTGGTAGCCACTTTGCCTGTGTTTTTGAATGCACTGACCGGTAATGGCGTACATGTAGTTACTGTTAATGATTACTTGTCAAAACGTGACTCGGAATGGATGGGGCCATTGTATCAGTTCCATGGATTGAGTGTGGACTGTATTGATAAACACCAGCCCAATTCTGATGCACGCCGCAGAGCTTATATGGCCGATATCACTTTCGGTACGAATAATGAATTCGGTTTCGATTACTTGCGTGACAATATGGCTGTCAGTCCAAAAGACTTGGTGCAGCGTAAACATAATTATGCTATTGTCGATGAGGTGGACTCTGTATTGATTGACGATGCTCGTACTCCGTTGATTATTTCCGGTCCTGTTCCTAAAGGTGAGGATCAGTTGTTTGAGCAACTCCGTCCTTTGGTAGAGCGTCTGTTTGAAGCTCAGAAAAAGTTGGCTACCCAATATTTGGCCGATGCCAAACGCTTGATTGCATCGGATGACAAGAAAGATCAGGAAGAGGGATTTTTGGCATTGTTCCGTAGTCATAAGGCACTGCCCAAAAATAAGCCGTTAATCAAGTTCCTAAGTGAACAAGGTATTAAGGCAGGTATGCTGAAGACTGAGGAAATTTATATGGAACAGAATAACAAGCGTATGCCTGAGGCCACTGATCCATTGTATTTCGTAATTGATGAAAAGCAAAACAGCGTAGATTTGACCGATAAAGGTATCGACCTGATTACAGGAAATGCGGCAGATCCTACTTTATTCGTTTTGCCTGATATTACTTCCCAATTGTCTGCTTTGGAAAATGAGACAGATTTGACAGAAGAAGAAAAACTGGCCAAGAAAGATGAACTGATGACAAATTACGCTATCAAGTCTGAACGCGTACACACTATCAACCAGTTGCTGAAGGCTTATGCCATGTTCGAAAAGGATGACGAATATGTTGTAATCGACGGACAGGTTAAGATTGTTGACGAACAGACAGGACGTATTATGGAAGGCCGTCGTTATTCTGACGGTTTGCATCAGGCTATTGAGGCCAAAGAAGGCGTGAAGGTGGAAGCTGCTACCCAGACCTTTGCTACCATCACTTTACAGAACTATTTCCGTATGTATCATAAATTGTCGGGTATGACCGGTACAGCGGAAACGGAAGCGGGAGAACTTTGGGATATTTATAAATTGGATGTCGTTGTTATTCCGACGAATCGTCCTATTGCCCGTAAAGATATGAATGATCGCGTTTATAAGACAAAACGTGAGAAGTATAAAGCTGTCATCGAAGAGATTGAAGAAATGGTAAAAGAAGGACGTCCTGTTCTGGTAGGTACCACTTCGGTGGAAATCTCTGAAATGTTGAGCAAAATGCTTGCAATGCGCAAGATTGAGCATAATGTGTTGAATGCGAAACTGCATCAAAGAGAGGCGGATATTGTGGCACAGGCAGGTCAGAAGAGTATCGTGACTATTGCTACCAACATGGCAGGTCGTGGTACCGACATTAAGCTGAGTCCGGAAGTGAAAGCTGCGGGCGGTTTGGCTATTATCGGTACGGAACGTCATGAAAGTCGCCGCGTGGACCGTCAGTTGCGTGGTCGTGCCGGTCGTCAAGGGGATCCGGGTTCATCTGTGTTCTTTGTATCATTGGAAGATGATTTGATGCGTTTGTTCTCTTCAGATCGTATTGCCAGTGTAATGGATAAACTTGGCTTCAAAGAAGGTGAGATGATTGAACACAAGATGATTTCAAATTCCATTGAACGTGCTCAGAAGAAAGTGGAAGAAAATAACTTTGGTATTCGTAAACGCTTGCTGGAATATGATGATGTGATGAACAAACAGCGTGTGGCTGTTTATACCAAACGTCGTCATGCCTTGATGGGTGAGCGTATCGGTATGGATATCGTGAATATGATTTGGGATCGTTGCGCTTATGCTGTAGAATTGGGCGACTTTGATAATGTGAAGATGGAAATATTGCAGACATTGGCAATGGAAGTACCATTCACAGAAGAGGAGTACAACAAGATGAGAAAAGAAGATCTTGCTGAGAAAACCTTTGAAGCGGCAATGAACAACTTCAAGCGCAAGACAGACCGTATGGCCCAGATTGCCAATCCCGTTATCAAACAGGTATATGAGATGCAAGGACATATGTACGAAAACATCATGATTCCTATTACGGATGGCAAACGCTTGTATAATATCTCTGTCAACTTGAAGGCGGCTTATGAAACAGAAGGCAAGGAGATTGTGAAGTCATTTGAGAAGGCGATTCTGCTTCATACTATTGATGATGCATGGAAAGAAAACCTGCGTGAACTGGATGAACTGAAACATTCTGTACAGAATGCTAGCTATGAGCAGAAAGATCCGCTGCTGATCTTTAAGTTGGAATCTGTCAATTTGTTTGACAACATGGTAAATAAGATCAATAACAATACCATTTCTGTATTGATGCGTGGACAAATCCCGGTTCAAGAACCGGAACAAGTTCGTGAAGCTGCTCCCGAACCGCAGGCTCCTCGTCAACAGTATAGAGAGGAAAAGCAGGATTTAAGTGATCCTCACCAGCAAGCTGCTGCCGAACATGACACCCGCGAGGTAAAGCGTGAGCCGGTTCGTGCGGAAAAGACAGTGGGTCGTAACGATCCTTGTCCTTGCGGAAGCGGTAAGAAATATAAGAACTGTCACGGGCAAAATGCGTGATAAATAACGATTATTATAGAAACGTTCGGGTAGAATTTACTACCCGGACGTTTTTTTATTCCTTTTAACTTACTTCTTACATAAATAAGCGTATTTTTGTTCCCTAAGAAAAAATGATAATATGAAAAGATCCGCCTCATTAATAATTCTAGTTGCCGGGACACTTTTTGCTTCCTGCAGCAGTTTGCAGACCATATCTTTTGACCAGTTACAGGCAGCCGATGTCAGTTTTCCGGATGCTGTGAGAAAAGTGGCTGTGATAAACAATATGCCTGTACTGAAAACTAAAGATAATCATGAAATACTGAGCAGCGAATTGGAAGGCGATGGTAAAGTGGCATCCGAAGCTTTGGCAGAGAATATTGCCAATGTGAATTATTTCGATCAGGTCATTATCTGTGATTCTGTATTCCGGGCACAGGATAAAGTGCCACGGGTTAATGTCATTCTGACTAAAGAGGAAGTACGGAAATTGAGCGAGGACTTGGGAGTGGATATGATATTGTCTTTTGATCGTATTCATATTCAGACTAAGCCCGGCGTACTGTTCTATCCGGATTTTCCTATGCCTATAGATGCTGTAGATGGAATTATATCTCCGATTGTTAGAGTATATATTCCCAATCGTGATAAACCTTTGTTTGTAGTTGCCAAGCAAGATACCATTTCCTGGGAAATAGAACCAGCTCTTTCTGACCGGAAGATAGTAAAAGAAGCTTCGGAATATGCCGCTTCTATTCCAGTAGAACATCTGTTGCCACATTGGGATGAGGTGGCTCGTTTTTATTACGATGGCGGGAATATTGAAATGCGCGATGCCGGTGTATATCTTCGTGAGAACAATTGGGATGAAGCGTATAGTCAGTGGAAGATAGCCTATGAGAAGAGAAAAGGCCAGCAAAAGATGAAAGCGGCTTTTAATATTGCACTATATTATGAAATAAAGGATAATGTAGAACAGGCCAAGGAATGGTTGGGTAAAGCGAAGAATTTGGTGAAATCAGGCAGCAGGATGAACAATTGATAGCCTTTTATTCATTGGAGTTAGAGAAAAGAGAGAGTAAGCTATCCCAATTGAGAATACAAATGAAACGTTTTGATGATAATTTTTAGAGAATAAGTGTTGAGAGAAAGATTTTTTTGTACTTTTGGATATAAATAATATATAAAATTGATTTTGGTATGAAACTCAGTGCACAGTCACATGCTTCTATTGCGTCTTCGCTTCGGGAAGCGGTTGATAAATATATAGCGGATGGAGAGAGAACGGTAGTCACCGATATCCATTTGCAACCTAAGCAGGACAGTGGTGAATTAGTTATTTTTAATGATGATGACGAAGAATTGTCACGTACCATAATTGAAGAGTGGGTGGATTATAGTGAAGATGATTTTTATACAATAGTAGAGCGTATACTTCGTGGGGAGATCAACGCATTGAAAGATACGGGAGTTTTGGATAAGTTAGCTATAATGAAGCCTTATTCTTTTGTTTTGGTTGATGAGGATAGGGAAACTGTAACCGAACTTTTATTGATAGATGATGAAGACACTTTATTGCTGAATGATGAACTTTTAAAGGGGTTGGATGAAGAATTGGATGCATTTTTAAAAGACTTGCTTGAAAAATAGATAAAATAATAGGAGCATCGGGATAGTAAAGTTTCCGATGCTTTTTTATATCATAGGTGAGGAAAATGTTTTTTCAAGAGTGGCGTTTAAAATATTGTTTTCTCATCCATCGGTCAAAAACCATGAATAAGGGTATAGTTATGATGAATAGCAGATAAATGAGAGGAATTTGTATTTTTAAAACATGACTGCCAGCAAGAAATGCATGATACATAGTTTCCTTAATGTGATTTCCAAAATAAATATACAGGCCGATGCTGCCGCTTATTATTAAGAATAGAGAAGCAGCAATAGTAGCTAGTAACATCTTTCTCTCCTGTTTCTTTTCACGTAAGAGTATAGCTTCCTCTACTTTCTGCATGGTGCGGAAAGTAAAATTGGAGGTCAGCCGGAATTGGGGCTGTTCTTTTACAGCCTTCATTAATCCTTTATCTTTTTGTTTCTTGTTCATTCTGCTTCTGTTATGAGTATATATAATTTTTTTCTTATTCGATGCAATTTTACTTTTGCATTGCTTTCCGTCAGTCCCAGGATAAGAGCGATTTCACCGATAGTTTTCTCTTCATTATAAAATAGGGAAATCAAGGCGCGTTCTTCTGCATCCAGTTTCTTGATGGCCTTATTGAGCTTTCCTACCCGTTCCCCGCTTTCATCATTCAGGCATCGTCTATTTGCTGGTCGGATATATTCATTAACATGGCACTGTCCATAACAATTAACTCTTGCTTTCTTTTTCTGGTTGCCGATATGGCGGTGTTATATGCAATGCGGTATATCCATGTAGAGAAACTACTCTCTGCTTTAAACGACGAAAGATGTTCAAAGGCTTTCAAGAACGTATCCTGGGTCAACTCTTCCGCATCCTCCTGATTCTCCACGATGCGTATAATCAAGATAAATACTTGCTGACTGTATTTATCCAAGAAGTATTCGTAGAGAGAAGTTTCTCCTTTTAATATCCTATGAATAATATGTGTTTCGTCGTTTTCCATTTTGTCTATTAGACGCAGGGCTGGGAGAGAGGTTACATAAAAAGAGAAAATATTTTTTTCTTTCTCAAAAGTGTAACCTCTTTGGCTACGCAGCGTCTAATGAATACAAAGGAACAAAATTAATAACTTAAATACGAATAAATTATGGGTTACATTACCGGTTGGATTGTTGTAGGTATCATTACATTAGGAATCTACAAATTATTTGAACTTTTTGTTGGTAAGAAAGAGCGTCTTACTATGATAGAAAAATTGGGAGACAAGTTAGATCCTTCCATGTTGGGGAACAGGCTTAGCCTGCCTCTTCCTGTAGGAACTCCTTTCATGTCATCTTCTCCGATTTCTTTTTCGGCCTTGAAATTTGGCTGTTTGTTGCTGGGTATGGGACTAGGCTTGTTGACTGGTTATATTATTTGTGCAACCACGGTTCCCGATTATTTCACAGAGCGTAATTGGCGCATGAGCGAGTTAACTTCATTGATTTATGGTGCAAATGTCTTGCTTTTTGGTGGTTTGGGCTTGGTAGTTGCTTTTATAGTAGAATTGAAAATTTCTCAGAAAAACAGGAAAGATCATACCCGTTGAATAATGAAAGACAATTAGAAAAAAGAAAGAGATGTGTCAAAATTTGAAGTAATTATCAAAACTATCCGAGCTTTGCAGCAAGACAATAGCAGAATTACTTTTGACACATCTCTTTACTAAAAAAGAAGTGATGACCGCTTTACATAGAATGTTGCAATCTCTGTAAAGCGGTATATTTTTTATTTTTTCAAAGCAGCAATACTTTCTTTTAAAGAAGCTATTTTGCTTTCTGCATCAGCCTGTTTCTTGCGTTCCATATCAATAACGTTGGCTGGTGCTTTGCTGACAAATTTTTCATTGCTTAATTTTTTCAATACACTTTGCAAAAAGCCTTCCTGATATTTTAAATCAGCCTCCAGTTTTGCCAGTTCTTCTTCTGTGTTGATTAAATTGCCCAATGGTATGGCATATTCAGTGTACCTACCATAAATGAGCCGGAGCCGTCAGCTTTATTCTCTACGGCTTCGATAGAAGAGAGGTTACACAATTTAGTAATAACAGGATTGAATGTAGCTACTGGATTTACATCTACTACTTGCAACTCCAAAGTTTCTTTCTGTGCAATGTTTTTCTGTAAACGAATAGTACGGATACCACCGATTACTTCTTTCACTACTTCAAATTCTTTGACGATAATCTCATTACAAGCAGTCGGAATGTTCAATTGCTGGACCATCAGGCTTTCCCCTTCTTTGCGGTCATATATATGTTGCCATAACTCTTCGGTAATGAAAGGCATGAACGGATGCAGCAACTTCAGCAAGTTATCAAAGAAGCCTAAAGTTTTTTCATAGGTCGCTTTGTCAATGGGTTGTCCGTATGCCGGCTTGATCATTTCCAGATACCAGCTTGAGAATTCGTCCCAGAATAATTTGTATACAGCCATCAGTGCTTCGCTCAAACGATATTTGCCGAATAAGTCAGCTACTTCTGCAGCTGTTTTTGCCAACATGGATTCAAACCATTCAGTGGCCAGTCTTGCATATTCGGGCTGTGCAATATCGGCAACTTCCCAACCTTTCACCAAGCGGAATGCATTCCATATTTTGTTATTGAAGTTACGTCCTTGTTCACATAACGCATCATCAAATAAAATATCGTTTCCTGCGGGAGCGGCAAGCATCATACCCATTCGCACGCCATCGGCACCATACTTGTCAATTAGTTCCAACGGGTCGGGTGAATTACCCAAAGACTTTGACATCTTACGTCCCAGTTTGTCGCGTACGATACCAGTGAAATAAACGTTTTTGAACGGCATATCACCTTTATATTCATATCCTGCCATAATCATTCGTGCCACCCAGAAGAAAATGATATCTGGTCCTGTAACCAAGTCACTAGTAGGATAATAGTAGTTTATTTCTTCATTATTAGGATTATTGATACCGTTAAATAAAGAAATGGGCCACAGCCATGAAGAGAACCAAGTGTCCAGACAGTCATCGTCTTGACGTAAATCTTCCATTTTCAGATTGGTATTACCGGTTTTTTCTTGTGCCAACTTCAAAGCTTCTTCCGCTGTTTCGGCTACTACATAACCGCCTTCGGGCAGAAGTATGCCGGAATGCGATGTCCCCACCAAAGCTGGCGCTGATACACCAGTCTTTGATATTTTCCAGCCAGTTTTTGTAGGTGTTCTTGTATTTGGCAGGATAGAATTTCAGTTCATCATTCATTACAGGAGGCAATGCCATGTCTGCAAAATGTTGCATCTTCAAGAACCACTGCATGGACAGTTTCGGTTCGATGGCTACATTGGTTACGTTCCGAGAAACCTACCTTATTAGTATAAGCTTCTACCTTTTCCAGCAATCCGGCAGCTTGCAAGTCTTGTTCAATCTGTTTACGTACATCAAAACGGTCCATACCTACATACAGTCCGGCAGCTTCGCTCAGTGTTCCGTTATCATTGAAGATATCAATGCTGGGCAAGTTATATTTTTCGCCAAGCATATAGTCATTCACATCATGGGCGGGTGTTACTTTCAGACATCCTGTACCAAATTCAATGTCTACGTAGTCGTCTTCGATAACCGGAATGATACGGTTTACCAGTGGTACAATTACCTTTTTGCCTTTCAGCCATTGGTTTTTCGGGTCATTGGGATTGATACACATGGCAGTATCTCCCATAATTGTTTCGGGACGAGTGGTAGCAACTACCGCATAGCGTCCTTCAGCATCACCTTCTACTTTGTAACGGAGATAATACAGTTTGCTGTGTTCTTCCTTATAAATAACTTCTTCATCACTGAGAGCTGTCAGTGCTTTTGGGTCCCAGTTTACCATGCGTACACCGCGATAGATCAAACCTTTGTTGTAAAGGTCTACGAATACTTTGATGACACTTTCGCTACGTTCTTCGTCCATGGTGAATGCTGTACGGTCCCAATCGCAGGATGCACCTAGTTTGCGCAGCTGTTTCAGGATAATACCTCCATGTTCTTCAGTCCATGCCCAGGCATGTTTCAGGAATTCGTCACGGCTAAGGTCAGTTTTCTTTATACCTTGTCCGGCCAGTTTGTTCACCACTTTGGCTTCTGTGGCAATGGAAGCATGGTCGGTTCCCGGCACCCAGCAGGCATTCTTGCCTTCCATGCGGGCACGGCGTACTAATATATCCTGAATGGTATTGTTTAGCATGTGTCCCATATGGAGTACTCCGGTTACGTTGGGTGGTGGAATGACGACTGTGTAAGGTTCACGTCCGTCGGGTTTTGAACTAAAGAGTTTGTTGTCCAGCCAATACTGATACCATTTTCCTTCCACGTCAGCGGGATTGTACTTACTTGCTAATTCCATTTTATATTTTATTTATTTAATTGATTATCGCATAATTGAGTGCAAAATTAATAAAGTCGTTGGATTATTATGTACTTTTGCACTACAAATGATATTAATAAACTGATTATGCATACAAGAAAAGAACAAATGGAAGCATTTGGCCGCTTCCTCGATATTTTAGACGAGTTGCGAGAGAAGTGTCCTTGGGATCGGAAACAGACGAATGAAAGTCTGCGTCCTAATACGATTGAAGAAACTTACGAACTTTGTGATGCTTTGATGAAGGATGACAAGAAGGATATCTGTAAAGAGTTGGGTGATGTGTTGTTGCATGTGGCCTTTTATGCAAAGATAGGTAGTGAAACAGGAGATTTTGATATCAAGGATGTGTGTGACTGTCTTTGTGAGAAGCTGATTTTCCGTCATCCTCATGTTTTTGGCGAAGTGAAAGCGAGACTGCGAGAAGGTGACTGAAAATTGGGAACAGTTGAAGATGAAGGAAAAGGATGGTAACAAAATGGTTTTGAGTGGAGTACCTTCTGCTTTGCCTTCGCTAATCAAGGCATACCGCATTCAGGACAAGGCCCGCAACGTGGGATTTGATTGGGAGGAGCGTTCGCAGGTTTGGACTAAAGTAAAAGAGGAGATCGGCGAGTTTGAAGCTGAGGTGGAGAACATGGATAAGGAGAAGGCGGAAGCGGAATTCGGTGATGTAATGTTCAGTCTTATAAACGCGGCCCGCCTTTACAAGATTAATCCGGATAATGCATTGGAACTCACTAACCAGAAGTTTATCCGTCGTTTCAATTACTTAGAGGAACACACCATCAAACAGGGAAAGAACTTGAAGGATATGACTTTGGAAGAAATGGATGCTATATGGAATGAGGCTAAAAAGGAAGAAAAATAGTAGGGTTGGAAGTGTTTTTTATGATGTGTGCTATTTTTGTCTTGCTTGTTTTTCTGTTTTAATCAATAAAGGGTATTGTATTTATTCTAGGTAATTTAATGTATGGTGATATCAAATTGTGTTCTATAAGAATGAGGGGCTGTCTTTTTTATGACAGCTCCCCATTCTTTATGAAATAAGTTTTATATGAATTTTATTCTACCCATTCTTTGATGGCTTGTGAAGGATCAGGATTTAAAACAGCACCTTTGTTGAATACATTTTCATAAAGACTGATAAAGATATTCATCCAGGGCGCACAGTAGCCTTCTATTGAATTAAATCGATATCCGATAGGAGCATTAGTACCCGGATAACCACGAACAACTTGTAACTCTAACCGTTTGTAATCCCAAAAGATGATCCCTTCACCCCAGAATTCAATACGTTTCTGTTCAACAACCTTCTTTTGAAACTCTTTTAGATCATTTGCTTTACATGTATAGCTACCCACAGAAGTATTATAACGAAATGTATTTACGAAATCTTCTAATTTAGAAATACCGGCTGCTAATCCTTGGCTCATTCCTATTGCTTCGGCTTCGATTAAATACATTTCCTCTATACGCATTAACGGATAGTCAACGGCAGCTCCGATTGTATAATCGTTCATTTCTCCATTTTTAGGTCGGAATTTGATACCTGTATATGGAGGCATATCAGCGAAATCATCATCGGTCAACAAAGTTCTATATTTAGTTCCGGGAGCTTTGTGTGCATCTTCAGGAGCAATCCAAGTTGTTTTTCGCCAGTCTGCATTTGGTATTTGATCGAACAATTTTTTGCCGATAAGCTGTATCCTTGCCATTTTCGGTTACCGTAACCGAAAGTTTGTTCAGGACACATGCTTCCGGCAAAGTTGAGCCAATAGCTATGTACATCCTCGGTAGTCATGATGGATCCCCATACCCATGAATTGGTTAGTACACTGTTGAAGCCGGTAGTATAGCTGTCTCCACCAAACCATTCCTTTTCGGTCAGAGGCATTGCTCCGCTTTCGTTAATGACTTTGCGTGCGTATTCGGCTGCTTTAGTGAAACAAGTTTCTTTTGATGCAATGTTTAAATCTGTATTGTTGTTTAGGGTGTTGAGATCTTCAGGGTAAAGTTCGAAACGAGATCCCATTTCCAGCCACATACGTGCCATCAGACCATGGACAACCGGGGTACAGGGCAAGTTTTTGGTTGGGCGTTGATAATCACTCAAAAGCTCCTCAGCTGAGGCTAGGTCATCTAATATGAATTTGTATACGGCATAGAAGGGAGCACGTGGATTATTACGCCCTTCTTCTTCTGTGGTTTCAGCGGTAATAATAGGTACGGTTATGCCATATAAATTTTTACTGGCTGCTTCTGCATCTAATTTCTCTACTCCTGTTTTTTATATTCATACATTCGGACTAAGTCCATGTATATCATGGCTCTATAAGATAGGCATATACCTTTATAATACTTGTTTTCGGGTGCATCATCTGCTTTTTCTAAAGCACTCAGTGCATTATTTACATTATTCAGAAACTTGTAGTTATAATACCAAATGGTATTGACAACATCGGCATCACCCAAATCATTACATACTCCATAAGTATCAAAAAAGTCAAATTTGGGTTCGTGGCAGAAGAAGTCTTCGCATGCACTTTCTCTGATTAAATTATATCCACTATATCCAAAATCATGATAAAATTGTGGACCGTAACTTCTAAATGCATTAATAAATGCGACTACTGAATTTACCATTGCGCTGATAGCTTGGTCAGATTTTCCTATTTGGTCTATGGTAGCTGTGCTACTTTCTGGAAATACCTCTTCGATACAACTGTTTAAGCTTAATGCTGATGACAGACATGCAGCAATCATTAGTTTGGTAATATATTTCTTTTTCATATTCTTGATTGTTTATGTGTTGATTAGAATTGTAAACTTAGACCGGCGGAGAATGCGCGTACGGCTGAATATTCTCCGGATGAATCTTTATTTCCGTTCCATGTTACGCGTGAATCGAAACCTTTTCTTTTTGACCAATAATAAACATTGTCACAGGCCACATAAATGCGCAGATTAGTTAGATATAGACTTCTAAGTGTTTTTTTGCTGAAAGTATATCCTAATTGAATGTTTTGAATACTTATGGAAGATGCATTAGTTAGAAACCTGTCGGATGTTTTTACACTGTACAGGTCATTGAATTGCCATTGTGGAATATCACTTTGAGTATTCTCCGGGCTCCATGCTTTATAAATATCTTTGTGAACATTGTATCCTAAATGAGTTGAAGTAGGAGGTGACATTAATGCTTGGTAACCATAGTCGTATGCCTGACCTCCTATACTGTAGTTTATTTGTGCAGAGAAATCAAAACCATAAAATGAAAGAGAGGTATTGATACCACCGTATAGGTCTGGAACAGCGTCACCACATAAGTATAGATCAGCTTGAGAATAGGTGGTTGTTGTTTTCATCTCACTGGTTTGCTTATCTGTATAATACCATTGTGGTTTGCCTTCTTCGGACACACCTGCATATTTTTGAACATAGTTAGTATACATTGGAAGTCCTTCTCCGTAATAATACAGACCGTTTACATAACCGGCATGTCCATCTATAATGTCTGTTTTTTACTTTCTGCAAGACGGCTGATCTTATTTCTATAATGTGTTGCATTAAAGCCAATATTCCATGTTACGTTTCTAGTCTTGACTGGTATATATTTTAAATCAATTTCAACACCTTTGTTATTCATGTCACCAATATTGTCATAATAGCCTGAGTACCCTAATGATAAAGGTACAGAAAAACGGTTAAGCATATCAGTTGTTCTGCGATTGAAATATTCTATGCTACCACTTAATCTGCCTTTTAATAGTTCGAATTCTATACCTAAATTTATATTTGTATTGGTTTCCCAGGTAATATTTTTATTTCCTTTTCTGGAAAAACCTAATGATAACTCATTATTGCTGTTATTGATATTGTAAGTATCTACATATAAGAAATCGTCTATTCTGTCATTACCCTGTTGACCTACAGAAAACTTTAGTTTTAATAAATCGAGCCATTTAATGTCATCCAACCATTTTTCTTTGGTAAGAATCCAAGCAGTTCCCACAGAGTAGAAATTACCCCAGCGATTATCCGGGTGAAAGCGGGAAGAGGCATCGCGCCGGTAAGAAAGTTGGAAAAATATTTGCCGTCATAGTCGTACATACTCGGAATAAATATCCTTCAGTATTGTATTTACTCTTATAGGATGACTCATCGTTGGTACCACTGATGGCACCGTTTAATTCTTGATTCTGAAAAAAAGAGAACATACTGTTTTTGGCTGCGTATAATTCTTCATAAACGTTATTAAAGCTTTCATGACCTGCCATCAATGAAACGTTATGTAATCCGAAGCTATGATTATAATTTAATATTTGTTGTAGGTTGAGGGTTGTTCGACGCCAATGCTGGACATTGATGCTTCCATTCAAAGAATTTGCTGTTCCATAAAAAGGATTTAAAGCATTTTTGTACCGGCTGTCACGTATCGAAGTGCCTGCATTGAATGTGAATTTGAAGTCTTTCAGGAAATTAATATCTATAAATGCGTCTCCATTCAAAGTATTTGCAGAGGTGTTATATGTATCGAGCTGACTTAATTTTATTCCGTTAGAGTTCGGGTTGATAGGACGGTTTAGAGGACCTTGGTTGGATACTCCGAAATCGTACATGTCACCATTTTTATCCTGCATGATCTTACCATTTGTATCACGTAGGTAAAGTGGATATATGGGAGCTGTATTGAAAGCTTGGCTAAAACCGCCAGCGGCTGAATTCTGTATTGAATGTGTATAACTGATGTTGGCGCCAAATCTCATCCACGGTTTAGCCTGATATGTGGTTTCAAACGACCGGTGATACGGCTATAATCAGACCCTTCTGCTATACCGTCTTCATCTAAATATCCAAAAGAAGCATAGATTTGTGCTTTATCACTTCCGCCTGAAATATTGACGTTGTATTCTTGGCGTAATGCTGTATGATATACAGCATCGACCAATTGTCGGGAGTGAGATAATAACCGTTTACTATCCGTCCTAATTTTGCATTAGGATTAAGAAGACCGTTTTTACCAATCAGATATTCTCCTTCAGGATATGAATATACGTTGTAGGATAAACCACCGGTTTGACTGTTGGTTCCTATCATATTAGTATTTGCGCTGACATATGCTTGGTCAGGAGTTTGTCCTTGGGCATTTAAATAATAATTGTATAATGCTTTATAGTGTGCTTGATAATATTCTCCTGGATCTTTTATGTAGTCATATTCTATTTCACCACGGGTATTGGCACTCCATTTAGCGTCTACTGTGATTTTTGCATCGCCTGCTTTGGCTGATTTTGTTGTTATAATTATGACACCGTTAGCACCTCGAGCACCATAAAGAGCTGTGGATGCTGCATCTTTTAGTACAGAAATAGATTCTACATCTGCTGGATTGATGTTATTCCATCCTCCTTCGTATGGCATACCGTCTAATACGATGAGGGGATCTGTTTTTGCGCTCATTGAACTGATGCCACGTATCAGAATGCTTGGAGTTTCTCCAGGCTGCCCATTTGTCATTGTCATTTGTAGGCCTGCCACTTGTCCAGATAAACTTTCTATGACATTAGTAACCGGACGTTTAGTTATTTGTTCTGTATGAATCATTTTTGCAGATCCTGTAAAAGCTGATTTTTTTGCAGTACCATAAGCAACTACCAAAACTTCTTCCATCACTTCTGTTGTTGAAGTCATAACAATTTTCATTTCCGGCTTGATGGTTACTTCTTGGGTTTCCATTCCAATGAAAGAAACAATAATTGTTTTGTTGGTAGGTGAGATGTTTGTAAGTGTGAACTGACCATTGATGTCGGTGATTGTTCCATTGGTTGTTCCTTTTACCAATACGGAAGCTCCGATTACCGGTTCGTTGTTTTCGCTTGAGATAACGGTTCCTTTCACTGTTACCTGTGCTTGTGCATGGCTTATTCCTACGAATAAGCATACGAATAGTAGTAATAGTGTCTTTTTCATAATGTTTGTAATAGATTTGTGAGTTTATGGTTTGTACAAACCTAGGAATAAAATCTAATAAATCAAAATATTTTCGATGGCAAATGTTTAAAAATAAAAGTATATTCTAATCAATGTAATAAAAACTTAAACAAGCAAGAAAATTAACTTGTTTTTATAAAAGAAACATCTTAATCATTTTGTCGTTCCGCTGAACTTTTTAAATACAAAAATCCCCAAATCTAAGTTGATTGATAGATTTGG
>ENA-OQAS01000255-OQAS01000255.1-human-gut-metagenome-genome-assembly--contig:-NODE-255-length-28790-cov-9.562502_pt1 | contig 28790 bp, 26 predicted proteins | sample MGYA00242733_ERZ504523 | MGnify/ENA primary metagenome ERZ504523 (study PRJEB26092, sample SAMD00036239) | human gut metagenome | host: Homo sapiens | study: EMG produced TPA metagenomics assembly of...
AAGCTGAAAGGCTTTTAAATACAAAAGAATAGTTGGTGTTGATGACGCTGAGGGTCCACCTGTTCCCATACCGAACACAGAAGTTAAGCTCAGTGGTGCCGAAAATACTTGGCTGGTGACGGCCCGGGAAGATAGGGAGATGCCAACATAAAGCATACACCAAACGGGTGTTTTGCTCTATATTCCTCCATAGCTCAGTCGGTAGAGCGCATGACTGTTAATCATGATGTCACTGGTTCGAGCCCAGTTGGGGGAGCCACAACAGAGTAGTCTTTTGACTACTCTGTTTTCTTTTTTATCTAAATGGCTCAATGTCAATAGTTGGGGTAACCCGAAAAAATAGAATATATGATAATCACAAGCGACAGGAATTATGCTGTCGCTTGTTTGGCTGTTAAAATACAAACCATACTATTTAATTTTGCATTGAATTTAATTGAGAGGTGCTATATAATTAATATCAGAGTAATAAACCATTAAAATTCTGAATTTAAAGGGTGATTATTATGCCGTTGCAGATTGTTCGGAATGATATAACTAAGATGAAATGTGACGCAATTGTTAATGCGGCGAACAGTTCGTTGCTTGGCGGAGGCGGTGTTGACGGTGCGATTCACCGTGCGGCGGGGAATGAATTGCTTAATGAATGCAGAAAACTTGGTGGTTGCAGAACGGGTGAGGCGAAAATTACGGGTGCGTACAAACTGCCCTGCAAGTATGTTATTCACACGGTCGGCCCTGTATGGCAAGGCGGAAATTATCATGAGGAAGAACTGCTTTCGTCATGTTATCGTAACTCGTTGCAACTTGCAAAGGCTTATGACTGCGAATCGGTTGCCTTTCCTTTGATTTCATCGGGGGTTTACGGCTATCCGAAAGAACAGGCATTACAGGTGGCAATCAACGAAATCTGTAAATTTCTTGCAGACAACGATATGCTCGTTTATATTGTTGTGTTTGATAAAGACGGATTCCGTGTCAGCAAAAAGCTTGTCCGTGATATTGCCGAATACATTGACGAACACTATGTTGAAACGCACTATTCCGAAAACCGCAGTCGTGGATTATCCCGTCTTTTAAGACAGCCGGAGACTTATCCAATGCAAACCGCAGCTTTGAATTTAGCTGATGTTGTAAATCAGCTTGATGAAAGCTTTTCTCAGATGCTTTTGCGTAAAATTGACGAAAAAGGTCTTACGGATTCTCAGTGTTATAAAAAGGCGAATGTTGACCGCAAGCTGTTTTCTAAAATAAGAAACAATGTCAACTATAAACCTAAGAAAACTACCGCAATTGCCTTTGCCGTTGCACTTGAACTGTCGCTTGATGAAACTAAAGAAATGCTTCAAAAGGCAGGCTATGCACTTTCGCACTCGAATAAATTTGATGTTATCATTGAATATTTTATTCAAAAGGGCGAGTATGATATTTTTACTGTAAACGAGGCTTTATTTGAATTTGACCAAGTTTTGTTGGGTCAGTAAATGTCGCATTTCAGGCGACCATATGTTATCCCGAAAGTTATATGATTAAGTTAAGATAAAAAACTTAATTACTTTTGGAGGTAACAACTATGAAAAACAACATTACAGAATTGGTATTCATTCTTGACAGAAGCGGTTCAATGTCAGGACTTGAACAGGACACAATCGGCGGATTTAATTCGCTCATTGAAAAGCAACGCAGACAGAACGGCAAGTGCTATGTTTCAACCGTATTGTTTGATCACGAAACCGAGGTCCTTCACGATAGGGTTGAATTGTCTGAAATTTCAAAAATGACTGAAAACGATTATACGGTTCGTGGCTCAACTGCACTCATTGACGCTATCGGCGGTGCAATTCATCACATTGGCAACATTCATAAGTATGCAAGAGAAGAAGATGTTCCCGAACACACCTTGTTTGTGATTATGACCGACGGAATGGAGAACGCAAGCTGTATCTATTCAAGCAATAAGGTCAAGAAAATGATTGAGCGTCAGAAAAATCGCTACGGCTGGGAATTTCTTTTTATCGGAGCTAACATTGATTCCGTTGAAACCGCTAAGCATTTCGGAATCAATTCCGACCGCTCCGTTAATTATCACGCTGACGGTCAGGGTACGGCTGTTGTTTTTGACGCAGTATCGAAAACCGTGTGCAATTTCAGAAAAAGCAGACCGCTTTCGTCGTCTTGGAGCGATGAGATAGACAAGGACTACGAAAGCAGAAAATAAGAGGCAAATTAGTTTTAATTTCTGCATTTATACCATAAACAAAAGACCTATATTACTTTAAAAAAGTAAATATAGGTCAAATTTATTGAAGTCACATTGGAAAGAATCAATCTTTTTATACTTGAAATTACCTTTAATGCATTTTGGCATTTTTGTGAGTTCATTTTTTACAAACCAAATTTTATGATTTGGGTCAACTTTGTCTGCAATTTCATTTTTGTTTATACATTCAACATTTTCAAATGCCTCAAACCAGTTTTCTTTGTAGGTGCAAAGGTGGGTGTTGTTCGGATAATAATATGACATAATTCCGAATGCACTGTCGCAGTAAACAAAAGTGTCTGATTCTGACTGTTGAGAACTGAATCTTTCACGAAAATTTGTCATTGACGGATTATATTCAAACAATCCTGTTGCAGCAAGACAGCCGATGTTTGCAACGCAAAGCAGGGTGCATATTACTTTGCTCGGCTTTGGTTTTATATCTTTTACGCCGAAAGCAACAAGAATTGCAAAGATACCGAGAATTACAACGCTGTATCTTGCAATGTAAAACGGGCGTATAAAAACGGTTACGAACAATCCGATTATTTGAATCCCCATAACGCAGACATCTGCGAAAATTATACACAATTTTCGGTTGCTCTTTTTCATAAGAACAAGTGCAGATACTGCTATGCCCGATATGAATACAATTACAGACAACGGTTCAACTCCGCTGAGCCAAAAATTACTTGAGGCTGATTTTGTTTGATTTAAAAGAGGAATTATCCAAAATGAATATCCTGCCACCATAATAAGGTCTGCAATAATAACACGCTTGAACAAATTTCTGTCTTTAATGAGCAGATATATATTTGCAAAAGCAAAGATAATTGCAACTGCAAGAAGTGCGTAGATGTGATTGTATGCAGCCCCAAGTCCTGCTATAGCAAATAAAATGCAGTGATGAAGCTTTTTGTTTTCTATAAAAAGCAGGGACTCAATAAAGCACAGTGTAACAAAAAATATGCCCCATGAGTATGACCTTTGCTGAACGCTGAAATAGAGCATCATTGGCACAGCTCCGACAGTCAGCATATATATTATGGATGTTTTACTGCCGTAGTGCTTTTTTATGATTGTGCATCCCAAAAACAGCGTTGCAATGTAACCGATTGCCGAAAATATTTTTGTTGCTGTTATTGAGTATCCAAAGATGCAACAAAATGTTTTCAGCGACAAAAAATACAGCGGTGGGTGCATATCGGATTTCAGAATATTGATTATGTCTGAATAATTGTGCTGAATCAGCGACAGCGTGTACGCCTCGTCAAACCATATATTGTCATTAAATATAAGTGTCAGGGAAAACAATGACAAAACGGCAAATATGATATATACCGTATGATTTGCTCTGACTTTTAATTTGTGCATCATAATATCTCCGTTTCTGAGTTTATAGGATAATTTTAACATTACAGGGCTATAAATTCAAGATTAACGGAAAACGGTCTGTCTGTGATAAGTGTTTTACACACCTGAAAAGCTGAGAACTTTTTCGACTGATTTTGAATATACTTTCCATTCCTCCTGCTTTTCTTTAAGGCGTTTTGTGCCTTTGCGGGTGAGGTGGTAGTATTTACGCTTTCTGCCGTCAAATTCTTCCCAGTAGCTTTCAAGCAGATTTTCTTCTTCAAGTGCGTGAAGAATGGGGTAGAGAGTACCCTCTTTAAGCTCAAACACGCTCTCGCTCTGTAACTCAAGCTCTTTAATAATTTTGTATCCGTACATATCGCTTTTCTTTAAAACGCTCATAACAAGCATAGCTGTACTGCCTTTGATAAGTTCTTTACTGATTTTCATTTTATTTGCTCCTTTCCGATTAGCTCCGAATGAAAAAATTAAATCCGGTTTCGTATTCTTTTTTATGTTCAATAGGTTCGCATATATTGGATATTTTACCGCCCGAAACACTTATGTCAATGGTTTTGTATGTGTGTCCCTTTTTGCCGATAACAAATGTCAGACAGGGGTATAGACTGTATTTCGGGTTTCCGAGATTATCATTAGCATAGTATATTTTTGAGATTGCAGAAGCTTTATAGATAAGATATTTTTCGTATAATTTACTGATTGAATCTCCAACCTTGAGGTTATTTATTGCGTCAACCTCTTTCGTGGTTAATAACAAATCATCATAGAAAATTGATGTGTTTAAAGCGTTATAATCTAAAGATAAATACATATTAGAATTGACTGAAATCATATTGCCGTTATGCCGAAATACGTACTCTTTGTCTAAAGAATCAACAGTCGGATGTTTGCCGTATTTGAAATTCAGTTGAAAGTCAAATCCGTTTGCTTTTGCATTGTCCAAAAATTCATTGCTTGTGGTTTTTAGATTGGCATTCATCACAAAGTCAATTATTTTTTCTCTTTCTGTAAGAATTTCGGTAGATTTTGAATTTATCTCTACTCTTGAAATAACCGCACAAATTCCCATGATGAGGAAATTGACAGAGAGAAATACAATGAAAATATTTTTAAATACTTTAGTTATTTTCAGATGAATTTTTCTGCCTTTCATCCGCTCGTTTTTTCTGATTTTAATCAGAACCGCAATTGCCCACAGCAACAACAGTGCCATAATTATAAAAGGAATTGCCGTGTAGCACCACTCATTGACTGCCGAATACTCAATATTTTCATATGCAAACAGACTGTCAATATACGCAATCGGACCTTTTGTGATGATAGTCATAATCGCATAAACCGCAGGTTGGAAGATTGATGAAAATTTGATTATAAGAAGAAATGAGCCTTGCAATGTTATTGAGATTGCAGACATTAAAACCTGAAAGCCAAGCGATATTATGATGAAGATTGCAACCGATTTGTGACTTTTCTTTTGACTGTAAATTATCATCAGCACATATGCGGTAAGAATTATCAGCGACCAAAAATCAAACATTGCGTAATGCGTTAAGTTTGAATATTCTGCAACATAGCAGAATAGCGGTGATGCGTTTACAGTTGCCATAAAAAGTGCGGTAACAGCCACAAGACAAATGAATGTGAATACTCCACGATATTTATTTTGGTGGAGAGCATTCAATGGCACGGCGGTGTCATCGGGATTGCCCATTTCTTCGGTGGCACGCTTTTCGGCTTCTTCTTTTGAATAGCCAATGTCAACATAATAGTCGATTTTATCAAGCAAGTGCGATTCAAGCTCGGCTGTGATTAGCTTTCGGGAGTGTTTGTCACTAATTTGTTCAGCAACCTTTTCTATAAAACCGTTAGTCATACTATCCCTCCTTTTTCTATTTTTTGCTACTATAGGATTCAGTTACCGCTCCGTCTTTTATATGCAAATTATTATGGATATGGTTTGAATCGGAATTGTTTTCACCTCTGTTCAAGTATATTGAAAGGTCAATTTGATATTCAAGTTTATCAGTCCCTCTGTAGTATGTTTTTTTAATATGATCCGCATATTTCAATAATCCTGACTGCTCGATGCTTTCAAGTGTTGTACCAACATCAATATTTCTGATTGATTCCATATCAGCTAATATTTTCGGACTTTCGTCATATGCTATGTTATTCTCATATATATCGCTGTCATAGGTGAAGTCGCCTAATCTAAGATAAAAGGGAACAAAAATATCGCCTGTGTGATATGACAACGATATGCAATCTTCTGTGATATCAGGTTCGGACGAAAGTTCAATTTCACCGCCCTTGTCATAATATGTAACTCTGTTTGTATCTTTATAATATTGATAATATCCCAGAGATTCTAAGTTATCGGAAATTTCTGAATCTTCTTTTGTTAAATCTGCATTGAATACATACTCCGACATCTCCTGACAACTTGACAAATAGCTGTTGCCTGTTATTAAATCATCAATTGCTTTATAAGAAGTGGCAGTCAGCATAACAACAAGATTTACAGTTAAAAATACACTTATGCAGGCTTCAATAATATGTATCGAAACTTTTGGCTTCTTGTAATTTGTAATGGTTTCAATTCGTGAAATTCTGACAAAAAGCAGAATTGACCAAATAATAAAAAACAACCCTAAAATATACGGCATAACTTCAAAACAGAAACCTGTTAATATATCAGAATCTGCGGGTACACCTAAGAAAATACATTGTAAATATGCATGAAGTCCTTCCGTTAATATTTTTGCAATTGCATACATTGCAGGTTGGTAAAAGTAAAACATATTAGCCGGAACTGATGAAGAAACAGGATATTCGTCATAACCCACAAGGATAGAACCAAATTGTAAAATAAATGAAATTGCGACAAACAGCGGAATAATCTTTATATTCTTTTTTCCGGATATTATTAACATAACAGCATATGCAATCAGAAAAGCAAGCGAAATAAAATCGCATAGTATGCTGTGCCTGTATGTGTTTAATTCAAAGCTGTATATAAAAGCGTCACGAAACCATATTGTGCAGAAGAACATCAGTATTATAACACCGCAACAGATGAATGATATTAGATCTCGATAGTTATTGTTGTGCAGAGCATTCAACGGCACGGCGGTGTCATCTGGATTGCCCATTTCATCGGTGGCACGCTTTTCGGCTTCTTCTTTTGAATAGCCAATGTCAACATAGTAGTCGATTTTATCAAGCAAGTGCGATTCAAGTTCCGCTGTGATTAGCTTTCGGGAGTGTTTGTCACTAATCTGCTCCGACACTTTGTCGATAAAATTGTTAGCCATACTTCCCTCCTTTCAGAGTTTTCGTTTAATCACAATAATCAGTAACTTTACCGTCCTCTATAGTCAGACTCTTAAAGAAAAAGTTTGAGCCGTCATCAGAAGTATCATCGTATCCTTTAAAATAAATTGTAAAGTTTATTTCATATACTGTTTTCTTCTTATCTCGATAATATGTTTTGCATATTCCATTAGCCCATTTTAAAAGTCCCGATTCTTTTATGCTTTCAAAGTCATCTCCCTTGTCAATCTTTTTGATTGCATCTACATCGGACAAAATTTCGGGAGTTTTATCGTATATATCCCTCTCATTAATGAAAGCACCTACGCTTTCATCGTATGTAATAAATCCATCACTCAAATTGTATGCAATGGAGGTGTATCTTCCGTTGTTATCCATACCAGTTCCAACTGATATTGTGCCGCCTTTGCCGTAAAATTCGGCAGGGATTTCTGTATCCGCATAGTATCTCCCTCAAGCGTCAGTTCATCTATAATTTCAGACTTATTCTGTGTTAAATCTGCATTAAGTACATATTCCGACATTTTTTCACGGCTTGCAGAATAACTGTTTCCTGTTGCAAAATCATTGACAGTTCTGTATGCTGTGGCGGTGACCGTTATAATAAGATTTACGGACAAAAATACGCTTGCACATATTTCTATAAGGCGGATAGGTATGTTGTATTTTTTACGATTCTCAACTCTTTCTGCTTTCAATATTTTAATGAAAAGTATGATTGACCATATTATAAATAATAACCCTAAAATATAGGGCAAAACATTAAAACAGAAAGAATCGGTTTTGGCAGGAACTTCAATGAAGATACATTTTGAATACGCAACAAATCCCTCTGTGACTATTTTTACAAGTGCGTACATTGCAGGCTGGTAAAAATAAAACATATTCGGCGGTGCTGTTGATGTGAGCGCAGCCTCGTTGTAATCGTAAATAATAACGGAGAAAAATTGCAGGATAAAAGAAATCGCCACAAATAACGGAATGATTTTAATGTGCTTTTTTCTTGCCAATATTAACATTACAACATATGCAATCAGAAAAGCAAGCGAAACAAAATCGCATAGTATGCTGTGTCTGTATGATTGGTTATCGTAGCTGTATATAAAAGCGTCCCGAAACCATATTGTGCAGAAGAACATCAGTATTATAACACCGCAACAGATAAATGACAGCAGGTCACGAAGTTATTGTTGTGCAGAGCATTTAATGGAACAGCCGTGTCTTCAGGATTGCCCATTTCCTCGGTAGCACGCTTTTCGGCTGCTTCTTTTGAATAGCCAATGTCAACATAGTAGTCGATTTTATCAAGCAAATGCGATTCAAGCTCGGCTGTGATTAGCTTTCGGGAGTGCTTGTCTGCAATTTGCTCTGCAACTTTTTCAAGAAATTTATTCTTCATATTATCCCTCCCATTTCTATAATACCTCGCAGTTCTATATACATAGATTGTCTATGTATATAGAATAATACATTTTTAAAGCATAGTCAAGGGGGAAGGTAAAAATTTTCGAGTGGAATTTTATAATAAATCAAATTATATAAAAGCCGCAAAGCTATTGTCATACAGTAGCGGCGAACCTTGTTCGCCATTTGTTTTGTGTGTAAACACAAAACAATAAATATCTGTATTGAATTTGTTGTTAAATAATCATTTTGCCCCAAGCTTACGCTTGTGACGATTGGCGAACACGGTTCGCCGCTACAAATGAATACATAATTTCCATAATATCAAAACATTTTTGTAAAACATAAAATTTCATCAAGGCGGGCGTCCAATGAACGCCCCTACAGAATTGATACAGAAAAACACGGCTTGTTCATTTTCCGAACAAGCCGTGTTTTTACTTTGTAGTTATATTGTCTTTGAAAAATTCCTCAATGAAATTCTTCATTTTTTATATTGTCGATTAAGCTTTGTGAATATTAAAATCCACACACCTGCAAACAGTAATATCGGAACAATTGAGAATATCAGCGATGCCAAGTTTTCATTACAAAAATAATCGTATATTGAAAGACCTGCCAAAAACAGCACGAAAATCATAAAAGGTATCGGTAAAAGCAGATATTTCAATGATTTCATTTTTAATGTCAGAACCGAGCCGTTTGCTGAGTTTTCAACAGTTCCGTCAAAATCGGGAGATTGGTTGTCAGGTCCGCCAAATGGGTGATTTTTTGAAAGATGAATTGTGAATTTGTTCGCAAAAATTGCCTGCAATTTTTGGTGTATCGGGTTTTGTATTGCCCAAAGCCTTCATTCTTAAAGCGTTAGAAACCTGATTGGCAGAAATGTTCATTTGTAGGAAATGATTTAATGCAGTTGAACATAACAATTCTCCTTTAAATTACTGTTCTTTCAGAACACCGTTGCGGTAGGCGCAGAGGAGCATTGAAAGTCCTTCAATGCGGTTACGGATTGTCTGACCGTCATCGGTTTGTGCAACACGGATTCGGTTTTCCGAGGTGTCAAAAACTTTTGTTGTTGAGAGAATGTCCTTGTTTGATTTGATTGCGTTGTCAATTCCCGCAAAGGGTTCGTGAGTGACAATTCGCATACCGTAGGAATTATAGACAAGCGTGTAGCCCGCCGTGCCTGTTTTGTCCTGATATGCTCTGCAAAATCCGCCGTCAATCACAATCAGCTTGCCGTTAGCCTTTATCGGACTTTCGCCCTTTTTGCGGATAACGGGAACATGACCGTTGATTATGTGACCGTGATTTTCAGAAAGACCGAATTCTTTCAAAATCTTCACGCAGGCATCTTCATCGTGATAGAGCGTGTAGTAATGGTTGCGTGTTTCCGTGTGGGTTTCGGAATCGTCAATAAAGAAACGCTCAAACGAACACATTTTTTCTCTGCCGAAAAGCGGTGAATGTTTTCCGCACCAGAGATACCACATATAGTCGTTGCCTTTTTGCCTTTCGGGAGAATTTTCGGGGGCAGAGTGTCCCTGACGAACAATCTTTTCAAGCTCATCAAGTAATGCTTTTCCCGAAAGCACACAGTTGCCCGTGTCAAATTCCATAAAACTGCCGTCCTTGTTCATCGGAATACAGCCGTGGAACAAAAGATTGTTGTTGCAACACTTGTACATTCCGCCCTTGGCAAACAGAAAATCAATGTGTCTTTTCAGCTTTTCACTTGCCATAAAGGCATTTTTAAGCTGTTCCATAACCCGTTTTTCCGTCTTTGTCAGTTCATATGGATAGTCATGGTCAACTGTGGGGAAGAAGGTGTCGGAAATCGGATACTTCTTTTCGCCGACAGTTACGGTCGCATTTTCAAAATCAATCTTGTCAAGCAATCGCCTGTCGCTCATATTAAAGTTAGGATTGCGGCTGACAAGCTGACCTTCAAGCTTAAAGAGAATAACGGCAATCGCCTTGTGCATATCGGCAACAAGCAACGGATCGTTTGAGGTGTAGGGCGAATCCGCAAAAGGACCTTTCGGCATAAAGCGTTCAACATTTCCGCCGCCGTAAACATCCTTTGCAAAAAGCGAGAGGTCACGCAGACTTATTCCGTAGCCGACCTCGATTGTGTCAAGATTGCCGTATGAAAATGCGTTGTTAAGTGCAGCGGCAATGCAAGCTATACTGCCCGATGCCGCACCCATCCAAAGAATATCGTGATTGCCCCACTGAATGTCAACACCGTGGTGCATCATAAGGTCGTCAAGCACAATGTCAGGTCTTGCACCTCTGTCGAAAATGTCGCCGACAATGTGGAGCTTGTCAACAATAAGTCTTTTTATTGTGTCACAAAGCGAGAGTATGAAAACATCGGCTTGTCCTGCCTCAATAATTGTGTGCAGAATATTTTCGTGGTAGGTTTCACGGTCTTTTTTGCCTGAATCACCGAACATAAGCTCCTCAATGATGTAGGCATAATGCTTTGGCAGAGTTTTACGAACCTTGCTTCGTGTGTATTTTGAAGAAATGTGTCGGCAGATTGCAAGCAATCTTATGAGTGTTAATCTGTACCATTCTTCAATGTCGGTTATTTCGCTTTTGTAAACACTGAGTTTTTCCTTTGGATAATAAATCAGCGTTGCAAGCTCGGCACGCTGTTCGGATGTGAGAGTATTTGAAAAAAGGTCGTCAATCTTTTCTCTGATTGACCCCGATGCGTTGTTGAGAATATGTCTGAATGCTTCATGCTCACCGTGAATATCGGAAAGAAAATGTTCGGTACCTTTCGGCAAATCAAGGATTGCGTGAAGATTAATCATCTCTGCCGCCGCCGACTGAATGTTAGGATACTGCTCCGAAAGTGCCTCAAGATAGAGAATATTTTCCTGCATTTGCTTTTCATCGTAATGTTTCATCAAGTCCGCCTCCGAAAAAACTTTTACTGAAATCAGTGTATCACAACGCAAAAATTATATCAATATTATTGCAAAAGATTTTGCGGAATTTTCTGCAAAAACAAAACACCCGATTTCCGTTTTGGTCGGAAATCGGGCATGAAATGTGAGAATGTATGTGTGATTTATGTAAAGGAGCGTACAATGCTCCTGCGGGCGCCCAATGAGCTCCTCTACCGAATTGCGGAAATCGGTAAATTTACATAATTGAGCAGACAAGGTCTGTGTATTCGGACGGATTTTCAAGCGGAAGTCCTGCGATTAGAAGCGCCTGACTGTAGAGAACCTCGGCATACTTCTTTGCTCTGTCAACATCGCTCTTGATAAATTCTTCCATCTTCTTAACGGCAGGATGTGAAAGGTTAAGCTCAAGCACACGCTGAGCCTTCATATTTGCGTCAGGCTGAACTGAGTTGAAATACTTTTCCATTTCAAATGAAATACCGCCCTTTGCCGTAAGGCAAACAGGATGTGAAACAAGTTTCTTTGATGCGGTAACCTCTGCAACCTTGTCACCGAGTGTTTCCTTAACAAATGTAAGAAGTGCGTCCTTGTTTTCTTCATCCTCTTTATTTTCCTCGGTTTCAATGCCGAGGTCATCGTTCATTGCCGAACAGAACTTCTTTTCCTTATATGTCATGAGTGACTGTAGAGTAAACTCGTCAATCTCCTCTGTACAATAAAGAATTTCGTAACCCTTTGAGCGGATAAGCTCTGTCTGCGGAAGTGTGTCGATTGCAGCGGCATTTTCACCTGTTGCAAAGTAGATGAACTTCTGATCTTCTTTCATTCTGTCAACATATTCCGAAAGCGTAACAAGCTTTTTCTCGCTTGAAGAATAGAACATAATAAGGTCCTGAAGTTCTTCCTTGTGCATGCCGTAGTCCGAAACAACACCGTATTTTAGCTGTCTGCCGAATGCGTTGAAGAATTTTTCGTAATTCTCACGGTCATTCTGAAGCATTGAAGTAAGCTCGTTTTTAATCTTCTTTTCAATGTTCTGAGCAATTGTAATGAGGTGACGGTCATGCTGGAGCATTTCTCTTGAAATGTTGAGCGAAAGGTCTGCGCTGTCAACAATACCCTTTACAAAACGGAAGTGCTCAGGCAAAAGCTCTTCGCAGTTATCCATAATAAGCACACCGCTTGAATAAAGCTGAAGTCCCTTTTTATATTCCTTTGTGTAGTAGTCATAAGGAGCAACAGACGGAATAAAGAGCAATGCCTTGTAGGTTACAACACCCTCAACAGAAGTTACGATAGTTTTAAGAGGCTTGTCCATAGCCATAAATTTTTCGCTGTAGAACTTGTCGTATTCTTCCTGAGTAACATCTTTCTTTCTTCTCTGCCAAAGAGGAATCATGCTGTTGAGTGTTACGGTTTCCGTGTAATCCTCATATTCGGGCTTGTCGCTGTCCTTGGTTTCTTCCTTAACTCTGCTCTTTGTCATATCCATAACAATCGGGTAGCGGATGTAGTCGGAATACTTCTTGACAAGTCCCTGTATTCTGTACTGCTCAAGGAATTCGTCATAGTTTTCATCGTCTGTGTTATCCTTGATTTCAAGAATAATCTCTGTGCCGGCATTTTCCTTTTCAATCTCGCTGATTGTGTAGCCGTCTGCACCGCTTGACTGCCAGCAATATGCCGTATCCTCGCCGTACTTCTTTGTGTTTACGGTAATCTTCTTTGCAACCATAAATGCCGAGTAGAAACCAACACCGAACTGACCGATAATGTCAATGTCGTCTTGCTTTTCTTCCATGCTCTGCTTGAATTTGAGTGAGCCTGAGGATGCGATTGTGCCGAGGTTGTTTTCAAGGTCATCCTTGTTCATGCCGATACCGTTATCCGTGATTGTAAGAGTACGGCTTTCTTTGTCGGGCTTTAAAACGATTTTGAAATCGCCTCTGTCAAGACCGACCTTGTCATCGGTAAGAGAAATGAAGCAAAGCTTGTCGATAGCGTCGCTTGCATTTGAAATAATCTCACGAAGAAAAATTTCTTTGTGAGTATAAATTGAGTTAATCATAAGGTCGAGAAGTCTTTTTGACTCTGATTTAAACTGTTTCTTTGCCATAAAAATCTTCCTTTTCATAATAATACATAAATTAAGAAGCCTTGTTCAAAACCGCAATTTGCATAGCTTTTCACACAAGCCTCTCATTAAATTATAATTATACTACAAAAGGTCAACTGTTTCAATATATAAAAAGTCCGAATGTGTCATATATGGCGAATTTTGGTGAAATTTGTCATTGCAATGGCGGCGTTTTCGTTTTATAATCTACTTAATAACTGCATTGAAAAAGAAAGGAGAATTAAATGACATATTCAGACGGTACAAACAGCGGATTTTCAAGAAGAAATCACTATGTGGGACAGCCTGCCGTAAAAGTCGGAAGTTCAAATTTTGACTACTACAGAAAGCCTGAAAAAAGTCATGGTTTTGCGAAGAGAGTCGCATTTTTTGCGTACTTTCCGCTTTTGATTCTATGGCTTGAAACCGACCTTAAAATTGCGTCGGGGTTTGATGTGCTCGGCGGTTTTGCTTTCACATTCCTGTTTACAATTGTGCTTTCGGCGGTACTTGTTTTGTTGTGTTCTTTTTCAAAACGCAGAGGGGTAAACAGAGGGATTGCAACCGTACTCACGGCTGTGCTGACGATATGGTACGGTGTGCAGATGATATACTATAATGTTTTTGGCACAATGGTTGTTGTAAGCAGCGTTACAAACGGCGGTGCAGGGCAGGCATTCAATTCAATTGATATGATTATGACTGCGATAACAAGCAGAATTGTGTTTGTTGTTTTACTTTTTGTTCCGCTTGCTTTCTTTATAATTTTCGGCGGAAAGCTGTTTGACTTTTCAAAAGTAAAGTTAAAGGGTAAGCTGATTGTGCTTTTGATTGCGGTGGTTTTTCAGATTGGAACTGTCCTTGCGGTAGGCATTGACCGTGATTCTTCCGACACAAAGAGCAACTACAATCTTTATTACGGTGAATTGCAACAGGTTGCCGTGTGTGAACGCTACGGACTTTACACAATGCAAAGGCTTGACATCAGCCGCCTTATGTTCGGTTACAAAGCAAATATACGCACAAACAGCAAGCCGAAAAATAAAGAATCGACTGCCGATGAAATTACAAAACAGAGCAGAAAGCTCAGATTATGAGTGCTGATTTTTCAAAGCTTGCAAAGAATACAAATAATGATGAGTTAAAGTCGCTTTATGAATATTTTGACAGCGAAGAACCGAGCTATACCAACGAATACACGGGTATGTTCAAGGGCTACAACATAATTTTCATTACAGCTGAAGCTTTCGCAGTATGCAATTGACAAGGATCTGACTCCGACGCTCTGCAAAATGTATAACGAGGGATTCCAATTTGAAAATTACTATTCGCCTGCGTGGGGTGTAAGCACAACTGACGGTGAATATGCAAATCTTACAGGCTTGATTCCAAAATCCGGTGTGTGGAGCTTTTCAAAGTCAGCCGAAAATAATGTAAGTTTCCCGTTCACTCTAGGTGAGCAGAGCAGAAAACTCGGTTACAAAACAGTTAACGCTTACCACAATCACACCTATGATTACTACGACAGGGACAAGTACCTTACAAATATCGGCTATGACTACTCTGCAATCGGAAAAGGTCTTGACCTCGGTGAAAATGTGTGGCCGAATTCCGACCTCAAGATGATGCAGAAAACTGTTGACGATTACATAAATTCCGACAGCTTCAGCGTTTATTATATGACGGTCAGCGGTCACGGCGGATATTCATACAACACCATGAGCGAACGCAACGCAGACCTTGTAAAAGACCTGAAATACAGCGATGAGGTCAAGGGCTATCTTGCCGCAAGCATTGAGCTTGACAAGGCAATGGAATATCTTCTTGCAAGACTTGAAAAAGCAGGCAAGCTTGACAACACCCTTATTTGCCTTACGGACGACCATTATCCGTATTCGCTTGATGAATTTGACGGTGTGTCCGAACTTGCGGGGCACAAGGTTGACACAACCTTTGAACAGTACAAAAATGCATGGCTGTTGTGGAGCGGTTCAATGAAAAAGCCCGTCAAGGTTGACACATACTGTTCAAGCCTTGATATTCTGCCCACGCTTTCAAATATGCTCGGTCTTGAATATGACAGCAGAATGTTGGCAGGTACGGATGTTTTCGGAAACAAAGAACCGTTCGTTGTGTTTGCCGACAGAAGCTGGATTTCCCAGAACGGAAAATACAATGCGTCAACAGGCGAATACACCGTTTTCAAGGGCGCAAAGGGCAAGGATGATATTGATGAACTCAATAACAGATGCAACAACCTCTTTACCGTTTCAAGAATGATTCTCGACAACAATGTTTATGCCGAGCTTTCGGTGATACCCATGTTACGGGAAATTAGTTTAATGCTCAAATTGCATTGACTGCAAGGCGAAAATAAAGTAAAATAGAACATGACAAATCCATACGGCGACAGTCAGTTTTGACTGCTGCCGTATTCCGTATATGGAATAAATAGTTTAAAATAAAATTGAGATGATTCTTTGAAAATATATAAAACTGCCTTAGTTTGTTTAATAACCTGTGCGGTTGCATTTTTCGGCTGTTCGTGTTCACTGTTTGAAAGTTCCGAAAGCAGTGAGTCAAAGAGAAGCTCTGTTATAGAAAAATCCGTTACAACTCCGAGTGCACAAGATGTTGAAAACGACAAGGATTATGCAGATGTAAAAACCGATTATGCCTACGAGACGCTTACCGATGATTATGTAAAAGAACTGTATATGAGAATCGCAAAGAGCGTTGACACAGTGTATGCACCGAACATTACAACAACAGGCTCGCTTTCCGATTATCAGATTACACAAGCTGTTGAGGCATACAAAAACGACCACCCCGAAACTTTCTGGCTCAAGGGTCAAGTCTTTTTGTTCCGTATGGTGACACAACAAGCGTAAAGCTTGATTATACTGTTCAAAATGATAAGCTTATAGCCGCCAAGAAAAAATTTGACACTGCCGTTACTTCTGCTTTGAAAAAACTACCTTCGGGAAATGATTTTGAAAGAGAAGAATACATTAACAACTATATAATTGACAATTGCAGGTATGATGAAGAAGCGGCTGAAAACAATGATGTTCAGGGCAATGAAAACGATGCCTACGGTGCGTTGGTTGACGCAAAGCCGTGTGTGAGGGTTACGCAAGAGCCTTTCAGCTTTTGTGCAACAAGGCGAATATTGACTGTGTATTACTTTCGGGAACAGCCGATTCAGACAATCACGCATGGAACGGTGTAAAAATCGGCGGCGATTGGTACCAAATTGATGTTACATGGAATGATACCGACGGCGAAAATAATTATGCGGAAAACGATTATTTTAACCTAACCGATGACCTTATGTTCAAGGATCATAAGCTGTCATATAAGTATTCCGAGCTTAATTCACAAACTTATTTGAGCGTTGGTACATGGTGTAATTTTTATGTTCCAAAGTGTACGGCTGAAAAGTACAACTATTTTAACTATAAGTACCCGACTGTTTCGGATCCTGACAACGCCGATGATGTGAGCCAAGCTGTTGCAAATGCTGCAAAAAACGGGGATGAATATTTCAGCATTGTTGTTGATAAGAACACCGATTTCAATTATATGTATGACAGGATGATGAATGACGGTTATCTTTATAACTGGATTTCAGAGGCTAATGAGATTAACGGTTATTCACCAAGGCTTGCGGAAAGCTGTTATGTTTATCGCAAGGATGAGTTAGGTGTGCTGACTGTTGAACTTGAATATGTTGATTAACGGCGATGTGATGAGATGTTCACTTTTGTCCGCAATGCAGGGAACTCCGATTGAAAATTGATTTTATATAAATAAAGCTAACCAAAGGAATGATATTATGAAAAAATATGATGTTCAGAAGTTTGAACTTTTGTCAAACGAACAGATTGCAGACGGCATTTTTGATATGAGGGTAAAAAATGACGAGCTTGCTCCGCTTGCAAAGTGCGGACAGTTTGCCCATGTTTATGTGCCTTCAAAAACTCTGCGCAGACCTATTTCGGTTTGTGACAGCGAAAACGGTGTTCTCCGCCTTGTTTATCAGGTAAAGGGTGAGGGAACAAAAATTATGTCCGAGATGAAAAAGGGCGAAAGCGTTGATATTCTCGCTCCTCTCGGCAACGGCTTTAAAATTGAAAAGGGCAAGCGTTACTGCCTTATCGGCGGCGGTATAGGCGTTCCTCCAATGCGCTACACAGCAAAGCAGTGTGAAAATCCGCTTGTTATCACAGGCTTCAGAAACAAAGACCTTATTATTCTTCAGGATGATTTCAAGAAAGCCGGTGCAGAGCTTGTGCTGACAACAGATGACGGAAGTGCGGGAATCCACGGCTTTGTAACAGATGTTCTCAAAGAAAAAATCTCAGAGGTTGACGAGGTTTGTGCATGCGGTCCTACCCCGATGCTCAAGGCTATTGCCGATGTTTGCAAAGAGGAGGAAAGCCGTGTCAGATTTCTCTTGAGGAGAGAATGGCATGCGGAATGGCGCATGCCTTGTGTGCGCAGTAAAGGTAAGAAAAAACGGTGAAGAAATTATGCAGCATGTCTGCAAAAACGGCCCCGTATTTAACGCTGAGGAGGTAGTTTTCAATGGCTGATTTATCTGTAAAAGTTTGCGGAGTGGAATTTAACAATCCTCTCATTGCCGCATCGGGAACATTCGGTTTCGGTATGGAATATTCAGAGCTTTATCCCCTTGAAAAGCTCGGCGGTATTTCATGCAAGGGTATCACACTTACCCGCCGTGACGGCAACCCTGTTCCGAGAGTAGCCGAAACTCCTTCAGGCATTTTGAATGCAGTAGGACTTCAAAACCCCGGTGTTGATGTTTTTATCAATGAGGATTTGCCGTGGCTCAAAAAGCAGAATACGGTTATCATTGCAAACATTGCCGGCAACACTCCCGAAGATTATTGTGCAATGGCTGAAAAACTCAGCGAAACCGATGTCGATATGATTGAGCTCAATATCTCATGCCCTAATGTCAAGAGCGGCGGAGTGCAGTTCGGAACAAGCTGTGAGTCCGTAGGTGCAATTACTGCGGCTGTCAAAAAGTATTGTAAAAAGCCGCTTATCGTAAAGCTCAGCCCAAATGTTACCGACATTGCATCAATCGCACAGTCGGCAGAGGCAAACGGTGCAGACGCAATTTCAATGATTAACACGCTCACAGGTATGCGTATCGACATCAACTCACGCAGACCGATTATCCGCAACAACACAGGCGGAATGAGCGGCCCTGCAATTTTTCCTGTTGCAGTAAGAATGGTTTGGCAGGTTGCAAACGCAGTTAAAATTCCGATTATCGGTATGGGCGGTATCTCAAGCTGGCAGGATGCAATCGAGATGATGATGGCAGGCGCAACCGCACTTCAAATCGGTACTGTCCTTTTTACGGATCCGTATGCGCCTATTAAGATTGCCGACGGAATGAACGAATGGCTCGACAAAAACGGAATAAAGAGCGTTTCGGAAATCACAGGCACAGTTAAGCCTTGGTAATTTTGCGGAATAAAAAATAATTTAAAGTCCATAATAACCCTATCGGAGGGGATATTATGGACTTTTTGCGTGCATTAATAACGGCGCCCGTTTCAATTGCAGTATTGTTCCTGCTGTCAAAGTTCATCGGCAACAAGCAGATGTCAAGCCTTAATCTTTTTGACTACATCAACGGAATCACAATCGGTTCAATCGCAGCGGAGATGGCGACAACCGAAATGTCAGACTTTTGGGCGTGTCTTGTGGCACTCATTGTTTATGTAATAATTGTTATGCTTTGTTCGTGGCTTTCGCAAAAATCAACAATGTTACGAAGATTTTTAACAGGCAAGTCTATTGTGATTTTCGACAGAGGAAAGTTGTACAAAAAGAATTTTTCGGTTGCAAAAATTGATATAAACGAATTTCTTACACGAATGCGTGAAAAGGGATATTTCAGTCTTGATGATGTCGAAACGGTTTTTCTTGAACAGAACGGCGATTTGTCGGTTCTGCCAAAGGACAAAAAGCGCCCTGCAACTCCGGATGATTTAAAAATCATTGTTCACCAAACCAGACCCGAGTCCGTGGTTATTACGGACGGAAAAATTCTCGAGAAAAATCTTGCCGAATCGGGCTATAATCTTGAATGGCTCAAAAAACAGCTTGACAACAACCGCAAACGGCTCAAAGATGTTTTCTCGGTGTGTGTGATGATACGGGAAACCTCAAGATTTACCAAGACGGAAAGTCTGAAAGCAAGAATGATATTTTTGACTGATAAAGCGTAAAAGAATAAAATTTGCACCTTTACAGGCTCGTAAAGGTGCTTTTTAATGTGCGAAAAATAAAATAATACAAAAATAAATTTTATCATTGCAATAATCAAAATTAATGTTATACTAAAATCGTAAGTGCGTGTCGGCAAGATTTTGCAGAACGCTTTGAAAAAATCGGAAAATTTTAATAAAGAAGGAAGTGCTTTAATGATTAAAAAGTTTACATCGGGCAACCCGATTGATACGCAGGCTGTTGTTGAAAAATTTAACGCTCTGCCTATTGCGGAATTTCCGCTCGGCGGCAAGTTTGAGAACGGAAATTTTGTCTTTGAATTTGATATGGCAGACAGCGACATCGTCTACGGTCTCGGCGAAGCTCCGAGAGGAATCAACAAGCGTGGTTGGGTGTATAACAGCTTTTGCAGTGATGACCCGTTCCACACCGAAACAAAGTCATCCCTCTATGCCGCTCACAATTTCCTTATGCTCAGCGGTTCAAAAACTTTTGGTATTTTTATCGACTTCCCGTCAAAAATCCGTTGGGACATCGGCTATACAACCGCAAACAAAACCGTTATCACAATTGACGGCACGGATTTTGATATCTATTACATTGACGGCACAAAGCCGCTTGAAATCGTAAAAGAGTTCAGAAAATCAATCGGCACAAGCTATGTTCCGCCGTTCTGGGCATTCGGTTATCAGCAGAGCCGTTGGAGCTATCACAATGCCGAAGCTGTTGACGCTGTTGTTGACGGTTACAACAAGGCAGGGATTCCGCTTGACTGCGTATATCTCGACATCGACTATATGGAGCGTTACAAGGACTTTACTGTTGATGATGAAAAATTTCCGAATTTCAAGGACTATGTTTCAAAGAAAAGGGAAGAAGGAATCCACCTCATTCCGATTATTGACGCAGGCGTAAAAAAAGAGAACGGCTACGATATCTATGAAGAGGGCAGAAAGAACGGATACTTCTGCAAAAACGAGGACGGCACGGATTTTGAGGGCGGTGTATGGCCCGGTATCGTTGGCTTTCCCGATTTTCTCCGTCCGGATGTAAGAAAGTGGTTCGGCTCAAAATATAAAATTCTCACAGATATGGGAATTGACGGTTTCTGGAACGATATGAACGAGCCTGCAATTTTCTATTCGGTAAAAGGACTTAACAAAGCACTTGATAAGGCGGCTTCTCTTAAAGGGCAGAACCTTGACCTTTCAAAATTCTTTGAACTCAAGGACACATTCGCAGGTCTTTCAAACAGTCCAGAGGATTATTCAAGCATTTACCATACAGTTGACGGCAAACAGGTTTGCATGATCAGGTTCACAACATTTACGGTGCTAATATGACAAAGGCCGCCGGCGAATATTTTGCGGAGGAGTTCGGTAAAGAAAAAATTCTTATGTTTTCCCGTGCGTCATATGTAGGCGCTCACCGTTCAAGCGGTATCTGGTTCGGTGATAACCACTCTTGGTGGTCGCACATTCTTCTTGACCTCAAAATGCTCCCGTCGGCAAATATGTGCGGCTTTCTTTACTGCGGTGCAGATCTCGGAGGCTTTAACGAAAACGCAACCCGTGACCTTGTTCTTCGTTTCCTTGCACTCGGTGTGTTTACTCCGCTTATGCGTAACCATGCCGCTCTCGGCACAAGAAATCAAGAGTGCTACAGCTTTGAAAACAGCGATGATTTCAAGGATATTGTTGAGGTTCGTTACAGACTTATTCCGTACCTTTACAGAACATTCAAAAAGGCAAGCGAAGAGAATGATATGATTTTCAGACCGCTCTCGTTCGATTATCCCGATGATAAAATTGCCCGTGAATGTGAAACACAGCTTATGCTCGGTGACGAGTGCATGATTTGCCCTGTATATGAGCAGAATGTAGGCGGAAGATATGTTTATCTCCCCGAGAACATGACTTTTGTAAAACTCAGCGGTACAAGCATTACAACAGAAAAAATGAGCAAGGTACTCATCATATTGAGGTTGCCCTCAATGAGGTTCCGCTCTTTATCAAAGACGGCAGGCAGATTGAACTCTGCAAGCCGCAATGAGAACTTCACAGCTCGATACAACAGACACAGTTATGATTCCGTAAAATTTTATTTGTACAATTATCTGTTTGCACAATCTATGGGCGAATACTATGTCAACAACATGGTTTACACTTTATACAAGGACATAGTTTACAGCAAAATCAAACACGGCAGTTGATAAAAAACTGCCGTGTTTTTGTATGTCTTTAATTCAGTTTTAATCATCAGAGCTTTTTCTTTCGCTTTTGAAAAGCTTGCAGATTTCATAATAAATCGGAATTGTTAAAAATGCAATCCAACCAAATGACCAACCGCCGCAGATGTCAAGGAATCCGAAAAACATATACACAATAACGACAAGCAGGGGATAAGCAAAATGACTCGGCTTGCGTTTGTAGATTGCGTCAACAAGTGTGTAATAGAGAGGAATCGTCAGAAAGCATACCCAGCTGAGTACCCAACCGAGCAATACTCCGCTGAATCCCCAAACGAGGAATCCGATAATGGCAATCAACCAAAACGGAAAGTGTTTCCAAAAGCGGTGCGACTTTGAATGTTTATGCTCTTCGATGCTTTCATCATACATAACATTTCCGTTTTCGTCTGTATAGACTTTTGTTTTGCCGTTTTCTTCAACATGAATTCCGTTCCAGCCGACATCAACCTTTGTACCGTCTTTATCTTTAACATGGATTCCGTCCCTGAAATTAAGGTGAACAGAATCACCGTCCTTTGAGTCAACATGGATTCCGTGTTTGAACGAAACCTTGTCTGATTTTTTGTATGTTGTGTCGCTGTCGGGATTATTTTCGGCATTATTTTCGGGTTCTTCCGACTGTGTTTCGCTTTCGGTTTCTTTTTCACCTTTAAGCAATTCATCAAGCGAAACACCGTAGATATCGGCAAGAAGAATAAGATTATCCGTGTCGGGCGATGCCTCTGCACGCTCCCATTTTGACACAGCCTGACGGCTTACACCTATTCTTGCGGCAAGCTCCTCCTGGCTTAGATTCATCTTTTTTCTGTACTGCAAAAGTCTGTTGGCAGTTTCAATGTTCATAAAATTTCCTCCTCAAATATTGCTTTAGGGTTTTACCTTGTGAGAAAATTATATCGGTTGCCTGCCCAAAAAAACAATACATTTCGGGTTCCATTGCCGCAACTCTCGGTTGCAACCCGTAGTTGCGACAATAAAAATCAATAAAAACGCAAAATATTCCAATATCAGAGGTCAAGACCTGTTGTAGTCTTTAAAAATTCACCAAGTTTGTCGCAGATGATTTTTACACCGCCCTCGCTGTCACTTTCAACATTGAGCGGCATAATCGGATCGTGTACCGAAAGTCTGAGCAAGAACCAGCCGTCACCGTTATCCCTGTCAAACGAAACTCTGACGCCCTCACGGTTATCATCGGCAACACACCAGCGTCCTGTTCCTCGGCATACTTTGTAAGGTCTGCAATAATTCTTTCACCGCAGGCTCTGAAATCTTTTTCAAGAATTTTGTATCTGATTTCTGTGCTTTCAAGCGGTTCTTTGAGTGAGGCGGTAAGCTCGTCAAGCTCCTTGCCCTCTTTTCTCATCTGAGCGGCCTTGATAATAATTTTTGTGCAGAGATATGCACCGTCATCAAGAAAGTAGTTTTCACGCATTGCGGCATGTCCCGATGTTTCGATTGCAAGAGGACAGTTGATGCCCTGAGCGTTGAGCTCAAGAGCCTTGTCGATAACATTCTTATAGCCTCTGCGATAGCGGTAATGCTTTCCGCCGAGGTCATTTTCAATAAATTGTTTAAGACCGCTTGATGTGATTGAGTCTGTAACAATCATACCGCCGTCATTGCCCTCAAGAGCAATTGCCGCCGCAACAGCTACAAGTCTGTTTCGGTTGATTTCGTTGCCCTTGCTGTCAACAGCACCGCCACGGTCAACATCCGTATCAAAGATTACGCCGAGGTCTGCGCCCGATTCTTTGACAGCCTCACAGATTGAATCCATTGCCTCTTTAGCCTCGGGATTCGGCACATGATTCGGGAACATTCCGTCAGGTTCAAGATAACGGCTGCCTGTTGTGTCTGCTCCGAGAACAGAAAGCACCTTGTCGGCATAAAATCCGCCTGCACCGTTGCCTGCGTCAACAACAATCTTAAAGCCCTTGAGCGGATGCTCGTAATCTTCTGCATTAACTTCCTTTTTAATCTTCTCGCAAAGTCCCTTTGCGTAGTCGCTCATATAGTCAACATCCGTAATATTTCCGCCGTTGCTTTCTTCGGGGTGCTCACCGTTTTGTGCGTAGAGAAGAATTTCCTCAATGTCACTGCCCTCAAGACCGCCCTCACGGGTGAAAAATTTAAGACCGTTTCTGTTGAACGGGTGGTGACTTGCGGTAATCTGAAGAGCACCGTCACATCCGAGGTCAACGGTTGTCATAAACATTGACGGAGTTGACGCAAGCTGACAGCAGAGAACTTCTGCACCGCAACGCTTAAAACGCTCGGTTGTGATTTTCATTATATGCGGTCCCGAAATACGGCTGTCACGACCGACAGAGATTTTGAGCTCGCTCGGTTTTTTTGAAACTTTTTTAGAAAGCCAAAGCACAAAGCCGTCTGCCATATCGGCAACAACATCGTCGGTAAGGTTTACACTTTGTCCCTCAACACCCTCGCTTGCAACTCCTCGTATGTCTGTTCCGCTTTTGAACTGTTTGTAAAAATCGTTAAGCATTTCATGATTCCTTTCTTATTTGTATGATTGCTTTTATTGAAAATTTAATTCGGAGCAATCCTGAATCCTTTTTGATATCAGCCTTCATAACATAGATTATAACTTAAAATGAGCAAAATCTCAATATGCCTATTAAATTAAGTTTGTAAAAAACAGCAGTTATATAATGCTAAAAAAGAAACAAGTTGTTGAATTTACACAATCAAATGTTATGCTTGTGTTAAAACTATATTTCCATAAAAGCAAATACAAAGCACATTGTACAAAAAACATAACAATTTATTGTACATAACTGACACCAAAATGTATTTGTGAACAAAAATTAATCGCTAAAATTGTTGACTTTTCCGAATGTTTGACTATAATAATAATTGTCAAGTAAATAGTCCGCTTGACTATCGCTGATTTCCAATTAGCCTTACTCGAGTAAAATTGAATTATCACATAGTCGATAAATTGATCATGATTTTGCCAAATGGTAAATGGCGCACGAAAACAAAACTTTATATTTTTAAAGAATTGAATGGAGGAAATTTTATGACACCAATTCTTAGCTTACACAATGTTGATGTAACCGAATTCCTCGCCGTGCTCGATACCTGCGAGGGCAATGTATATCTCGTTACAAGCGAAGGCGACAGACTCAATCTTCGCAGCAAGCTTTGCCAGCTTGTCGGTCTTACAAGACTTATCGAAGGCGGCAAGATTGCAGAAGCAAGTATTATTTGCGAAAACAAAAATGACGAGTGCAAGCTTTTCAGACTTAATATGTTCGGCGACACAGGTAACGCCAAAGTAGGTTAATTCTGAAAACACTGACTTAAATATCTACGGTTTTCACGTTAATTTCAAAACTTCTAAACCCAAGGACAGCTGCGAGCAATCGCAGCTGTTTTTGGCTTTTACCTTTTAAATGTAAAATATCAATAAAGTGTTGATTTTGCCGATGTTTTGGGTTATACTAAACTTAATTTATTTTATGAGGCGTTAAACGCATTCGGAAAGGAATACGCTATGGCAGATACAAAAAACGAGCTTATGAACGAAGAAGATCAGGGTATGCTCATAACTCTTGAAGACGAAAACGGTCAGGAAGTTGAATTTGAATTTCTTGATGTAATCGAGTTTGAGGGTACAGAGTACATTGTTCTCATCGAAAATGACGAAGATGCAGACGAGGTTGTTATTCTTCAGATTAATCAGATTGACGAAGAAACAGAGGAGTATGTCAGCATTGACGATGAAGATACTCTTAACAAGGTATTTGAGCTTTTCAAAAAGAAATATGAGGGCGACATTAACTTTGAATAATTCGCTTCAAATTGAGCTTCCGAGAGGAGGCTCTTTTCTTTTGTGTGAATATAACATTCTCAGCGGGAAAAAATACCGTTGAGGTGTTGTGTATGACAGAAAAAACCGGACTTGAAAAAACCGTTGTGTTTAATTTGAAATCGGCAAATGAATCTGATGTCAATAATATCGTCAATGAAAAAGGTCACGAAAGCCGTTCGTTTTATTACAAACTCGGCTTACTCTATTTTCTCAATATTGTTGACTGGATTTGTACAGAGGCGCTCATCGGCAGCGGACATTTTGTTGAGGCAAATCCCGTTATGCAGCCTGTGCTTGAAAACTTTTGGCTGACATTGTTAATCAAGGGAATTTTGCCGCTTGTGCTTGTTCTGGGTTGTGCATTAATTTACAAGCTTGCCGAAATCGGCAGGAGCAAAACGGCTGAAATGCTTTTAACGGTCGGAATTGTGTCTTATGCCCTTGTAAACCTATGGCATATTTTCAATTTTGTATTGCTCTTTTGTCGATTTTAATGTACAATAGTGGGTAGCGAATTTGAAAGGGAGTGTATGTTTTGCCGGCATTATCAGTAAGAAATCTTACAATGACTTTTATCGAAAGAAACCTTTTTACCGATGTTTCGTTTGATGTTGAAGAAAGAGATAAGGTGGGCTTTATCGGAGCTAACGGAGTCGGTAAAACAACTCTCTTTAAGATACTCAACGGCGAAATCAGCCTGTTTCGGGGACTGTTACCTTTTCAAAAAATGTCCGTCCGGGATATATGGAACAGCATGCCTGCAACAATCCGAGGGCAGATGTGTATCACGAGCTGCTTTCCGTGTTCGATTATCTTTCGGATATGGAAACCGAAATTTCCGCACTTGCACATCAGATTGACAACAAGTCGGGAAATCTTGACGAGCTTGTTGAAAGGCAGACCATGCTTATTGAACAGTTTGAAAGAGCAGGCGGTTTGACTTATAAAAGCAGAACCCGTTCCGCACTTTTAGGACTCGGATTTTCTGAAAATGACTTTACAATGCCTGTCGGCAATTTAAGCGGCGGTCAGCGTTCAAAGCTCTGCCTTGCAAAGCTGTTGCTGTCGCAGAGCAATATGCTCCTCCTTGACGAGCCGACAAACCACCTTGACATTGACGCAATCGCATGGCTTGAAGGCTTTTTGAGAGATTTCAAGGGCGCAATGATTATCATCAGCCATGACCGTTATTTTCTTGATAATGTAACCAACAAGACGATTGAACTTGAACACAACCGTGCTATGGTTTATAAGGGCTCATATTCGGAATTTGTCAAGAAAAAAGAATCGGTGAACGAGTCGCTTAAAAATAAATATGAACACAACTTAAAGGAGATAAAGCGTATTGAGGGCATTGTTGAACAGCAGAAACGCTGGGGACAGGCTCACAACTTTATCACAGCCGCAAGTAAGCAGAAAGAGGCCGACAGAATCAAAGAAGGGCTTGTTGCCCCCGAAAGCGAGCTTGAAACAATGCGTATGCATTTTAAGCCGAGATGTGAAAGCGGTAACGATGTTTTAATCTGTAAAAATCTTGCCAAGTCGTTTGACAACAAACAGCTTTTCAAAAATGTTGATATACATATCAGAAAAGGCGAGAGAGTGTTCATCATCGGCGGCAACGGTTGCGGTAAAACAACGCTGTTCAGAATTTTAACGGGCAAAACTCCTATGAACTGCGGTGAATATGACTACGGTGCAAATGTTGAAATCGGTTATTTTGATCAGATGCAGCAGAATCTTGACCTGTCAAAAACCGCACTTGATGAGGTGTGGGACACCTTCCCGAATATGACGCAGACCGAAGTCAGAAGTGCGCTTGCGTCATTCCTGTTCAAAGGTGACGAAGTGTTTAAACCGCTTTCAAAAATGAGCGGCGGTGAGAGGGCGAGAGTTTCTCTCTTGAAACTAATGCTAAAGGGCAGTAACTTTTTGCTCCTCGATGAGCCGACGAACCACCTTGACGCATCATCACGGGAAGAACTTGAAAAAACTTTGCTTGACTACAGCGGTACAATGCTGATTGTCAGTCATGACCGTTATTTTATAAATAAAATTGCCGACAGAATTTTACTCCTTACAAATAACGGAGTAAAGGAATATCTCGGTAATTACGATTATTATCTTGAACGCACAACAGCCGAAAAATCGGGTGCTGTTCGACTGAGAATAAGAGAGATAAAAAAAGAAAAAACGCAGAATGATTACTTTTTGCAAAAGCAAAAGCAGAGTGAAGAACGCAAAAGACAGACTAAGCTTAAAAAGGCAGAGGCTGAAATTGAGCGACTTGACGAAGAAATCGCCAAAACACAGGAGCTTCTCTCAAGTGAGGAAGTTGCCGCAGATTACGAAAAACTTATGGAGCTTTCAAAACTGCTCGAGGATTTGCAAAAACAGCAGGAGGAGCAGTACGAAATCTGGGAGGAACTCGAAAGTATGGCAGAATGATCGCCTTACAGTCGGGAGGAGCGACAAATTTCCCTTGCTTAAAGTAAAAAATTGTTGTATAATAACCGCATAATATAAGCTAAAGACTGTTGCACAGCAGTTTTTGCAGTTGATTTTCAGATAAAAGATTATGCGAATTAAAAATGAAAAACGGCAGGCAAAATACCCTGCCGCATACATCTGCCCGTGGCGCAATTGGATAACGCAACGGATTCCGATTCCGGAGAATGGGGGTTCAAATCCCTTCGGGCAGGCCAAAACTAAAAGCACCCTTCATGGGTGCTTTTAGTTTTGACCTGCCAAGAATCCGAAGAGATTTGAAGCCGACCGTAAAGAAAATGCCCCTGTGGGGCATTTTTAGGGAGGAGCGTTTATGGAGGCATAGCTGTGCACAGGACGCAACAAGCGAGGCAAAAAGTTTAGGTCTGTACAAAGTACTTCGGGCAGAAGTAGTGATAAGATGAAAGTGTGACACCCTACGGGGGCGTGCTTTTTTCAGCTAAATTATCCTGCGGATAGCTAAATTGTCCTGACGGACAGCTGAAAGTGAATTTAATTTAGCT
>ENA-OQAS01000256-OQAS01000256.1-human-gut-metagenome-genome-assembly--contig:-NODE-256-length-28781-cov-1.889509_pt1 | contig 28781 bp, 38 predicted proteins | sample MGYA00242733_ERZ504523 | MGnify/ENA primary metagenome ERZ504523 (study PRJEB26092, sample SAMD00036239) | human gut metagenome | host: Homo sapiens | study: EMG produced TPA metagenomics assembly of...
TGTGAGCGCTGCTTGTTTGATGGATTTCAGGGAGGCTTTGGCGTGGGCGCTAAGGATGCTGAAGTAGGAAAGCATGGAAGGATGGAAAAGGGGCAGTTCCAGATTCATCTGATTTATACCGGGGTGTCGGAATCGATGTTCTTGATTTTCCCCGACGGTACAACGATGCTGCTTGATTGTGGTGATCATAATGCGGTTGGGCGCGGTAAATTGGCTGTGCCGGTGCTTCCCAATCCCGATCGCATGCCGGGGAGTGGATCTCACGCTATGTCCGGAGAGTGAACCCTCAGAAGGATTATGTTGATTATATGATGTTGACGCACTATCATTCAGATCACGGTGGCAACAATAAATTCTACGCTCGTAAGGAGACGAGGGATGGTAAGGATTACTACCTAAGTGGATTCTCTCAGGCTGCCGAGTACCTTACGTTTGGCAAGGCTTTTGACCGTTGCTGGCCCGACTACAACGATCCTCTTCCTTTGACCCAGGAGCAGCCGATGCTTTTGAGCACATGAAGGATTTTTACGACTATATGTTGGCTCATAAGAAGATGGAGATTGAGAAGTTCTGTCTTGGCGAAACCAACCAGATCGCATGAAGAAAGACGCTACGGCATATCCGGGATTCTCGGTAAGAAATATCTGTGCCAACGGCCGCATTGCCGATAAGGAAGGGAATATACGTGACCTCTATGCGGAGCGCAAGAAATCCAATCCGGTTAAGTTCAGTGAAAACGGAATGAGCCTGGGCATGATCTTTACCTACGGCGATTTCAAATTCTATACGGCGGGAGACTTCTCTGATGGCTGGGAGTTGCCTAATGGAAAGAGATTCGAGATAGAGGATGCGATAGCCGACGTGGTTGAGCCGGTGAGTGTGGCGAAAATCAATCACCACGGACACATGTCAATGACTGATAAGCTCGTGGCTGCGTTGCGTCCGCGTGTTGTTGTCAACAACGTGTGGGATCAGCTTCATACACTGCCTTCGGTCATGGAGCGTTTTTATAACCGGAATCTTTATCCCGGCGAGCGCATCGTGTGTCCTACCGTGTTCCCTGCAGAACGTCGTGCCGAGGATGCCGGACAGCCGTGGCTTGATATACTTAACCCCTCGTCGTTTGATGCCGGTCATGTGATTGTCAATGTCGAGGAGGGAGGTAAGGACTATTCGGTTACTTACCTCACTGCCAATGATGAGTCGATGACTGTAAAGAGCGTGATGCGGTTCAAGTCATAAACGGCTTGAATTTGGTGTCAACTGTCAACTAAAATGCCTATCTTTGCATCATAAAAACGAATAAATATAGAATAATAATGCCCAACATCTCACAAAGAGGAGTCGAAATGCCCGCTTCCCCGATCCGGAAGCTGGCTCCATTGGCCGATGCTGCCAAACAGAGAGGAGTTCATGTGTATCACCTGAATATCGGTCAGCCCGACCTTCCCACTCCGCGAGCGGCACTCGATGCGATCCGTAATGTCGATCGTACGGTGTTGGAATATAGCCTAGTCAGGGATATCGCAGTTATCGCGAGAAGTTGGTTGGATATTATAAAAAGTATGATATTAATCTTACGGCTGACGATATTATCATCACTACCGGTGGTTCGGAGGCTGTTTTGTTTGCCTTCTTGAGTTGCTTGAATCCGGGTGATGAGATTATCGTACCGGAACCTGCTTATGCCAATTATATGGCATTCGCTATCTCGGCAGGAGCGTGATCCGGACAGTGACGACTACGATAGAGGAAGGATTTTCTCTTCCGAAAGTGGAAAATTCGAGGAGTTGATCAATGAGCGTACCAAAGCGATCCTGATCTGTAACCCGAACAATCCTACGGGTTATTTGTATACGCGTCGTGAGATGAATCAAATCCGGGATATCGTAAAGAAATATGATCTTTATCTTTTCTCGGATGAGGTATACCGGGAGTTTATCTATACCGGTTCCCCGTATATCTCGGCTTGTCATCTGGAAGGTATCGAGCAGAACGTGGTATTGATCGATTCTGTCTCCAAACGCTATTCGGAATGCGGTATCCGTATCGGTGCGTTGATTACGAAAAATGCCGAGGTGCGTAGTGCCGTCATGAAGTTCTGCCAAGCTCGTTTAAGCCCGCCTTTGATCGGACAGATCGCTGCCGAGGCTTCTTTGGATGCTTCCGAGGAGTATGCCCGTGAGACTTATGACGAGTATGTGGAACGGCGTAAATGCTTGATCGATGGCTTGAACCGTATTCCCGGCGTTTATTCTCCCATACCGATGGCGCTTTCTATACGGTGGCTAAACTTCCGGTGGATGATGCCGATAAGTTCTGCGCTTGGTGTCTGGAAGAGTTTGAATACGAGGGTCAGACGGTCATGATGGCACCGGCGTCGGGTTTTTACACAACACCGGGACTTGGTAAGAATGAGGTTCGTATGGCCTATGTTTTGAAAAAGGAAGACCTGGCGAAAGCTTTGACGGTGTTATCAAAGGCGTTGGAAGCTTATCCGGGAAGAATGTTATAAATGAATTTAGAGCTATTTATCGCCAAAAAGATACATTTCAGTAAGGAGGGGGATCGTGAGGTTACTCCTCCCGCTGTTCGTATTGCCATGATCGGGATCGCCTTGGGATTGGCGGTGATGATTCTTTCGGTGGCGATCGTGATAGGCTTTAAGAAAGAGGTCCGGAACAAGGTGATCGGTTTCGGCTCGCATATCCAGATCACGAATTTCGATAGTAATTCTTCCTATGAGTCGCAGCCGATAGCGGTTAGCGATACTTTATTGAATGCGCTCGATGCATTCCCGGGTATTCGCCATGTCGAGAAATTCGCGACGAAGCTCGGTATCTTGAAGACTGACCAAGATTTTCAAGGGATTGTTCTTGAAAGGGTAGATACGGATTATGACTGGACTTTCTTCAAGGATAATTTAAAAGAGGGCGAGATCTTTACGATCCAGCCGGATAAGAACTCTACAGATGTTATTATTTCCAAGTATTTATCAGATCTGCTAGGACTAAAGGTAGGGGATTCTTTCCTGACTTATTTTGTGCAAGACGATGTGCGTGCCGTAAGTTCACGATCACGGGGATTTATGAGACGGGTTTCCTTGATTATGACAAGATGTTCGTAATTGCTGATATTAAGCAGATACGTCGCTTGAACGGTTGGGATAAAGATCAAGTAAGCGGACTGGAGTTGCAAGTGGATGACTATGATCGTTTGGACCAAGTGGCCGAGGATATTTATTTCGATCTGACGGAACGGCAAGACCGAAATGGTAATACGTTTTACGCCCGCTCGATCAAGGAGTTGAACCCGATGATCTTTAATTGGCTGGATGTGCTGGACATCAATGTGGTGGTTATCTTGGCGCTGATGCTTTCCGTCGCAGGGTTTACCATGATCTCCGGATTATTGATCATAATCTTAGAGCGTACCAATATGATCGGAATCCTAAAAGCTTGGGACAAAATAATAACAGTATTCGCAAGATTTTCTTGTATGTCTCTTTCTTCTTGATCGGCAAAGGAATGTTGTGGGGGAATATCATCGGTATCTCTCTTTGTTTGCTTCAATCTCATTTCCATATTATCCAATTAGACCCTTCTATTTATTATTTGGATGCCGTGCCTATCGATCTGAGTCTATTTTCACTGTTCCTTTTGAATATAGGGACATTGGCCGCCTCCATGTTGATGATGCTGGGACCTTCCTATTTGATTACGAAGATTGATCCGGCCAAGAGTATCCGTTTTGAATAAAAGCCGTATCTTTGGCATACGTTCTAGTTTTGCCGGATTGATATGACAGATCTTATCTCTAAAGAAAAGCGTAGCTATATCATGTCTATGATTAAGGGCAAGAATACAAAGCCCGAGATTATAGTCCGTAAATACCTGTTCCATTGTGGCTTTCGCTTTCGTGTGAATGTAAAGCGCCTTCCCGGTACCCCTGATATCGTATTGCGTAAATATAAGACCGCTATCTTCGTGAACGGCTGTTTCTGGCATGGGCACGAGGGTTGCCCGGAATTTCGTCCTCCCCGTACCCGGGTAGAGTGGTGGACCGAGAAACTAAACCGGAATAAAGCCCGGGATGCCCGTGTACGTGAGGAATTACGAGCGATGGGCTGGAATACGATGGTGATCTGGGAATGCCAGCTTAAACCTAAAGAACGGCAAGCTACTTTAGAAAATGTCGTCCGTTTATTGGAAAAGACGTATGTGGAATCTACTATCATGCGAAGTTTACCCCGGCTTACCCGCTATTAGAGGAGGAAGAACTTCCCAAAGTGGCGGAAGAAGAGATATCCTATGAGAGTGCTCATCATTATTAATTCTCCAACCGGAATGTATAATCCTTCCTACTTCTGAAAAGCCGGTAAATACGGACATATCCATTGAATATGGGTTGAATAAACTCCAACAGGAATAACCAACCGATAGTAGGGCTTTGTTGAAGCATTCGAGCCGATTTGCCGAAAACGCTCGCCTTGATTATAAAACGTATCAAATATAATAATACGGCGATCAAGGAGATTAGCCAATTGCCCTGTAATCCGATCACTACCGTAGCGATAACCGATGCTTGGAAAAGGTAGAAACAAGTGGATTCGAGATGATAGAATGTCAAGGCACTTCCTTTGTAATACCGTTGAGTGGCAGCACGGGAAACCTTCATCTCTTTCCAGATTCCAAAACGTTCGATTTGATCCATTTCCGTTAGGCTGTCCGGGGCATAGATTACTTTCGTATTCTCCTTGGTCGAGGCTTCGTTGATGAATAAGTCATCGTCTCCCGCATGCAAGTTCAAGGATTGGTAGTAACCTTTATGCTTGAAGAATAACTCTTTCCGATAAGATAAATTTCGTCCGTTTCCGGTATATGGGTGATGGGAGAGGGCGGAAGATAGATAACGTAAACCCGTCAATAAGTTATCATAGGCGATCAACTTATGAAAGAATCCCTTGTAGTTGCTGTATTTGCAGTAGCCCAAGACAATACTGGTCTCGGGTGTGTATCCACCAACCATGGCAGATAACCATTGATCGTTGAGCGGTTGGCAATTCGCTCCGTGAATAGAAGAATATCGTATTTGGCCGCTTTCACGCTAGGGTAAACGCAGTTTACGGCGGCTTAGGTAACGAGCGTCCGAGGGGACGTAAGTATGATACAAATGTTTATACTCATTTTGAAAGAACTTTAGCGTATCGTCGGTATCGTCGCTTGAGCCATCGTTGATAACGACTACCTGATATTCAGGGTAATCTTGTGTAAGTAACGCAGGAAGGTGTTTCTTGAGGTTCTCAGAATCATTTTTAGCGTATATGATGATGGATACGGGGAGTTTATTACCTTCCTCTAAGGTATCATCCGTTCGTCTTGACGCACGTAAGGGCGGGCATAAGCGATCAGATAATAAAGAGATAAGATAACGAACCCTATTAAGGTGATTCCCAATAGGAAAAGCTCTGTATTATTGAGTAGAAACATAATAATGTGCCAATGTGATTAATATGCCAATGTGCCAATATCATTAATGAGCCAATATGATTAATACGCCAATGTGCCAATAAGCTACTCAAGGTATTTACATTGGCACATTGATCAATTGGCTCATTATTTTATCGTATCGGAATAATAGGCTTTCGGTAAATGACGGCAGTTGTATTGGGAGGCCATGACCTCGCCATAAGCGCCGGCGGAACGAAGGGCGATCAAGTCGCCACGATGAGCCTTATTCAACTCTACATCCTTGCCGAATACATCCGATGACTCACAGATCGGGCCCACTACATCGTAAGTCTCTACAGCCTCATCGCTGCTGATGTTCTCGATACGGTGATAAGCGTCGTACATCGCCGGGCGGATCAATTCCGTGAAACCTGCATCAAGGATAGCGAATTTCTTCGTCTCTCCTTCCTTGACATATAATACCTTAGAGATTAATGTTCCACATTGAGCGACGATCGAACGTCCCGGCTCAAAATGTACCTGTTGACCCGGACGTACTTGAAGCAGTTTATGAATGGCTGCGAAATAGTTATCGAAAGCCGGGATCGATAAATGATTCGGGTGATAGTAATCGATACCTAATCCACCTCCGAAGTTTAGGTTCTCCACTGTAACCCCGTGAGCTTCCAGTTCTTCCTGTATCTCGTTGAAACGAATTACCAAATTGCGGAAGCTAGACATATCCGTGATCTGTGAACCGATATGGCTATGGATACCGATCAACTTCACATTCTTCATCTCCTTTAATTTATCCAGTACGCCTCCTAATTGGCTAAGGTTGATACCGAATTTATTCTCCTTCATACCCGTCGTGATCTTGGCATGCGTATGGGCATCCACTTCCGGTTGATACGAAGGGCGATAGAGGCCACTTTATGCTTGGCGGCCGCCAGCTCATTGATGATTTCCAACTCAACGGCAGATTCCACGTTAAAGCAGAAAATATCATTGTCCAGTCCTAGGTTGATCTCCCAATCCGTTTGCCAACACCAGCAAAGACAATCTTATCGGCAGGAAAACCGGCATCTAAAGCTGCCTGTACCTCGCCGCCACTTACGCAGTCTGCGCCAAGCCGTTTGCCGCTATGATGGAAAGGATACGGGGATTGGCATTCGCTTTCACGGCATAATGCACGTGGTAACCATATTTCCCGGATTCGGTTTTTACTACGTCTAATGTGTCTTGCAATAGCTTGACATCATAATAATAAAAAGGCGTAGAAAGCTGCTTGAACTTTTCTACAGGAAATGTTCCTTTGAGCATATTATACGAAATTATATAAAGATAAATAAGGGCAGTCTGTAAAAGGCCGCCCTCGTTTGTTTTTATTTGTTGTTAAATAAATGATCGCTTAGAGCTTGCAGCGCTCTCTGCTTGTCCGAGGCCTTAATCAGCAAGGAGACGTTGTAGTTGCTTCCTCCGTAGGAGATCATGCGAACCGGGACATCCTTCATGGCCTGTACGATACGAGCCTCGAAGCCGATGTTATCCCATTCTAGGTCGCCAACCACGCAAACGATAACCATATCCTCGTCTACGGTCACGGTTCCGTACTTCTTCAAATCGTCAACGATCTCTTCCAGATGCTTGCGGTTATCGATCGTAACGGAGACACCCACTTCGGAAGTCGTAACCATATCGATCGGAGTCTGGTAGTTCTCGAAAGTCTCGAATACCTTACGCAAGAAACCTGTTGCTAGCAACATACGTCCGCTCTTGATCTTGATAGAGGTAATATTGTCTTTGGCGGCAACCGCCTTGATCTTACCTTTCTCGATCGCGTAGAGATCAATGTACCCGGAGCGTCCGGCTGCATCGTATTTAACAAACGAACCGGGATGTTGTTCAATTTAGCCGGCAATATACAAGTCGGGTGAAGTATCTTGGCTCCGAAATAAGCTAATTCGGCAGCTTCCTCGAAATGCAATTGACGGACTGGAGACGTTCCCTGTACGATACGAGGGTCGTTATTGTGCATACCGTCGATGTCTGTCCAGATCTGGATCTCTTCCGCACCGATAGCCGCGCCGATTAAGGATGCGCTATAGTCGCTACCACCCCGTTGTAGGTTATCGATCTCGCCGTAAGCGTTGCGGCAGATATAACCTTGTGTGATGTATAGATCAGCATCCTTATTATCAGCAAGTAATTTCACCAATTTCTCTTTGATATAGACAGGGTCCGGTTCCGCGTTCTTATCCGTACGCATATAATCCAAAGCCGGGATCAATACGGATTTCACGCCGCATTCGTTCAAATAAAGATTCATCATACCCGTAGAGATCAACTCTCCTTGTGCCAAGACAACCTTTTCCTCGAACAAGGTAAACAGATCTTCGTGAACGTACGGATATATTCGAAATGAGATTTTATCAGTTCTTTGGCCTTCTGTTTATATTCCTCGGTGCTGTATAGTTCCTCAACATGGCCCATATATTTCATGGCAAGCTTGTTGATGATCTCATTCGCTCCGTCTGGGTTCTTTTTGTACAGGTAGTCGGAAATCTCGACTAACGAGTTGGTTGTACCCGACATGGCTGACAATACAACGATCTTACGGTCTCCCGTGATCAGTTTCGCTACATCTTTCATTCTCTGTGCAGATCCCACAGAAGTACCGCCAAACTTAAAACTTCATCTTCTTTTGTTCTATATTAAATTGTTTTCTTTTTCAATCGAATGCGACCGCAAAGTTACAAAAAATTATTCTCTGACATCACTTAGACAGGCATTCTCGCATTTTACTATGCGGGCAGGATAATTATGCACGATCGTATAGTTATGAGTGGTCATAATCACCGCCGTTCCCTGCTGGCAGATGTCGTGTAAGAGTTGTACGATTTGTCCGCTCGTCTCCGGGTCCAAGTTGCCGGTCGGCTCATCCGCCAGTATCAACTTGGGGTTGTTCAGAAGGGCACGGGCAATCAACGATACGCTGTTGTTCCCCGCCGGATAGCTCATGCGGCATTTTATAGCCTTTGTCTTGCATGCCTACCTGACGGAGCACGTTGTCTATCCGTTTCCTTGATTCTCGCTTTTCTTTTTCCATCCGGTGGCTTTCAGCACGAATTCCAGATTCTTGGAGACGGAACGGTCGGTCAACAATTGAAAATCTTGGAAGACGATACCTAGTTTCCTACGCAAATAAGGGATATCCTTCCGCTTCATCTTGGTGAGGTTGTAATCCATGATACGTGCCTCGCCTCGCAAGATCGGTATCTCGCAATACAAGGACTTGAGCAGGCTGCTTTTACCGGAGCCTACCTTCCCGATCACATATACGAACTCCCCGTTACGAAGCGTGAGGCATGCGTCGTGTAATACCCTGTTTTCCTCACGGCATATCTCCACGTTCTCTAATTTGAGTAGAATATCTTCTTCCATAGAATTTATCAACCTTTATGTCTTTTCTTTAATTCACGGGCGAGGTCTTCCAGACGAAGTCCCTTGCTTGTCAATAATACGATTAAGTGGTAAACCAAGTCGGATGCCTCATAGATGAAGCCGTCTTCGGTTCCGTTGGTCGCCTCGATAACGGTCTCTACCGCTTCTTCGCCGACTTTCTGGGCCATACGATTCACGCCTTTCTGGAATAAGGTAGTCGTATAGGAACCTTCCGGCATTTCTTGACGGCGACGCTCGATGAAGTTCTGCAAATATTTCAAGAACATGATATCCTCTACGTTCTTCTCGCCGAAACAAGTATCCGCTCCCGTATGACAAACTGGTCCGGCTGGAATCGCCTTGATCAATAATGTATCGTTGTCGCAATCCGCCGTGATGCTAACCACCTGCAACGTATTTCCGCTACTCTCTCCCTTCATCCACAAACGGTTTTTCGTGCGGCTAAAGAATGTAACCTTACCCGTACTTACTGTCTCATCATAAGCTTCTTGATTCATGAAGCCCAACATTAATACCTTACTAGTGTTGTTGTCTTGTACGATAGCGGGAATTAATCCGCCCATTTTTCTCGAAATCTAATTTCATCTTTATATATAATGTTTATATCCTTACATTGATCCCCTCGTCCTTGAGGTATTGCTTCAAGTCGCTATCCGTATCTCGCCGAAATGGAAAACGCTGGCCGCTAAAGCCGCGTCCGCTTTCCCGTTGGAAAACGTATCCCGGAAATGTTCCATCTTTCCCGCTCCACCGGAGCGATAACCGGGATATGCAACGTATCGGCCAAGGTAGCCAGAGCGTCGTTCGCGTATCCGTCTTTTACGCCATCGTGCGTCATACTGGTGAAAAGGATCTCGCCGGCGCCACGCTTTCCGCTTCCGAGGCCCATTGAAACAAATACTTATCCGTCGGGACACGCCCTCCGTTTAGATAGCATAGCCAGTCATTGTTCTCAAAATTAGCGTCGATAGCGACTACGCATACCTGACTACCAAAGTTCTTGGCGATCTCCTCGATTAATGCCGGGTTACGTAAAGCCGCCGAGTTGATCGAGACCTTATCGGCGCCAGCGCTAAGCAAACGATCCACGTCCTTCAATTCGTTGATACCTCCACCCACGGTAAAAGGGATGCTGATATGGGCCGCCACTTGTTTTACCAACTCGGTGAAAGTCTTTCGCCCCTCGTGTGAGGCGGTAATATCCAAGTACACTAATTCGTCGGCCCCTTCACGGCTGTACTGGGCGCCCAACTCCACGGGGTCTCCAGCGTCGCGAAAGTTCACGAAGTTGATGCCTTTTACGGTCTTTCCATCCTTTATATCCAGACAGGGAACAATTCTCTTGGCTAGCATATATCTATTTTATTATTTCAAGTAAAACGAAGTAAATCTTTCAACTGGATCTTCCCCTCATAAATGGCCTTGCGAAAATGACAGCGGGAATCCCAGCCTCAGATAATTTCTCAATATCCTCGATCGAGCTTACGCCACCGCTCGCTATGATATAAAGGAAGGGGATCTCGTCCCGTATCTCTTTATATAAATCGATAGCCGGGCCTTGCAGCATACCATCCCGTGCGATATCCGTGCAGATCACCTTGGTAATCCCCTTGTCGTAATATCCTTTGATAAAAGGAATCAACTCTTGGCTGGTCGTTTCCTCCCAACCGCTGATGGCGATCTTCTTTTCCTTGGCATCGGCCCCTAATATGATTTTCTCGCTACCGAACTTGCTGATCCAAGAGGTGAACATTTCCGGGTTCTTCACGGCGATACTGCCTCCGGTTACCATCTGGGCGCCGCTTTCGAAGGCGATCTCCAGATCATCCTCTTGTTTCAAGCCCCCTCCGAAATCAATGATCAAGGAAGTCCGGGTCGCTATCCGCTCAAGGATGCGGTAGTTGATGATGCGTCCTTCACGGGCTCCATCCAAATCTACCACATGCAAACGCCGGATGCCGTTACCCTCGAACATCTTGGCCACCTCCAGAGGATCTTCGTTGTAAACCTTCTTGGTCGCGTAATCTCCTTGCGTCAACCGGACGCATTTGCCATCTATTATATCTATAGCGGGAATAAGCTCAATCATATCTTTAAAAAGTTTTTCAATATAACCTCTCCTACCGATCCACTTTTTTCCGGATGGAACTGTGTCGCATAGAAGTTGTCCTTATGTAAAGCGGCGCTGAACGGAAGGATGTAATCGGTCGTAGCCGCCGTATATTCATTTACAGGTACATAATAACTATGTACGAAGTAAACAATTTGTTCTCCAATCGCTCATTGAATAGGCCGCTTTTTAACGTTTGTCAAGGTATTCCAACCCATGTGAGGAACCTTGTCCTCATGCTTTCGCGGAATGAAACGTTTCACTTCGTAGGGAAGATCCCCAAGCAATCCGCGTTTCCCTCCTCCGAACGCATGCACATCAATTGCATGCCGAGGCATATCCCGAGTACCGGTTGCTTTAGGTTCAAGATCACCTGATCCAATTTATGCTCCCTTAAATACTCCATGGTCGTGAAAGCTTCACCTACTCCGGGAAAGATAACCTTATCCGCTTTATTTAATAATTCCGGATCAGCCGTGATGATCGGGGTAACGCCCAACCGCTTCAAAGCGTAATCTACCGAGTAGATGTTTCCGGCATTATATTTAATAATGGCAACGTCCATTGTTGTTAAGCATTTATATTGAGTCGCAAAAGTAACAAATTATCATTACATAATTCTGGATGGTGAATGAAAAGTTCCAAAATGAAGTGTATTTGTGATAAACTGGTGTGATAGGAGGGGGATAGGGGCGGCATAATTATGTAGCTTCTGAGGTCTCTCCAGATATTTTTGCTATCAAATATGATATTTTTTTGCGTCAGCTATTGCAGGTTTAAAAAATAATACTTACCTTTGCACCGCAATCGAGAGAGATAGCGATAAAAGAAAAGAGGTTCGGTAGTTCAGCTGGTTAGAATACATGCCTGTCACGCATGGGGTCGCGGGTTCGAGTCCCGTCCGGACCGCTTTCAAAGAAAGCAAAATAAAGTAAAGCTCTGTAATTTAAAGATTACAGGGCTTTTTCTTTTTCCTCACTTATCAAGAATGACGGCTCACCTGCAAAACTCTATGTTTGTAAAACACTCGCAAAAGCAGGGGGCGGCAATCTGTTTTGCGGTAGGCTTCAATGATGTTGTAAGCGAAAATGCGATAACCTTGACGTTTTGTTTGAAAATTCGGGATTATGATGACGGGGCCTTTTTGCGAATAGAAGAAATAGGGAGTGTTTTATGGTCAAATTATCCATTTTATCCTGTTTTGTATGAATATCTCTATTAGGAGACGGAAGTAATGGGATTAGGTAACGCGAAAGCCAGTGTTAGGCAACGCTACCGTATGTGTTTGGCGATACATACGGTAGGAATAGGGTACGCAACCTATAGAAATGGGCGACGCATCCGTATGAAAAGCACCTTTCTCCTGCATAAATAGGAGATAGGATGAATTAATCTCGCTAGAATGAAAGGGTATATTTAAGCAAAGTGCTATAATACAATTGATTGCTGATATTTTTTCTCGTATTTGGTAACAGCATGTACCTTTGCCCGGAAAAAACGATTCTCCGGGGCTTCAGATTACATATTGTCATATTGTCAATTTGAGCGTATTACTTATCTTTTGAGTCCCTACCGTTGTAGAGACATATGCTATATATCCCACTATCCTGATAGAATCTAAAAGTTTCCATTTCGAGGGGATGAGACGCAGCACGCTACGTCTCTACAACAAGGCGACAAATTATATATATTAGCTGCGATTTGCTGGGACAAATCTTACATCTTGTCCTTTACTATTTCCTTCAGTAATTCGATTACGCTGTCTTTCTCTTTTAGCATTCGCTCATATAAGGCGTTTTTCTCGTTGTATAGTTCGATAACTTTATCGATCGGATTGAATGTCGGATTATTAAATATTGAACCTGCTTTATCATATAAGGTGCTAGAGACAATATTAATAGACGCAGCGTTATCAAGTTCCGTAATGGCTTCCACCGGAATGTTCAAGGCTACGGCGATCTTATCCAAGATCTCCTGTTCCAGCGTCTCTTTTTTCTCATAGCCAGAGAGGGTCGCCTGCGATACTCCTATTTCTTCCGCAAGAACGTCTTGATTTACATTACGCCATTCTCTCCACCGGCGTATATTAGCCCCATGGTTACATTTCTTTCGCTGTCGTTTGCATTGCTTAATTAGTATATAATATTCAATTAGACAAAAGTATGAATTTAATTTGGGTGATGCTTGTTTGATAGAGTAATATTTTATCTGGTGGAGATAAATATATTATGTATCATTGCGATAGGACGTATTCCGATCCCTGCTTATGCGGATCTATTATTAATTTACCGCACTAGGCTGGCAATGCGGGCAATAGTAAATGCTGCCTCCGAGGTAAGCCTCTTTCTGTATCCGTTCGCCACAGACGGGGCAAGGGTCATGGTAGGTGTTCTTCGATAGGATCGTGCGGTAATTGCCTAAGGCGCCGTATAGATCCTTCTCCGTATCCCGGCCTCCTCGGCAAGTCATCTCTTCCAGCGTGGATTCACGGTGTTGAAGAGGCGGTCTGTATCCTCTTCTGATAAAGTCGATATTTTTCGTTTGGGGGAGATCCGGGCATTGAACAAGATATCTTGGCAGACTCCGTTCCCCAGACCCGGAATACGTTGCTCGGTGGCGAGTAACGCCTTTGCGGATATATCTTTCTTGAGATTCCGGATGAGACTGATAAAATAGGCTTTATCGAATCTCTCGTCCAACGGACATAGCTTATGGATGCTACCTTGGTAATAGGGATTGTCAAACTCGCCTTTGAAAGCGTAGATGGAACCATACATCGAAACCGTGAAAGCTAGGAACGAATCGTCCTCGAATACGATCATAAGCTGATATTTCTTCGGGGCCTTTTCCGCGGAGGTATAATAACGCATATTGGTTCCGTCTCCGATTAAGAGGTGGGTATCCGCGTCCATAAGGATGTCCACGAATGCGCCATAGCCTTGGGCGCCTAGGACCGTTCGTCCTACCAGCCTATTGGAGTATTCCGCCGGATCGCCATTATAGAACGTGAAACGGTGAGGACTGTTCGACTCGATAACATGCGCTATCCGTTTACCCTTTAGCGTTTCGCTAGCCTGTTTGCCAATGGTGGCGGATTCGGGAATCTCAATCATATTCGTATTGTTTTTAGAGGTGACGGGGTAAATATAGGCATATTTTCCGTACCAATATTCATTGATACGGAAAATAGGAACCGGACTTTAATTCTGGGTCGGATAAAGGGGCTTTCCTGTCTCGTCCACATCTGTCCAGTCTTTTACGTTGACACTGGCCAAAGTGACCGAATTACCGTTGATTACCGCTTTAAATAAATAAGAGTTTCCCGCTTTCAACTCGCCATCCGGAAGGGGCACTTGGGTGGTGTAGGTACGGGTGCTGTTTTCATTGTCGGCGGATATTTCCAACGTGAGAGTCATGGGAGCCGTATGTCTTATCGGCAACATGATATATTGGGCGGTTAATCCGTTTATCCCCATCTTATCCGCTTTCCCGAAAGCGGTAGCAGGAGTGATGACACCTGTACCCAGATCCATGGTAGCCCCAACCACGGAGGAGTGATCATGGCGGAGACCAGTTGGTTGATCGTGATGCCTTCACCGCCGGTTAATTCTACTACGACTTGGGTAGCCACATGCCATAAACAATCGGTATATTGATTTGGGAGCTATTAACATCCTGTTGTATGGCGCTCCACCAAAGATAATCGATACCGTTGAAGAGGGGTTCGGATACGCCACTTGTGAATGTCGGGGGATCGTGGAGAAATTGTCGGATACGGCGTAGAAATTATAAGTGCCATTGGAGAGAAACATTTTATATCCGTCACTTCCTGTTAACACCCCGGGAGATGAGGTTATGTAAAGGCCTGACGCCTCGGGGCTTCCCTTGGTTCCTGCGCTGCTGTCGAAGACATAAACCTGCTTTGTATCCCTTTATTCATGGGAGACATGGAACGTAATAGGTTCCGGCCCTCCACGGAGGCGTGAAGGTCACCAACGTACTGTTTCCCGGGTCCTCGTTTCCCGAAGAGCCGTTCGGGGTTGTTCCATCCTCAAAAATAATCGTGTTCTTGTTGCATCCGGCGAGGAGTAACAGGAACATCGTGCTAAATGTAAGCGCATTGCCGCTTTCAGTAAATTCCGTATCATATAATTTGTGTTTAGTGAATAGTCTATATAATACATTTTGCGAACCGTTTTGGTTCAGAAAGCGGCAATGTTTTAACCTTAATCTAGCGGTTTCACGTAAGACCAGTGGGTTTGTATGATCTTCCACTGGTTGTCGGGGTTGCGTCTGTAAACCTCGGTGCAGTTCCATTTTATTACCTTGTCGTATAAGTAGCTATCAAGGTTGAAGGTGAGGACCGCTATGTTTTGCGTGACTTGTACGACGGGCGGATCATGTCGAAATGATCGCCGGAGGAAGTTGCATGCCTTTATAATAAGTGCGCAGTTGTTCCAATCCCTCTATTTTCGTCTCTAGGGAAGGATCGAAGTAAATCACGTCGGTGTCTGAAAGCTCTACGAATGCCATCGGGTCGGTTGAGGCTAGGGCCTCTTTTTCAAGGGAGATGATTATCTCCGGGATGTTCTCGTTTAATGTTTTGTTCTCCATATTCTTTTGTTGTGCGTTAGCGGATAACGTGCTTCCTAATATGAGAGCCGCTATCCATGATTTGTATTGTCTCATGATGCTTTATTTATTGATAGAGGCAAAATTAGACATACCGAATGGAGTTCGTATAATACGTATAAAGGAGGAAATAGTACTTTTTACGGTTTTGTATTCCTGCGATAGTTTAGCGGGGTCATGTTTGTTTGGGAACGAAATAGACGGATGAAATAGGATGGATCCTCGTAACCTAGAGCTTCCGTTATGGCGGATATAGCAAGTCTGTATAAGTCAATAGCCGTTTACTCTCGATCAGTATTTTATTTAAGATATATTGTTTTGCGTTGATACCCGTAGCGTTTTTCACGATCTCATTCAGGTAGTTCGGGGTGATGCAAAGCTGATCGGCATAGCTCCGGATGGATGATCTTGCTTGAAGGAATGGTTTACTAACTCGATAAATCGGTCTACATAGATGCTTTTAGATCGGGCGTTTGTGTCTGGGGGTAAAGCGTTCGAGTTAGAATATAACCTGTTGAGCAACATTAATGTCTCGTACAACAAGGCCCGGAGCAAGTGTTTGTCTTTCGACTGATAGTCCTTGATCTCTTTATCGATCTCCGAGATCAACTCGGAGATGCGGCCATAGGCTTTCTTGTCGAGACTGAGCTTGGAAGACCGTCTTTCCGTATGGAAATAAGAGAGGTTCCGGAGAAATGCCGGATCATTGAAAAAAGAGAGCAGGAACTCTTCCTCAAAGATAAGAGCGAATCCGTCTTGTATCGTTTTATCGTCCCATTTGCGTATTTCGCCGGGCCGGTAAAGATAATATCTTGAGGCTTTACCCGGTTCGCTTGATGATCGATAAGGAATTCTCCCTCCCCGCTAGTAATCAATGTTATATCGTAATACGTCAATATATGTACGGGTTGTTCCTTGAGATACTTCTTGATCGTGTTCAAGGGAACGACGTCGATAAGTAGCTCATCGCCGTATTTGTGTTTATAGAAGTCGTATTGCGGTATATTATGATTCATCTGCTCATGTCTTTTATTTGAAAAGCATGGGAGCGAATTGGAGGAGATAAGCCCGCCAATTGGCCCAGATATGTCCTCGGGTGGATTCTACGTACTGGTATTTCATACCTAGGCTATCCATTCGCTGGCGGAATTGCTGGTTTGCGTCGTATAAGAAATCGGTCTTTCCGATACCGATCCAGAACAATTGATAACCGGATCTCTTGAGGTTCCCTAATTTCTCGTCGAGATTCGTGTACATCGGGCTATTCGGGTCTACACCATTGGCGCTGAGTCCGGCGGAGAAAAGTCCTATATAGTTAAAATAGTCCGGATAATTCAATGATATATATAATGTATGGAAACCACCCATCGAAAGTCCGGCTATGGCCAGGTGTCGCTTATCCGGGATCGTACGATAACGGTTATCGATGAAATGAATGATCTCGGTGAAACTCTTCTCATACGAGCCATCCTTATAACCGGTGAAGCTGTTGCTCATGGCCGGCTTGTAATTCAGGTTATCGGGCGTTTCGCCGGGAGCGGCCTGCTTGCTGGGATTACCGTTTGGCATAACGACAAGCATTGGCTGTATCTTGCCTTCGGCAATCAAGTTATCCATGATACGGGCGGTACGGCCAAGCTCCAGCCAAGCGTTCTCGTCGCCGCCACTGCCATGTAACAGGTACAGAACGGGATAAGACTGGATGTTCTTATCGTAAAAAGGAGGCGTATAAACGCTAAGTCTTCGTTCGCTCCCGAGGATGTCCGAGTGATACCAAGTGGTTGTAACATTGCCATGAGGTACGTCACGTACTTGATAATAATCCCCATTTCCCCCGTTGATATAGAACAGGCTGAACAAGGTGCCTACGTCACGGCAAGAGAATTGGGGTTGTTTGGGGCGATGTTATAAATACCATTCAATATTTAAACGATAGGTGTACATTTCGGATGACAGTGGGGAGTCGTATAGCTCCATATTCCGTTTTTCCCTTTCGTCATCTGGCCATTGCCCTCGTTGGCTTCCCAGTCTCCTTTTACGGACACGGACTTCGCCTTTGGGGCTTCTACATAGAAAGTGACGCTATTGTCTGGGTTGATCACGAGAGGTTCTACCTTATCGGTCTTGAATCCTACGTTCTGTTGGGCGAAAGCCATGGATAGAGGCAGTAAGAGAGCCGCGAGTAATGCTAGTCTTTTCATTTTATCTATACGGTTTAAAGAATTAAGTTATAGAGACAAATATACGATTTATTTCGGAAAAATAGAAGTTATACTTACTTGGCACTTGTAGTATATCTTTTTGGGTAAAGTAAGTATATCTTCTTTAGTACTTGCTGTATATATCCTTTTCTGATTAGGATGATTCTTTTTGATTATAACTAATACCTGATTTCACGTTACTACCTTTGCGGCTCTTCTATTGTTAATTAGTCTTATGTGTTTGCACAGTATTTGCTGTTTTGTGCGGCACATTTTTATTAAAAGTGTGCAGTGTTTTGAAAAAAGTATTTATCTTTGCGACCGTTTTGTAATCAAGAAAAGTAAAACATGAAGAAAAAGTAGTATTAGGTGCGGCATTGATGATGATGCCTTTGGTTTCTTTCGCTGGAGGATATTTGACGAATACGAATCAGCATGCAGCCTTTTTAAGGTCACTTTCGCGAGGTGCTGCAATTGATATAGACGGCGCTTTGTCAAACCCGGCGGGTCTTTCTTTTTTGCCGACAGACGGTTTCCGCATTGGTGTGAGTATCCAAAGTGCTTTCCAGACCCGGGATATCGATGCCTCTTTCAGTACATACAATGGTTTCGACCCAGTGAATAAGGTGCCGACAGTGAGCGACGTTCCCTATAAAAAGTATTACAAAGGAAAGGCAGCCGCTCCCGTGATTCCGAGTGTTTTTGCGGCTTACAAAAAAGGTGATTGGACGATCTCCGGTTTCTTTGCCATTACGGGTGGAGGTGGTAAGGCTTCGTTTGACGATGGCCTGCCAATGTTCGAATCGGCTGCTATGGCCGGTATCTTCAAGGAAAGTGTAGCGAAATATATAAAGACTGGCGGTCAAAGTCCCATCGTCACGCCGGATATGTATACTATTAACAGTGCGATGGACGGAAAACAGTATATTTATTCCCTACAACTTGGCCTATCATACAAGATCACGGATTGGCTTTCTGCCTTTGCCGGTGGCCGGATGAACTATTTCTCAGGAAACTATGACGGGTATCTGGATGCAAAATTAAAACAGAATTTTGGTGGAGCGGATTTAATGAACCTGGCTTTGGATTGCGACCAGACAGGTTGGGGGTTGACACCGGTTTTGGGTGTCGATGTCAAATATGGTAAATTCAATTTCGGAGCTAAATATGAGTTTAAGACGAACTTGAACATCGAAAACAATACCAAGAAGTTGGATTATCCCGACAGTGCGGAAGATTTGGTTGGCCCTTATAAGCATGGTGTAAATACGCCGAACGATATTCCTTCCATGCTTTCGGTGGCAGCTTCTTATCGGTTTTTGCCCATGTTGAAGGCTTCTGTTGAGTATCACTTCTTCGATGACAAGAAGGCGGGAATGGCCGGTGGAAAGCAGAAGGAACTGGAAAGAGGTACGAATGAGTATCTGTTTGGTATAGAGTGGGATGTTGTCAAGAGATTGACCATTAGCGGTGGCGCTCAAATTACAGATTATGGTTTGTCTGATAATTTCCAAAGTGATGTTAGTTTCTCCTGCGATTCTTATTCGCTGGGCTTTGGTGCTAAAGTGATGTTGAGCGAAAAAATGGCTTTGAACGTGGGATATATGTGGACAACTTACCACGATTATACCAAGAAGATGGATAACTACTGCGGCACGGGACTTCCTGGGCAGAATGTGTATAGCCGCACCAACAAGGTGTTCGGATTAAGTTTGGACTACGCTTTCTAAGCTTGAAAATATTCGTATCCTATTGAAAAAGGAAGCTGCTGTCGTGCGGCTTCCTTTTTTGATTCATGGGTATTCACGGACTATATGAACCTATGCTTTACGGCTCATAACCATAGGTTTTAGTCGCTGTAAAGCATAGCTGGGTATGGCATAAAAAAAGAGGGTGCATGACGCACCCTCTTTCTTGATTATTTGTTTTACTTGTTGCCGATTATAACTGAATCCAACGTACATAAGCGAAGTCCATACGGTGAGGCAACTCCTTGTTTACAGGATATACACGGAAGCCCATCTTATGGTTACCAGCCTCGGAAGGAGTGGTCGTTAACTTGAAGAATAACTTGGAGCCTTCTTCCTTCATCAACTCGAACTGAGCGGTATTGATTGGCGACAGCGTGTGTTTCTCCGGATCTTCCTTCATGACAACCATTTCAGCACCTAACATACCTTGTAGTTCATGACGGTCGATTACCAAATTGAAGTTGTATTCTTTTCCTACAACCGGGCCATTCACCGTCAAATCTTGGTCGCAAGTGAAAGATTCCACTTGGAAGCTATCCCAATGTTGCGCAACTTCCTCTTTCCAAGCAGCTAATTGCTTAGCGATCTCGTAGTTGTTAGCGGAAATATGAGCGGAACGAGTAGCCAATTTGTGATAGAAACGATCCTCATAATCGTCCAACATACGTTTCATCGTATAATCCGGAGCGATCTTGGCGATAGAGTTCTTGATATATTGGATCCAGTCCGGAGAGTAACCCTTGCTGTTCTTAGCGTAGTAAGTCGGGATGATCTCAGTTTCCAAGCAATGGTAGATCGTAGCCGCATCCAATTGGTCTTGGTATTGCTGGTTCTCATAAGTACGCTTGTCGGTCAATGCCCAACCTGCGCCTTCTACGTAACCCTCATACCACCAACGTCAAGAACGGAGAAGTTCAATACACCGTTCATCTCGCTTTCTCACCGGAAGTACCGGAAGCCTCTAACGGACGAGTCGGCGTGTTCAACCATACGTCTACACCAGAAATCAAACGACGGGCCAAACGCATATCGTAGTTCTCCAAGAAGATGATCTTTCCTAAGAAACTCCGGACGGCGAGAGATCTCTACGATGTGTTTGATCAACCTTGACCACCACCATCAGCTGGGTGAGCCTTACCGGTGAATACGAACTGAATCGGGAATTTCTCATTGTTAACGATCTTAGCCAAACGGTCTAAGTCCGTGAACAACAAGTGCGCACGCTTGTAAGTAGCGAAACGACGACCGAAACCAATCAACAAGGCATTCGGATTGATCTTCTCAAGGATGGAAACTACCTTAGAAGGATCACCTTGGTTCTTCAACCAGCTATCTTTATATTGAACACGGATGTAATCAATCAATTTATTCTTCAAGGTCATACGGAGATTCCAGATTTCCTCGTCGGATACATTCTGGATTCCTTCCCAACATTTGCGATTTGATTGATCCTCGAAAAGCTTCGTGCCTAATTTATCCGCATAGAATTTCTTCATCTCCGTAGCGGCCCAAGTCGGCATGTGTACACCGTTCGTTACATAACCAACGTGCAGTTCATCCGGGAAGTAACCTTTCCAAACCGGGGCGAACATACGCTGAGAAACCTTACCGTGCAACCAGCTTACGCCGTTAGCCTCTTGGCAAGTGTTCAAGGCGAATACGCTCATGGAGAATTTCTCGTTAGAGCCCGGGTTCTCACGTCCCATATCGATGAAGTCTTGCCAGCTAATACCTAACTTGCCGGGGAACTCACCCATATAACGTCCGAACAAACCCTCGTCAAAGTAATCGTGACCTGCAGGAACCGGAGTGTGTACCGTATAAAGGGCGGAAGCACGAACTACCTCCAACGCTTGGTTGAATGAAAGGCCGTCGTTCTGGATATAGTCTACCAAACGCTGAGCGTTGATCAAAGCGGCGTGTCCCTCGTTGCAGTGATAAATTTGTTTCTTGATACCTAACTTGTTCAGCATCATGATACCACCGATACCCAACAAATACTCTTGTTTCATACGGTTCTCCCAGTCGCCACCATATAATTGGTGCGTGATGGAACGATCCCATTCGCTGTTCTGAGGAATATCCGTATCCATTAAGTACAAAGGTACACGACCTACGCTAACTTTCCAGATATGAGCGTAAACGGTTCTGCCCGGATAAGGAACTTCCAATACCATTGGCTCTCCGTTCGACTGCAATACCTGAGTCAACGGCAGGGCGTTGAAATTTTGCGGCTCGTAATTGGCGATCTGCTGACCGTCCATGGACAAAGTCTGTGTGAAATATCCGTAACGATACAAGAAACCTACGGCACATAAATCGATATTGCTATCGCTGGCCTCTTTCAAGTAGTCACCGGCTAATACTCCCAGACCACCTGAGTAAATCTTTAATACATTGGTCAAACCGTACTCCATGCTGAAGTAGGCTACAGACGGTTGTGTCTTGTCGGGTTTTACATTGATATAAGCTTTGAAATCAGCGTATACCTTTTGGATTTCAGCCATTAACTCCTTATCTGCTAAGATCTCTTCCATACGTTTGTGTGAAAGGCTTTGTAATAGCTGTACAGGGTTACCTTCTGTGGATTTCCAAGTTGTTTGTCGATCTTGCCAAATAGTTTAGCGCCTTCATGATTCCATACCCACCAAAGATTCGTAGCGATCTCATTAAGTGGTTCCAACTGTTGTGGAAGCTGGAATGTGAGTAGACGTCCTTCCAAATAGGACTGTTTGCGTTATTCGCCTTAATTTTCATTATCGTGAAGTTTAAAGTGTTTGTCTAAAAACGAGTGCAAAGATAGCATTATCTTATTAATTATGAGCAATATTTAACTATTTCTTTCCTCGGCATGCCTCATGGCGATATCGAATGCGGTCAGATAATAGTCGATAAACTTGCTCCATTCAGCTTTTCGAGCGAGATCGAAACAACGCTGTTTGATTTCCTCGATGTCCGTAGCATCCTTTTGGCTGAGAGCCAGGATGGAGTTCATGATAGCGTCCGCTACCTCAAAATAATTGAAATCCGTACGATTAATAACCTCTACGCCTTCGCTAAGGTTATCTCCGGATACCGTTTTCTTCGCCCACATACCGAAACCGGCCAGATTGGTCGTGATCGTCGGTATACCGAAAGCGATACTTTCCAGCGGGGTATATCCCCACGGCTCGTAGTAGGAAGGATATACGGTAGCGTCCATCCCTATCAGCATATCATAATAGTTCTTATTGAAAATACCTCCTTTACCGTCCAAATAACAAGGAACGAATATGATTTTTAGTTTTTCGGATGCTGCGTTCGTGAAGCCGGCGTGGTTGATATAATTCAAGACCTTATCTTCTGGCATATTATGCAACCAGTGCGTAATGAAAGGGATTTGAAGCGGAGAGGTCGTCTTTATGTCCTGCTCGATCGCCTCTTTTAAATCCGCACGGGCAGCACGTACCCAAGCCGGTACCATGATAAAGGCGACGACCTCACGCTGCAGGCGTCCGGACGTACGTACACGGTTCATCGCCTCGATGAAGACATCGATACCTTTATTTCTGTATTCATAGCGGCCACTGGTGGAAACCAGCAAAGCGTTCGGGTCGATAGAGCAGCCCAATAATTTCTCTGCTACATTAATTAATGTACGACGTGCCTCCTTCCGCTTTTTAGCGTATTCCTTACCTCGGGTACGAAGTTGGGCTCAAAGCCGTTCGGGGTAACGGATATCCGGTGCTTATCCAATAACTGTTTACATTCACGGGCCGTGATATCGCTTACGGTCGTGAAGCAATCCACGTAATGGGCGGCCTGCTTCTCTACGGAATGCTTGGCCTCCATGTTTAGCTCCTTAGCCATCTGTCGCCGTTGTAACCGTCCATATAGCGTATAACGCTTTGTTGTTACCGGCGATAGAGCGTCCGATCGATGTGGCATGCGTCGTGAAAAGTGTCGCTATGGCAGGGATTTGCTTTTGAATGTAAAGCGCTCCCATCGCCAACATCCATTCGTTGAATAGGGCGGCGACTTTCTTGTTTTTCCAGTTTGTAAAAAGTGATAGAAACTCTCTATTACCTTACCGACCGCATATGCGAAGATACAAGACTCATCGTAATCGCCGTAGGCGTGGATGGAGTCAACTCGGAAATTTTCCCACATAGAATAGAAAAAGGCGTCTCGTTCACTGAAGTAGGATTTGAAATCTACCAGTATAACAGGGGGATACCCGGTACGTTCCAGCGACCAACCTTAACTTTCAAGTGATCTACTGCCTCGGCGTGCTTTCTCCAATCCTCAAACAAAGATGCGTCTTCCGTAAAATCGGGAGCGGTTGTGTTTGCCCACACATCCGGACCGATGAATATTACTTTGTCGTTAAAAATTTGTTGAAGCGTATGAGCTTTAGTCGATAGTACGGTATAAATACCTCCCACTTTATTACAGACTTCCCAGCTGCTTTCAAAGAGAAACTCTGGCGTCTTTATCATTTCGTTCATATTTGATTTGTTTATAATCAATGATTTCACCGCTGCAAAGATAATTCATTTTATGTTTTTTCTTGGCCTTTCCTCGGTATTTAATAACATATGTTCTATATTTGTGGATAATTAAATATGAAATAATTATGGCTAAAAGAAGAATTTTAAAGAAAGAGATCAGCTACGTGGCTGGTGAATTGTTCACGGAAGCGCTGGTTTGCAAATTGTATATACCCGGAGTAAATCAAGAGAAAGCGGATGCTTTGATGGCTCGTATCCTAGATATGCAAGATAGTTATATCGTTCGTGCCGGACACCCCGACGGCAAGGATAACAAGGCTCTCGTACGGAATTATTATCGCAAATTAAGAGAGGACTTGCAAAACGAGGTTAACGCTATCGCCGACGAGATAGGAGAGTTGAGCAAGGACAAATAGGCATGAAGAAGGCAATTAGTAAGGCGATACTCCGTATGGCGGGGTGGAAGCTGGGCCCGGTGGATGGCGTGGATTTGCCGAAATGTATCGTATGTGTGGCTCCGCATACCAGTAACTGGGATTTTATCGTAGGGAAACTTTTTTTATACCTCGATCGGGTGTAACGCCGGTTTCCTTATTAAGAAAGAGTGGTTCTTTTTCCCTTTTAATTTGCTGTTTAACTGGCTGGGAGGTGTTCCGGTGGATCGTGGTAAACGTACGTCGGTGACCGATCAGATGGTGGAACGTTTCAAGACCAGTGAGCGGTTTCAATTGGCCGTCACACCGGAAGGTACCCGGAAGCGGGCCAAGGACTGGAAAAAAGGATTCTATTTTATCGCTTTGAAAGCGAACGTGCCGATCGTGGTGGCTTATTTTGATTATGGAAAGAAAGAGGTGGGTACGAAGGGTGTTTTTTATCCGACAGGTGATGTGGATAAAGATATCCATACGATACGTGAGATGTATCGGGGAGTTACCGCTTGCCATCCTGAGAATTTCGTACAGGTATAGGAGTTTTATGGTGAAGAAATAAGAGTTTTACTATAGGAAAACAAAAGTTTTCCCTAAGAGAAACAAAAGTTTTGCTATGAAGAAACTACTGTTTCTTCACCATGAAACTGTTTCCTTGTCACAATATGTCTTTTTATTACCTTAATATCTTTATTCTATGACTGAAGACTTACGTATCAGCATGATACAATCCCATATCATTTGGGAAGACCGTGAAGAGAACTTGGGTTATTACGGCGAACTGTTGCGCCGTGTTAGTGGAAGAACCGATTTAGCCGTATTGCCGGAGACGTTTACCACGGGATTTTCCATGGACGTGGAGAAACAAGCCGATACGATGGAGAGCCAGACCGTACCGACTATAAAGGAATGGGCTAAGAAATATAAACTGGCCGTGGCCGGGAGTTTTATCGCGAAAGATAACGGAAAGTTCTACAACCGGGCTTTTTTCATCACTCCGGAAGGAGAGGAGTATTATTACGATAAGCGTCATTTGTTCCGTATGGCGGAAGAGGACAAGCATTTCTCGGCGGGCGACAAACGGCTGATCGTGCCCTATAAAGGCTGGAATATCTGTTTGCAGGTTTGTTATGACCTGCGTTTCCCGGTTTGGAGCCGCAACGTAAATAACGAATATGATCTTTTGATTTATGTGGCCAATTGGCCCGAGGCCCGGAAGAAGGCGTGGAAGGCATTGCTGCATGCCCGTGCCATTGAGAACATGGCTTATGTCTGTGGCGTGAACCGTGTGGGGGTAGATGGGAAAGGTTTTCTTTTCAGAGGGGATTCCATGATTTATAACGCAAAAGGAAAGAAATTGGCTGATGCCGGAAAACGGGAGGAAATCACCCGGACATGTACCTTGAAGAAGAGCGAGCTGGATGAGTTCCGGGCTAAGTTCCCGGCGTGGAAGGATGCGGATGGATTTAGTATTGACTTCTAATCATCTGATTCCTGCTGATTATGGAAAACGTAGTCCTTGGGCTTGGATCCCGTCTCTTTATTTCGCCGAAGGCTTGCCCTACGTGGTAGTCATGACGCTTTCTGTGATCATGTATAAACGTTTGGGCGTCTCGAATACGGATATCGCCTTGTTTACCAGTTGGCTTTATTTTCCTTGGGTGATCAAGCCCATCTGGAGCCCGTTCGTAGATTGATAAAAACGAAGCGTTGGTGGATTTATGGCATGCAGTTATTGATTGGTGGTGGAATGGCAGGTGTGGCGTTCGTCCTTCCCGGGGATTTCTTTCTGCGGTTTACCTTGGCTTTCTTTTGGTTGATGGCGTTTAGTTCCGCTACGCACGATATCGCCGCAGATGGGTTCTATATGCTGGGCTTGACGGAGGAGCAACAGGCGTTCTTCATCGGTATCCGAAATACGTTCTACAGGGTGGCGATGCTAACCGGACAAGGTCTGCTGGTTATGCTGGCGGGACTTTTGGAGGAGAGTACCGGGCGGATTTCCTTTGCTTGGAGCCTGGTGTTTTTCGTATTGGCCGGTACCTTTATCGCCTTGGCCTTGTGGCATAAGTATATCTTACCCCGTCCGGCGAGTGACGCGCAACGTACGAATATCACCCCTCATACCATCTTGGTGGAGTTTGGCAATACTTTCGTGAGTTTTTTCAACAAGAAAGGGATTGTCCCGGCTTTGCTTTTTATGCTGACGTATCGTTTGGGGGAATCCCAATTGGTAAAGTTGGCTTCTCCTTTCCTGCTGGATGGGCGGGAAGTTGGCGGGCTGGCGCTCAGTACCGGTGAGGTCGGGTTCGCTTATGGTACGGTGGGAGTGATCTCCTTATTGCTCGGAGGGGTTTTAGGAGGCCTGGCTATATCCCGGAGTGCTTGAAGACTTGGTTATGGCCTATGGCATTGGCTATCTCCTTGCCGAATCTGGTCTATTTGTATATGGCCTATACGATGCCGGAGAGTATTGTTGTCGTAAACGCTTGTGTCGCTGTCGAGCAATTCGGCTACGGGTTTGGCTTTACGGCTTATACGATGTATCTGATGCTTTTCGCCGAGGGGGAATATAAGACTTCGCATTATGCGATCAGTACCGGTTTCATGGCGTTAGGTATGATGCTACCGGGAATGGCATCGGGATGGATACAGGAGCAGATCGGTTACCAACATTTCTTTATCTGGGTAATGATCTGTTGCATACCTTTATTTATTGTATTGCCGTTCTTGCGTTTCAAGAAAAAATAATCTTATACCGATAATCCGGGAGTGTAGGGAAGGGTCACGATGAATGTGCTACCTTCCCCTTCTTTGGATTCTAGGGTGATATATCCTCCGAAGTGCTCGATGATAATTTGGCAGATCGCCAGTCCGAGGCCTGTCCCTTGCGCAAACTCGTCCAGTTTGTTGAACCGTTCGAATACTTGGGCTTGCTTATCTGCGGGAATGCCTTTGCCCGTATCGGTCACGGAGATCTGGATCCAACGTTTATCTTGCGTATAATCGTATTTAATCAAGATGTATCCTTGCGTCGTGAATTTTGCGGCGTTGTTTATAAGGTTGGTAATCACTTGGGTTAATCGATGTAGGTCCGCTTGGATAATGGCCGGGAGGACCGGCAGTTGTATTTTAAGCGCTACGCCTTGGGGCATCAACAATTGATGGGTGCGGTAGATATGGGATAGTAATTCGTTTAAGTCACAATTCGTGAGGGTAAACGACATCTTACCGGACTCGATGCGGGATAGATCGAGAATGTCATTGATCAATTTCAATAAGAGGTCGCTGTTCTTACTGATAACTTGCATGAACTCATCCCTCTCGTTCGGGCTTATTTCCATATCGCTTGTTAGCAGTTCCGAAAATCCAACGATGGCGTTAAGCGGGGTACGTATCTCATGGCTCATATTGGCGAGGAACGCTGATTTCATTTGGTCCGCTTCCTCGGCCTTATACGGGCTTTGATAAGATATTCCTCTACTTCCTTACTTTGTTGGATATTTAAGCAGAGCCGTTTACTCCGACATTATTGCGGGTGGAGTCTTGTCCATTCTTCGCTTGCGCATATCTGAATTCCCACCATATATGCCCTTTGCCGTTGAAATTATATCGGCGGCGGGTGATCTTACGGGAAGGGAATCCTGTATCAAGCAGGTGCTTATGTTGGATGAAATCTTCCCGGTCTTCAGGGTGGATAGACTCTTGGAATTGCGTGGAGGTGATCGGCTTATCGGCATATCCAACGACTTATAGAAATCATGGTCGAACTCGAATACGCCGTTGCTGTATCGGAATGCGAAAATATCACCGCTCTCTAAAGCCAACGAGAGGAATTCTTTCTCTTTCCGTAAACTTTCTTGAGCCTGTTTCTTGTGAGAGGCTTCGCGACGGTATTGTACTCTTTGATAGAAAAGCGTCCATAGGATAAATAGGGTTAGAAGAATCCCGCATAGAATAATATATGTTTGATAACGAACCACAAAGGGCATATTCAAGAAGATGCTGTTTTGAGGCAGTTCTTTCCAATCGATACCCCATTTATTTAAAGTCGGGTAATCGAACAGATAGTTTTTGGCGCTTTCCGTTATTTGTGGGAAGCTATTGGCCGGTGTGCCCTTGAGTATGCTGGCAGCTCGTCGTAAGGCTTCTTGGGTTTGGCTCTCTACCGGGGTCATATATCCTCCGATGAAGTCTCCGTCATATCCTACGGATTCGTTGATCGCCGAGAAGCTGGGAAATGAGCAGAACCTA
>ENA-OQAS01000257-OQAS01000257.1-human-gut-metagenome-genome-assembly--contig:-NODE-257-length-28741-cov-1.970993_pt1 | contig 28741 bp, 41 predicted proteins | sample MGYA00242733_ERZ504523 | MGnify/ENA primary metagenome ERZ504523 (study PRJEB26092, sample SAMD00036239) | human gut metagenome | host: Homo sapiens | study: EMG produced TPA metagenomics assembly of...
TTTTATTAATATGGAAAATCAGGATCATCAGGACGAACTGTTCCATGTCCTGCAGAAATATCTGCGCAAAGATCCGGTAAAGGCAAAAGAGTGGACATCACTCCACTGCACATCCTGGAACTTACCAGAAAGAAAGTGCGAAAACCTGTGATTGAGGAAATCAGAGAATTATAGTTTGCCATAAAATAATTATGTAAACTAAACGAGCATCTGCAATTCTCATTGATATTTTTCCGTAACTGAATAACTGCTCTGCAGTTTGTATTTTATCACAGATCCTGACGGATACCGGATTGAAATTGTACCTGTAAAATAAAAGAAAAAAATTCAAAGAAATTGAAAAAAACTTATTGACAAATCGAATTTTTGTCCGCTATTATAAATGAGATGCCGCACAGAGAGGTACAAGCACCGAAAGGTCACCATATCTGGCGAGTAAAGATTATAGGAGGTGCCACAGATGTACGCAATTATTGCAACAGGTGGTAAACAGTACAAAGTTGCTGAAGGCGACGTAATCAGAGTTGAGAAACTCGGTGTTGAAGCTGGTGAAACTGTTACTTTTGATAATGTTATTGCAGTAAGCAATGACGGATTAAAAGCTGGTGAAGATGTGAAAGATGCCAGTGTTACCGCTACTGTAGTTGAGAACGGTAAAGCAAAAAAAGTTATCGTTTACAAATACAAGAGAAAAACTGGATATCACAAGAAAAACGGTCACAGACAGCAGTACACTAAAGTAAAAATCGAAAAGATTAACGGTTAATCTGGTGTCATTATGATTACAATTACAGTTAAGAAGAGAAATGGAAATTATCTGGAATTTGTTTCGAAAGGTCACGCCGGATATGCGGAGGAAGGACAGGATATTGTCTGTGCTGCTGTTTCTGTACTTGTGATTAATACTGTAAATTCTCTTGAGACATTTACAGATGATCAGTTCGAAGTGCAGGAAGATGACGGCTATGTATCTTTTCATTTTACGGCTCCGGTTACTGAGAGGGGAACCCTTCTCATGGATTCGCTGATTCTCGGATTAACAGAAATTGAACATAGTTATAACAATCGATATTTGACAGTAAAAGTCAAGGAGGTGTAACAACATGATGAAAATGAACCTTCAGTTATTCGCACATAAAAAAGGAGTTGGTTCTACAAAGAACGGTCGTGATTCCGAATCCAAGAGATTAGGTGCGAAGAGAGCAGACGGACAGTTTGTTAAAGCTGGAAATATTCTTTACAGACAGCGCGGAACTAAGATCCATGCTGGTGAGAACGTAGGTTGCGGTAAAGATTATACTTTATTCGCACTTAAAGATGGTGTCGTAAGATTTACCAGAAAAGGACGCGATAAGAAACAGGTTTCTATCGTTCCAGTAGAAGCAGAATAATCTGGTTAAGCGAAGGCTTCAAATCTAATATGGGTTTGGAGCCTTTCTTTTATAGTAGAATTGCTATAGATTAAAAGAGTTATATGATATAAAAGAAACCATAGCAATCCTTGTAAATAATGCATATTGATCCGACTCATCAGAGTGCGAAATCCTGCTGAACGGTCTCAAATGCATTAATTTAAGAAGATTACTATTACGAAATAATCATTAGTAAAGGACAGAGGTGTGTCATATGTTTGCAGACAGAGCGAAAATCTATATCCGCTCCGGTAAAGGCGGCGACGGCCATGTAAGTTTCCGCAGAGAATTATATGTTCCGAATGGCGGTCCTGACGGCGGCGACGGCGGTCGTGGAGGAGACGTGATATTTGAGGTAGATGAAGGCCAGAACACCCTTGGCGACTACCGACACAGAAGAAAATATAAAGCAGAAGACGGACAGGAAGGCGGCAAAAAACGCTGCCATGGTGCCGATGGAAAAGATGTTGTATTAAAAGTTCCGGAAGGAACTGTTATCATGGATGCAGAATCCGGTAAAGTAATTGCTGATATGTCCGGTGAAAATAACGCCAGATCGTATTAAGAGGCGGAAGAGGTGGCAAAGGAAACCAGCATTATGCGACTGCAACCATGCAGGTTCCGAAATATGCACAGCCAGGACAGCCTGCGCAGGAACTGGAAGTTCTTCTGGAGCTGAAAGTAATCGCAGACGTAGGTCTGGTTGGATTCCCGAATGTCGGAAAGTCCACATTCCTTTCCCGTGTTACCAACGCACAGCCGAAAATTGCCAACTATCACTTTACAACCCTGAGCCCAAATCTTGGCGTTGTAGATACTGAAAACGGTGGTTTTGTGATCGCTGATATTCCCGGTCTGATCGAAGGTGCTTCCGAAGGTGTGGGACTTGGACATGAGTTCCTCCGCCACATTGAACGTACCAGAGTCATTATCCACATTGTAGATGCAGCATCTACAGAGGGACGTGACCCAATCGATGATATTTACAAGATTAATAAAGAACTGGAAGCTTATAATCCGGAAATTGCTGCAAGACCACAGGTAATCGCAGCAAATAAAATCGACTGTATCTATACAGAAGACGGCGAAGAGAGCCCGATTGACAAACTTAAGGCAGAATTTGAGCCAAAAGGAATCCAGGTATATCCGATTTCCGCTGTCAGCGGTCAGGGTGTCAGAGAACTTTATTCCATGTGAAAGAACTTCTTGACAGCTGCCCACAGGAACCTGTAGTATTTGAACAGGAATTCTTCCCTGAAGATATGTTGATCGGAGAAAACCTTCCATATACAGTAGAGCAGAGTCCTGAAAATCCGACAATTTTTGTTGTCGAGGGACCGAAGATTGAAAAGATGCTTGGCTACACAAATCTTGATTCCGAAAAAGGTTTCGCATTCTTCCAGAAATTCCTGAAAGAGGGAGGCATCCTGGAAGAACTTGAGAAGGCAGGCATTCAGGAAGGCGATACTGTGCGTATGTACGGATTTGATTTTGATTACTATAAATAGATTCAATAATGAAACAGATGTGGTAAGACGGATGATTCTGTCCGTTTGCAGAGAATAACAGAGGAAAATAAAAATGACAAGTAAACAGAGAGCTTATTTAAAAGGTCTTGCAATGACCATGGATCAATCCTTCAGCTTGGAAAGGGTGGTACTTACTCCTGAGAACACAGCCGCAGTAGATGAGGCGCTTGCAGCCAGAGAACTGATCAAGATCAGTGTTCTTCAGAACTGCCTGGAGGATCCGCGCCAGATGGCTGAGGTTCTGGCAGAACGTACACGTTCCCAGATCGTACAGGTTATCGGCAAGAAAATTGTTTTATACCGTGAAGGCAAAAATGAAAAGAAAAAAATAGAATTACCCAGAAAATAATACGGAGTTTTTTATGGCTGACATCAAACACAGAATTGGTATTATGGGCGGTACTTTTGATCCCATCCACATGGGGCATCTGATTCTGGGAGAGAAAGCATACGAACAGTTCCGACTGGAAAAGGTACTGTTCATGCCTTCCGGAAATCCGCCTCACAAGAAGAACCGTCAGGGACGTGCCACAGATGAAGAAAGAGTTGAAATGGTCCGCAGGGCGATTGCCGGAAATCCTCATTTTGAACTGTCGCTGACTGAAATGCATGAAAATGGTTATACTTACACTTATCATACACTGGAAATGCTAAAAGAAAAGAATCCGGATACTGATTATTATTTTATAATCGGCGCAGACTCCCTGTATGACTTTGATACATGGCGTGAACCGGAAAGAATCTGCAGAAACTGCATTCTGGTAACTGCTGTAAGAAATCATTCCACAATCGCAGAGCTCGAAGCAGAAATGAACCGTCTTTCGCTTAAATATAATGGCACATTTCTGACACTGAATACCACAAACCTTGATGTATCCAGCGAAATGCTCAGAAACTGGATCAGCGAAGATAAAAGTGTGCGTTACTATATTCCTGATCCGGTGATTGAATATATCAGAGAAAACCAGATTTACAGTCTGGCCGAAAAGAAAGGATGATCTTCCGATGGCAGAGTATGATTTTATAAAAATGCAGAAAAAATTAGCAAAATATCTGGATGAGGATCGTTATGAACATACGTTGGGAGTTATGTTTACATGTGCAGCACTTGCCATGGTTCATGACTGTGATCTGATCACAGCCCAGACAGCCGGACTGCTCCATGACTGTGCAAAATGTATTCCGAACAAAAAGAAGCTGAAGATGTGCAGCCAGCATCATATTTCGGTATCTGAATTCGAACAGGAGCATCCTTTTTTACTTCATGCCAAGCTTGGAGCTTACGTAGCTAAGGCTAAGTATGATGTTACAGATGAAAATATTCTTTCTGCCATCACCTGGCATACTACCGGAAAGCCGGAGATGACACTGTTGGAAAAAATCGTCTATATTGCCGATTATATTGAACCAAAACGTGATAAAGCTCCTAATCTTGCAATTGTACGTAAACTGGCTTTTCAGGATCTTGACGAATGTATGTATAAGATTTTGGGTGATACACTGGCTTATCTGGAGGAAAATCCGAAAGATATTGATAATGCTACGAAAGATGCTTTCTTGTATTACAGGGATTTACACATGAAAAGACAGTCCTGAGTATAAATTGTCTCGACTGGCAGAGTTTTACATATAGGGGACAGCACAACAGGGAGAACAGATTACGGATATAAATATTTATTTAGAGAAGATATATGTAGCTATTCAATAGTCTGTTGATCATGAAGATATTGAACAGTTACAAAAGCAGATAGAAAGAGAGGTTGTTTCCATGAACAGAGAACTTGAAATGGCAAAACTTGCCTGCCGCGCACTTGATGAGAAAAAAGGAAAAGATATTAAGGTAATAGATATCCATGAAGTATCTGTAATTGCCGATTATTTTGTAATTGCAAGTGCTTCCAACCAGAATCAGGTTCAGGCTATGGTTGACAATGTAGATGAAACACTTGGCAGAGCCGGATTTGAAGCAAAACAGATTGAGGGAACCAGAAACTCCAGCTGGGTTCTTATGGATTACGGCGATATGATCGTTCACGTATTTGACGAAGAGAATCGTCTTTTCTATGACCTCGAAAGAATCTGGAGAGATGGTAAGGTTCTTGACGTTAATGAATTTCTTGAGAAATAAGTAGAAAAAATTGTTACTGTTCACTCTGTTCACAGCAACACGCTTGCGATGCACAGACTTATGCTAATCGCATAAAGTCGCGCGGTATGTCTCGGGTTCTGTGACCTTCGTTCACAAAAAACACCTCGCGGGATATTACCAGTGAACAGTAACGAAAAATTTACAGTTATTCGGTGTAGAGCTGCGTAGCGAGGCGGATGATTTTATCCGCCTGACTTTGTGAAATTTGCAAAATAAAATACAGAGGAAATCAGATATCATCATTAAGAGATACCTGATTTCCTCTGTTGCTTTTTTGAATTGGTATAGTATAATTTGCAGTGTATGGGGACTTGCTTGATTCGGTGTAGAGCTGCGTAGCGAAGCGGATTGCGAATATCTGCCTGACTATTCACGTATCAGTATATTACTCATACAAACGGAACACACCAAATACTTGCCAAGAATCTGAAGACCTTCATGTACAAGGATTGGCTCCATTGTATCATTTTCCGGCTGGAGACGATAGTATCCTTTTTCTTTATGGAAAGTCTTAACTGTAGCACCGTCATCGATCAGCGCAACAACAATATCTCCATCCTCTGCTGTGGACTGCTGTTTTACCAGAACCTGATCTCCGTCAAAATTCCGGCGTTTATCATACTTCCCCTTTTACTTTCAACAGAAAGCTCTGTGAATTAGGCATAAACTCTGCAGGGATAGGGAAATAGCCTTCAATATTCTCAACTGCCAGAAGTGGCTGTCCGGCTGCCACAGTTCCTATGATGGGAACATTCACAACCTCTCTGCGGACCAGATTAAAATTGTCATCAATAATCTCAATCGCACGTGGTTTCGTTGCATCTCTGCGGATATTATCCATTTTCTCCAGTGCTTCCAGATGTGAATGAACGGAAGAAGTAGATTTCAGGTTAACTGCCTCGCAGATTTCACGAACTGCCGGCGGAAATCCCCGGTTCAAAATCTCATTCTTTATGTAATCAAGAATCTCCTGCTGCTTTGGCGTGATTCTTCCATATGGCATAATTATACCCTCCTTTTTAAGTTATTTTTTGTTCGTACACTCTTCATAACCATTCAGCAGTCTGCTATTCTATGAGATGCTGAACAGTTTCTGATTTTTTATCATATCATAATTCCTGACAAAAAGCAAACTTATATTCTGAAAATGTGTTCTTACTTATGTGCTCCCGTTACTGTTTACTCCATTCTCAGTAACGGGATAGTGGTGTGTGAACAGTAACGATTATTGTGAATTCTTTATGAATAAACTTGTTTTTAAATGTGCAAAGTGTTACAATATTTTGGAAAATGGTGTAACTATTCAGCAGTCACTGTGAAATCGCTGAACAGTTATAGAATGATTATGAACTGCACAAAAAGGAGACATTCCATTGTCTGATAATAATCAAAAAAAATGCCGGGAATCCTGGCAAGGCTTCGCATGGTCGTGGGCTGAATATCGGAACGATCATGTTTGGCATCTTATTCATATATATGGCATTCAGTGCCATATTATATTTTACAACTACTCATATTGAGTCCTATCAAGTTACATCAGGACCTTTATCCCGCAACGAAACATATACCGGTCTTGCCATACGTGAAGAAAGTTTATGCAAGGCAGATTCATCAGGCTATATTACTTATTATGCAAGGGAGGGCAGTAAGATCAATGCTTCCGGAGCGGTGTACGGACTTAGTGATACAAAAACAGCTTCTGCTCCGGCATCTCTTGCCCCGGAAGAACTTTCAAAGGTACGGACTGATATGATGAGTTTTTCCAAAGGATTCAGTTCAAGTAAATTTAACAGCACCTACAGCTTTAAATATGAACTGAAGGGAAATATCCTTCAATATGCAGAGTCTGGCAATACCTCATCTGCTCCTCTTACTTCAGATGAGGACGGTGAAGGAAATGACAGTGGTGACAATGACAAAACAGCAGATATTTATCCCGGAAATCAAACTATCTGCCAGTCCCAATCTGATGGTATCGTTTTATATTCCATGGATAATTATGAAGGAAAAACAGTAGATGCTGTAAAGGCAGAAGATTTCGATCAGAATTCTTACCATGAAACAGATTTGAAAACTTCCGACAAGGTAAAAGCAGGAGATGATATTTATACCATTATCACAGATGAACGCTGGATCTTCTGATTCCTTTGAGCGACAGACAGGTTGAAAAACTGAAAAGACCGTTCTACTATACGTGTCAAATTTTTAAAAGACGATATGACACAAAACGGAGATTTTTCCATTATTACCATAGATGGTGACAAATATGGACAGATTGATTTCAATAAAGTCTGATTCGTTATGCATCTGACCGTTTTTTGGACATTGAACTTGTAACCAACACAGTTGTAGGTCTGAAAATCCCTCTTACCTCTATTGTAACCAAGGATTTTTATGTGATTCCATCCAGAATGGCCACTACACAGGATAATCAGACAGGTTTTACCCTTTATGAGGGGAAAAATAAAACAACATTTAAAAATGTGAGCATTTACGCAAGCATTGATGATTCATCTGTCTCCAAATTGGCAGTGGACGAAGCAGAACAACCTCAGATTTATTATGTTGACAAGAGTTCATTTAAGGAAGGGGATGCCCTGATCAATACGGATACCGGTGAAAAATATGTGATTGGAGAGACAGATACCCTGGAGGGAGTATACTGTATTAATAAAGGCTATGCGGTTTTTCGCCGTATTGAAATACTTGATGAGAACGAAGAATATGCTATTGTATCTAAAAACACCACCTACGGTCTTTCCAGATATGATCACATTGTTAGAAACGCTGATAAAGTAAAGGAAGAAGACATTTTATACTAATTAAGGAGGCTTAATATGTTAGCTGATAAACTAAACCTTGTGAAAAAGAATATTGAAGAGGCCTGCGATACTGCAGGGCGTTCTCCCCAAGAGGTAACTCTTATTGCGGTCAGTAAGACCAAACCGGTGGAAATGCTGAAAGAAGCATATGATGCGGGTGCAAGAGTGTTTGGGGAGAATAAGGTTCAGGAGATCGTAGATAAATACGATCAGATGCCATCAGATGTACAGTGGCACATGATCGGACATTTACAGAGAAATAAAGTGAAATATATTATTGATAAAGTATCTATGGTACACTCTGTAGATTCTGTCCGCCTGGCAGAGGCCATCGAAAAAGAGGCAGCAAAAAAAGATATCTGCATGCCGGTTCTGATCGAAGTAAATGTAGCAGGAGAGGAAAGTAAGTTTGGCCTTTCAGTCGAAGAGGTATTACCATTTCTGGAAGAAATTTCTTCTTATGAGCATCTTCAGGTAAAAGGACTTATGACAATTGCACCATTTGTAGCAAATCCTGAAGAAAACAGAGAAGTTTTTCAAAAATTAAAGAAATTAAGTGTTGACATTGCGGCCAAAAACATTAATAATGTTAATATGAGCGTCCTGAGTATGGGAATGACAAATGATTATCAGGTCGCAGTTGAGGAAGGGGCCACTATGGTGCGCGTGGGAACGGGTATCTTTGGCGAAAGAGATTACTCAATAAAAGAAGATTAAAATAAGATTGGAGATTAAAATGGGCGTTTTAGATAAATTTTTAGATGCCATCAAATTAAACGATGATTACGATGATGATGGATTCTTAGATGATGATCTGTTAGATGAGGAAGAAGATGATGACTTTCTCGATGACGATTTCGATGAGAAACCAAAGAAGAAATTTTTTGATAAATTCTCTAAGAAAAAAGAATCCGACGATAATGATGACTTCGATGATGTAGAAGAGAAAGCAGTAAAGACAGCTCCTAAACAGGCATCTGCTCCAAAACAGACCGCTTCGGCTCCGTCTAAGGTTACGGTTAAACAGGAACGCGCCGAACGCCAGACACGTCCTGCAGCATCTTCCAAGATTACTCCAATGAGAAGCAGCCGCAAATCAAATCAGGGCCCAAATATGGAAGTCTGTGTGATCAAACCTTCTTCTATGGAAGATACGCGTGAGATTGCTGACACTTTAGTAGATAATTCTACTGTTATTTTGAATCTGGAGGGAATTGATGTGGAACTGGCACAGAGGATCATCGATTTCACGTCCGGTGCATGCTATTCTTTAGGCGGCAGCTTCAGAAAGTATCCAGCTATATCTTTGTACTTGGACCGTACAATGTAGATATTACCGGTGACCTTCAGAATATTCTGGGAGGCTCTGCTCCGTCTGTAAGAGCAGGATATTGATCCAGGATGGAAAAAGACGAATTTTTTCTTAAGAGAATCCGGGAATTGGCAAATCTCTCCTGGCAGAGAGATATCGTTACATTTTCGGATTTTCTTAATTTAAATGAACAGAATATAGTCAGTAGCCTGAAACATCAGTTTCCCCAGATTGTTATGGAGACGTCCGGAGGCTATGAGAATGCGGAGCGTCAGATGGTTGCATTTCATCCTGATGCTCTTGCTTTTACATGGGAATATCCCATCGACTGTCTGAGGATTGAACCAAAGGCTCTTAAATTCTCTGAAGAGCTTTCTCATCGTGATTATCTTGGTGCACTTCTCAATCTTGGAGTAGACAGAAGTGTGATCGGTGATATTGTTGTTCAGAAAAAAGCTGCCTGGTTTTTCTGCCAGAACAAAAATGACGGAATTCTTTCTTGAAAATCTGTGCCGGGTCCGTCATACCAATATTCTGATCACAAAAGTGGAGGATTCTGATGAATTTCCACGCCCTGCCCTTGAATCTGTCAGCGGTACCTGCGCTTCGGTACGTCTGGATTCATTGATCTCGCTTGCTTTTAAGACATCCAGAAGCAGTATGGTATCTTATATTGAAGGCGGGCAGGTTTTTGTCAACGGAAAACTGATCACCAGCAACGGATATGAGCCGAAAGATGGTGACATTATATCTGTACGTGGGAAAGGACGGTTCATTTTTGACGGTGTTTCTCACCAGACAAAAAAAAAGGACGCTGCAGTGTGCGTATTATGCGCTATGTATAAATTTTGTAATAAAAGGAGAACAGGAAAATGGCAGAACAGAAATTACTTGTAAAGCGGGAAGGAGATTTCCATTATCCTATTTATTTTAAAAATGACTTTCAGGATCTTGCCGGTGCGATCAGAGAAGAAGGACTTGAAAACCGGAAAATCTGTATTGTGACAGACAGTCATGTTGCACCTCTTTATCATGAGGCAGTTAAATCAGCTCTTCAGGAAATTTCCTCTGAAATATTCTCTTTTGTATTTGAAGCTGGTGAAAAGAACAAAAACCTGAATACAGTACAGGAATTATATAAAAACTTTGATTGAGAATGAAATGGACAGAAAAGGTCTGCTGGTTGCGCTGGGCGGCGGTGTGTAGGTGATCTGACAGGTTTCGGAGCTTCCACTTACCTGAGAGGGATTGATTTTATCCAGGTTCCTACTACGCTTCTGGCACAGGTTGACAGCAGCGTAGGAGGTAAAACAGGTGTTGACTTCCTTCAGTACAAAAACATGGTAGGAGCTTTCCATCAGCCGCCTTGTATATATGAATATGAGTACCCTGCAGTCTCTTCCGAATCGGGAATTCACCTGTGGAATGGGTGAAATTCTTAAGACAGGACTGATCTGCGATGAAGAGTTCTTCCGTTTTGTATGTAAGAATCAGCCTGAGATCAGTAAATTGGATCTGAGTATGCTTTCCAGAATGATCCGCAGATGCTGCGAGATCAAGGCAGGTGTGGTAGAGCGTGATCCGAAGGAGCAGGGAGAACGTGCACTTTTAAATCTTGGTCACACAGTCGGACATGCAGTCGAAAAAATGAAAAACTTTCAGCTGCTTCATGGACAGTGTGTTGGAGTCGGTCTGATCGCTGCCGCTTATCTTTCCATGCAGAGAGGATTATTAACAGAAGAAGAATACGAAGAGATCAGAAAAGGGTGCCATTCTTATAATCTTCCTCTTTCTGTTGATTCACTGAATGCCGGGGATGTCCTGGCAGCAACAAAAAAAGACAAAAAAATGGAAGCCGGTCATATTAAATTTATCCTTATGGACGGGATTGGTAAAAGTTTTATAGACAAAACTGTCACAGATGAGGAACTGCTCCAGGCAATCCGGGAGATTCTGGTATGACAGCTGTTTCCTCCGTATCTTCATGTATGCACTGGATTAGAGGCTGTATTATTATCCTTTTGCTGACAATCCTGGATCAGGGAAGTAAATCTCTTGTTCTGGCACAACTGAAAGATCAGCCAGATATCTCTCTCATTCCAGGAGTTCTTCAATTACGGTATCTCGAAAATCGTGGAATGGCCTTTGGATTGTTTGAAGGTAAAATTCCGGTGTTTGTGATTTTGTGCCTTTTGTTTTTGGTGTATTTATCTATGTATATGCCAGAATCCCGAAAAACAGATATTATCTGCCGCTGTCAGTAACTGCACTGGTAATGGTTTCCGGTGCTCTTGGAAATTTTATTGACAGAGTATGCAGAGGCTATGTTGTGGATTTTATCTATTTTTCACTGATTGATTTTCCGGTATTTAATATAGCTGATATGTATGTGGTATGCAGTGGCATATTACTTGTTATGCTGGTGTGTTTCAGATACAAAAATGATGAAGATTATGACTTCTTAAGAATAAAAAAGGATTAGTATTATGGAAATTCTTAATTATCAGGTTTCTGACGGTCAGTCCGGTATCCGGATTGACCGCTATCTTTCTGAAATGAACGAAGAACTGTCACGTTCTTATATTCAAAAGCTGCTTAAAGAGCAGAAAATAACCGTCAATGGTTCTGCTGTAAAAGCCAACTACAAAGTTCAGGAAGGAGATGAAATCTCCGTAGCAGTTCCTGACATAAAAGAGCCGGATATACTTCCGGAAGATATCCCTCTGGATATTCTTTATGAAGATGATGATGTACTTATTGTAAATAAACCAAAGGGGATGGTGGTTCATCCCAGTGCCGGACATACTTCCGGAACATTGGTAAATGCTATTATGTTTCACTGTAAGGACAATCTGTCGGGGATCAATGGTGTTCTGCGTCCTGGTATTGTCCACAGAATCGATAAGGATACCACAGGTGCACTTCTTGTATGCAAGAATGATAATGCACACCGCAACCTGGCAGAACAGTTAAAAGAGCATTCTATCAGGCGCAGATACCGGGCAATCGTAGCAGGAGTACTGAAAGAAGACGAAGGACGATCGAAGGTCCCATCGGGCGCCATCCGATTGACCGCAAAAAGATGGCTGTCAACTATAAAAACGGCAAGGATGCTGTCACACATTATAAGTTCTGGAACGTTTCAAAAATGCCACTTATGTGGAATGCCGTCTGGAAACAGGCAGAACGCATCAGATTCGTGTGCATATGACAAGTATCGGTCATCCACTTCTGGGTGATGAAGTGTACGGTTCTGGTAAGAATCCTTATCATCTGCAGGGACAGACGCTTCATGCAATGATTCTTGCTTTGTTCATCCATCAACGGGCGAATATATGGAGTTACAGCTCCTTTACCTGAATATTCGTTAAATTATTAGAAAAATTACGAAAGTAGTTTGCATTTTTTTGGAAATATTGTATAATATGTCTATCGAATATGTAACAGAAGGGAGTGCAGACTATGAATAGTACGAGTTCAATTATTACAATTGGTCGTGAGTACGGCAGTGGAGGAAGACAGATAGGTCAGGAAGTTGCCAAATATTTTGGTATTAAATGTTATGATAAAGAACTTCTCGAACATGCAGCAAATGAAAGCGGTATCTGCAAAGAACTTTTTGAGAATCATGATGAAAGACCAACTAACAGCTTTTTATATTCTCTGGTTATGGATACCTACTCATTTGGTTATTCTTCTTCAGGATTTACAGATATGCCTATGAACCACAAAGTATTTCTTGCACAGTTTGACGCAATCAAGAAACTGGCCTCCGAAGGTCCATGCGTTATGGTCGGAAGATGTGCAGATTATGCGTTGTCAGAGTATAAAGACTGTTTCAGTGTATTTGTACATGCAGATACAGACTGGAGGATTAACCGTCTTTCACAGAAACATAATAAAACTGCAAAAGAAGCAAAAGACATGATCAATAAGACAGACAAGAGCCGTTCCAGTTACTATAATTACTACACTAATAAGAAATGGGGTGCTGCTTCAAGCTACAATCTCTGCGTAGACAGCAGCAAACTTGGAATTGATGGTGCAGCAAAAGCAATCATTCAGGCAATTGAGATTTTTGATTCCATAAAAAATAAATAGGATTATATTTTACAGATACTTTACCACATCCTTGGTAAAGTATCTGTTTTTTGGATGAATTTATAACAGTCTTTTCAATTCATTCCAGATTGCCTGCGGCAATGGAATTTTGGCTTGTATGCCTCGGGATAGTGGTGTATGAACAGTAACAAGACTGCTATAATTTTTAATATATATTAATTTTCAATTACATTTGTCAAAATATATGCTATAATCATACCATGTTAAAAAGGAGGACATTATGAAATTTCGTTGGGACAACCGATATTTACACTGGGGTGTAACCGCTTTTCTGGTAATTGCCGCCAGTATGCTGTTTTATTATGGCATATTTCACATGAAAACCCTGATCGTGGGAATCAAAACTTTTCTGGGAATTATGGCGCCTATTATCTATGGTGTAATCCTTGCTTATATTCTCAGTCCGCTGATCAATCTCTTTGAGCAGAAGCTGATCTATCCGCAGCTGGAAAAGCATAATATTAAGTTACAGAAAAAAGGAAAACGGGCTATTCGATGGGGATGTGTCCTTTTTTCCATGTTCCTGTTCTGGATTATCATTTACGCATTACTGATGATGGTGCTTCCTCAGTTGATCCGAAGTATCATGAGTATTATTTACAGTTTTCCGTACTATATAAAAGTTATTGAAAAGTGGCTCAATTCATTTGTTGAGCATGGATGGAAACTGAATCCTGAAATGCTCGATATGATCAACCAGTACTCTGCAAAAGCACAGGAATATCTTACTACCGATATTCTTCCGCAGATGCAGGATATGCTCAAAAATGTTTCAGCAGGTATTTTTGATATCCTGATCTTTATGAAGAATTTTCTGATCGGTGCCATTGTAGCTTTGTATGTACTTGCAGACAAAGAGAAATTTGTTGCCAAAAGCAAAATGATGGTATATGCTATATTGCCTCATAAATGGGCAAATATGCTTATACGCGTTATGCGTTTTACAGACAAGACTTTTGGTGGTTTCATATACGGAAAACTTCTGGATTCTGCTATTATTGGAATTTTGTGTTATTTTGGAATGTTGCTTTTGGATTTGCCGTATCCAATTCTTATCAGTGTAATTATCGGTGTGACAAATGTCATTCCGTTTTTTGGTCCTTACATCGGAGCCATTCCATGTATTTTGCTTATTTTAGTAGTAGATCCCATAAAAGGTCTGTATTTTGCAATTTTTATCCTGCTTCTTCAGCAGTTTGATGGAAATATCCTTGGTCCGAAAATTCTCGGAGACTCTACCGGACTTTCCAGTTTTATGGTTATTGTTGCCATCATGATCGGGGGCGGTCTCTTTGGGGTTCCGGGAATGATTGCAGGAGTTCCTGTATTTGCCGTACTTTATGCTCTGATCTGGAGACTGATCAATCATTCTCTTAATGACAAAAAATGCCGGCAGAAGAGGAGACATATATAAATATTGACTGTCTGGATGAACAGACAGGTGAAGTACTTCCTCTTTGCAAGGAAGAAAAACACAAGGTTTCACCGGAAGAACTGGAAGCGAGAAAAAAATAATTCTTTATGAAAATATGGAATCCGCTTTCCGGACTGGTCATAACCATATGGAAATATCTCTTGCGGATTTTAAACATAATATGGGGATATATCAAAAAAGCAGGGATTTCCTGAAGAACAGATATGTTGAATTAAAGAATAAACGAGAGAAAAATAAGTAAACCTTCACAGTTACAAAAAAAACACACACAGGAGTTACTATGAAGAAAAAAAAGTTATATTTGACAGCTTTTCTTTTGGTTCTGGCACTGGCTCTGCAGGGTGGAATCTTTTCCGGTTTCTCTGTACCGGTTCAGGCTGCAGCAACTTCCAAAAAGCAGACAGGATTTGTGAAAAAAAACGGAAGCTGGTACTATTACGATAAGAACGGAAAAAAAGCTACCGGCTGGTACAAAAGTGCTGCAGGAAATCAGTACTATTTCGGCAAGACCGGTGCAGCCAAAGCCGGAATTCTGACCATCAGTGGAAAAAAGTACTGTTTTAATGAAAAAGGTAAAATGCTTACTACCTGGCAGACAGTAAATGGAAAAACGTATTTCTTTGATGAAAAAAAGGGTATATGCATACCGGATGGGTTACTACAGCTGCAGGGAATAAATACTATTTCTGGAATGACGGGGTGATACGATCCGGTTTCCATAAAGTAAATAATGTATATTACTGCTTTAATGAAAAAGGAAAAATGTATAAAAACTGTTTTCGCAAAAGCGGGAATTCCACCTATTATCTTCAGGCCAATGGCACTATGGCAAAAGGGCGTCTGAAAGTAAAGGGAAGCTGGTATTCCTTTAACAGAAATACCGGTCAGCTGGTCAGAAGCGGATGGTATAAAGAAACAGACGGTTCTTATTATTATGCAGCTTCAAATGGTAAACTTGTCAAAGGCTTCTATAAACCGGATTCCTATTATCGGTATTTCAGGAAATCAGATTGTAAACTGGTTAAGGGATGGCAGACGATCAACGGACACAAGTATTATTTTAAGAAAACTAATGGAATCCGTTACGATGATATTATCCTGAAATCGTCATCTGGGAAAAGATATTATTTTGAGTCTGACGGAAAACTTGCCAGCAGTAAGTGGATCACGAAAAACAGTGCTCATTATTATGCGAAATCGGATGGGGTGCTGGCTTCTGGATGGCTGACAGTAGACGGAAAGAAATATTATATGAATCCTTCTACATGTGAACGTGAAAGTGGGTGGGTTACTGTAGATGGAGAGAAGTATTACCTGAGTTCCTCTACAGGTGTTCTGGTTACAAATCAGTGGATTGATGATAATCATTATGTTGGAGAAGATGGTTCTCTTATTCCTGACTATCAGAACGGAGTTTCTTTCCGGTGGCCTTTAAGCTCCGGTTATTCCTATATCAGCAGTTATTTTGGAAACAGGGAATCTCCGGGAGGAATCGGTTCTACCAATCATAAAGGAATTGACATTCCTGCTCCTACAGGAACACCGATTTATGCGGCAGCATCAGGAACCATTGTTGCCATGCTTTCACCGGCATCGTCAGGCGGTGCCGGATATTATACCAAGATCAATCATGATGGAAAGGGACTTATCACAGAATATATGCACCAGTCTAAATTTAACCCAAATCTGAGTGTAGGAGATAAGGTCAAAAAAGGTGATATCATTGGATATGTAGGAAGCACCGGGAACAGCACCGGTCCTCATCTTCATTTTGGGGTTATGGTTAATGGGGTAAATCAGAATCCTCTGAATTATGTGAAGAGACCGTCATAATTAACCGGTTTCAGCTAGAGCGTGTCTGAAAAATCATTCCCGCAATCTGCACGCCTTAGTACATCGTTTCGCAGACAAGCGAGTGGTATAGTTATTTTCATTTTATAAATATATAAAAAAGGATATATGGTATATGAAGGAAGAATCAGAAAAAACATACACTTATTACAGAAAAGCGCAATATCATGAAACAGACCAGATGGCATTATCCATCACTCTAATTATGTAAAATGGATGGAAGAGGCCAGGATTGGATATATGAGCCGGATGGGTTTCAGCTATAAGAAAGTAGAAGAGTTGGGAGTGATCTCCCCTGTTGTGGAAATTTCAGTTGCATATAGAAAGCAGGTTTTCTTCGATGATGAAATCCGGATCCGCGTTGGCATTAAGCAGTATAATGGAATTTCTCTGGAATTTAATTATGAATTTTTTAATGCGAGCAGAAATGAAATCTGCACAACCGCTTATTCCAGACATTGTTTTCTAAAAGATGGGAAACTGATCGCTCTCAAAAAAGAGCTTCCGGAATTGAATCGCATTATTACAGATTGTCTGTAAAACTAATGACTTTGGAAAATCACGTATAGTAGTGATCAAATCCAGCTGGGACAGCCTATAGCGGCTTTTTCGGGAGATGATGTGTACTGGGAAGTTCCGGAAGACCTTCCAAAAATGACGAAACTTATGGTTGACGGAAAAGCCTTGTATATACATCGGGCAAACTACCAGATTATTGACAAAAAAAAATTGCTGTAGAAAAAAAATTTAAATTGAACGCTAAGTAATTCAATCAATGTTTTTGACATGAAGGCAGAAAAAAGTTATTATTTGATCAATACAAACAATTAGCACGCAAAAATAAATCCGGAAACAATAAATGGATGTACTGGTTGGCAACAATAAGATAACATAAAAACATACGAAAGTAGTATGTTTTTATGTTATCTACATCTATACGACAAACGCGAGTTTTTCATATAGATGTAGGCTGCAGCTGTCTTTGCGCTGTAATCGTTTATTGACAAAGGCATTTTCTCTGCAATTATTAATCATTATCAACTTTGATGATTTATATGTCTTAAATATTCTCAACAATATTCTTAACATTAAGAAGTTATAAAATAATTTTTTTAAGGAGATTTTTTATGGATAAATATATTGATTATTATAATGATAGCAAGAAAGTCACTTACCACGAACAGACCGATATTTCAAATATTTTGAAGCTTCGAGCTGTTTTGAAAACACTGCCTGATTTCTGCAAGGATTATTTTCGTGCTATGGATCCGCTACTACTACCAAAACACGAATTTCCTATGCGTATGATATCCGAATCTTTTTTCAGTTTCTCCTGGATGAAAATCCTGCCTTTAAGGACTATTCCATGAAAGATTTTACCGTTGATGTTCTGGATCAGCTTAAAGCTATAGATATCGAGGAATATCAGGAATATCTTAAAGTATATAAAAATGGTGATAAAACAGAAACCAATGGTGAACGTGGCCTGAAAAGAAAAATTTCTGCATTGAGAAGTTTTTATGCATATTATTATAAACATGAATTTATCCAGACGAACCCAACTGTTCTTGTAGATGTTCCGAAAACTCATGAAAAAAATATTATACGTCTTGATGCTGATGAAGTTGCCATGTTATTGGATCATATAGAGCACTGCGGTGATGAGCTTACAGGACAGAAACGTGTTTATTATGAAAAAACCAAGGAGCGTGATCTTGCCATCGTTACTCTCCTGCTTGGTACCGGGATTCGTGTATCTGAATGTGTAGGACTTGATGTTGAAGATGTTGATTTTAAAAATAATGGGATTAAAGTCACCCGAAAAGGTGGAAATGAAATGGTTGTATATTTTGGACATGAGGTAGAAAAAGCTTTGAAAAAGTACTTGGAAGTTCGTAAGAATATCGTTCCTGTAGCAGGGCATGAACACGCTCTCTTCTACTCTACCCAGCGAAAAAGGATTGGCATCCAGGCTGTTGAAAATCTGGTAAAAAATACGCAGGTGCCATTACGACCACAAAAAAATCACACCACACAAGCTTCGCAGTACTTACGGTACTACTTTGTATCAGGAAACAGGCGATATTTACCTTGTAGCCGATGTATTAGGTCACAGAGATGTAAACACCACAAAGAAACATTATGCAGCTATGGATGATGCAAGACGTCGTAAGGCGGCCACAGCGGTGCATTTACGCGAAGATTAAAAACATAAAAAGATAAAGTATGAAAAATGACAGATATGTCTTATGTCTGGAGTTTTGTATAGACTTTAAATAACAGACATAAGACATATCTGTCACATACTTGATTCTGTTTGGTTGATGATATGTTTTCAGAATTCTATTTACTAACTGTTAAAGCTATTTTTATTTATCAAAATCAGTTTCAAATACGCCTTCCGGAGTACGTATTGTCAGTAACCCAAGATTGAATTCATCATCCATTACAGTAATATGATATTCAAAAATAACATCATCTTCAACCTTGGAAAGTAAAACGTAAGAGCCATTTTCTTTTCCTTCAATTTGGTCGCAGATATCTCCGTAAACCATTTCACCGGAAATTGCTCTTGGATATCCTGCATCTTTAATTTTTGCTCAATTATTCTGTATAATTCTTCCATATATCTCTCATCTCCTAATATTTATTGTTTTCCATGATAACAGGTATGCTTACAAATGCAATAAAAGGATATCTGCTGAAAATATTTTAACAGGTATCCTTTATTTATGTTATGTAGTTTTTTAGTATTAATAATAAAAGATGGTTATAAAGCTACACTGATCTTACCATGAAGCGCTTCAGGATCTCTTCTTTGTCTAAAGATACGCTAATTACAAAAGTAACATTAAATTGTTTACCAATCTCATCTAACTGTCCCAGAGTACCTGTAATGTCTTTATCTTCCAATTTTGCTACCTTAAGGAAACTGTCAAGATAAATCTGCTCAAGATCGTGATCCTGAGAAAGGATACCACAGATAAATCCTACAAATTCATCTGCATTCTTAATAGGGAATCCGGATACATCAATAAGACGTACTTTATTGTTGAGTTCATACATATGTTTTGTGCTCTTGTCTAAGTAGACAATACTTCCATTTGCCTCTTTTACCGCACCATTTACCTTATCTAACAGTACTTTTGTTTTGCCCTTGCCTTTCTTTCCTACAATCAGTTCAACCATGCTGTTTTCCTCCTTAGACACATATAATATTAATTTAGACTAAAAACTTTAATTAATATGTTTTATATTATAGTGCATATTATTCAAAAACACAAGTGGTATTTATATTTTTTTGTGAAATTTTGTTGAAAATATGTTACTGTTCACACACCACTGTCCCGCGAGGTGTTGGCATGAATATGCCAAAATCCCGAGACATACAAGCCAAGCTTCATATCTTTTGCAAGTTCCCAATTTTGCATCAGTCATCCTGAAAGAAAATCATTGGATATCTGCAAAAGTTCTTCTTCGCGGACATTTATTTTTTCAATGGGTAAAGAAGCTATACAATTCCAGGTATTCCTTTTCTGTTTCCTCGAAAGCCCGTACCGTATAATCTATTGTAATATGAATCTCCGGTGCTTCCCTTTCCTGGGGTTCATTTAGCAGGTATGTAAGGTCAAACCAGAGCATAGCATCATCGATTTCTTTTAATAATTGTTCTTCTTTTGCGTTTAATGGGCTCCCAAGATATTTCTGATAGATCAGATCCAGCAGATTTTTCTCCTGCTCTTTATATCCTGAGAGGGTTTTCTTGAATGGTCTTGGCACATCAGATAAATAACATTCGCTGGCATCGTGCAGAAGGCAGGCAAATGCCACACGCCTGGAATATCCTCGCGCAAGGGCTTCTCTGGCACAGTTGATGCAATGCTGACTTACTGAAAAAAGTTTTTACCTGTCCGTTTCCGCGGCAGATTAAAGATAAGGCATGTGCAATATCTTCGATACAGATCATATCCGGATCCGGATGTAGTGGATCTATATGTCTGCCTGTGTATGTTGTAATACAATTGTTATTCATGATCTTTCACCTCGTTTTTTTATGTAACCGGAATTCTTGTAACAGCAAAGTGGATGGTCTTGTACGATCCCTGCCGGAAGACTTTATTATGTTATAGGTGTTATAAAAACATTGCGGAGAATTTTCTATAACATAAAACGGATACAATTAATGATAACTGTATCCGTTTTATGTTAACTAACTGTTAATATTCTGAAGCAGTGAATTCATCTCCTGATACAGAAGTTCTTTCGTATCAGCTCCCATTACAATTGAAACAAAAGTTTTTCCGTATGCATTCTGTGTAAGGATTGCGAGACAATTGCCGGCTACTTCTGTTGTTCCGGTTTTACCACCGAGAATTGTAACATCTTTTGGGGCTGTTGCCTCTCCGGTAAGATAATGGTCTGTTGCGGTAAGCGTGGTGCTTTTTTCTGTTCCGTCTGAGCCTGTATAGGTTACTGTATAAGACGGCAACTCTGTAATTTCTGTAAATTCAGGGTAGGTGAATGCTTCATTCAGCATCAGATAAATATCATATGGTGTTGTATAGTGATTTTCATCCTGCAGTCCATGTGGATTGGAAAATGTGTTCCTGTACATCCAAGCTTTGCGGCATAATCATTCATCATCTGTACGAAGTTCTCTGTACTGCCTCCAACATATTCCGCAATGGCAGAAGCTGCATCATTGCCGGAATATACAAGCAGACAGTGGAGAAGCTGATCAAGGGTAACCTGATCGCCGGCTACAAATCCGCAGACCTGTGATCCATCCTCCAGTGTAACATTATCCTGAGTGATCGTGACAGTGTCATTCAGTTTCCACTTTGTAATGCAAGCATTGCTGTCATGATCTTGGTAATACTTGCAGGATACACCTTATCATAAATGCCGTTTGCATACAGTACTTTATGATTACTCAGACTGAACAGCAACCCTTTCTGTCCATCTTCCAGCTGGGCATTCTTAATACGATCAACATTTCCTTTGGGGGAAACGCATAATTTCTGGGCGAAAGATTCTGTTCTCATATTTTCCTTAGCTGCAAGGGCATTTGTGAAAACTTCAGAAGAATCAAAAGCCTGTTCAGGAGTACCAAAATAATTTCCGCTTAATATATTCCATCCGTAAAAAACACCGCCGGCAGCTGCAAGAATCACAAATACACCAACCAGAATCCTGAATATATGTTTTAATCTCTGACGCTTTTTATGATATTTTGTACGCAGCAGAGCCTGATGCTCCTCTGTTTGTCTGGATGGCATCTGCGATTTCGGCAGTTTGACTGTCTGAAGCGGTCTGGAAGGTTTGTGTCTGTGCGGAGCTGTAGATTTGTATGGAACAGCAGATTTCTTTTCCGGTATTTTACCGGAAGATTTCTTTTTTGTTCTCATAAGTAATCCTCTCTTCTGTCAATTTCTTTTTGAATAATTTCTTTATTGTATGTGCTGCTCTGAAGTCCTACATTGAGTACAAGCCCCATACCAATATACAGACTTACCAGCGAAGTCAGTCCATAGCTTACAAAAGGAAGGGGAGTTCCCGTATTAGGCGCAAGACCTGTTGCAACACAGATATTAATGAAGCTCTGTAGTGCGATCAGGCCGCCGATTCCACAGCAAAGAACCTTTCCTGACAAATCTTTTGCCCGAAGACTCATCCGGATACATTCAAAGGCAATTGCCAAAAGCAGCAATACAATTATCACGCATCCAATAAATCCGTACTCTTCACCTGCAACAGCAAAAATAAAGTCTGTCTGATTCTCTGCCACGAAGTTTCCCTGATTTACAGAAGTTGTACTGTCATCACCGCTTAATTTCTTACCAACCAGTTCCCCTGAAGCAATTGCAGTTTTAGAGTTATTCTGCTGTTCAATATCATCCGAGTATTCTTCGTTTTCCGGATACAAAAAAGACATGATACGGCTTCTCTGGTAATCCTTGAGCAGTTTCTGATCCGGCTGGACAACAATTGATAAAAAATAATGGTCAATGGAACAGCAATAAGCAGTGCTCCTCCGATGATCTTATAGCTTAAACCTGCAATATAGATCATAATACAGAAATTACTACAACAGTAATTGTATTTTTCAGGTCCGGCTGTTCCAGGATCAGGAACAGAGGTACTGCCAGTAACACGCCGGATAATGCCAGCGTTTTAAGTGTATTCAGTGTTTCCTCATGATCCATAAAAAATTTTGCAAAGAATACGATCAGGATAATCTTTGATAATTCTGTCGGCTGAAATCGGAAAGATCCGATACCGATCCATCTGGCAGCACCGTTGGCACTGTCACCCGCAATACGCACAACGATCAGCATGATAATATTAAATCCATACATGATCCACTGAAAGTTCATGATCCATGAGTAATCCAGCAAAGAAAGGATCAGCATGACAATAAGTCCAAGTATTACTCCGGCAAACTGCTTTGATCGCAGGTCCGATGCTGCTGTGCCTACCAGTGTAACTCCTATCAGCTGATCGCCAGCAGGAAAATGATCAGTCTGAAATTGTAAAATCTTAATTTATATTGCTTTAACATAATTTATCTGTCCTTTTTAGTAACTGTGAAGATACCAAACGGTTATCCTTTTGTTTAAAACAGGAATATACGCATGGAGTACTGCAGGTTCCTGCGTAATCTGGATTTTTACCTGTTCTTCATCAATAGTAAGGTATTTTTTTACGGTATGTATCATATCATTCCGCAACATTTTCATCATCTGTGGAGAGCAGTCGATACGTTCCGAGATCAGCAGAAGCTTCATGCGGTCTCTTGCATATCCGGCTGAACGCTTCTTTTCTTTAAAAAAAGCTTTCACACAGATTCCCCCTTATAAATACAGGCTACTTTTTGAAAAAACTACCTATTTTTCTTAATAACCCCTGCTTCCTGTTAATGTCTGCAAACGGAATCTCTTCACCTAAAAGGCGTTTACAGATATTCATGTATTCTTCTTCTGCCTGAGAAGATTTCCCGGAAAGAGGCTCCCCCTGATTTGTGGCAATCACAATCTGTTCATCATCCAGAATTGTTCCGATCAGATCAACAGCAAGGATATCCGTTACATCATCTACGGACATCATATCACCTCTTGCAATCATATCCGGCCGCAGGCGATTGATGATCAGGCTGATATCTCTGATCTCGTTGGCTTCCAGGAGTCCGATGATCCGATCTGCATCACGTATCGCAGAAACCTCCGGCGTGGTAACTACCAGGGCTTTATCAGCACCTGCGATCGCATTTTTAATCCCTGTTCAATTCCTGCCGGACAGTCCAGAAGAATATAATCAAACTGTTCTCTCAGATCGTCGGTCAGTTTTATCATCTGTTCCGGAGACACAGCGGATTTGTCTTTTGTCTGCGCAGATGGCAGAAGACATAATTCCGGATGTCTTTTATCCTTGATCAGAGCCTGTCGCAGACGGCAGCTTCCGTTAATGACATCCACCAGATTATAGACAATCCTGTTCTCCAGGCCCAGAACAACATCCAGATTCCGCAGACCGATATCTGTATCAACCACAACAACTTTTTTGCCCAGCATAGCCAGACCTGTTCCGATATTGGCGACAGTTGTGGTTTTTCCTACTCCGCCTTTGCCGGAAGTAATCACAATGACTTCACTCATAGTTACAATTTCCTCCCTGAAAAATTTCCATTCTTCTGGTATTCTCCTGTATGGTAGTTTCAGTCATTCGAAGTATCACTGGTATCACTTGCCGCAACACCGGTAAGAATAGACTTTTCATCAGTTAATTCAAAGATATATTTAAAAATATCATCAGCTGCAAGACACGCATTACCGGAAGTATATCCATTCTCAATACGCACTGCAATCGCATATTCAGGATCTGAAGCCGGGGCATATCCCACAAACATACCATGGTTTGGATGATAAACATTTACCTCGGCTGTACCGGTTTTACCTGCCACATCCACGCCAAGTCCGTCAAACTGTCTGTGAATCTGTACTACCCGGTACATTCCGTCGTGAATATCATCCCACACATTCTGTGATACATCAACTGTATTAATGATATCCGGCTCATATTTTTTTAAAGTATTACCCTTGGAATCTGTCTGTCTGTCAAGTAAAGTCAGATCATAAACATTTCCACTGGTAGCGATCGCTGTTGCATAACGTGCCAGCTGACTGGTGGTATAAGCATTGGTACCCTGTCCGATATAAGACGGGACTGCGTAGGAATCTGACACATGAGGTGCGGATTCTGTGATCTCGATACCTGTTTTCTTATCCAGACCAATCTCTGAAGCATATTTTTGCAGTACACTCAGGCTTCGGTTTTCTGAAAAGTTTCCGTCTGCATCCTGACCAAGTTTAAAACCAACCATGTTGAAATAATAGTTACAGGACTGCTCAATCGCCTCCCTGATCTCGATCTCTCCATGTCCCTGTTTGTTCCAGCAGTTGATCGGAGGTGTTACAAGATCAAAGGAGCCGGTACAGTTAATGTATGTTCCGTCATCGATCACTCCTTCAGACATTCCGGCAATTGTAGACAGAATCTTAAATGTAGAACCCGGTGCTGCTGTCTGTTGGGTCGCTTTATTGAAAAACGGACTGGATTTATCTGTAGATAATTTCGCATAATAATCCGTATCCATGTTATTTACCAGACGGTTATTGTCATATCCCGGATAGGATACGCATGCCAGAACATCTCCTGTTTTGACATCTGTGATTACCGCAGAAGCGGAACATGGCTCCAGCGCAAGCTGTGCAGGTTCTATTTCGAGAGTATAAATTTTATTGATCATAAAGTCATAGGCTGTCATGGAGCCGGAGGCCAGTGCCTCGTAACTGCCATCATCTTTTGATAAAACTCCCTGTTCATACAGCACCAGACAGATCTCGCTTCCGGAAATGGTGTCCTCCTGAAGCATATACTTATACAGAAGTTTTGAGAAATTGGTGTCTGTTTTAAGATAATCGATCAGATAATCTGTAAGAGCCTGATATACTTCATCGGAATCCAGATAATCTCCTTCTGTAGAAAATTTGGAAATATCGATCCAGTTCTGACTTGCCGCATATGTCAGATAATCTTTCAGACTGATATCTTTATCGGTTGTCCATTTCTGATAAGTACTGTCAGAGGTATCAATGGCATTCTTTGAGATAATCCCCAGCGTATCTCTGAGAAGATCATCACAGATATAAGTAAGATATTCCTGGATCTGATCATCTTCATCTTTTACGGCCGGTGGATTCTCAGCTGTCAGCCTGTTAGTTATTGTATCAAAAACCTGTTGCTGTTTCTGTTGAAATTTGGCATATAAATTTTTTTCTGTATCGGAGGCGTTGGCATCACTGAATTTACTGATATCAATGACACTGTTGGCAATCAGGGCATTATATACATCATAGATCGGTATCTTGATCTGTGCAGCATCATTTACACTGAAATCATAGGTTTTGGATGCTTCGATCTTGGATAAAAGGATTCCGGCAACTCTCTGTTTCAGTATCTGATAGATGGCGGACTGCAGCTGCTGTCTATGGTAAGATAGGTATCGTTACCTGCGACAGGTTCTACTCTCGTGCTGTCGTCAATCTTAAGTACTTTACCAAGGTTATCGACAGTGACAGTTTCTTCACCGTCTGTTCCCTGAAGAGATGTTTCCATATATTTCTCAATTCCCGATTTACCGATGATCGCATCATTTGAATAATCAGGATTCTTCTGTCTCAGTTCTTCAAGCTCTTCTGAAGAAGCCTGTCCCGTATAACCAAGAATTGGTCCCATGCTTGCATCATCAATGTATTTGCGGACAGAATCCTCTACAATGTCAATTCCCTGAAGCTCCGGCTGATCTTCTCTGATTGCAGCTACAGATTTTTCGCTTATATTTGAAGCAATCGTAACGGCCATGTACTTCTTGAAACTGTTAGTGCTCAGTGCATAGCGGATTTTGGAAAGCTCAAGTATATCCTGCTTTGACAGGCTCTCCGGAAGTCCATGGGATGTCAGTTCTTCTTTGGTATAAGCATTATCGCCGTAAAGAACAATGGAAAATCCCTCTTTTCCGCTCATAAACTCGATCATCTGATCTGCAGTGGCATTTTTCTGTTTTTTTGTCAGGTTATCAATCAACGGTTCTCCGTAAATATCCGCACGAAAACGGTTCAGAGTAAATCCCTCATCAACATCAAAAGCATAATTCCCGCTCTCATCCAAAACAATATGGAAGCCGGTACTGATGGAATCCCCGTTGGACTCAAGGATTTTCAGGACTTTATAGGCAATCCCGTTCAGTGTAAGATTCTTTTCTCTGGTAGAATCATAAGTTCCATTATCCTCAAAGGTAACAGAATAAGCCAGCACATTTGTTGCCAGCTCCTCACCATTTCTGTCATAGATATTGCCACGCGTACTTTTGATCACACGTTTTTTTGTTGTTCTTGATTCAAATTTGCTGATATAAGCCTCTCCCTGGATGATCTGCAGTTCAAAAAGCTGACGGACCAGAGTGGCTGACATAAATACAAAAACCAGTACCAGTACTGTGGTACGTTTTATTCGTATCTTTTTAAAAAATCTTTTTATTTTAGTACCCAAATAGACTCACTTTCCTTCATTGATGGATTCTTCATGAAATGATAATTAATATAATGAAATACCCGGTAAACAATCAGTGTAAGGATCACTGTATAAAAAATCTCCGGTAAAATAATCCGGTATAAATAGGTTCCGAGCCCCAGACGTCCCCTGAGCAGAAACTGCAATGCATAGACAGAAAGTCCGTACAGTAAATCCCCGATACCTGCAAGCATAACCGGAACCTTTATGTCATCATCATAGCAGATCCTGTGGGCATATCCGCTTAAAAAGCCAATATACATATAGATCAGAGCGTAGAAACCAAACACAGAGCCATAGAACATGTCTACCAGAAATCCACAGAAAAATCCTGTCCACAGTCCACTTTTTCTTCCGCGCATCAGCCCCATGGATATACACAGGATCAGGATCAGATTCGGCGTGATAGAACCGATGGATATTACATGAAGAAGAGTACACTGAAGAAGAAAACTGATCAGGATCATAAAAAATAACGCTATCTTACTCTTCATTTGCAGTCGCCTCCTGAGCTGCCTGAGCATTGTCATTAACAGAATCCTGTTTATTTACTGTAATGACAAGTACATTTTTCAGATGCTGGAAATCTACAGGTGTGACAATGGTACCTGTTTTGGTCAGATTGTTGCTGTTTTGTTCCACCTCACTGACGTATCCGATAAACAGTCCCTCTACATATTTCTCACTGATATTGGAGGTAACGATGCGTTCCCCCACTGTTACTTTATTATTCTGGTCATACAACTGGCTGAAGCTTAATTTACCCTCATCGATGAGTTCCAGATCTCCTTCCACCACACAGTTATCCTGTGTGCTGACAGTCATGGCACTGACATTGCTGCTGTCATCGATAATGGAACGTACAGTCGCCCAGTGAGTTCCGACCTCTGTCACGATCCCGACCAGACCTTTATCTGCAAGTACATTATTATCCACACGAATGCCGTCTGCAGATCCCCGGTTGATCATAAAGGTATCATACCAGTTGCCCGGATCTTGGATATGATTTCTGCAGCAATCTTTGGATATTCGGTATACTGCTGGTCAAGATTATACATCTGCTGTAATCTTACATATTCTGTCTGATCCTGGATCAGTTTATTGTTCTGTTCTGTGAGACTGTCTATCTGTGCCTTTAAATTTTCGTTCTCACTGAGGATTTCTTCTTTATCACGCATACGGTCCTGCATTCCTTTCAGACTGACTGATCCGATTGATGCTGTTTTCAAATGGAACGATCAGTATCCCGGCGGCATCCTGCAGCGGTGCAGTGGTTACGCCGGATGAAAAAGTGGCAGCAATACAGCTGACGCAGAAGATCGACATAATGACCAGAAGATGTTTACTTTTTAATTTAATCCTAAAATGTACTTCTTTTTCAGGTTTTTCATTGATGCACCCCTAAAAATTTATAGTTTTCTCTGCGTAACCGGTACTGCCCATTCACGCAGTTCTTTATTTCTGATTATTTCTCCAGACC
>ENA-OQAS01000259-OQAS01000259.1-human-gut-metagenome-genome-assembly--contig:-NODE-259-length-28676-cov-2.299100_pt1 | contig 28676 bp, 36 predicted proteins | sample MGYA00242733_ERZ504523 | MGnify/ENA primary metagenome ERZ504523 (study PRJEB26092, sample SAMD00036239) | human gut metagenome | host: Homo sapiens | study: EMG produced TPA metagenomics assembly of...
GTAGGATCAGCACAGAATCCGATACAGAAGGGCGATACTGCTGCAAAAAGAGCACCGAAGTCAGGCATCACGATGAACTGGCCCGAGAATTCATATTGGAAGTCACCTGAAATGCCGCCAACAATGAACAGGAACAAAACGCCCCACAAGAAGCTGTAGTTGCCAAGAAGTGCCAAAATTTTATGTTCAGACATTTTTCGCGAATGCGCTGGCTAAACATAAACAAACAGACAACAACCAGACCACCAAGGCAAGCGATAGTTGCGGTATCAAGTGCGCCGCCTTCAGACATACGGGCAACAACAGAATTGATACCTGCACCTAAAACGATGCCACCTTTCAAGGCTGGAGGCAAAATCATGTTGAGTTTCTTGGACAACCCTGTAGCGCCTAATACTATGAATAGAATTCCGAGCTCTAACTGTATAACAGTAAGTGCTTGGAATCTTATTACGCCTTCTGGAAGGGTTTCCAGATAGAGCACAATTACTGCCATCGCCGCCGTAATCCAACCGCAAACTGCCGGTTCGCCTAAGAACCAACTTAAGGTATAGCAAGCGGTCTCAAAAATAACGAGCGCGTAAGCAGTATTGGGATCCAAGCCCAAGGTAGAAATAAGAACAGCAAGTGCACCGTATGAAGTGCAAGCGTTCATAAGACCTGTAATAATTTCAGGACCAGAAATATTGAAGTGAATAAAGGGAATACGAATGCGGAATATTCCCAGTCGAATACATGGCTGAATGCCACCGTATTCACGCTTTAAAGCCATTTGACCCTCCTTTAAAAATTAAGTTCCGCAATGGTACCGACAGATACGACTGTTTTCCTTTCTTTGATCGAATTACCTCCAGATTTTGAGCGCACAAACTAAGCCTCTTCCACAGAGAGTTTTTTGCTTATGTTTTGTGATTTGTGGAACGTCAATTTGCAATCGGTTCGAAAGGAGCCACTACTCACAAATTGAATAGTCCGCTTCCGTAACTATAGTCTTTGCTAATACGATAATTACTAATGTCTATGTGATGAACCCATTCATCAGAAACTATGGATGCGTTTTAAAAAAATGAACTGATGGACAAATAAATAGAATATGTAGAGTAAAAATCAATGAACGTGTTATAAATTTATTAAATTACTTTATTTAATTATTCAATCCGAATGAATTGCAATTTTTCATAAGTCAAGCCCTATTATTTTTCTTCGCAAGTTGATACGTTGGGCCAGTGCAAAATACGAGGAACATACGAGGAATTATTTTTGCCCTTTTGAGTGGTATTAGTTGGGGCTTTTCGGGGGCATGCGCTCAGTATCTTTTTGGGGCGTACGGAGTGGATCCATTGTGGGTCTCCTCGGTGCGTATGCTATCCGCAGGGATCATACTTCTCTCTTTGCCTTTTCTGCTTTCGGGGCCCCTTTTTGCAGCTCTGGAAGAATCCTCATACTTTAGGGCGAATGGTAGTGTTTGCAATTTTTGGTCTTGCGTTCTGCCAAATTACCTATTTGTTGGCTATACAGTATTCCAATGCAGGCACCGCTACTATTATTCAGTATGCGGGACCGGTACTCACAGTGTTCTTTCTTTGCTTTTTAGCTCGAAGGCTACCAACGAAACGAGAATTGCTCGCGCTTGTTTGCGTAGTGGTGGGAGTATTTTTATTGGCAACCCACGGTAACCCTGCAGTGATGGTACTTTCTCCTGAGGCATTGTTCTGGGGTTTGGTATCTGCTTTTGCCTATATGCTCTATTCGCTGTTACCACGAAAGCTTATGTTTCGCTACGGAAGTGTGCCCGTTGTCGCTTCTGCTCTTTTGATAGGTGGAACAGTTTTTAGTGTGCTGCTTCAATCATGGGCGCATATTCCTGCTATGGAGCCGTCAGGTTTATCGTGCTATTTGTGGGCTTGGTATTCTTTGGAACTGTTGTGGGCTTTTCGCTGTTTTTCCAATCAATTAATGATATTGGGGCAGCTCGAGCAGGCTCATGGCAAGTATCGAAACAGTTTCGGCGACTGCGTTTGCGGTATTGTGGCTGGGAACCTCATTTGTCTGGATAGATATCGTGGGATTTGTGTTTATCGTAGCTACGGTTTTTATTTTGGCAAAACATCCGGGTGATCCCGATATGGTTAAAAACTAGTGCGAGAAGACCACCGTCATAAAACTAGTGCGGTATAACTGCTGTGATAAAGCTACTGTAATAAAACCAGCGCGAGAAAACAAAACGATAAAACCAGCAAGATAAAACCGATACGATAAGCATCAGTTATAAAACGGTGAAGTATTCTATTGATTTCTACAATAGAAAATAAGATTTACCAACACGAAGTGTTGAGACTATTTATCAACTACCTGGTCTTATAATCAATCTTAATATGAAGTAGTAAATTCGATAATCCCTTATTGGATTTTTCTTATCAAAAGTATCAATATCTAGGCCATAAAGCATGTTGCGCCTTTTGTATGCGGAATCAAAAGGCGTGACCCTTGCAAGCTTGCAGCGAATAGGGGATGTTGCTGTAGGCTTTGAAACGCAAAGGGCTTTTCGCGTTAGATAAAAGATAGACGCGAAAAGCTCATGCATAGGTTTAGCAAGGGGAAGTCAGGGTGAGAAAAAGAGGGGGGTTTCGCATCGCTGACTTGGGCAAAGGACTCACAAGGAGACTAAGGGGACACATGGAACCGGTAAAGTTCGCGGTACTTGGATTAAACCAAGGCGCAAAAATTGTACGTGACGCTCTCAAACACGAAGAAGTTGAGCTTGTCGCAGTAGCCGGATTTGGACAACAGGCGGAATCTTTCGCAAGCGAATTGGGGTTAAAGCGCTATGAAGATTACCGCCTGTTGCTTCGTCAAGAACAGCTCGATGCGGTAGCTATTGCTCTTCCAAATGGATTGCATGTTGAGGCAGTGGAAGAAGCGCTTGCTGCAAACATAAAGCATATTCTGCTTGAAAAACCTATCGCGAATACCGTCGAGGAAGCTCAACATATTATTGATATATGTAAGGAAGCGGGAGCTACCCTGCTTATTGGACACCATCGTCGCAATTCGCCTCGCTATCTTTTCCTGCGTGATCTTATTGCTTCGGGACGTTTGGGAAAGATTATTGGTTTGCAGAGCAGCTTCGCTATCGCAAAACCCTATGCGTATTTTGACGTAGAGTGGCGAATTAAAAAGGGCGGTGGTCCTCTTCTTATTAATGCGATACACGATTTTGACGACCTCAACTATCTGACTGGCATGAAGCCTGTTCGAGTATACGCTGCCGCTCGTAATTCAATTCGTAATAATGAAGTGGAAGATTCCGTTTCAGTGATTGTTGAATATGAGGGTGGAGCAACCGCTACTTACTTTATAAGCGATGGAACTCCAGGACCTTGGAGTTAGACTTAGCGGCAGAAGAAAATCTCAATTACGGTTTCTGTACTGAGGAAATTCTTTACGCATCTTTGGTACAGAAGGCTCGTTTGGTTTTCCTCACATGGATCTGTATTACTACGATAAGGATCACTACGGCTGGAATGAGCCTTTGCTCAAAGAACATTTTGACTGCGAGATAAATGACCCTATGGCGGCAGAACTCGATCACTTTATTGACCTTTGTCGCGGTCGTGAAACAGTACCTCGCTGTTCAGGAGAAGATGCCCTCGACACGCTGCGCGTTATTAAGGGCATCCAAAAATCAGCAGAAATAAAGCAGGCGGTAGATTTGTAAGGTATAGTTAAGCAGTACCGTATGAGGTATTACTAAGTTCCGAGGCAATGGCATCTTCGTCTTTCCGGACGTGGATGCATTTACCTTTATAAAGACACGAAAGAGATGGCTATGAGAGTTGAAGACCTGCGTTATTTTGAGCACCTATCTAAGGTTTTAAACTTCACTCGTGCTTCAAAAGACTTACATATTTCTCAGCCGACTTTATCGCTTGCGGTCAAGCGTCTCGAAGATGAATGGGGAGTTCAGTTGCTGGAGCGTAATCGCGCAACGGTAGAACTGACCGATATTGGTCACGATATAGTGGAGTGTATTTCGAGCGCTTTGTATGATTTGGATCGTGCGCAAACATTGGCGGAAGAGTCTCTGGGGACCGAAAACGCGGTTATCAACTTGGGTACTATACATGCGATGCAGGGAAAATTTTGGTCACAGGCCTTGTTCGACTTCAGAGCTCAAAGCTCTTTCGATCCGCAGATTACAGTGACGCAAGCGTATTCGCGTGAGCTTCTTCGTCGGCTAAGGGCTGGTCAGCTTGATGTCGTTATTTGTAGTCGAGTAGGAGACATGAAGGGTTTGCAGTATAGCCTCTGTTGGTCTCAGTCGCTGGTGTTGGGGGTTAATCGAAAGCATCCTCTTGCTCAACGAAAAAATGTCTCTTTGGGAGAGCTAAAGGGAATGGAGCTGCTTTCTTACAATCCAAACTCTCCTGTTACTGAAGGACTGAAGAGTTTGGCAGAAAGCTATGACCTAGATGTTCATTATGCCTATGATGATGAGATAACGCTTTCATCTATTGTGGCTGCCGATCCTTCTCACGTGGCACTGTTTTGCTACTCGTTTTTGATTAGCGCGTTTGACGATGTTGTGTGCTACCCATTCGCGAAGCTCCTGTTGATTTTCATAAAACGTATGTGGTATGCCGCGACGAAGTAGGAGGCCTCGAGCCGTTCAGGAATTCATTGATTTTATGAGCTCGTATCGATTTCCTTTGTTGCTTGATTACGCAAAAGGAAAAACGGGGCAGTAATCTGCCGAAACAAAAGCTTCTTTTTCCTGAAACACAGGCTTTTCGCATAAGAAAACAGCTTGAAACATAGGCCCATTACGGTAAATACCGTAAAAGAGATTCAAGGGTTATAGGGAACTGAGCCAGAGTTATGGCACAATAAAGTATTGGATCTCGTATGTAAGGCCGCTATGTGTGGCATGAACCTATAAGGAGAAGAGATGGCCCACGTTCAGGAAATTTATGGATCGATGGTCTTTAACGAGCACGTTATGAAGGAACGTCTTCCCAAGGAAACGTACAAGAGTCTCGTTAAAACCGTGCGCGAGGGCAAGCCGCTCGATATTGAGGTTGCAAATGTTGTTGCTCACGCTATGAAGGAGTGGGCAATTGAGCGAGGCGCGACGCACTACACTCACTGGTTCCACCTTTGACAGGCATTACGTCCGAAAAGCACGATAGCTTCTTAGATCCCGTAGGGGACGGCACTGCTATCATGACTTTTTCCGGTAAAGAGCTGGTACAGGGCGAGCCTGATGCCTCCAGCTTCCCCTCAGGCGGTTTGCGTGCAACGTTTGAAGCCCGTGGTTACACTACGTGGGATCCTACTTCGTTTGCATTCATTAAAGACGAAGTTCTTTGTATCCCTACGGCATTTTGTTCATACACAGGTGAAGCGCTCGACAAGAAGACCCCCTTACTTCGCTCTATGAACGCAGTTGATAAACAAGCGCAGCGTGTGTTGAAGTATTTTGGCGAAGATGGTCATCGTGTTGTTTCTACTGTGGGTGCTGAACAGGAATATTTCTTAATTTCTGAAAAAGATTATGTAAAGCGTCAGGACCTGATCATGACGGGTCGTACCTTATTTGGTGCACCTCCTTCGAAGGGTCAGGAACTTGAAGAGCATTACTTTGGTGCTATTCGTCCTACCGTAAATAACTTCATGAAAGAAGTAGACGACGATCTGTGGGCTTTGGGCGTTTCTGCAAAAACCAAGCATAACGAAGTAGCTCCTGCTCAGCATGAATTGGCTCCGCTTTTCACGAATTCAAATCGTGCTATTGACGAGAATCTGCTCACCATGGAGAAAATGCGCCTTGATGCTTCTCATCATGGCTTTGGTGTGTTTAACTCACGAGAAGCCTTTTGAAGGCATTAACGGTTCTGGTAAGCACAACAACTGGTCGCTTTCGTATGGCAAGGTTAACCTGCTTGATCCAGGCGACGATCCAATGGATAACTTGCGTTTCTTGGTTTTCCTTACCTGTGTTGTTGAAGCGGTTGATGAATATCAGGAGCTTTTGCGCATGTCGGTTGCTTCTGCGGGCAACGACCATCGTCTTGGTGCCAACGAAGCACCTCCCGCTATTATCTCCATGTTCTTAGGTGATGAGCTGGGTGCTATTGTTGATGCTCTTATCTCTGGCGAGGAATATCATTCTGCCGAAGCAGTAGCAATGGATTTGGGCGTTGCAGTATTGCCTAAGTTCTTGAAGGATAATACCGACGCAATCGTACCAGCCCCTTCGCTTTTACGGGCAATAAGTTCGAATTCCGCATGCCAGGCTCTGATGTTAATTTGGCAGACTGCAACATGATTTTGAATACGGCTATGGCAAAAGGCTTGAAGACTTCGCCGATGCTATGGGCGATGTTGAGGGTGCTGAATTTGAAAAGAAGGCCATCAAGTACATTAAGAAGACCCTAACCGATCACCAGCGCATTATCTTTAACGGCAATGGCTATTCCGAGGAATGGGAAGAAGAGGCAAAGCGTCGTGGTTTGGCGAATAATCGCAACACGGCAGAGGCGCTTCCTTGCTATGTATCTCAAAAGGCAATCGACCTGTTTGCAGAGTTCGGCGTCTTGACCGAGGCGGAAGTTCGTAGCCGCTATGAAGTTAAGCTTGAAAAGTACAACAAGCTACTCAACATTGAAGCGCGTGTTATGATTCGCATGGCTCGTCGTACCTATCTTCCTGCGATCAGTGATTATATGGCGGAATTAGCAAGCAATATCACGACGGTAAAAGCTGCGCTTTCTGGTGCTGATATGACCGAACATGAGAAGCTTCTCAATATTATTTTGGCAGGCTTCAATCGCGCGGCAGATTGTGTGCGTACTTTGGTTAAGCTTCATGATGCAACGGAGGCTATCGAAGATCCACAAGAGCAGGCAAACGCGTATGCAGAAAAGGTCATTCCTGCAATGGAGGCTTTGCGCAAAGAAATCGACGATCTGGAATGCGTCGTTGAGCGCGATTTCTGGCCAGTTCCAACTTATAATGACATGCTGTTCTATGCTTAAAGAATAGGAGATAGTGCTCCAAAGCAAATAGTGTTCCAACGATGAGTAGGGGCACGACTCTTGAAGAGTGTTGAAAGTACGGTGGTTTCGCCACCGTACTTTTTTGGCTTCAGCTTGGTGAGGACGCGAAGCGTCCGAAACAATAAACCATCCGCTGCGCGGGTGGTGCTGGTTTTATTACGACAGTAGATGCCCGCATGAACTGTTTTGGGTAATTTGCGTAACGATGCGGTAATAGTTTTGTTGAATTCGCATTTCCTTCAAAGCTCTTTGGTTAAATTGCTATCATGAAATAATTCCGTAGCTATACGGCGACCAAATAGGAAACCTTTATTATTGTGAGAAAGGGCCTATGTCAATGTTGGCCACAGGAGGGGAATAATTATGGAGCGGGAACAAATGACCGCCGAACAAAAACAGCAAATTGTAGAGCACTTTCAGCTTTTTGAAAAAGCAAGCAAATCACTTTTTAAGAAATATGATGCGGCAATCAAGGAAATGAAAACGCGTTTCGAGATTCTTGACGCTGACCTTGAATATCGTTTTAATCGAAACCCAATTCATCATATGGAATCTCGCCTGAAGACACCTAAGAGTGTGTTCGAAAAACTGCAACGTTATGAAGTACCAATCACGTTGCAATCGGTAGAGGAACATATCTTAGACGTTGCAGGTATGCGCGTTATTGTTTCTTACATCGACGATGTATATGCCATGGTCAAAGTGCTTTCGATGCAGGATGACCTGAAGATCGTCAAGGTGAAAGACTACATTAAAAACCCAAAGCCAAACGGGTATCGCAGCTTGCACGTTATCGTCAAAGTGCCCGTGTACTTCTTGGATCGCAAACAGTATGTGCCTGTAGAAATTCAATTCCGCACCGTCGCAATGGATTTCTGGGCTTCGCTTGAGCATACCCTTAAATACAAGCAGGATGTCCAGCTTGAAGGTATTGATATGTTTGACGAGCTTAAAAACTGTTCTGAGATTATTGAAGACGTGGAACGACGCATGCAAATTCTTATGCATGCAGTTCAGACTACCGATGTCGAAGAAGCGGCGCGCAAGCGAAGAGAACAACTCGAAGAACAGGAAGCCCGCGTGGCAAAAGCTCAGCCTTCTTTCCAGGTGGTTGAAGCTAGTCGTTAAAAATCGAACGCTTGCTGAAAACCGGAGCGCTGCCAAATTGGTAACAGAATCGTTTTGTGCGCAAAGTAGCTTTTGCTTGAAATGACTTTTATGGGCGAAATTTTAGTAACCATTTACGGAGCAGAGAACCCCGTAATATTGCAAATATGTTTCTTCCGTTTTTCACTCCACTTAGTTGGAGTAGAATACGATTCTTGAAAAGCTATAACTAGCCAAAGGATCAAGGACGAAAGGACGCATCATGGCTGACGTGGAAGCTGTGGACTACATCTGGAAAAACGGTGAAGCTATTCCGTGGGAACAGGCAACGACTCATGTGTTGACCCATGCTTTGCATTATGGGTCTGCGGTATTTGAGGGTATTCGTTGTTACCACAATACCGATACGGATGAGGCAGTAATCTTCCGTCTTCGCGACCATATGGAACGTCTGCATCGCAGCGCAAAAATTGCCATGATGGAAATACCTTACAGCGTTGATGAGCTGTGCGAAGCTACGGTAGAAATTATCAAGAAGAACAATATCAAGTCTTGCTATATTCGTCCTTTGGCATATTACGGATATGGCCAGATGGGTGTTGACCCTACGGGCGCTCCTGTAGATGTAATCATTGCAGTTTGGCCTTGGGATGCTTATTTGGGTGAAGAAGCACTCCAAAATGGCATCAAGGTAGGCGTTTCTTCTTGGCGCCAGCGTTCTTTCAACGCTATTCCTCCTGCAGTTAAGTCTTCTGCTTCCTACATGAATTCAATTTTGGCGAAGAAGGAAGCAACGCTTCACGGATATGCAGAAGCAATTATGCTTAACGAAGAGGGCCGCGTCTGTGAGGGCACGGGCGAAAACATTTTTGTTGTTCGCAATGGTATTCTTTCCACCCTCCACTGTCTGATGGTCTGCTTGAAGGTATTACGCGCGACACCATTTTGACTCTTGCAACCGATATGGACATTCCTGCAATTGAAGAGTCTCTCACTCGCTCCGATCTCTATATTGCTGACGAGGCTTTCATGACGGCTCTGCCGCAGAACTTACTCCTATCAATAGCATCGACGATCGTGTAATTGGTAAGCGCGGTCCAATCACTGAGCAGCTTCAGAAGCGCTACTTTGACGTTGCATACGGCAAGTTCCTGAGTATGAAGATTGGATTACTCGTTTCTAAAAGAAAGAATCTGTCTTCGCGCAGAGGCTCAAGGCAGTTAATTCAAGAGCCTCGATAGCAGTCGGGGCTCTTTTTGTATCTGAAAAGAGAAAGCTATGGCAACTAAAGTTTTTGCGTACGATACCACCTTACGCGACGGAGAACAGAGCGAAGGCATTACGTTATCTTTGGAAGACAAGCTGCGTATTGTTGCATGCTTAGATGACTTTGGGGTCGATTACATCGAAGGGGGTTACCCCGCCTCGAATCCTAAAGATATCGCCTTCTTTAAAGAAGTTGCCAAAATGGATCTCAAGCATGCCCGTATTGCTGCGTTTGGATCCACCTGTAAAAAAGGTGTAGCCGCTGAAGAAGATTCCGGTCTTCAGGATTTGCTTTCTTCAGGCGCTTCAGTGGTTACTATTGTGGGTAAAAGCTGGGATGCGCAGGTAGAACGGGCGCTTATGACTACGCTTGAAGAAAATCTTCGCATGGTTTCTGAATCCGTCGCATACCTTAAAAGCCAAGGCGTTGAAGTATTTTTTGATGCAGAACATTTTTATGATGGCTACAAGGCAAACCCCGAATATTCTCTGAAGGTTATCGAGGCTGCGGTGCTGGCTGGTGCTGATTCTATTGATCTATGCGAGACTAACGGCGGAGCTCTGCCTTTTGAGGTAGAAGAGATAACACGCGCCGTAACCAGTCGTTTTCCTAACCAACGTTTGGTGTACATTGCCACAATGATTCTGGTTGTGCAGTTGCGAATTCGCTGGCTGCGGTAAAGGCGGGCTGTACCCAAGTTCAAGGAACGGTAAATGGCTATGGGGAGCGTGTGGGTAATTGCGATATTCTGTGTGCAATAGCGACCTAGAGCTAAAGATGGATTGTACGGTAGTGGGGGAAGAAAATTTAAGGCAACTCACCAGTGTTGCACGCTCAATTGCGGAGATGTGCAACATGGTTCACTCTATGCATCATCCCTACACTGGCTCATCGGCGTTTGCTTATAAAGGTGGATTGCATGCCAGCGCTATTGCGCGTTTTCCGGAAGCGTATGAACACACAAAGCCGGAAAGTTGGTAATGCTACCCGCGTTTTGGTAAGCGAGCTTGCTGGTAAAGCTTCTTTGGTGGCGAAGGCGAAATCACTCGGTTCGATCTGAGTGGTAACGGTGCCCTAACACAGCAAATCTTAGACGATATTAAAGAACGCGAAAATCAAGGTTTTTCTTACGAAATTGCTGATGGATCGTTGGCGGTGTTGCTTCACATGCATCTGGGGACCTTTGAACCCCATTTCACTTTGGAGAGCTTCCGCGTTATCGTGGACGACAAAGAAGATACCAATGCGTGGGCGAAGGATGCAACGAGTGAAGCGACTATTAAAGTCCATATTGGCGATAGGCGTTTTGTTGCAACTGGGGAAGGAATCGGCCTGTTGGCGCATTGGACAATGCGCTGCGTCTGGCACTGGCGGATGTGTATCCTGAGGTGGAGCATATTGAGCTGGTGGACTTCAAGGTTCGAATTCTGGATGAAAATGTGGGTACGGGTGCCACAACTCGAGTCATGATTACCACATCAAACGGAAAAGAAACCTGGGGAACTATTGGTGTTTCGGAGAATATTATCGAAGCTTCTTGGAATGCTTTGGTTGATTCGTTTGAATATGGTCTTGTGAAATGCGGTCGATAATAAGGAAGAGGGCAGTCTGCAAGGTGGGCTGCGTCTCTTTGAAGCTACTGCAAGTACATACGATAGATGTGAATAAAGCGAGGGGATTATGCTGAATTGCGTACCCGTGAAGTTGAAGACTTGCTAACCGTATTTGCGGGCCTGACGAATCCTGATGATATTTTTGCGTTACTGGAAGATTTGTTTACGGTGCGCGAAATTAAAGACACCTCACAAAGGCTCGATGTAGCGCGCATGTTGAAGGAAGGGCGCTCTTACGCAGTAATTGAGCAGACAACAGGAGCTTCTGCCACCACTATCGCACGCGTATCGAAAGCGCTCAACTATGGAGCGGGTGGCTATAAACGTGCGTTTGAAGTTTTAGAGGAGCAGGAATCCAAGTAGGATGGGCCGCTAGACGGGAAAGCCGCTAGACGGGAAAGTCTCGGAATCGCAGGAATTGACGCAACGTAGAGTAAGTGACTATGGCGAAATCTGAAAAGAAATCAAAAGGCTTAAAGCTAATCGGCGTTCTTTTGGCTCTTGCGCTGCTCTTAACTCTTGTTCTCGGTGCAACAGGAGGCTGTTCGTCATCCTCAAGATCAGAAGAGTATTCTTTAGTAACAGAGAGCAAGCTTACCGTTGCGGCATCTCTCGACTATTCACCTTTTGAGCATCTTGAAGGAGATACCCCTACCGGTTATAGCATCGCGGTTATACAGGAAGTAGCAAATCGGCTTGGGCTGGAATGTGAAATTAAAGAGGTACTCCACAATATTATTGCAACCATTGCTTCGGGAACACAATGTGATGTGGGTGTAGCTCCGCTTACCATTACCGATCAGCGTAGAGAGCAGGTCGACTTTTCAACGCCTTATTATTATGTTGATCAGGCAATTGTTATCCGAGGGACAACCTTTGAAACCGTAGAAGAGCTGGCGGATCTACCTGTGGTAGCTCTGACAAATTCCTCAAGTTTTGACTACGCAACCAATTCAGTATCAAGCAAAGTGGTTTCTCGAACTTCGATACAGGATTGTTTTGAGCTTTTACAGACAGGTGCGGTCCAGGCGGTGGTGACAGAATATCCTGTAGCAAAAGCGCTTACTACTTCTTATTCCAATTGCGAAATACTAGAACGGATAACTACGAGTGAGGGATATGCATCGCGGTTAACAAGAGTAACCAGTCATTAACCGAGGCAATTAATGAAGCCCTTGCTTCAATGGAAGAAGATGGAACTCTCGATAACCTCCAACAACAATACCTTTCGTAATAAGAACTCGCATTCAAGGCGATAAGGGATATGCTGTAGCTGAAAAACTTTTCTATGGAAACCATAAAGGAAGGAATGCTATGGAACGTAAGTTGCATGGGAATCATATTCTGAAGATCAGCTTGAAGAACTAGAGGCACTCAGTAAACGATATATAGATTTTATTTCCGATAACAAAACAGAGCGACGTTGCTTTCGCGCTTCAGTTGCTCAGGCGCAAGCAGCTGGCTATATCTCGCTTGAAGAGGCGATAGCAAAAGGTCAACCGCTCAAACCAGGTGACAAAGTATGGAGCGGAATCCATGGCAAGACGCTTGTACTTGTTCATATCGGTCAAAATCCCCTTGAACAGGGTCTCAATATTTTAGGAGCTCACATTGATAGTCCTCGATTGGATTTGAAGCAAAATCCTGTTTACGAAAGTGATGGATTTGCTTATTTGGATACGCATTATTATGGCGGCATTAAGCACTATCAGTGGGTTACTTTGCCTCTCGCCTTATATGGGGTGGTCGCTAAGACTGATGCCACCGTGTTGATATTGCTATTGGGGATGATCCCGACGATCCTGTATTTTGCGTAACCGATCTTCTTCCTCATCTGGGAAGTCAGCAGATGGCGAAGAAGGGCAGCGAAATCGTTGAGGGGGAGAGCTTGATATCCTCATGGGCAATCGTCCTTTAGTCCTGAAAAATGACAAAACTGAAGGATCGAGCAATAACGAAGTACTTGCTGTCGAACAAAAATCGGTACAGGCTTCCGATATTGCTAAAACCGACGGTACCCACGAAAAGGGTGATGAGGGCAGCAAGAAGTCCAAGGAAGGAGTCAAAGCCTTCGCTTTGGCTTTACTTGAAGAGAAATATGGCATCACCGAAGAGGACTTTATTTCTGCTGAAATTGAAGTGGTGCCCGCAGGACGCGCGCGTGATCTTGGTTTTGATCGCAGCATGGTATTGGGTTATGGTCAGGATGATCGTGTGTGCGCCTACACTTCTCTCGAAGCTCAGCTTGCACTCGATTCAGCTCCGAAGACTACCGCAGTTACCGTTTTGGTTGACAAGGAAGAAATTGGCAGTGTGGGAGCAACTGGAATGGGATCGTTGTTCTTCGAGAATACCATTGCAGAAATATTAGGACTTATGGGCTCAGAGGGCGAATTGCCTCTTCGTCGCTGCTTGGCTTCGTCGCGCATGCTATCTTCGGATGTCTCGGCGGCGTACGATCCTGCATATGCAAGTGTTTTCGAATCCAAGAATTCTGCCTTTGCGGGTAAAGGTATTGTTTTCAATAAGTATACGGGCGCTCGAGGTAAAAGCGGTTCCAACGACGCACGCGCTGAATACGTGGCTTATGTTCGTCGCGTTATGGACGACGCGGGTGTTTCGTATCAAACAGCTGAGCTTGGCAAAGTAGATGCGGGTGGCGGTGGCACCATTGCCTACATCCCTGCGAAATATGGCATGGACGTTATTGATTCAGGCGTTGCGGTGCTTTCGATGCATTCTCCTTGGGAGGCAACTTCAAAAGCAGATATCTATGAAGCATATCGCGCCTACCGAGCATTTCTTGAAGCGTAGTATCAATGCCGACCGCAGGGTCGGCATTGTGTTTAAGAAAACAATCGGCCTTGAGTGAAAGAAAGCGGTTGGCTTAAAGAAAAAAATATAAATAAAGTCATGTCATACGCCGCGTGCGTGATATAATGGTGAAAAACTTATCCTTATAGAGGGATATTATTAGTTCGTCGGCAGAAATCAGAACACATAGAAGAACTCAGGCAAGGGGTGCTCAATGGCTTACTATTTCGAAGAACCATCTCGTACATTTAACGAATATCTCCTCGTTCCGGGATATTCTTCATCAGAATGTATTCCTGAAGCGGTGGATCTCAGTACTCCTTTGGTGCGTTTCGCAAGGGCGAAGAAGAATGTCCACTCAAACTTTCCATCCCTATGGTTTCTGCAATCATGCAGGCAGTTTCCGATGATGGCATGGCAGTTGCTCTTGCGCAGCAAGGTGGCATCTCGTTTATTTACGGTTCTCAAACTATTGAGTCTCAGGCTGCAATGGTTGGACGCGTAAAGGATCACAAGGCGGGCTTTGTTCGCAGCGATTCCAATTTAACGCCAACGGCAACTTTGCGTGATGTGGTTGCTTTAAAGGAAAAGAATGGCCATACCACCATGCCTGTTACTGAAGGCGGCCATCCTCAGGGAAAGCTTCTCGGCATTGTAACGGGTCGTGATTATCGTCTTTCTCGTATGGGCTGGATACGCCTGTTTCTGAATTTATGACGCCTCGCGAGAAGCTTATCGTTGCCTCTGCTGATACCAGCTTAAAAGAAGCAAACGACATCATCTGGGACAACAAACTTAACTCCTTGCCAATTGTGGACGATGACGACAATTTGATGTACATGGTTTTCCGTAAGGACTACGAGCAGCATAAGTCTAATCCGCACGAATTACTTGACTCTCATAAGCGCTATTTAGTGGGCGCTGGTATCAATACGCGCGATTATGCTGATCGCGTTCCTGCCCTTATCGAGGCGGGTGCCGATGTTTTATGTATCGACTCTTCGGAAGGTTATTCCGAATGGCAGCTGCGCACCATTAAATGGATTCGTGACCATTATGGCAATTCAGTTAAGGTGGGCGCAGGAAACGTTGTAGATACAGAAGGCTTCCGCTTCTTGGCAGAAGCTGGCGCAGATTTTATCAAGGTTGGTATTGGCGGCGGTTCCATTTGCATCACTCGTGAACAGAAGGGCATTGGCCGCGGTCAGGCAACTGCGCTGATCGAAGTTGCAAAAGCACGTGATGAATACTTCAAAGAAACAGGCATTTATGTTCCTGTTTGCTCTGATGGTGGTATCGTTTATGACCATCATATGACGCTCGCTCTTGCAATGGGTGCAGACTTCCTGATGTTGGGTCGCTACTTTGCTCGTTTTGACGAAAGCCCTACCAATCGCGTAACGGTGAATGGCAGCTACATGAAAGAATACTGGGGTGAAGGTTCTGCTCGTGCACGTAATTGGCAACGTTATGATTTGGGTGGTTCGAAGAAGGGCCTCACTTTTGAAGAGGGCGTAGATTCTTATGTACCTTACGCTGGTGCCCTGAAGGACAATGTGGATATGACCTTGTCTAAGATTAAATCCACCATGTGCAATTGCGGCTCTTTGACTATTCCAGAATTGCAAGAGAAGGCAAAGCTTACGGTAGTCAGCTCCACCTCTATCGTCGAGGGCGGTGCGCACGACGTTCTGCTGAAGGACAAAACCCCTTATGTGGGTAATACCATTCGTGGTTAAAAACAAAAGAAGCTTGTAAAGATCTTAAGGTTTAACCAAGAAATTTCTTTTGAAGAAATTTCTCAACAAGGGAAATGCATAGGGAGTTCTCTCTACGCCTTGAATCTCACGATCTAATCGATTGAGTATTTTGTTTAGATCGGTTTTGGGATAAGGCGTTAGGTGGACTCCCTTTATTGTTGTGGTGGTTCTTCGTTATTGGTTGGTGTGTGGCGGGAAAGCAGGGTTTAAAAGAGGTATCACCAAGGACCGCTTGGGTCCTCTTCACAAAATCTCCCCGAAATTGAAGGGTAAAGGTAGCAAAAATATATCAATGAACTGGGCTTATAGAGAAACGTAACATTTAAAGAGGGGGATGAGGTTGGGCGGAATTATGAGGAAAAGCCATTCTACGTTACACTTTTAGACATGTTTACGCGAACAAAAAAAGCGCTTTGCGCCACATTCATGAGCCTTCTGTTGGCTTTTTCGATGCTTCTTCCTTATGTGGGAGGAACTCAAAAGGCCTATGCAGATGAGCTTTCCGATGCCCAGGCAACGCTTGATGCAGCTTCTGCTGAGCTGGAGGCAATTTCTGCAGAATACAACGATCTACAAACGCAAATTAACAACCTTGATGCAGAAATTGCAACTACAACTCAAAAGGTGCAAGAGGCTCAGCAAGCTATGCTTGAGGGTCAGGAACTTTTAGGAGACGCTGTTCTTGCTGAATACAAAAGCGACGGTGGTCTCTCTTTGGTCAATATCGTTTTGACCTCCGAAACTATTTCGGACTTTGTCACCAACATGACATACTATTCGGCAGTTCAGGAAGATCAGGCTGAAAAAATTGCTGAGCAGCGTCAGCTCAATGAAACTTTTAACGAGGCGCTCGATGACCTCAATGAGCAACGCGATAATCAACAGGCAGTTTTAGATAAAGCTGAAGCAAAGAAGGTTGAAGCCGAAAAGGTTGTTTCAGATGCCTCTGCAAAAGTTTCGTCGATAAAGAATCGCAAGCTGAATTGGCAAAACTTCAAGGCTCAAGGCTGACCCAGATGGGCAACAATGAGTCTTCAGACAGTGGCGAGCAAGAAAGCTCAGATTGGAACACTAACAACGAGCGTCCCGCTACAGGAGGGGGTTCTTCCGATAGTGGCAGTTCTGGCGATAGCGGGTCTGCGGACACTTCAAAAGGATGGAAGAGCGGTCTTGCTTCTGCCTATGGTGGATCTTCTGATCCTTATACTCCAAACCCTGGAACTACTGCTACTGGCGCCGTTTGCGACGATAATTCAATGGGTGTCGCGATTCCAGTAAGCTGGCCAAACCGTTCTTCATATTATGGTCGTGCAGTCGAGATCAAATATGGTGGCAAGACAGTTGTTGCCACAATTAACGACTGCGGTGGTCTGTCAGGAGGAGCGCGTCATCTCGATTTGCAGCCAGGTGTTTTTAAAGCGTTTGGCTTTAGCACCTGCCAAGCATGGGGGGTAAGAACGGTTTCTTACCGTATTCTGTAGTCGTTTTTTTGGACTATTTCCCCACTTGTAATAATTCGGTCTTATAATGAAGGACGCTTTGTTTTGCGCGATGCGAAATCAATTCGCATCAAGCGAATAAAGCGTCCTTGAAGTTTATAGTTGGCAGTCTTACTAACAAGAAAAAGGATTGACCTATGAAAGAGTACAACCCGCATGAAATAGAGCCCCATTGGCAGAAGATCTGGCAGATACGGCGCATATACCGCTCGCGAAGACGAGTCGAAGCCAAAGCGCTATGTGCTTGAGATGTTCCCTTATCCTTCGGGCGATATTCACATGGGCCATGTTCGTAACTACACGCTTGGTGACGTTACGGCACGTTATTACACCATGCGTGGATATGATGTACTTCATCCTATGGGTTGGGATGCTTTTGGATTGCCTGCCGAAAATGCGGCAATCAAGCACAATAGTCACCCTGCTACTTGGACTTATGCCAACATCGAAACGCAAAAAGCAAGCTTTAAGCGCATGGGCTTTTCTTACGACTGGGATCGCACGGTAGTTGCATGTGACCCTGAGTATTATCGCTGGGGTCAGTGGATTTTCCTCCAGTTCTGGAAGCGCGGATTGGTTGAACGCCGCAACTCTCCTGTGAATTGGTGTCCAAACTGTAAGACTGTTTTGGCAAACGAGCAGGTAACTGAAGGCGAGTGCTGGCGTTGTCATGGCGCGGTTGAAAAACGCGATCTTACCCAGTGGTACTTCAAAATTACCGACTACGCGCAAGAGCTACTAGATGATCTTGATCAGCTTAAAGGCTGGCCAGAGCCGGTAAAGCAAATGCAGGCAAACTGGATCGGTCGTTCAGAAGGCGCTGAAGTTGATTTCTTGTTGTGTGATAAAGAAGGCAATGCCCCTGAGCATCCCAGCGAGGACGACACCATTACCGTGTTTACTACGCGTCCAGATACGTTGTTTGGTTGTAGCTTTTTCTTGCTAGCTCCCGAATCTCCTTTAGTGGAAAAACTGGTTGAAGGTAGCGAATACGAAGCAGAAGTTAAGGCACTTGTTGAGGCAGCCTCAAAAGTGAGCGCTGTTGAGCGTGCTCAAGGGGATCGCGAAAAGCATGGTGCTTTTACGGGTCGCTATGTGATTAATCCTGTCAATGGCGACAAGGTGCCCGTTTGGGTTGCTGATTATATTGTTGCTGATTATGGTACGGGTGCGGTTATGGCAGTTCCTTGCGGCGACCAACGCGACTTCGAATTTGCACGCAAGTATGATCTTCCTATTATTCCAATTATTTTAGGCGAAGATGACCCGCTGTTTGATCAACTCAACGGTGTACAAGAGCGCCGCGTTACCACGGTAGATTGGGAAAAATCCTACGAGGCAGAAGGCGTTTTAGTCCAGTCTGGCAAATATACTGGCATGGTGGGTGGTAAGCATTCACCTGCAGTAGATGCATCATTGGAGATTTGGAAGCAGAGGGCAAAGGAAAGAAATCTGTTCAGTTCCGTTTGCGCGATTGGCTTATTTCGCGTCAGCGCTACTGGGGCAATCCTATTCCTGCTATTTATTGTGATAAGTGCGGCTTGGTACCTGTTCCCGAAGAGGATCTGCCGGTTATGCTGCCTAAAGATATCGATTTAGCGGCAGGCGAAACGCTGGCAACGCATGAAGAGTTTTCTCAGTGCACCTGTCCAAAATGTGGCGGACCCGCTCGTCGCGAGACTGACACCATGGATACGTTTTACCTGCTCAAGTTGGTATTATTTGCGCTATACCGATCCTCACAACGACAAGCAGCCTTTTGATCCTGCACGTGCAAATCGTTGGATGCCCGTTGATCAGTATATCGGCGGCATTGAGCATGCAATTTTACATCTGCTGTATTCGCGTTTCTTCACGAAGGTTTTGCGCGATATGGGCATGCTTGATTTCGATGAGCCATTTTCGAATCTTTGTGCCAAGGCATGGTGCTTGATGAGCATGGCGATGTTATGTCGAAATCTAAAGGCAATGTTATTCCCCTGAGGAAATGATTGACGCTATGGTGCCGATGCAGTTCGTGCTTATATTTGTTCATGGCTCCACCAGATAAAGAACTGCAGTGGAACGAAGATGGCCTTGCTGGTATGTATAAATTCCTCAATCGTGCTTGGCGAATTGTTGCTGATTTGGTGGGAGATGCAGGAGAAAAGACTCTCTTCCAGGAAGGTGCAACGAAGGAGAAAGCACAAGAGGCAAAAGATGTTTTGCTGCGCGAACGCCATCGTGTAGTAGGTAAAGTTATCGAGGATTTTGGACGCAACAACTTCAATACAGCAATTGCTGCAATCATGGAGTTGGCTAATGCGGCAAGTGACTATTTGCATAAGACTTCTCCTGAAGTGCGTGCAACCGATGAAGCATTGCGTTCGTTTGATATCGAGATCGCTGAAGTTTTGGTTAAGCTTTTAGCTCCTATTACCCCTCATTGCAGAAGAATTATGGCAAACCGAACTCGGTCATAGCGATTCGGTCCATCATCAAGCTTGGCCGGATTTTGATCCCGAAGCAGCGAAAGCTGACGAGGTTGAGTTGGCGGTTCAGATAAACGGTAAAGTTAAGGCAAGGATTATGGTTGCCACCGATGCTGACGAGGAGTCTATTCGTCAGGCAGCACTCGAGGCGGCAGCTAGCGCAACCGAAGGAAAAGATATCAAGAAAGTCATTGTTATTCCTGGCCGCTTGGTTAATATCGTCACAAAGTAAATTCTTGTGGACTGACAAGGTATAAACTTTGATGTGACGCCGCGTATTGCGGCGTCACATATTATGGCACCATACAAGGTAGCGTCGCATCTTTCGATAATACATGTGTCGGTGTCGTATCTTGTGGATGTCGTGCGAAGGAATAATGGAGCTTTTCTTCCTCTAAACGAATTGACTTTGAGCAAAATATAATACTTACACTCATAAGTTGCATTGCTAAATATGTTGCACTGTTCAACGAGTTACATTGCTAGATGAGTTGCACTGTTCAACGAATTGCATTGCCAAATACGCCCCATCTGGGGCGTATTTATTTGAGCTTTATTTGAGCGCAGAAAAGAACGCAGTAAACAAAATTGGAACTATACCTTTCCAGAGAAAAAAACGGCAATTTCGAGAAAGTATGGAGAAAAGTAAAGATTCTCAGAGTAGTACAAAGCAGTGAGGTCGGTTTAATCTAGGGATGATTGCGCGTAAGGATAGACATAAGAACAGGGGCTGTTTTAGTCGCTTAGTGCGAGCAGTTGTAGGGCTTATGCTTACAGTTGTGATCATTGTCGTAGGAGTTCCTCTTGCAATTAATGCTTTCGTGTGTGCTTCAACGCGTCCTGAATTTTCATCTGTTACAAGTCCTGATATCCAACAGAATACCTTCGGGGCAGATGCCATTGTTGTGCTTGGTGCGGGGATTAATTGGGATGGTAGCCCTTCGGCTGTTTTGAAAGATCGCCTCGATACAGCCATCGCACTCTACAACGAAGGGGTAGCCACGAGAATCATTATGAGTGGTGATAATAGTGATGCTTCGTACAATGAAGTAATGACAATGGCGCTTTATGCTGAAAAGCAAGGCGTGCCTGCTGATGCCGTTTTTTGTGATCATGCGGGGCTTTCTACTTATGACAGCATGTATAGGCTTCGTCATGTTTTTGGAGTGGAACGGTGTGTAGTGGTAACCCAGGAATACCATCTTTATCGAGCGCTGTATGACGCGCGGTCTTTCGGAATAGATGCGTATGGTGTTCCGGGGGATAAGTCTACCTATGATCATATGGACGATTATGAGAAACGGGAAGTTCTTGCTCGCGTAAAAGATTTTCTGGCCGTTTTGATTAACAGTGAACCCGAAACGAAAAGTGAGCCCGTTAACCTTGATGGGTCCGGAACCGTGACGCAGTGGTGGTAAGGTGAACCTCAAAGCAAGAAATGCCAAATTGCCGAAAGATTGAATTGCTTGTCGCTAAAGTGGTGATAAGGAATACTTTGAGGAGCTCATATGCCAAAGATTGTAGTTACTGATACCGATTTTGAAGATAATGCAATTGAAATCGAGATGGCAAAAGAAGCGGGCGTGGAGCTTGCTCTTTACAATGATCGAAGCGCTGAAGCTATCATTCGTCATGCCCAAGATGCTGATGGTGTTGTAACTTCCTATGGCGATTATTCAGCGCGAGTATTTGAAGCACTCCCTCATTTAAAAGTAGTGAGTCGGACCGGTATTGGTTATGACAATATTGACGCACAAGCCGCAACAAAAAATGGCACGGCAGTTTGTATAGTTCCTGGTTATGGCACTGAAGTGGTGTCTGACCACGCCATACGCTCGCGCTTGCCTGCTTGCGCAGACTAAACGAGTGCGATGCGACATGCGCGCGGGGGTATGGGATTACACGCGTCGTAGGGCCTTCGGTCAAGTATTTGGCAGGGTTTTTGGCGTTGTAGGCATGGGAGAAATTGGTCGCGCGGTTGCGCGCAAGGCAGCAGGCTTGGGCTTTCGGGTGATCTGCTATTCTCGCTCCTTAGTGCCGGGTCGTCGCACGCCCGAAGGATACGAATTGGTACTTTGGAGGATGTTCTTAAACAGGCGGATGTGGTGTCGTTTCACACGGCGCTTACTTCAGAAACTCATCATCTGTTGAATGCGGATAATATGCGTCTTATGAAATCAGGTGCGGTAGTGGTCAATACTTCGCGCGGTGCTGTCATCGATACTGTTGCTTTGGCTGCGGCTTGCGTGAGGATAGGCTTGGGGTGCGGGTATTGATGTGTTCGAAGAAGAGCCGCTCGATTGGAATCATCCCATCATGAAGGCACCTCACACGGTGTTGAGTCCTCACGTTGCTATTATTCTGAAGAATCAGGCGAAGAATTGCATCGTCGTTCCATGCAAGCAGCCCTTGATGTGGTGTTAGGGCGTATGCCGAAAGACTGTCTGAATCCTGAAGTGCTTGCATCAAAACAGTGTTTTTTGGATCAAAATAGTTCTGATCAAAACAGCTTAGTTCAAAATGATTCGGTTCAATCTAATTCAGACCACTTGAATACAGATCGGTCAGATTTGAATCAGCCTAATTCAAATAAATCTGGCATAGATCAGGCGGATTCGGATCAACCGACAGAATATTGCTATTCGTGCTGGCGCTAGCGAAGGGAGTGAATGGGCGGTTCTTGCGAGGGGAGTGAAGGGATTTGTGCTCGCGAAGGAAGTGAGAGGGCGGTTCTCTCGAGGGAAATAAATAACTGGTAGACGCAGGAAAAATGAATGGACTAGCGGTTGCCAGAACTTGGACGAAGGTTAGAGCAAAACGTGACTTAGTTAAGGGTAATGAATTCGACCTTCGACACTTTGCCGTATTCAATAGTTAAACGCGCCAAGCTTTTCTTGCTTCCTCCTCGAGGACGTGTAGCGCTTCCAGGATTGATGTAGCGAATACCATCTAGTACTTGGTTGCGTGGAATATGAGTATGTCCATGGATGACGACTTTTACGTCATTTGCGGGCGTGCCGATATCTTCAGGACGATGCACCATAAAGAATCGAACTCCGCCAATACGTGGAGAGGCAGTAAAGGAACGTCGGAACTTATGCTGGGGTAATCGCAATTACCCTTTACCGCGATAGTTGGCGCAATAGCGTCGAGCTCCATAAGAATAAACTCGCGTTCAACATCTCCAGCGCAAAGAATAACGTCACATGAAGCAAGCTCCTTTGTGGCATTCTTGCTTAGCACACCATGGATATCCGAAATTACTCCGACGATTATCGCAGCCATCTTTTTCCTTTCAAAAGCAGGGTGACGTTTGTCACGGCGTTGAAGAGCCTGATGTCTTTTGGGCTCATTTAGTAATTTGAGCCTGTTTAGCAATCTTCAAGTGTTGAAGCTTGTAAAGTTTTCTTGAGTATAAATCATCTTTTGAAATCTTTTGATTGACCAATAGATAGATGAGCATTAATATATTTAGCTGCTCACAACAAAACGTTTGAGTACTACATATGCGCCGTTAGCTCAGTTGGTAGAGCAGGGGACTTTTAATCCCAAGGTCGCGGGTTCGATTCCCTCACGGCGCACCACCTAAATTTTCGGCCACCGAATGTTTTACGGTGGCTTAATTTTGAAGGTTTTGATTTCGTGAGGGGATCGAACCGATAAGGTGAAATCCGTATAGAAAACTATCCAGTGGATATTTTAGATTGCCCCGAAGGTGCTTGCACGAGGGGGTGAGCGTTCGCGTAAGCGACGCGGGATTCCCCTCAGGCGCACCATCTAAATTCTCAGCCACCGAATGTTTTACGGTGGCTTTGTTTTGTAGTTAGAATAATTCGCGAGGAAATCGTGGGTATCTCTCAGAATGTGCAGAAATTATTGAACTTGCACAAGAGGGTTAATTTTTGGTAACATACCCATTTGTCGCTCGTCTACTTATTTGCCTGAAGGAGCAATTGTGGCAAAAGAAGATGCAATTGAATTAGAAGGAACAGTTCTCGAAGCTCTCCCAAACGCAATGTTTAGGGTAGAACTTGAAAATGGGCACAAGATATTGGCTCATATCTCTGGAAAGATGCGTATGCACTACATCAAGATTCTTCCCGGAGACAAGGTTCAAGTTGAACTTTCAGTGTATGACTTGGATCGCGGTCGTATTACCTATCGTTATAAATAAGCGACGATTTACCACGTTTCGTGTCTCGAAATGTGGTGATTTTGTGTGCGAACAGAGTTAATTGCGTAATGTTCGCCTATTTGTTGGCTATCGAAATGTTTAGCAGGTAGTAATTACTTACTAAGCGAAAAATCTTTACCAATCATCGCCTGCGGCTGGGCGTGGTAATAAAGAAAAGAACGCATTTACCGAAAGGAATTGAATTATGAAGGTACGTCCTTCGGTCAAGAAAATGTGCGACAAGTGCAAGATTATCCGACGTCATGGCAAGGTACTCGTAATTTGCGAGAATCCTCGTCATAAGCAGCGTCAGGGTTAAAGAGAAAGGGAAATTAATTCATGGCACGTCTCGTTGGTGTCGACCTTCCTCGCGACAAGCGCATTGAAGTCGGCTTGACCTACATTTACGGCATTGGCCTTACCACCTCCAAGAAGATCCTCGCAGAAACTGGCGTAAATCCAGACACTCGCTGCAACGATCTGACTGAAGATGAACTTTCCAAGCTTCGTGACTACATCCAGGAGCACCTCACCACTGAAGGTGACCTGCATCGCGAAGTTTCTCAGAATATTAAGCGCCTCATGGAGATCGGTTGCTATCGCGGTCTGCGTCATCGTCGTGGCCTGCCCGTTCGCGGTCAGCGCACTCACACGAACGCTCGTACCCGCAAGGGTCCTCGTAAGCAAATCGGCGGCAAGAAGAAGTAGAGGTGTAACTAGTGGCAGCTAAGAAAAACGTCCGCACCCGCATCAAGCGTTCTGAACGTAAGAACATTGCTGTTGGCGCTGCGCACATCAAATCCACTTTCAATAACACGATCGTTCCATCACGGATCCTCAGGGCAATGTAATTTCCTGGCAGTCCGCTGGTACCGTAGGCTTCAAGGGCTCTCGTAAGTCCACGCCATTTGCAGCTCAGATGGCAGCTGAAGCAGCAGCTAAGACCGCTATGGAGCATGGCTTGAAGAAGGTTTCTGTTTTTGTGAAGGGCCCAGGTTCTGGTCGTGAGACCGCTATCCGTTCCCTTCAGGCAGCAGGCCTTGAAGTAGCAAGCATCCAGGATTGCACCCCTATTCCGCACAACGGTTGCCGTCAGCGCAAGCGTCGTCGCGTCTAACTGAAAGGATCGATACATTATGGCAATTAACAGGACTCCGGTTCTCAAGCGTTGTCGTCAGCTCGGTCTGGACCCTGCTGTTCTGGGTTACAGCAGCAAGAAGGAATCCAACCGTCAGCCAAAGCGTCGTCGCAAGGAATCTGAATATGGTATGCAGCTGCGCGAGAAGCAGAAGGCAAAGTTTGTCTATGGCGTTCTCGAGAAGCAGTTCCGTGGCTACTTCAAGCGTGCAAAGGCTATGCCTGGTGTTACCGGTGACAACCTTATGCAAATCCTTGAATCTCGCTCGACAATGTAGTTTTCCGTCTTGGCTTTGCTAAGACTCGTAAAGAAGCTCGCCAGATTGTGACCCATGGTCACATCCATGTAAATGGTCGTCGCGTAGACATTCCTTCGTTCCGCGTACGTCCAGGCGATCTTGTTTCTGTTGCTCCTAAGGCTAAGGAACTTCTCGTAATTAAGAGCGCTCTCGTTTCTAATGAAGGCGTTCAGGTTCCTGCTTGGCTCGAGGTAGACATCGAAAAGCTTCAGGGCAGCGTTTTAACCCTTCCTGAACGTGACCAGATTGATTTGGATATCAACGAACAGCTTATCGTCGAGCTCTATTCTAAGTAACGTACGCACTGCGGTTTATTAAGGAGCTTATTCAATATGACAGAGTTCATGAGGCCGACAGTAACGATTGAAGAGGTCAATGACACAATTGCCCGATTCGTCGTGGAGCCGCTGGAGCGTGGCTACGGTTACACCCTCGGTAATTGCATGCGTCGAGTTTTACTGTCCTCTTTGGATGGTGCTAAGGCAACTGCAATCCAGATCGAAGGCGTCAGCATGAGTCACCACTGCTGAAGGTGTAATCGAGGACATTACCGATATCGTTTTGAATGTTAAGGGCCTGGTATTCAGTGCCCTTAACTCCGACATCACCGAAGCTACGGCTCACGTGCATGCTGAAGGTCCTTGCACGGTGACTGGTGCTGATCTTGAGGTCCTACGGAATTCACTCTGATCAACCCCGATCATGTTATTGCAACGGTTGCTGACGGCGGCACGCTCGATATGACCATTCGCATCGGTGTTGGTCGTGGCTATGTGTCTGCAGAGCGCAACAAGCGTACCGAAGATCCAATCGGCATCATTCATGTTGATTCACTGTTCTCACCGGTACGTCGCTGCTCAATGAGCGTTTCCGATACGCGTGTTGGTCAGCGTACTGACTACGATGAGCTTACGCTGGAAGTGGAAACCGACGGTTCCATTAACCCAACGGAAGCAGTTTGCAGCGCTGCGAACATCATTAACCAGTACATGGGCGCATTCTTGATGCTTGATGAAGTCGAGGAAGACGAAGACGGAGAAGTTGTTTCTATCTTCGCTCCTGAAAATCAGGAAACAAACGCTGAGCTTGATAAGCAGATTGAGGACTTGGATCTTTCCGTACGTTCTTACAACTGCTTGAAGCGTGCAGGTATTCATTCTGTTCGTCAGTTGGTTGAATACTCTGAAAACGACTTGCTCAACATTAGGAACTTTGGCGCGAAGTCCATCGAAGAAGTGAAGGACAAGCTCATTTCTATGGACCTCAATTTGAAGCAATAGGAGATATAAGATGAGGCATTACAAGAAGGGGCGTAAGCTTGGCACTGATGCCAGCCACACCAAGGCAATGAAGAAGAGCCTGGTTTGTGCGCTGTTCACCAACGACCGCATCAAGACGGTTGAGGCTCGCGCTAAGGAAATTCGCCCTGATGTTGATAAAATCATCACCTGGGCAAAGAAGGGCGACCTCCACTCTCGTCGTCTTGCCATCGCTGCTCTCGGTGACAAGGAACTCGTACGCGAGGTATTCGAGAAGGTTGCTCAGGGTCAGTTCGCTGATCGCCAGGGTGGCTATACTCGCATTCTGAAGCTTGGCAATCGTAAGGGCGACAATGCTTCTATGGTAATCATGGAGCTTTGCACCGAGCCAGTTCAGAAAAAGGAAAAGGCTGAAAAGCCTGCCGAGAAGAAGGCTGCTAAGGCTGTAGAAGCACCTAAGGCTGAGGAGACCAAGGCTGAAGAAGCTGAAGAGGTTAAGGAAGAGGCTGCAGAAGAAGCAGCTGAAACCACCGAAGAAGCTGCAGAAGAAAAGGCCGAGGAAAAGAAGGTGAGTAGTTAACGGTTGTTCAAACCACTTTGTCTACTTCTTAGGTTTGGCTCTTGCTATGAGCGTTTAAGGTTGCTATTTGGCATTGTCGTTTAGTACGACTATTCGACACAACCATTGAGTGCAACCAAGCTTCTAAAATCCAAACGCATTTTAATAGACCTCGAGAAATCGGGGGTCTATTTTTGTATAGAGGAGCATTTAGACGAAAGCATTGGGCGTTTGGGCGAAACGAAGGATATCTAACGGGACTTTGAGTAATCTTCGCTTTTACGGGCTCCTGTATGTGTTCCGCCTGATGAAGTACAAGAGAGGTAGAGATACTTAACAATAGGTGATGTGTGCGGTACGTCGATCCTTTTAACTGGTGCGTGATTTGAGGGAATGGCGCGAAAGGATTTTAAAGTGCTTATCGAATTCAAAAGAATGGCTCCCGATGTGTCTCAGGCGGCTTATATAGCTGAAAACGCCACAATATGCGGCGACGTTACGCTCGGAAAAGATAGTTCCGTGTGGTTCAATGCGGTAATTCGCGCAGAGGTTGCTTCTGTCAGTGTTGGAGAAATGAGCAATGTCCAGGACCATACTATGCTGCATGCTGATTACGATTGCCCCATTCGATTGGTAGTCGCGTTTCGATTGGGCATTCGGCAATCATTCATGGTGCGACAATTGAAGACCGAGTAATTGTTGGCATGGGTGCGATTGTGATGAATGGTGTGGTAATCGGTGAAGGTTCCATTATTGCCGCAGGAGCGTTGGTCAAGGAAGGAACCATAATCCCGCCGTATTCGTTGGTGGCAGGCGTTCCGGGCGTTGTGAAGAAGACGCTTACACCGGGCGAACGTCCCCAGGAAAACAATGATGAGGTGTATACTGCCGATGCGTATGCCTATGCTCAGGCAAAGATTGTAGGTTGATCTGATTAGGAGTTATGCCTGTTTTGTAGTTCCTTCGTAGGAGTTTCGTGCAAATTTGCTGGCTCTTTATCTCGTCCGATTAATATAAAAGGGAAGAAAGACATAGATCGCAACTACCGCATGTATTCTGGCGGTTTACTGGTAAAAGCCGAAAGGCGAATGCTTGCGAATCTAACCTACGAAGAAACCTGCAAAGGACGTGGAAATAGCGTGGCACGTGGCGGAAACACAAATTGGCAAATGCGCATTGCGCAATGGATGCAAGGTCGATATGGTATCGACGAAATGACTCAAGCGTTGATTATTGTTGGGTGTGCGTTGACGGTAATCAACTTTATTTTCGGAATTCCATTCGTTTCACTGCTGTCACTCGCAGCATTCGTGTGGGGAATTTTCCGCTGTTACTCAAAAAACTATCCAGCTCGTGCGCGTGAGTTGGAAAAGTATCAAGAAGTAATGCAGAAACCAAAAGCGTGGTGGCGTTTAACTAATAAGCGATGGGAAAATCGCAACACTACACTCTATTTCAGATGCAAAGGCTGCAATACGGTTCTGAATGTGCCAAAGGGGAAAGGCAAACTTTGGTAACGTGTCCGAAGTGCGGCACTAAAGTTGAAAAGAAATCCTAAATAATAGACTTCATCAAAGAATAAAAAAGAATTCTCTTGAAATAAGATCTTCTAGAGTATTAAATATGGTTTAAGTACTCAATTCAATGTGTCCAAACCAA
>ENA-OQAS01000260-OQAS01000260.1-human-gut-metagenome-genome-assembly--contig:-NODE-260-length-28491-cov-2.971760_pt1 | contig 28491 bp, 45 predicted proteins | sample MGYA00242733_ERZ504523 | MGnify/ENA primary metagenome ERZ504523 (study PRJEB26092, sample SAMD00036239) | human gut metagenome | host: Homo sapiens | study: EMG produced TPA metagenomics assembly of...
AATAAAAATAAAACAACAAAAAAATCAGATAATATCAAAACCAGATAAAAGGTATAGACCCAACCCTTTTCGGACAAGCTACCCTCATAAACATAAGAAGAGAATCACAAAGTGCAGGAGATCATAAACAGTATTATTATTTTCAAGGAGGGAAAAACTTATGCTACGTTATCTGCCTGTTCGAAAAGTTCATGCAAGACAGGTCCTTGATTCCAGGGGAATCCTACGGTGGAAGCGGAAGTGACGGTAGGTGAAGGAATCGTGGGGATTAACGGATACACAGGAAGAGCCATGGTGCCGTCCGGAGCATCCACAGGTAAATTTGAGGCTGTGGAGCTGCGGGACGGAAACCGGGAGGAATATCTGGGACAGAGTGTGAAAAAAGCAGTGGAAAATATCAATACACGTCTGGCAGATGCCATTATCGGAGAGAATGCCCTGAACCAGGCATGGATCGATCATCTTCTGATCGAAACCGACGGAACGGAGAACAAAAGCAGTGCAGGAGCCAATGCCACGCTGGCAGTATCTCTGGCAGCAGCCCGTGCAGCAGCCGGGGCCCTTCGGCTTCCTCTTTATCAGTATCTGGCGGCTGCCATACCCTGCAGCTCCCGGTGCCGATGATGAATATTTTAAACGGGGGAAAGCATGCGGACAATACGGTAGATCTTCAGGAGTTTATGATCATGCCAACAGGAGCTTGCTGTCTGGAAAAGGGTATCCGCATGTGTGTGGAAGTCTACCAGCATTTAAAGCTTCTTTTCCGGGAAAAAGGACTCTCCACAGCGGTTGGAGATGAAGGCGGCTTTGCTCCGGATCTTTCAGATTCGGAGGAAGTGCTTACCCTGATCGTTCATGCCATAGAAAAAGCAGGATATAAACCAGGAGAAGAGATCACCATTGCCATTGATGCAGCCTCCAGCGAGCTTTATGATGAGGAAAAGGCGTATACTTTTTCCCTGGGGAGAGCCGCATGAAAGGAGAAAAGATCTACCGGGATGCCGGTGAGATGACAGAGTATTATGAAAAATTGGTGGAAAAATTTCCCATTGTTTCCATTGAAGACGGTCTCTGGGAGGATGACTGGGAAGGCTGGAAATATCTGACGGAACACCTGGGAAAAAAGATCCAGCTGGTAGGCGACGATCTGTTTGTCACCAATATCAAACGGCTGCACTGCGGCATCGGACTTGATGTTGCCAATGCTATCCTTATTAAAGTAAACCAGATCGGAACTCTCACGGAAACTCTGGATGCGGTGGAGATGGCTCAGCATGCCGGGTATCGTGCAGTGATCTCTCACAGGTCCGGGGAAACAGAGGATTCCTTTATCGCAGATCTTGCAGTTGCCTGTGGGGCGGGACAGATCAAAACAGGCGCACCCTGCCGTTCGGACCGGAACGCCAAGTATAACCAGCTTCTGCGGATCCACGAACAGCTCGGAGCTCTTGGAAGATATAAAGATCCTTTGCAAAAAATCTCAGAAAAAGCCCTGCATAAAATAAACGGAAAATGGTTGAAATCCCGGTTTAGCTATGGTAAAATAACCTCTAGTTGATTAGGAGGTGTAACCGCGTGAACATTTTGAAGATTATTCTGACTGTAATTTATGCAATAGATTGTATCGCTCTGACTGTTGTCGTACTGATGCAGGAGGGCAAGCAGCAGGGTCTTGGCTCTATCGCCGGAGTAGCTGATACTTACTGGGGTAAGAATAAGGGCCGTTCCATGGAAGGTGGTCTTGTAAGAGGTACCATTATCATGGGAGTTATTTTCTTTGTACTGTCAATCGTACTGAACATTATCTGATCTGCCAGGGGCAGAACAGAAGTTGGTAACACTCTTGCTGCGTTAGCATGCAGAAGAAACTCGGATGGGGACTTCTTTTGTTAATCAGCAGGAGTGTTTTTGCGTTGATACAGGGGCACGGGTGAGCCTTCCTCCGGAAGGATAACAGGGTAAAAATGAAATATAAATATGAAACAGGAGAAAATGTGAAAAGATCGAAAAATTTTGAAAAAAGAAAAAAGTTTATAATGGAGCTTCTGGGAGATCCGCTGTATAAGCCCATGCGTCTGCGTGAGATCGCATCTCTTCTTCAGCTGGATAAGAGTGAGAAAAAAGAGCTTTTTGACGTGCTGGACGAGCTTTGCGCCCAGGGCAAGGCTGAAGTAGATAATAAAGGAAGATACAGCAAGGTTTCCGGCAAGCGCAGAGACAGACGAAAGAATAAAGAAGCTCTGAAGCAGAAAAGCCGGAGCGTGGCCGTAAGGGAAGAGAATGCAGAGAGAAGAATCATGAGGAATATCGTTTCTCCGAGAAGGACGGAACCATCATGGAGGGAACTTTTATTGGCCATTACAAGGGCTTTGGCTTTGTGGAAGTGGAGGGTCAGGAACAGGATATTTTTATTCCGGAAAATGACACGGGAAGCGCCATGCATCAGGATAAGGTGCAGATCCTTGTACGGAACGGACATAAAGAGGGAAAACGTCAGGAAGGCGTTGTGCTGAAGGTTCTGGAAAGGGGAATGCCTTCGATCGTGGGAACATACCAGAGCAGCCGTGATTATGGCTTTGTGATCAGTGATAACCCCAAATTTTCCAAAGATATTTTTATTTCCAGAAAAAACTCCATGGGAGCAAAGGACGGAGACAAGGTAGTTGCAGAGATCACAGATTACGGCTCCAGAAACCGGAAGCCGGAAGGAAAGATCACGGAGGTGCTGGGAAACTTACGTTCACCTGGAACAGATATCCTTGCTATTGTGAAGAGCTTTAACATACCAAGTGTATTTCCTGACAAAGTACTTCGTCAGGCTGACCGTGTGCCGGATCATGTACAGGAAGCGGATCTGGATGGAAGACTGGATCTCAGAAATCTTGTTACAGTTACCATTGACGGTGAGGATGCAAAGGACCTGGATGATGCCATTTCCCTGACAAAGGAGGATGGAATCTACCATCTGGGTGTGCACATCGCAGACGTGAGCAACTATGTTCAGGGCGGCAGTGCCCTTGACAGAGAGGCACTGAAGCGCGGAACCTCCGTCTATCTTGCAGACCGTGTCATTCCCATGCTTCCGGAGCGGCTTTCCAACGGTATCTGTTCTCTGAACCAGGGACAGGACCGTCTGACCTTAAGCTGTCTGATGGATGTTAATGAAAAAGGAAAGGTGATTTCCCATAAGATCGCAGAAACCGTGATCCGTGTAGATGAGCGCATGTGTTACACAGATGTGAAAAATATTCTGGAGGATACCGACGAGGTGGCGAAGAAACGCTATGAAGCTCTGATCCCCATGTTTTTCCTGATGAAAGAGCTTTCCGGGATCCTGCGCAGCCGCCGTCATACAAGAGGTTCCATTGATTTTGATTTTCCGGAAAGTAAGATCATCCTGAATGCGGCAGGAAGAGCTATTGATGTGCAGCCTTATGAAGCCAATGTGGCAACCAGGATCATTGAAGATTTTATGCTTCTTGCCAATGAAACCGTGGCACAGGAATACTGCACCGGAGATTATCCCTTTGTATACAGAACCCATGAAAATCCGGATCCGGAAAAGATTGAAAGTCTTTTGATGCTTCTTCATAATGAAGGAGTCAACATACAGAAATCCGGACAGGAGATCACGCCTGGTGAGATCCAGGAGATCCTGGAAAGTATTGAGGGAATGCCCAATGAGGCACAGATCAGCCGCCTGACCTTGCGTACCATGAAACAGGCAAAATATACTACGGAATGCAGCGGACATTTCGGACTTGCAGCGAAGTATTACTGCCACTTACTTCTCCGATCCGAAGATATCCGGATCTTCAGATCCACAGGATCATCATGACCGTCTGAGAGGCAGACTGGTAAGGGAAGGACGTACCGAGCATTACAAGGAGATCCTGGATGAAGTGGCGCGCAGTCCAGTGTGTGCGAACGGCGTGCAGACGAAGCGGAAAGAGAATCCGATAAGCTGAAGAAAGCAGAGTATATGTCCTATCATCTCGGAGAGGAGTATGAGGGGATCATCTCCGGCGTTACAGGATGGGGACTTTATGTGGAGCTTCCGAATACCGTAGAAGGACTGATCCATATCAATACATTACGAGATGACTATTATGTATTTGACCAGGATGCATATGAACTGCGGGGCGACATGACAGGAAAGATCTTCCGTCTTGGGCAGAAGGTCCGTGTCCGTGTGGCAGATGCGGATAAAATGCTGAAAACCGTGGATTTTGTCCTGGCTGAGGAAGACTGAGGGAGCGCGAAATGGCAAAAAAAACAGGAATGAAACTGATCGCAAATAATAAAAAGGCTTTTCATGATTATTTTATCGAGGATACTTATGAGGCCGGGATCGCACTTGCAGGAACCGAGGTGAAATCCTTACGTTCCGGTAAATGCAGCATCAAGGAGGCCTTTGTCCGTGTGGAAAACGGAGAAGTTTATGTATATGGAATGCATATCACTCCTTATGAGAAAGGAAACATTTTTAACAAAGATCCTCTTCGTGTGCGTAAGCTTTTGCTGCATCGCTACGAGATCAATAAGATCGAAGCTAAATTAAAGGAAAAAGGATTGACTTTGGTACCACTGAAGGTTTATTTCAAGGACAGCCTGGTAAAAATAGAGATTGGCATGGCAGTGGTAAAAAGCTTTATGACAAGCGCCAGGATATTGCAAAGAAGGATCAGAGAAGAGAAGCGGAGCGAGACTTTAAGGTAAAAAATCTTTATTGATCGGCTGGTTTCAACTGAAAAAGTAAAAGTATGATAAAATGCGGGGAATGAGAAATGACAGAGGTACAGGAAAGACGTAAAAAACGGTAGAAGCATCGATGACGGAGCAGGTTCATCTGATCATGCAGCAGCATCTGAACGGAGGCGGAAGACTTTTTGGCGGAGCACTGATGCAGTGGCTGGATGAGGTTGCCGGAGTGGTAGCTATGCGTCATGCGGAGACATATCGGGTGGTAACTGCGGCAGTGGACAATCTTCAGTTCAAGCATGCGATCTATGAGGGAGAGATCGTAGTACTTAAGGGATATGTGACTTATGTGGGAAGAACTTCCATGGAGGTCGAGATCGATACGTATGTGGAACAGCCGGATGGCATGCGTCATACTGTAAACCGGCATTTTTTGTGATGGTGGCTGTAGATGAAGACCAGAAACCGATTCAGGTGCCGGAACTGATCATTACCACAGAAGCGGAAAAAGCCCGGAATGAAGCTGCGAAAATGCGCCGTGATATGCGCAGACAGCGAAGGGAAAACGGGTTCTGACCTCAGCTGTTCCAATTTTTGACATAGTTTAAAATATCTAAAGATTCTGTGAAATTCAGAACGGTCAGGTTGACAAGAAAGTGATACTCTGTAATAATAGAAAAGGAAAACCTGACAGCGAATAGGACCATTTTATATGGAGGAGATATAATGAAAAAACGTTATTTGATTCTTGCCGGAATTCTTGCAGCGAGCATGCTTGCAGCCGGTTGCGGAAAGAAGAACTCTGTGGCACCGGAGCAGAAGGTGGAGGCAACGGCAACCCCGACGGTAACGGAAGCTGCGAAAACGGATGTGGTGGAGATGCAGACCTCTACGGATGAAACAGCAAATATCAAGAACGTAATGGGAACCAAGAGTGAGACCACTACCAGTATTGTATTTACCAATAAGATGAACTCCACGATTTCTGCAATTTATGTCCGTCCTACCAGAGATGATGGCGATGACAGTGATGAGACCTGGGGAAGCGATCTTGTAAATGGTAAATTCACACTGGCTTCCAACGACAAGGCTGTTTATTATATGGAGAAGAGCCAGAAGGACGATAACGTAGATACAGCAACAAGCTTTGATGTAAGGATCACATTTTCTGACGAAGAGCAGAATGAATGTTTCTTCCGCCAGCTGCCGCTTCTGACGATCTCACAGCTGAGTCTGTGCATGGATGGTGAGGGTGAAGACGGAATCCCATATGCTACATATCTGGCGAGCGGAAGCACCAAGGAGGTGTCTACCCTGAAGGATGTAAAGGCAAGGCTTGGCATTGAGGATGACAGTGAAAGTGACAGTGACAGTACAGATTCTTCAGACAGTACGGCTGTGACTCCGACTCCGGAGAGTTCTGATGATAATGGAGACAGTACAGACAGCAGTTCGTCCGGCAGTTCGGACTCCACATCCACACCGGATCCAACATCTGCACCAGCTTCCTCTGATTCTTCCGATGCGGATCCTACGGAAGCACCATCCGGCGAGGATGATCCGGCATCTGTAGCAGCAAGATATATCGGTCAGTCCATGTCTGAGCTTGAGAATGCATGCGGCAGCCCAAATGGCAGTGATTATGAGGACGAGCCGGAGTCCGGTAAGACAGGTTATTATTATTATGATACGTTTACGGTATCCACAACTTTTGACGATGACGGCAATGAAGTTGTATCCGGCGTATGGTAAAGGAGAATAAACATATGAAAAGAGTGTTACTGAAATTAAGCGGAGAGGCTCTTGCAGGAGAGCAGAAGAGAGGCTTTGATGAAGCAACTGTTACAGAGGTTGCCAAACAGATCAAGACGATCGTGGATGAAGGACTTCAGGTTGGTATCGTGATCGGAGGTGGAAACTTCTGGAGAGGACGTACCAGCGGAGCCATGGACAGAAGCAAGGCGGATCAGATCGGCATGCTTGCTACTATCATGAACTGTATCTATGTGTCTGACATCTGCAGATATGTGGGACTTAAGACAGAGGTGTTTACCCCGTTTGTATGTGGTGCATTTACCACACTTTATTCCAAGGATGCTGTAGAAGAGAGCTTCGCAGAAGGAAAGGTTGTATTCTTTGCAGGTGGTACCGGCCATCCGTATTTCTCTACAGATACAGCTACTGTACTTCGTGCTGTTGAGATCGGCGCAGATGCCATTCTTCTTGCCAAGGCTGTTGACGGAATCTATGACAGTGATCCGAAGGTAAATCCGGATGCCAAGAAGTATGATGAGATTTCCATTGATGAAGTAGTTGCAAAGAAGCTGGCAGCTATGGATCTTACCGCTTCCATCATGTGTATGGAGCAGAAGATGCCGATGCTGGTATTCGGTCTTGATGAAAAGGACAGCATCGTCAATACCGTACATGGCAAGTTCTCCGGAACAAAGGTAACCGTGTGATCAAAAGGGAATAATAAAAAACCATACAGGGAGATATGTGAAATGGATGAGAGAATTCAGGTATACGAAACAAAAATGGGAAAAACACTGAATGCTTTGGAGAGTGAGCTGACAACCATCAGAGCCGGCCGTGCAAACCCGCATATTCTTGACAAACTTACCGTAGATTATTATGGAGCACCGACTCCGCTCCAGCAGGTTGCAAACATTTCTGTACCGGAGGCACGTATGATCCAGATCCAGCCGTGGGAATCCAGCATGATCAAAGCGATAGAGAAAGCGATCCTTTGCTCTGATCTGGGATTAAACCCGAGCAACGATGGAAAAATGATCCGTCTTGTTTTCCCGGAGCTTACCGAGGAGCGTCGTAAAGAGCTGGTGAAGGACGTTAAGAAAAAAGGCGAGGGTGCCAAGGTTGCAGTAAGAAATATCCGTCGTGATGCCAACGATGCATTTAAGAAACTTGCAAAACAGGATGTTTCTGAGGATGAGATCAAAGAGCTTGAGGATCAGATCCAGAAACTTACAGATAAGTACATCAAGGAAGTTGACAAGGCGATCGAGAACAAGTCTAAAGAGATTCTGACTGTATAATTGTAAGAAATACGAGGATAGAGAGGGCTTCTTTGAAGAAGCTCTCTTTCTGTATGGAGGAGATTTATGAACGTACCAAATCATATCGCGATCATTCTGGACGGAAACGGACGTTGGGCAAAGGAACGAGGAATGCCGAGAACCTACGGACATGTAAAGGGATGCGCCAATCTTGAAAACATTTGTTATGATATCAAAGACCTTGGGGTGAAATATCTTACGGTTTACGCTTTTTCCACAGAAAACTGGAAACGCTCCAGAGAAGAAGTGGAAGCACTGATGAAACTGTTCCGCGGTTATCTTAAGAAATGTATCAAGATTTCCAAGAAAAATAATATGAAGATGAAAGTCATCGGAGATGTTACTGCCTTTGCACCGGATATCCAGCAGAGTGTCCGGGAACTGGAGGAATATTCCAAAGATTTTGACGGTATTTATTTTCAGCTGGCATTAAATTACGGAAGCCGTGATGAGATCCGCCGTGGAATGCAGAGGATGGCACAGGATGTAAAAGACGGAAAGGTTGAGCCGGATGGCATTACAGAAGATACGATTGAGAGCTATCTGGATACTGCAGGTGTACCGGATCCGGATCTTTTGATCCGCACAAGCGGTGAGCAGCGGCTTTCCAATTTCCTGCTTTGGCAGCTTGCCTATTCCGAGTTTTATTTTACACCGGTTGCATGGCCGGATTTCAATAAAGAAGAGCTGATCAAAGCCATCGAGAAATACAATCAGAGAGACAGACGCTACGGTGGCGTCAAGGAGGAGTAGATCATGTTTAAGACAAGACTGATAAGTGGTATCGTCCTTGTCATTATTGCCCTGGCAACTATCATTTCCGGAAGCTGGATCTTATTTTTACACTTCTGGCTGTTTCACTGATCGGAATGAGAGAGCTTTACAAGGTAATGAAGGTAAGCGATGAGCATGTTACTGTGCTGGAACTTGTAGGATATCTTGGAGCAGTGCTTTATTATATTGCCATGAAAGCTGATTTTGGAAATTACGGAACAATGGCGATCATCATCAGTATGATCCTGATCCTGTTTGTTTATGTATTCGGTTATCCGAAATACCATGCAGAACAGGTGATGGCAGCATTTTTTGGAGTTGTATATGTTGCTGTGATGCTTTCCTTTATCTATCTTACCAGAAGCCTTCCGGACGGAAAATTCCTGGTATGGCTGATATTCCTGTGCTCCTGGGGATGTGACACCTGTGCTTACTGTGCGGGAATGCTATCGAAGACATAAAATGGCGCCGGTTTTAAGCCCGAAGAAATCCATCGAGGGAGCTGTAGGAGGCGTTGCGGGAGCGGCGCTTCTTGGAGTGATCTATGCAGCAGCAACACAGGGAAAAATGGCTGAGTATGCCTTGATCTGCGCAGTTGGAGCTCTGATCTCCATGGTGGGTGATCTGGCTGCATCTGCGATCAAAAGAAACCAGAACATCAAGGACTATGGAAAGCTGATCCCGGGCCATGGAGGAATCCTGGACCGTTTTGACAGTGTGATCATCACAGCCCCTGTTATTTACTATCTTGCAAAAACGATTCTTGGAATTTAGGAGACATTAAAATGAAGAATATTGCAATCTTAGGTTCTACCGGTTCCATCGGGACCCAGACACTGGATGTGGCAAGGAAAAAACGAAGACCTTCGTGTTGTTGCAGTCAGTGCAGGCAAAAGTGTGGAGAAGCTGGAAGAGCAGATCCGGGAGTTTCATCCGCTTCTGGCAGCAGTCTGGGATGAAGAAGCAGCCCGGGATCTGAAAACGCGTATTGCGGATACGGATACAAAGGTAGTCAGCGGAATGGAGGGACTTCTGGAGCTTGCGTCCATGCCGGAATCCGAAATCCTTGTCACTGCGATCGTGGGAATGATCGGAATCCGTCCTACCATGGAGGGAATCCGTGCCGGAAAGGATATTGCCCTGGCAAATAAGGAAACCCTTGTCACAGCCGGTCATCTGATCATGCCCATGGCAAAGAAATATGGTGTATCTATCCTCCGGTAGACAGTGAACACAGCGCTATTTTCCAGGCTATCCACGGAGAAGAAAACAAAGAGATCCACAAGCTTCTGATCACGCATCCGGTGGTCCCTTCCGCGGACGTACCACAGAAGAGCTGCGAAGGGTCACTGTTGCAGATACTCTGAAGCATCCAAACTGGGTAATGGGACGAAAGATCACCGTAGATTCCGCAACCCTGGTAAACAAAGGGCTGGAAGTTATGGAGCTAAATGGCTGTTTGACATGGATCTGGATCATATTCAGGTGGTGGTGCAGCCGCAGAGTATCATCATTCCATGGTGGAGTTTAAGGATGGTGCGATCATGGCACAGCTTGGAACTCCGGATATGAGACTTCCAATCCAGTACGCTCTGTACTATCCGCACAGACGATATCTGGACGGAGACCGCCTTGATTTCACGAAGCTTCATGAGATCACATTTGAGGTTCCGGATATGGAGACATTCCGGGGACTTCCTATGGCAATCCAGGCATCCCGAGAGGCGGAAGTATGCGACTGTCTTTAATGCAGCCAATGAGCTTGCAGTAAAGAAATTCCTGGAGGAAAAGATCGGCTTTCTGGATATTTATGAGATTATTGCACAGTCTATGGAAAGACATAAAAAAATCGCACATCCGGATCTGGATGAGATCCTTTCTGTAGAGCAGGATACTTATCAGTGGATCGAAAGCAGGTGGTAAAATGAGATTTGTGATTGCTGTAATTATTTTCAGTGTTGTGATATTGATCCATGAGCTGGGACATTTTCTTCTGGCAAAAAAGAACCATATCGAGGTATTGGAATTTTCTCTTGGTATGGGACCCAGGATCATAAGTACAGTAAAGGGCGGCACACGTTATTCCGTGAAACTGTTTCCTCTTGGAGGTTCCTGCGCCATGGCGGAGAGGATGCGGAAGATGACAGTCCGGGAACCTTTAATTCGGCTCCTGTGTGGGGCAGGATCGCAGTGGTTGCTGCCGGTCCGATATTTAATTTTCTGCTGGCATTTGTTTTGTCTGTGATTATTGTAGGCTGTATGGCTATGATCCGGCAACCGTATTAGAAGTAACCCAAAATTCTGCTGCGGAAAAGGCCGGATTGAAAAAGGGTGATGTGATCACGGAATATCAGGGCTATCATATTGATCTGGGGAAAGATCTTTATGTATATTCGTATCTCAACGAACTGAAAGAGGGAGATACCATCCGGCTGAAAGTAAAACGTGATGGAAAGGAACTGGAGATTTCCTATAAACCAGATGTAAATGTGCGGTATCTTCTTGGCTTTAACCGTTCTGATGTAAATTCCATGACAGTGGAATCACTGATCAAGGGAATGCCACTGGAAGAGGCAGGTCTGGAAGTAGGCGATGTGATCACGAAGATCAACGGTGTGGAGGTTCCGGACGGAAATGCATATGAAAAATACATCGAGGAGCATCCATTGTCCAATGAACCTGTGACGATCACCTATGAGCGTGACGGACTGGAATATGAGGCAGAGATAACACCAAGGGAATACAGAACACCGGTTTCCGGTTTCGGATATAACACATACAGTGAAAAAACTTCCGGCTTTAATGTTCTGAAATATGGTGCTGTGGAAGTGAAATACATGATCCGTACTACGATCTTAAGCCTGAAAGAGCTTGTGACCGGTCACCTTGGAATGAAAGACTTAAGTGGTCCTGTGGGTGTTGTGGATGCCATTGGCGACACTTACGAACAGTCCAAGAGTGAGGGAACGCTGATGATCTGGATGAATTTGCTGAACATGGCAGTTCTTCTTTCTGCAAACCTGGGAGTGATGAACCTTCTTCCTCTTCCTGCGCTGGATGGAGGAAGGCTGGTATTTCTGGTGGCAGAAGCGATCCGGAGAAAACCGGTAAACCGTCAGGTAGAAGGCATGATCCATTTTGCAGGGCTGATGCTTTTGATGGCGTTGATGGTTATCGTTATGTATAATGATATTCTGAAGATATTCTGATGAGGATTATGGAGTAAAGATATATAAAAGATGGAATGGTCAGGAAAATGTCCGGATTGTTCCATCTTTTTTTAGTGAAACATATGAAACTAGGATGAAACACATGAAACAAGATTGACATTTTATTTGGAACTTTGTACAATCAAAAATGTAGATGACGATATTAAATCGTGTAAAATACCAAAAGAAATAGAAAATAAATTTCAAATAATAAGAAAAATCACATAAGGAGATGAGACAATGGCAGGTACAATCAGAAAGATTGCACAAATGGCACATGTGTCTCCGGCAACTGTTTCAAGATATTTTTCAGGACAGAATGTGGTGAGTGATGAATTATCCAGAAGAATTGAGGAGGCAGCTAATACGGTTGGTTATGTGCCAAATCATCCAACGCGTAAGTCAGATGGTGTGATCGTAGTTCTGATTCCTAATCTGGAATTTGGATATTTCAGTGAATCCATAAAGGAGATTATCCGGCAGATGCCAAAATACAAATGTAGAGTGATATTTCTTCCTACATTTCCGGGAGATGACAGTTATAAGAGTATCCTGAAGGAATTGTATGTGATGGGAGTTATTTATCTGGAGGAGGAGATTGACCGTGAGGTGATACGATATATCCGGGCAAAGAATATCAAAGTGGTTATGCTGGGAGGCGCAGCTTTTGACAGCAGATGCGATATGGTACACATTAATGATATGATGGCTGCTTACGAGGGAATGAAATATCTTCTTGAAATGGGACACAGGAAGATACTGATTCTGACTGATCTTTCTACAAGTATCAGTTCAGGATTCCAGCGGTTAGTTGGCTGTAAGAAGGCAATGGAGGAATATGGACTTATGTTCAGTGATGACATGGCAGAATACGGTCAGCTTACCTTCGAAAAAGGCTATCGATCTATGAACAGTGCATTGCGAAAGAAAAAGAAGTTCACTGCAGTATTTGCTTTTTCCGATGAGACTGCGGTAGGAGCAATTACAGCGTTAAATGAACATGGCCTGAAGGTTCCGGAAGATGTATCCGTTTTGGGATTCGATGGATTAAGTATATCAGAGCGGGTGGTTCCTAAACTTACTACGATTTATCAGCCCTGGATAAGATGGTGGAATGGACTCTTGAGATTTTGTGTAACAAAAGTAGAAACAGAGAAGAAAATATAGAGTATACACTACCCTATAAATTATTGGAAAGAGGAACTGTACTCAGAAGGGAGGAAATATAAAATGGGGGAGAAGAGCTTTAAAGATATTCTTTGGAGAATATTTAGATTTGTTTTCCTGGGATTTATGGCACTGATCTCAGTAGGACCATTGGTATGGATCGTGATGTCATCCTTTAAATCCAATAAGGAGATCCTATCATCTGCATTTGCACTGCCTACATCATTAAGCTTTGATGGGTATAAGGCTGCATTGGACTTGGCTCCAATTTTTAAGTTTTATGGAAACAGTGTTGTGATTTCTTTTACAAGTACCCTGCTAAATATCCTGATTGTTTCCATGGCTGCCTATGTGTTGGCCAGATATACGTTTAAGGGAAGTACCTTTATCACACTGCTTTTATCTGCGTCTCTTCTTGTACCTACTTCGCACTTCTGATGCCAATCTATAAGATCATGATGGGAATCGGATTGTTTGATACAAGGTCAGGGCTTGTACTTGTGTATGCGGCACTGGGACTTCCTACTTCACTTTTTGTATTCAAAAGCTATTTTCAGGGCATCCCCAAGGAACTGGAAGAAGCTGCCTATATTGACGGAGCCGGGTTTTATCGGACATTCTTTGTAATTGTATTTCCGCTGGCTAAATCAGGACTTGCAACAGGGGCAATTTACAGTTCCTGACGTCGTGGATGAGTTCATGTTCGGACTCGTTCTTACCAAGAGCACAGAAGTAAGAACCCTTCCTCTTGCTCTGAATTATTTCACATCTCAGTTTTCGTTTAACTATACGGCGATGTTTGCGGCATTGACTATGGTAATTCTACCAAGCATTGTAATCTATGTATTGCTGCAGGAACAGGTTACTACCAGTATGGTAGCAGGATCTGTCAAAGGTTGAAGATGAAATTTTATAAATCAAATAAAAGGAGGCAATTAATATGAAAACAAAAAAAGGTGATGGCCACAGTATTGTCAGCAGTGACAGCATTATCCATGGCAGGAGGCATGGCCACAACAGTAAAAGCGGATGATGTGACAGAAATCACATTTCCTACATCCTGGGTTGGTGTCAGTGTTAATACAGAATGGTTCCAGGATCGTCTGGAAGCTTTTAATGAGGAGTACGGTGACAGTATCAAGGTCAATGTGGAAGAAATCGCAGGTGATCAGAACTATGTGGATAAGCTGAAAGTTCTGTATTCTTCCAATTCTCTTCCAGATACATTCAGCACAGGTGGATATAATCTGATTGATTCAATGAAGGATCAACTTGTCGACCTTACTGATTATGTAGATGATGACTGGAAAAAACTTGCAACTGATACATGTTGGGATGTAAACTCCCGCGATGGTAAGATTTATGGAATTCCTTATACCAGACAGGTAATAGGATACTTCTACAACAAAGATCTCTTTGCTCAGGCAGGAATTGAGAAACCGGCAAAGACATGGGACGAGTTCTTTGAGCAGTGTGACAAGCTTGTGGATGCAGGCATTACACCACTTTCCATGGATACCGCCGATTCCGGTTGGGTAACTTCACTGATGCTTGGTGCTATGATTGGTGAGAGCGATGAGGGAGAACAGTTTATGAATACCATGCTCCCGACAGATTATAATACAAAAGAATTTATCGATGCAGCAACCAGGATTCAGACTATGTTTCAGAAATATACAACTCCGGATGCAGTTGGTGGAAAATATGAGAATGCTGCAAGCAACTTCTTTATGGGACAGACAGCTATCATTGCAAATGGTCCTTGGATGATTAGCGATTTCTATGATACTTCTATGGTTGAAGATGGATTTGCAGATAAAGTCGGTACTGCAATGTATCCTGGTGATGTTATGTATAACAGTGGAAAAATTGGCTTTAATGTTGCTTCCAAGGATGAGAAAACACTGGATGCAACTCTTACATTTGTAAAATTCCTCACAAATGAGGAGAGCCAGCTTAAAATGCTTGAAATTACAGGCGATATTCCGGCTATGGAGGGTCTTATATCTGATAATGTAAAGCCACTTGTAAATGAAGTCATCGCAAACGGCGATAAAGCAGCGCACAGTATTAATGATTTCCAGAGCCTTTGGTATGCAAATGTAGTGGATGAGATCAGTATTCAGTATCCGCTTCTTGCGCAGGGTGAAATTACTCCGGAAGAGTTCGCACAGGCTCTTACAGACGCTGCACAGAAAAACTGATAATTATATGATTTCCGCGGCTTCGGCAGGACATACCTTCTTCTGAAGTCGCCGGAGGTTAAGAACAGACTGAAACAGGAGAGATGAGAAATGAAAGTTAAAAAATGGAAACTGGCAAGCTTTCTTTTGCCGTGTCTGCTCCTTTTTGCATTGATTTACCTGGCTCCGATGTGTATGGTGTTTGGAAGTTCATTTTTTGAATGGAAAGCAGGCGGTGTATTTAAATTTATTGGACTGGATAATTATATCAATGCTTTCCGGAACGACGCACGAATGCTTACAGCACTGAAGAATACGGGAATCTGGGTTGTGCTTCAGTCTGTTGTGCATGTGATGCTAGGAACTGTGATCGCGTTTATGCTTTCAAAAAGAAAAAAAGGTTGGAAAGTCCTCAGAACTATCTATATGATCCCGAATGTGGTATCTGCAGCGGCACTGGCTGTTATTTTCTTGAATGTATTTAATGCGCAGTATGGTATTATCAATTCTTTTGTAAAAACAGTAACCGGGAAACCATTTATGAAAAACTGGTTCTTTGATCAGAACAGTGCCTTTATCACAGTTACATGGAGCTGGCTTCTGTATACGGGAATGATCATCATTCTTGTGCTTGCAGGTGTTCTGTCCATTCCCGAGGATGTTGTGGAAGCGGCCAAGATTGATGGTGCTACAGACATGCAGATCAATATGAAGATTCGTCTCCCGCTGATTCGTACTATTATTGGAACCTGTGAGATTCTGGCGGCAACCAGTATGCTGAGAGAATTTGAACTCATTTATCTGACAACCAACGGAGGGCCGGGAGATACAACACTGAATCTTCCACTATACCTGTACAAAACATCTATGACAGATAATAATTATGGTTATGCCAACATGATGGGAGTAATTCTTATTATTGCAGGGGTAATTGTAGTAAGTGCCATTAATCGGTTGTTTAAGATGAATGAGGCAGACTACTAAAAAGACAGAAAGAGGAGGAATTACAGATGAAAATAGCAGTAATCGGCGGTGGTGGAGTACGTTCTATGTTTTTGGCAAAAAGCCTTGCTCAGAGCAGTTTGGAATTGGGGATCAACCAAGTGATCTTTATGGATAATGATCCAAAGAAGCTTAATATCTATGGTAAAATGGCACAGCAGGTTGCAAAGCGTCTGCAGCCAGCCTTGCAGCTGGAGCTTACCGGAGATCCTGTAGAAGCCATTAAAGATGCAGATTATATCATAACAACGATTCGTGTTGGAGAGGATGATATGCGTATCCAGGATGAACGAGTAGCTCTGAATCTGGGGGTTTTGGGACAGGAAACTACCGGTGCGGCAGGTTTTTCTTTTGCTATGCGTTCTGTGCCGGCTCTGGTAAAATATTGTGAGCTTGCAAAAAATACGCTTCTCCGGATGTAAAGATCTTTAACTTTACCAACCCAGCGGGAGTAGTATCCCAGACTCTGCGTGATATGGGATATGATTTTACCTTTGGTATCTGCGATGCTCCAAGCAGCCTTCTCCATTCCTTTGCAAAAATGTATAAGGTTCCGCAAAATTCTGTGACGGGAGACTGCTATGGATTGAATCATCTTTCTTTTTTTGACAGTATTAAGCTGGATGGAAAAGAGATTTTGCCGGAGCTTTTAAAAGATGAAAGATTGTATACGGATACAGATATGCGTTTCTTTAAAAAAGATCTGGTAGAGCATATGGGATGTATTCTTAATGAATATTTGTACTATTTTTATTACAGAGAAGAAGCAGTTCAACATATTCTGGATGCGGGTATCACCAGAGGAGAAGTGATCCGTGATGTGAATATCCATATGACGGAGGAACTGTCACACATGGATGTTGAAAATGATTTTGAAAACTGCCTGAAGGTTTATGATAAGTGGTATGGCAAACGTGAAGATGCTTATATGGCAAATGAGACTGGCGTATCCAGAGCAAAAGAACCCTATCATTTTGATATTTATGCAAAGGATGATGGAGGCTATGCAGGTGTTGCCCTGAAATATATCCGTTCCAAATTAAGTGGAAAAGACAGTGAGATGATCCTTTGTGTACCGAATAACGGAGCAATTCCGGGACTCCTTGATACAGACGTTGTGGAAGTAACATGTGATCTTAAAGATGGTGAGATGATTCCGCATAAAGTCCCAAATCCCGGGGAATTGCAGATGGAACTCATTCGTAGGGTGAAGAGTTACGAAAGGCTGGCTTCCGAAGCAATCCGTACAAGAAGCATTAGTAAAGCAATTGACTGCCTTATGGTGCATCCCCTTGTCAATTCCTACTCACTGGCCAAGAAACTGGTGGGAACATATTTAGCCACAAATAAAGACTATATGGAGGAATGGAACTGATATGAGTTTTGTAGGTGGCGTAGGCTATTCCAATATCGATCTGATTTATTCTGGTCTTGATAGGCTTCCTGATAAGGGAGAGGAGATTTTCGCCAGAGGATTTTCCATGCAGTTTGGTGGTGGGATTCCGGCTACCATGATCAATCTTTCAAGGCTTGGAGTTGAGTCCAGAATTATTACTTTTGCGGGGCATGATCTTTTTCGGAATTTGTGAAAAAACACTGAATAGCTATCCGGTAAAAACTGTGAATCTTTATAAAGGAAACAAGATGCCGGTGGTGCTGTCTTCCACCTTACTGTATTGTGGTGACAGAAGTTTTATTTCCTATACAGATGGAATGGATCTTAATGATGCTGTTATGGATGAAGTTTATGAAAATCTGAAAGGCGCATATGTGGTAGATATGCATGTTGGATTTTTAGATGTGTATAAAAGACTGAAAAAAGATGGTTGTATCCAGATTTTTGATACGGGATGGGAAGATGATCTGACATTGGAAAAATACAGGGATTATCTGGAAATCGCAGATTATTATATTCCCAATCAGAAAGAGGCCATGAAGATCACAGGAACGTCCAGTGTGGAAGCGGCTGCTGACGTTCTGTCGGAATTTTTTTCTGACGTGACGATCAAAATGGACAAGGAAGGTGCCTACTTAAAAATAAGGATGGAATAAAAATCATATCTTCTGTACAAAATGTAAAAGCTATTGATGCAACAGGAGCAGGAGATGCATTTATGAGTGGCTTTATTTATGGACTTTATCATCAGCATTCAATTGAACAGTGTATTAAGTTTGGAAATGTAACAGGAAGTGCGTGCGTTCAGGGAATGGGTTGTATCAGCAATTTTGTCAATGAAGAACAGCTCTTGGAAATTGCGGAAACGCTAGAAGTCAGGGAACTTTGAAGAGGTGGAAAAAATTTATAATTTGTAACTGAAGAAGATGTCTCTTATTTGTATATCAGGTAAGAGACATTTTTTTTATGCAAACATATACTAGCAGAGAACCAGTGTGCTTTCAGGCACAAAAAGGAGCCTCTGTTTATGAAAAATCATTCTTATATTTCCATGCAGCAGGATATGCCGGATCAGGGACAGCTGCAGGTGACGGTGCTGGACAGTGCCAGTAACCGTCCTGTGGAAAATGCTACAGTGCGGATCTCGTACACAGGAGTCCCGGATAATGTGATCGAAGAAATCCGTACGGATCCTCCGGAAAAACGCCCATGCTGGAGCTGGCAGCTCCTCCACTGGAATACAGCATGAAGCCGGTGGAGCAGCAGCCCTATGCAGAATATACAGTTCAGATCAGTGCAGAGGGTTTTACACCAAAAGAAGTTGCCGGGACAGAAGTTCTTCCCCATTCCATTGCCAAGCAGGGAGCATCCCTTAGCAGACAGCAGGGTAGTGGAGAGGACTATCAGCGGATCGTCATCGGACCCCATACGCTTTTTGGGGAATATCCTCCCAAAAATCCGGAAGCAGAGATCAAGCCGATAAATGAAACCGGAGAGATCGTATTAAACAAAGTGGTGATCCCGGAGTATATCGTAGTCCACGACGGGCCAATAGGGGATACCTCTGCACAGGATTATTATGTAAGATATAAGGATTATATCAAAACGTGGCCAGCAGTGAGATCTACGCAACCTGGCCGGAGGACACGATACGTGCCAATGTTCTGGCAATCATGTCGTTTACTTTGAACAGAGTTTATACAGAGTGGTACCGGAATAAGGGTTATGATTTCACCATTACGTCCTCTACAGCATACGACCACAAATGGATCTATGGCAGGAATATTTTTGAGAGTATCGACCGGATCGTGGATGAACTTTTTGAAAACTACCTTTCCAGACCGAATGTGCGTCAGCCGATCCTGACCCAGTACTGTGACGGACGCCAGGTGCAGTGCAGGGACCGGGGATGGATGACCCAGTGGGGAAGCAAAGCTCTGGGAGATCAGGGATATTCCGCCATTGAGATCCTGCGGAGCTTCTATGGAAACGATATGTATATCAATGTGGCGGAAGCAGTTTCCGGGATTCCCGCATCCTGGCCGGGATATGACCTGACTATCGGTGTTACCGGAGAAAAGGTACAGCAGATCCAGGAACAGCTTAATGCCATAGCAAAAGCCTATCCTGCCATCCGTCAGTGATCGTGGATGGTATTTATGGTCCGGCTACTGCTGCATCTGTAAAAAAATTCCAGAATATATTTGGGCTTCCTGCATCCGGAGTGGTGGATTATCCAACCTGGTATAAGATACAGGACATTTATGTAGCAGTGACCAGGATAGCGGAGCTACAGTAAATATAAAAATAATAAAAATGTTCCTGGCCATTTTCGGAGTGATCTGATCGGGGCTGGGAGTGTAATGCGTGAACATGATTTCAGAAAAAAATGTTTGACGTTTCAGAATAAACCAAGTATAATGGCTGTTTGTATCTTTGAACGTAAATTGTAAAGAGATTGCGTTTATGAGCATGTGAAAAAAGCAAAATGAGAATATCTGCTTTACAAAAGGAGTGATGAAAATGACATTTTATCAGGAGTTGCAGTTAAGCTCAACCGGATCAAAACAGCTGATCAGAAATACCACAGACAAAAAGGAGAAAAGAAGGCATATTCTGATCTATAATTTTAAAGTGTATCTTGTCATGGCATTTTGTGTGGCGGTTGTGACATTGTACAGTAAGATAACCGGTAATGCCAACAGTGTTGTAGGAGTAACCGTACTGCTGGCAGTGCTGGTTTTAAGGCAGGCGGATTTCGGGATCCGGACGTCCCACGGATTGTTGTCCATTGCCGGGATTTTCTGTATTCTGATCGCAGGACCGAGATTATCCAATATGGTTTCACCGGTACCGGCATTTTTTGTTAATGCGATAAGCATCCTGTTACTGATGATCCTGGGATGCCATAATGTAATTATGTATAACCATTCCACATTTGTTCTCGGATATCTGCTTCTGATGGGATATGACGTAACCGGAAAGGCGTATCTGCTTCGTGTAGAGGGCTTTTGGCCGGAATGGTTCTCTGCATGGTAGTTTTTTATAAGAATCAGAAAAACCGCCCGTATCGCAGGACGTTTCTGGACCTGTTCCGAGAATTTGACCTGCATTCTGCAAGAGGCAGGTGGTATTTAAGACTGACGCTGATCGTTTCCAGCGCTATGCTGATCATGTCTCTTCTGGGACTTCCAAGAGCAATGTGGGCCGGAATTGCCTGCATGTCCGTGTGCTTGCCGTTTACCGAGGACTGCAAGGGAAGAGCCGGAAAAAGGGGGATGTTCAATATCGTTGGATGTATTTTGTTTGCAGTGCTTTATCTGATACTTCCGGAATCTATGTATCCCTATATTGGAATGATCGGAGGAATCGGTGTGGGATATTCCGCAGGTTATGCGTGGCAGACTGCATTTAATACATTTGGAGCACTGTCCATTGCATCAGGACTGTTTGGAATGCCGGCAGCAGTGCTGCTCCGTATTGGAGCCAATGTATTTAGTTCAATTTATACTATGCTCGCAAATAAGCTTGGGGATAAGCTTGTGCAGCATATGTGGGTACGAAAGAGTGCAGAAATCTGAGATATTGCCCTGAAAAAAGTTTTGCCGTATAATGGGTAATAGCATAACAGCCTGGATATTACCGGGCCGACAGAGGAGAAGATTATGTACGAAGAAACAACAGAAAAACTGCTGGAATTTATCAGTAAAAGTCCTACAGCCTTTCAGGCGGCAGAGGAAACAAGAAGACGTTTTTGGAGGAAGGCTTTACAGAATTGAAGGAAGAGGAGCGCTGGGAGCTGGAAAAGGGCGGAAAATATTTTGTCATGAGAAATCATTCCGCGATCATCGGATTTTCCATTCCTGTCAATGACTGCAGGAGATATCATATCATTGCAAGTCACAGTGACTCCCCGTCTTTTAAAATAAAAGAAAATCCGGAGATGTCTGTAAACGGAGCTTATGTGAAGCTGAATGTGGAGCGGTACGGAGGAATGATCCTTTCTACCTGGTTTGACCGTCCCCTTTCTGTGGCAGGCCGCATGATCGTCCACAAGAACGGGAAAATCCTGGAAAAGCTTGTAGATATCGACAGAGATCTGGTCATGATCCGAGTCTTGCTATTCATATGAACCGGGATATTAACGGAGGCTATCATTATAATGTCCAAAAAGATATGCTTCCATTGTACAGTGGCAGTGGTGAAAAAGGAAACTTCATGCGGATGCTGGCAGAAGAGGCAGAGGTCCGCCCGGAGGATATCCTGGGCCATGATCTGTTTCTCTATAACCGGATGCCCGGAACGATTTGGGGGTCCAGGAATGAATTTGTTTCCAGTCCAAGATTAGATGATCTGCAGTGTGCTTTCGCTTCAATGGAAGGCTTTCTCCAGGCAGATAAGAAGAAGGTCATTGCAGTCCACTGTGTACTGGATAATGAAGAAGTGGGAAGCACTACCAGGCAGGGAGCTGCATCCACATTTCTTAAAGATGTACTGTTTCGTATCAATCTGGCCCTTGGCGGAGACCAGGAAAGTTATCTGATGGCCCTTGCAGAGAGCTTTATGATCTCTGCGGACAATGCACATGCATTACATCCGAATTATACAGACAAGGCAGATCCTGTAAACCGTCCAGTGATGAATGGTGGAATTGTGATCAAATATAATGCCAATCAGAAATATTGTACCGATGGGATTTCCACAGCAATCTTCAAGGAACTCTGCAGAGAAGCAGATGTGCCATATCAGACATTTGTGAACCGTTCTGATATTGCCGGTGGTTCCACTCTGGGAAATATTTCCAATACCCAGGCAGCCATAAATACGGTCGATATCGGTCTGCCGCAGCTGGCGATGCATTCCGCTTATGAAACAGCCGGAGTGAAAGATACAGAAAGCCTGATCCGTGCGGCAAAGGTATTTTACAGGTGATATCGGAGGACAGGAAAATGAGCAGAAAAGCAGTATTTTTGATGCGGACGGAACAGTCTGTGATATGAAAAAAAGGAGTGCCGGACAGTGCCATAGAAGCCATCCGTGCGCTGGTAGATAACGGACATGAAGCGTGGCTCTGCACAGGAAGAGTCGTGCGTCTGTATCCTGGTATCTGGAGCAGATCCCTTTTACGGGAATGATCAGTGCCTGCGGATCCACCATTGAGAAGGACGGGAAGAGACTTTTTAATAAAGAGATGACGCCGGAGGTTGCAAAGCTTTCTGTGGAGGTTCTCAGAAAATACGGACTGATCCCGGTAATGGAAGGCGCGGATTTTATGTATTATGACAAAGAGGAGTATACTGATGAAGTGAACTGGTATGCTAGTCTGATCACAGAATCCCTGGGCGATAAATGGAGGCCTATCCGTGGAAATGAGGATTGTATGCGGATCAATAAGATCAGTGCAAAAATGACGGAGGGATGTGATGCGGAGGCAGCGTTATCCATTTTATCAGAATACTATGATATCATCCGCCATGAAGGCAGCAGTTCGTTTGTGGGAAATACCATTGACTGGTGCCAAAGGGCTTTAACAAGGCTGTTGGATCGCAGCTGTGATCCGCCTGTTTGATATTCCGTGGGAGAATACCGTTGTTTTTGGAGACAGCAACAATGATCTTGCCATGTTTGAATACGCTGCAACAAAGGTTGCCATGGGAAATGCTTCTCCGAAGATCAAAGAACTGGCAGATTATGTTACGTCTGATATGTTCCACTACGGCATTCGGGATGGCTTGAAATATCTGAAGCTGATCTGAGAGAATGCTTCGTTTGTTTTGTAGGCTATGAGATTGTAAGAACAGAAACATCCACATCAGAAATGATAGCTTTATGTGAATATGCTTTTATAAAAAAATGCTGTAAGAACCAGAAATCATAGTTCTTACAGCATTTTATGTTACAGATTTTTCCGGGTAGATAATATGCAGAAGCTGCAATATCAGATCAGTCCCAGACCTTTGCAGATAAACAGCCAGAGTGTCAGGTAAAGGCACTGAATAATGTGGTAAGAAGCACGACTCCCGAAGAAAAAGAGCCCTCATGTCCCATGTTTTTTGCCATGACAAAGCAGGTAACGGTGCTGGCAGACCCCAGCATGATAATGATGGAAACCAGCTTGTCCTTTGTAAAACCGCAACGGATGGCAAGAGGAAGAAAAAGTGCTTCATAACCGACAAGTTTCATAAATGTACAGGCAACAGATGCTTTCAGCCGGGAAAAGGCTTTCGAAGTGCAGAGATCCGCCCATAGCCATGAGGCCAAGAGGAGTGGCGGTTTTGCAAGATTGCCTGCCGTAGAGTCCAGGATCTTCGGAAATGGAAGACGAAGAAGGGACCAGAGTGTACCGGCTGCAATGCCGAGAATGATGGGATTGGTGACAATTCCCTTTAAGTGCGCTTCAGAACGGTACCATCTATTTTCCCTGACCTGGTTTAAAGACAGAGAGAACTACAACAGCCATTACATTGTAAAGAGGGACGCTGGCAATGATCATCAGTGGTGCCATACCTGCATTTCCGTAAAGGTTCTGGATAATGGCGATACCAAGGATCGCTGCGCTGCTGCGGTAGGATGCCTGGATAAACTCGCCCCGGATATCGGAAGGGTGGAGAAAACGGGACAGGAGCACGGAGATCATAATACTGAGCGATGTGATCGCAAAACAGAAAAAGAACCATCTTGATCCCAGGCCTCATAGATATCGATTTTAGAGATGTCCTGAAACAGAAGCACAGGCAGGGGGATGACAAACACAAATTTGTTCATACGATTGACAAATGTTTCATCAAACAGTCCGATCCTCCGGAAAAAATATCCCAGGAGCAGTGTAAGAAAGATGGGCACGGTAACATTCAGACAGAAAATAAGATTGTCCATAAAAGAAAGCCTCCCTGTGGTAAAATTCTCTGTTTATTATATCCAAACTACGAAAATTGTCAAACGAGGTATACGGGACTGGAGATTCTGGTATGATAAAAGTTGTTGCGAAGAAAGCAAGCACAGGGGTTGAGAAGGAGAAAGGAAAGAAAATGAGATACGGAAAAATACGGATCGAAGATGGCTTTTTGTGTTTACCAGACATATGATGCTCAACAGTCTTCCGTGTAAAGATATTCTCTGGGCGTACATGCGCGTGAGGGAACCGATAAAACCGGTGAAAAGCAGCTGATCATCAATTATCTGGTGATCATAACCAGACGTCAGAAGCGTTATAAATTTGATATGACAGAGCAGGAGGTACAGGATTGCCTTCAGCTTCTTAAAGTACTGAATCCGGATCTTGCGGTTGGTTTTCCAAAAGGAAGCAGGCTTCCGCTTCAGAATCTTCCGAATACAAGAGATCTGGGTGCATTGATGACAGTAGACGGTTCGCATATTCTTCCCAGAAAACTTTTGCGCAGCGGAGAAATCTATCATGCTTCTGCTGCAGACAACCGGATCCTTTCAGAAGAATATAATGTAAAAACAGTGATCGATTTCCGGTCAGCTGCAGAAGTAAAGAAAAAACCGGATGATATCATGGCAGGAGTGGAGTATTATCACATTCCAATCCGGGATGAGGACAGCAGTGGAAACAGCTTTTTTGAACATGTGATGTCCTGTTATGGTGATGTAGACCGATATATGCAGGATTGGTACCGGAATTATATTACGGATGAATATTCTTTGAAGCAGTATGCACGTTTTCTGGATGTCCTGCTTCACGTAAAGAACGGAGCTGTTGTTTTTCACAGTGCCACAGGAGAAGACCGGACAGGAGTTGGAACGGCACTTTTTGCTCTTTGCTTTGGGTGTACCTAAGGAAACGATAAGAAGGGATTATATGCGGTCGAATCCATGTCTGGAAGATGAACTGAAGTATATGCGCAGGCTTTACCGGGCAGACCGGCCGGAAAACAGCCGGAAGCTTGCAGATCTGAAAGCCTTCTATCAGGTGAAGGAGTCCTATATCAATACAGTTTTTGATGTCATCGAAAAAGAAAACGGAGGAATTGAAAGATTCCTTCGGAAAAAACTTTATCTGACACCAAAGGCATCCGAGGAGCTTAAGAAAAAATATCTGATCTGAGGATAAAAACATTTCTTATCATCCTGAAGGAATTTTGCAGGAAATTTTGATTGACAAAATTTTCGAAGTTGTTATAATGGTAAGAAAGCAAGGGTTTATTAGATTAAAGCGTTAACTGACGAAGTCGGTTTTCTATACATAAAAGTGTTGAAAGCAGGTGTATTATGGAAAAGAGAATACTATCCATCCTTGTGGATAATACCTCCGGAGTCCTTAGCCGTGTGGCTGGTCTTTTCAGCCGCCGTGGATATAATATTGACAGCATTACCGCAGGAGTGACTGCAGATCAGAGATATTCCCGTATGACAGTTGTATGTGAGGGAGATGATCAGATGCTCCAGCAGATCACTAAGCAGCTGGCGAAGCAGGAAGATGTACGGGATGTTAAGGTCCTTGAACAGGACGACAGCGTTGCCCGTGAGCTGATGCTCGTCAAGGTTGCTGTGAAGCCGGAACAGAGACAGGGAGCTCTTTCTGTTGCAGATATCTTCCGTGCCAAGGTGGTGGATGTAAGTAAGGATTCTCTTATTATGGAGATGACCGGAAGCCAGAACAAGCTGCAGGCGTTTGTGGAGCTGATGGCTGACTATGAGATCCTTGAGCTTGCAAGAACAGGAATCACAGGTCTGTCACGAGGCAGTGACGATGTCCGTTACCTGTAAATTTTTTACATATGTTTGCTAGGAGAGCAGCTACTCTCTTAACGATAAATAATTTTTATGAAGAAGATGTTGTAAACATCAGAGGAGGAAAGTAAAATGGCAAATAAGATTTTTTACCAGGAAGACTGTAATCTCGGATTATTAGATGGTAAGACAATTGCGATTATTGGATACGGAAGCCAGGGACATGCACATGCACTGAACCTTAAAGAGTCCGGATGTAATGTAATCATCGGTCTTTACAAAGGAAGCAAATCCTGGAAAAAAGCTGAGGAGCAGGGCTTCGAGGTATATACATCTGCTGAAGCAGCTAAGAAAGCAGATATCATCATGATCCTGATCAACGATGAGAAACAGGCTGCACTTACAAGAAGGATATCGAGCCGAACCTTGAGGAAGGCAACATGCTTATGTTCGCTCATGGCTTCAACATTCATTTCGGATGCATCAAACCACCAGCATATGTTGATGTTACAATGATCGCGCCGAAAGGACCTGGACATACAGTAAGAAGCGAGTATCAGGCTGGTAAAGGTGTTCCTTGTCTGATCGCTGTAGAGCAGGATGCTACAGGTAAAGCTCAGGATATCGCACTTGCATATGCACTTGGAATCGGCGGAGCAAGAGCTGGTGTTCTTGAGACAACATTCCGTACAGAGACAGAGACAGACTCTTCGGTGAGCAGGCTGTACTTTGCGGTGGTGTTTGCGCACTTATGCAGGCTGGTTTCGAGACACTTGTTGAAGCTGGTTATGACCCAAGAAACGCATACTTCGAGTGTATCCATGAGATGAAACTGATCGTTGACCTGATCTACCAGTCAGGATTCGCCGGAATGAGATATTCTATCTCCAATACAGCTGAGTATGGCGATTACATCACAGGACCGAAGATCATCACAGAGGATACAAAGAAAGCAATGAAGAAAGTTCTTTCCGATATCCAGGATGGTACATTCGCAAAAGAGTTCTTACTCGACATGTCCGATGCAGGTGCACAGGTACACTTCAAGGCTATGAGAAAATTAGCTTCTGAGCATCAGTCTGAGAAAGTCGGCGAGGAGATCCGTAAACTCTACAGCTGGAACGGCGAGGATAAGCTTATTAATAACTAAGCAAAATTATTGCAGGCGCAATAAATTTTGCGCTACTCGAACGAAGCGCAGCGAAGTTTGAGTCAAAAAGTCACACACGTAATACAGTGGTAGGAAACTTTTTTGAAATTTAAAATTCCCATCTGGTCGCAATGATCAGATGGGAATTTTTTTACATTCCTTTATTTATCCGGATGCTCTGTTTCATCATCAAAAATGGCGCGATCAAAGCCGAATCAGCATCTTTCTGTCTGCATACAAACCCGATCTCACGCAGCGGAAAAGAAAATCCTACCGGTACTTCCACCAGAGTTCCTTCTTCCAGCTCTTTTTTTACAAAATCACGGATCACACATGCAATCCCAAGACCAATTTCCGCAAACTGGATCAGAAGATCCATAGTTGTTACTTCCAGAATGTGGCTTAATTCCACATGATGTTCTTTCAGCTGATAGTTCACAGTCTGACGTGTAATATTGTCCTCATCCAGCATCATGAAAGTTGCTGCCTGAATCAGAGGTTCATCAGGATAGAGCTGTTTCTGGTTTTCCAGATACTGTTGTGTACAGACAAAGGTATCCTGGATTTTCAAAAGAGGTTGAAAATAATATCCCCGAAGCTTCTGCGGACGTCCGATGAGTCCCAGATCGATTTTTTCCTCATCCAGAAGCTGCAGAGTCTGATAAGTAGACTGGCAGGAAATTGTGATACGTACATGAGGAAAACGAGCGATATAGTTTTTCAGGTGGGAGAGCAGTACATATCTGGTAAGAGTAGAACTGGCACCCAGACGCAGCTTTGGAATGTCCCGGGAACGGTTATGGCGAATGGAATTTTCTCCTTCATCCAGAAGTGAAAGAGCTTCTTTTACTTTTTCAAAAAGAAGCTCACCGTCCGGGGTCAGAGTGACACCCCGGGAACTGCGTTTAAAAAGAACGGTATCCAGATTCTGCTCCAGCTTCTGGATCGCCTTGCTGATAGCAGGCTGGCTGATATAAAGGTCCCGGGAACTGTGGAGATACTGCCGGTACGTGCTACTGTATAAAAAATATGATAAAGAGACAGATTATCCTGCATGCAAAACCTTCCTTTCGAAAAATAGTAAGGTAATAAAGGTAATAAAAAAATCCGAAGTCATCAGACCTCGGAAACCTTAGCT
>ENA-OQAS01000261-OQAS01000261.1-human-gut-metagenome-genome-assembly--contig:-NODE-261-length-28416-cov-2.527307_pt1 | contig 28416 bp, 37 predicted proteins | sample MGYA00242733_ERZ504523 | MGnify/ENA primary metagenome ERZ504523 (study PRJEB26092, sample SAMD00036239) | human gut metagenome | host: Homo sapiens | study: EMG produced TPA metagenomics assembly of...
CATTCGCGGCAAGGGGATGTGCGTAATAAGGGGCACGCTTGGCGAGGGGCGCATGCTATAAGAAGCGCACCGGGACACCGGGGCACGCCTGAACGTGCATTCGCGGAGCGGCGGAACTCATTCCCGCATTCGGGGTATATTTTTGAAGCATTTTAGGGACGGCTTGGATATAATAGGCCGCTGTGATTGCCCTTGCTGACATACCCGTAAATGTTTATAAAGCCCTTCTTATTCTTGCAACAATTATCTGGGGCTTCAGTTTTGTTGTAATGAAAAATGTGGTGGAAGTCGTACCTCCTGCGTTTTTGCTTGGAGTGCGCTTTACTTTGGCAGGCTTGCTTCTTTTGGTGATATTGCATAAACGAGTACGCCGTAATTTTTCTTGGAAAATGGTTGGACTGGGCGCCATTCTTGCCTTCTTCGATTTTTCGGCGTTTCTTGCTCAGACGATAGGTTTGCAATACACCACACCGGGCATCAATGCATTTTTGACTGCTACGTACTGCGTAATTGTTCCTTTCGCCTGGTGGGTTGTTGCGCACAGGCATCCTTCATTTTGCAATGTAGGGGCTGCCGTTGTTGCGGTTATGGGTATTTGGCTTGTTGCGGTAAGCACTTCAGGAGAAACGCTAACGCTTGGTCTTGGCGAAGGTCTTACGCAGGTTTGTGCGTTGCTTTTCGCTATTCATATTGTGCTAGTTTCTCGTTTTTCTCGGGGACGAGACGTACTTACTCTTACCGTTTTTCAGTTTATTTTCGAAGGACTTTTCGGTCTTTGTGTAGGAGGACTTTTTGAAACGCCGCCAGCAATAAGTCTTATTACACCCGAAGTGATGGGGCAAATGGCCTTTTTAATCGTGTTTGCTTCGGTGGTTGCTTTTGGTATTCAGAATGTTTCACTTGCCTATGTGCCTCCAGCGCAGGCTTCTTTATTCTTGAGTTTGGAATCGGTTTTCGGTGTCGTGTTTTCGGTGCTCCTCTATGGCGAAGTGCTTACGGCTCGGTTGGTGATTGGGTTTATACTTATTTTTGCCGCGATTCTCGTAAATGAATTGCTTGCTCCGAGGGTAGAAGCTAAACGTGCTATAGTTGCATTTAAACGCAAAAAATGGAAGGAGGACGAACAGGATGTCTAACAATCTAGACAACATCGTCCTAATCGGTATGCCAGGTGCAGGTAAGTCTACTCTTGGCGTAGTGCTCGCTAAGATTTTGGGCTATGAATTTATTGATGCAGACTTACTTATCCAGAGTAAGCTTGATAAAACGTTGCAGAAAATCATTGATGCTTGTGGTCCTGATGGATTTATCGAAGTTGAAAACGAAGTATTGTGCACTCTAAGCGCCAGCCGCGCTATTGTAGCTACCGGTGGTTCGGCGATCTATTCCGATGAAGCCATGAGTCATTTAAAGTCAATTGGTACCGTGGTATACCTTCGCGTTTCCTACGAAGAGCTTGAAAGCCGTCTTGGCGGACTGCATGAACGTGGCGTAGTCATGAAAAATGGCATGGGAATGAGCTTGCGCGATTTATATGAAGAGCGTCTTCCTCTCTATGAAAAGTACGCGGATGTAACCATTGATATCGATGGCTTATCAGTGCGTGATGCAGCTCGTCGCTTAGTGGATCAGCTTTCGATTCTGTAAGATTTCGGTTTCCTTTTAATAGTAAGAAAAGAGTTTTTTGTGTCAGCTACTCCCTCTCAGAATATGCCGAGTAAGAACACCAATGTTTGGTCTACCAAACAGATGGTAATTATGGCGTTAATGTGCGCAATTGGCGCTTTGCTTTCTTTCGTTGAATTTCCCCTATTGCCAGGGGTTACTTGGTTAAAGTTTGATGCTTCAAACATGCCTGCAATGGTAGTAGGCTTTGGCTTTGGTCCAGGTGCTGGCGTTGCAGTGGGAATCGTAATTGCGATTATTCATGGTTTGCTCATGGCTGACTTTACAGGAGCGCTTATGAATATCCTTTGCGTTACCTGCTTTGTTCTGCCTGCCGCTTTGATGTATCACAAAAAGCGCACCTATCCTGTTGCTATTGCGGGGCTGGTATTGAGCATTATTGCTGCAACACTTGCGGCGATTGTGGGTAATCTCATCCTCACCCCGATGTGGTTAGGAGTTCCTCTCGATGCGGTTATCGCAATGATTATTCCGATTCTGATTCCTTTTAACTTATTAAAAGGTCTTATCAATGCGGTGCTGACTCTTATAATTTATAAGTCGATTTCCAATCTTATTACTCCGAAGAAAGACCAGGTAAAGGGGCGGTAAATGATCTCCTTTACTGATGTTTCATTCACCTATACTGGTAATACCTATGTTCTTTCTGACCTTTCTCTATCGATAGAGAAAGGTCAGTTCGTTTGCGTTTTAGGAGCTAATGGCTCAGGAAAGTCAACCTTTTCTAAGTTGATTAATGCGCTGTTGATTCCCGACAAAGGAAAAGTCCAAGTTGATGGGCTTGATACAAGTGATTCGGCAAACACGTATCTTATTCGCAGTGCTGCGGGCATGGTATTTCAAAATCCCGACGACCAACTCGTAGCAAGTTTGGTTGAAAACGATGTTGCGTTTGGTCCTGAAAATTTAGGGATTGAAAACCCCGAACTTCGCCAACGTGTTGATGCAGCACTGAAGCAAGTGGGCCTTCAGACGGCAGGTAAGCGCGAAACCACTGCACTTTCAGGAGGCCAAAAACAACGCGTCGCTATTGCGGGAGTACTTGCGATGGAGCCTTCAATTTTGGTTCTTGATGAGGCTTCTGCCATGCTCGATCCTCGCGGTCGACGCGGTTTAATGCGTGTGTGCAAGGAATTGCACGAACAGGGCCTTACCATCATTATGATTACGCATTTTATGGAAGAGGCAGCCGAAGCTGATCGAGTAATGGTAATGAAAGAGGGTCGCTGCGTCTTAGATGGAACTCCAGAAGAGGTTCTTACGCAGGATGAAGTTTTGCGTGATTTAAATTTAGATATTCCTTTTGCTGCTCAAATGTCTCGATTGCTGCAAGATCGGGGTGTTTCGATAGGCACTCATATTGAAACTGCATCGCTGAAGGAGGAACTGTGTCGATTACATTCGAGCAAGTAAGCTTCAGCTATGTACCGCTTTCAAAGCGACAGAAAAAAGAAGGCGAGAAGCAGAAATATGCACTACGAAACGTTTCCTTCGAATTGCACGATGGAGAGTTTTAGCGATCGCAGGACACACAGGATCGGGAAAATCTACGTTAGTTCAGCATCTGAACGGACTTGCGAGCCCTACCGAGGGGAAGTGTGGTGGAACGGCAAAGACCTTGCCGACAAAAAGTCGCCACGCAGGCAAGAGGCGATATTGGGGTGGTTTTCCAATACCCTGAACATCAATTATTTGCGGCAAGTGTTGCTGAAGATGTCGCTTTTGGCCCACGCAATTTAGGTCTTACCTCCGATGAGGTGGATATGCGTGTGAAAGAAGCGCTTGCTATTGTAGGCCTTGATTATGAACAATTGGCAGATAGGTCGCCCTTTGAGCTTTCGGGCGGTCAGCAACGCCGTGTGGCGTTTGCGGGCGTTTTAGCCATGCGTCCTACAACCCTTGTATTAGACGAACCGGTTGCTGGCCTAGATCCCGCTTCTCGTGCCGATTTTCTTTCCTTAATCGAAGACCTTCACACTCATCACGGGCTTACGGTGGTCATGGTTTCTCATAACATGAATGACATTGCTCGTTTAGCTGATCGTCTTTTGGTTATGCATGAGGGAGAAGTTGCCTTTTTGGGTTCTCCTGAAGAACTATTTACCAAGCATGCGGTAGAACTGCGTGAGATTGGGCTTGGTATTCCTCATGCGCAGCGTCTCGCGAATGAGCTTCGTGAATTGGGATTCGATTTACCCACTAAGCTTTATGAGCCCGAAACGCTTGCAGATGAAATAGTAAAGTTTTTGGCCTCTCAGGATGAGGGGCGATAACTATGGCGCTTTTCGATATTCAAACGGTTTTCGGTCGCTATATATCTAAAGACTCTATTGTCCATCGCATGGATCCTCGTGCGAAACTGCTTTTGTCGCTTTTGTTTATGGTAATGGTCTTTGCGGCGGGTTCTTATCCTGCTTTAGCAGTTGCAGCGATTTTTACCGCAGGAATGTTTGCATTTGCACGCATTTCGCTTAGGCAGGCGTTTGTCTCGATTGCCCCCTTGGCAATCTTGGTAGTGTTTACCGCCTTGCTCAATATCTTTTTTGTCCAGGGTGGAGAAGTGTATTTCCAGTTTTGGATTATTTGCATCAGTCAAGGCGGCTTGCAGCAAGCGTTGTTTATTGCAATACGCTTAACCATGCTTTTGCTGGGGGTAAGTTTACTAACTCTGGCAACTACGACTCTCGATTTAACTGATGCTTTCGAGCGGTTGTTAAAGCCTTTTTCTCGAATAGGACTTCCCGCGCATGAGCTATCAATGATCATGGGTATTGCCCTTCGCTTTTTGCCTCAGTTTGCCATCGAGCTTCGGACGATCTATCGGGCTCAGGTGAGCCGAGGTGCAAATTTTAGTACCAGCACAAAAAGCACCATACAGTTAATGGTTTCCTTGATTGTCCCTCTCTTTACAAGTGCTTTTCGTCATGCTGAGACGTTATCGCTAGCGATGGATGCCCGTTGCTATCATGGGGGAGAAAACCGTACGCGTCTTAAAGACTTAGCCTATGCTAAGCGCGATCTTGGCGGACTTTTATACTTGCTCTGTGGAACTGCTTTGGTTGTTGCCACAGATGTCGTGTTACGCTTTTTTGGCGTTCTGTAGCATTTCGGTATTAGAGGAAGGGTAGTTCCATGGATGAATTGATCGAATATCTCACGTCGGTGCCTGCTTGGTATTTGGCAACTTGTGAAGGCGATCAGCCTCATGTCCGTCCATTTAGCTTTGCTATGCGCGAAGGAGATACTTTGTGGTTTTGTACCGCCACTAATAAAGATGTCTATGAACAGTTGGTAGCAAATCCGAAATTTGAACTTTCTGCATGGAAGCCTGGCCATGGTTGGGTTATTCTAACCGGTGTTGCAAGTATGATTGATACCGCGGGCGACGAAGTGCGCAAAGCGGGCTACGAGCACATGACTGCATTGGGCGAGACCTACGAAGACTGCGATGATCCGCGGCTAACCTTCTTCTCTTTAGCTGAAGGCAAAGCAAAAATTGCCGATATTGATGGAAGTGAACGAGAAATAATTCTCTGATAGAACAAAGATTCTGCGCAGGTGTTTTGGTAGTGCCTGAGGGAACAATCTCTTGGAACGATGCTTTAAAAAATGGCGCCCCCGAGAGGACTCGAACCTCCGACGCACGGTTTAGGAAACCGACGCTCTATCACTGAGCTACGGGGGCAAATAGCCTGGCTTGAAGCGCTCTTTTGATTACGTTTGCTTGGAGAAGCGACGATTCCTAAAGCGTAAAGGTGCCTGAAAACAAAATCATACGTAACAAAACAGCCCAGCCATTTTACCACGGCTGGGCTGTTTTGCGTCAACTATGTTGCTAGAGCACTTAGTCTTGACGATTGCTTTTACTAAGGACCCTAAGTTGTGTACTTATTGGCTCGTGCCTGAGGTACTCCCTCCGGTATTACTACCAGAGCCACCCGACTCCGATCCGCCAGTGGAACCTCCCGTGTTGTCGCCGCTTGTTCCGCCGTTGTTATTACCGGTATTGCCTGTATCGGTTTCATCTTCTTCAGCAGGGCCGTTAGAGATGGTTAGGGTGATAGTGGTACCCAGTTTTGCGGTGCCGGTAACGTTTTGCCTGATAACGGTATTTACCGCAGCAGAATCGTCGCGCCATTGGAGGGATACGGTAAATCCAGCAGCTTCAAGACGATCACGAGCGGTTTCAAAGTCTAAGCCTTGAACGTTAGGAACGCTTGCGGTTTCAGGGCCTTTTGACAGATGGAAGGTGATCGTATCACCCTTATAGGCGGTAGTTCCTGCGGCAATGTCTTGTTGTGCAACGCGGTTTTCCTCAACATCATCAGAAAAGACCGTATCGCCTTGTTGACCGTTCAGACCATACGAGGCAAGTACACGCTGCGCCTCATCGGCGCTCATGCCGCGCAGATCAGGCACGGTAACCTGTTCAGTACCCTTTGAATGGTATATTGACAGAGGATCCTTTCGCTGCTTGCACTCCTGCGGCGGGATCGGTGCTCACAACATTACCTGCTTCAACATCAGGGTTGTACACTTCGGTTTCAGTGCCTATCGTAAAGCCAGCGGCTTGTAATTCACTTCGTGCTTCGGCGATGGGCTTATTGGAGACATCAGGTACATTGACCATTTCTTGATTTCCTCCAAGAGCCATCGCGGCAGCGACAATGCCGATTACCGCAAGTAAAGCAACAACAACGCCAATTACTACATTGCGTTTGCTCTTTTTCTTACCTTCGTCGTTAGCGTCAGCGGCGTAAGCCTTGTTAACGGTGGTGCGTCCTGCATCGCCGTTTGCTCCACCAACGGTTCATGACCGCAGTTCCATTTACGGGAGCAACTCCTCCCATGACTTGCGTTTTAAGACCGCTGATATCATCACCTAGATTTACCGGACGACCAGCTAAATATCATTGAGGATATGACGCATTTCTGAGGCATCTTTAAAACGACGCTCAGGATCCTTTTCCATTGCCTTCATAATGATGGCTTCGAGTGCAGGATCGATATTGGGTTGATAGTGCTTGGAGGAGCGGGAAGTTCGTTCACCTGCTTAACTGCAACACTTACGGCATCTTGACCATCAAAGGGAAGTTTGCCCGTAGTTGCTTCGTAGAGCACTACGCCCAATGAATAAATATCGCTTGCTCCGGTAAGCTCTTTTCCTTGTGCTTGTTCTGGAGAAACATAATGAGCTGTACCAAGAACCGTTGCGGTTTGGGAAAGCCCTGCATCTCCTGCGCGTGCGATGCCAAAATCCATCACCTTGATATTGCCATCAGGCTGAATCATGATGTTTTGAGGCTTGATGTCGCGGTGAATGATACCGCCGGCGTGAGCAACTGAAAGTGCCTGAGCAACCTGAGAGCCAATTTCGGCAGCCTTGCGTTGATTGATAGCACCACGTTCTTTAATGGCTGTTTTGAGGTCGGTGCCACGCAAGAATTCCATGACAATATAGTAGGTTTCGCCATCTAGGCCCCAGTCATAGATGCTTACGATGTAAGGACTCTGTAGATTTGCAGCAGATGCTGCCTCTTGGCGAAAACGTTTCGTGAAAGTGGGGTCTGCTGCATATTGGGGAAGCATAACCTTTACGGCAACCGTACGTCCCAAGACATTATCTTCTGCACGGTATACCTCAGCCATGCCGCCCAAGCCAACCCGCTCGGTTAGTTTATATCGGTTATTAAAGGTTCTGCCAATCATGCTTCCAGCCACGTTTATTCTCCCTTTGGATCCATGCTTAACAACCAATTTCTAAGCATATCTCATTCCACAGTTAACTTTTAGTTCATTCGAAAGCTTTCACGAGCTTTCAAGAAGTTTTTATAACCTTCCTTGGACTTCCAATGCGGTTTCTAATACATTTTGTGCACGTCCCGCAGCGCCACCCGGAAGGTCTTCCCCGGCTTCTTCTAAAACAATAGCAACGACTACTGAGCAGTCTTCGCTTGGTCCCATTCCTACAAACCAACGATCGTCTTTAGGCTTGCCCGTTTCTGCGGTACCGGTTTTACCAGCTATTTGTACGCCATCAACTGCAGCTGCAGTACCAGTGCCGTTGTTTACTACGCCTTCAAGCACAGTCTTTACACGTTCTGCGATCGAACTTGAGCAGGCGGTATAGAGCTGGCTTGGGGTGGCACGATAACTATTGGTTCCTTCTGCATTGTAGACGCTATCAACCAGATAGGGCTGCATAATGACACCATCGTTGGCAATTGCGCACCCAACTAAAGCCATTTGAAGGGACTGTTGGCTTGGGGGCCTGCGGGGCTTTCATGTTCGCCGACAGGCTCTCCTGCAGATGCCCAGGCAGTTTCCCACTCGGTCATTTCGTTGGGATCGGGCATGAGCGAAGTGACCAAGGGTAAATCAAATGAGATTTCTTGATTAAAGCCAAACTCTTCAGATGAGTTTACTAAGCCCTCTGAGCCGATTTCGGTTCCTAATTGAGCAAATACCGTGTTAGCTGAAAGCTCTGTTGCACGTTCAAGGGTGATATCGCCATATGAAGCACCATTGAAGTTAGTAACTTCGCCACCGCCGATTTCCAGAGTAGAAGGGGCAGAATAGACGCTTTGCTCTGTCGCTACATTGTTTTCGAGAGCGGTAGTAAGCGAAACAATCTTAAAGGTGGAGCCAGGTGAATAGAGCGCCTGGGTTGCACGATTGTAGAGCGCTGAAGAATCACCGCCACCCGATAAGATAGACTCAACGTCTCCTGCGTCATAGGTAGGTGAGGATGCCATAGCAAGAATAGCTCCCGTTTCGGGATCTATCACAACGCATGCGCCGTTGTATCCTTCAAGCGCTTGCTGTGCTGCTTCCTGGATGGTTGAGTTTAGAGTGAGCTTGACATCATTGCCTGCCGTATTGTTCCCTGTAGCGGAATTGAGAACATCAATCCATGAAGCATAATTGCTGGAGCCTTTAAGAGTGTCATTTTCTGAGGCTTCAATACCTGAGGTGCCATACGTATCTGACGCGTATCCCACGACATGAGACGCAAGGGTGCCCGCAGGTATTCGCGCGTATAAGTTCCGTCTTCCTGAAGAACTGATTGCGCTAAAACAACATTGTCATAGGTTGAGATAGTTCCGCGTTCGGTTTCTGATTCTTTAGCAATGGTGTGATTGTTGATGGACATGTTTTGGTAATAGTCTGCCTGAATGACCATGATGAGGTTAGGTTTGCAACAAGTAAAGCAAACAGAACCGAGAACACCATCATGGTTCCCGTGAGGCGTTTACCAAGCGATACACGTCCTAAGGCACCATTAAGAGAGATCGATCCTGTGCCCGAGCTATTTCAGTGCCAATACCCGTGCCTGATCGCTTGCTCTCATCAAAAATCCGACGATTATAAAGCTGGCTAAAAGCGATGAACCGCCTTGGCTCACAAAGGCAGGGTTAAGCCCGTAAGAGGGATAAGCCTCGTGACGCCACCTACGATAATGAAAGCTTGCAAAATAATGATGGCAGTAAAGCAAGAGCCATAAATGAGCTACATCCGATTTAGCACGAACTGAAATAAGGATGCCACGGATGGCAAAGCACAAATATAAAAGAAGAAGGCCAGCAGCACCCAACAAGCCTGCTTCTTCTGCAATGGCAGAGAAAATGAAGTCCGATTCTACAATAGGAATCTGATCGGCAAGGCCGTTACCGATTCCTACGCCAAAAAGTCCCCCGTCTGCAATGGAGAAGATGGACTGCACAAGCTGATATCCGCTGCCTGAAGGGTCGGCAAAGGGATTGAGCCAGGTATCCACACGGGTTTGTACGTGAGAGAACAAGAAATAGGCAGCAACAAGGCCAAGTGTGATAAGCACAAAACTGATTACGATGTAAGCTTTACGACCAGTCGCTACATAAAGCATCGTTAAGAACACAAAGAACAAGACCAGAGCAGAGCCCAAATCGCGCTCGAAAACAATGATCAAAAGAGCAATTGCCCACATGATCAATACGGGAATAAGCGCTTAAATCGGGAATTTTGAAAGGTCCAATTCGATGCGTGAATACCGAGAGCATTTCTCGATTTTGCGCGAGATAGGCAGCAAGAAAAATAACTATACAGATTTTCGCAAGCTCGCCGGGTTGGAAAGAAAAACCACCAATAGAAAGCCAAATACGGCTGCCGTATATTTCATTACCAATGACTGGTAAAAGGGGAGAAACGAGCAGGAGAATACCTGCGATCATGATGGTGTACTTATAATTCCCTAGTTTGTCTAAATTCCTTATAAAGATAAGGACAAGAATCATAAAGACAACGCCCAAGAAAAGCCAGCCCACTTGACGAAGAGCCAGGTCGGGAGCGAGACGGGTGATAAAGCAATGCCAATACCTGAAAGAGCAAATGATATAGGTAATATGGCAGGGTCGGCACCTGGAGCCAATTTTCGGATAGCGAGGTGTGCCACAACGAACGTTGCAAACATTCCTAAAGGAACGGTGAGGTTGTCAAGGGTAACGCCGCCATCCTGGTTGAGCGCCACCATTACAAAGAGCAGTATGACAAGCGGCGCTGCTACGCAGAGAAGAAGCAGTTCATTGTTTCTTCTGGTCATAGGCTATTCACCACGCTCGGAGTCGTTGGAATTTTGGGCGTTTTCTGCATTGTTAGTATCTGAACTGGTATTTGACCCAGAATTGCGTGCAGTGTTGCTGGCTTCTGAGGAGTTGGAAGCATCAGAAGCGGCGCTATTGCTTGAAGGGTTGCTTTCTTGAAGCGCAATCTCTTGTTGATAGGTTGTAATGAGATTATTTGCTTCTTCGAGACTGCTACTGCCATACCCTCTTTTATTCGATTAGCAACACCTGGGTTAAGTTTGTCGACTTCAACACCTGAGGTGTACTCCAGATTGGAAAGCGGTATGCCAAATAACTCTTCATTAAGACCGCGGTAAACCGCAACCTTGCCATCCTGCTCGATCAGGTAAGCAGAATTGTTCACGTAGTAATATCCTGCAAATACGGCGCAGGCAAGTGCAGCAAGAAGGCAGACAATGACTCCAATAGCCAACGCCTTCGATTTGCGTGCCTGCTTCTTTTCGCGGACCGCTTTAAATCCTTCTACATCAACTACTACTGCAGTTGCGTTATCAAAACCACCTGCAGCAAGAGCTGCTTCTACGAGTTGATCAGCGCAGCTTTGTGCTGAGGGTGCTTGGCGCATGATTGAAGCGATTTCGTGATCCTCAATCATGCCGCAAATACCATCGGAACAAAGCAACAGACGATCGCCTGTTTCAACATTGAGCTCGTAAAGGTCTGGCTGCATATGGGGGTCTGACCCAATTGCGCGTGTAATAACCGAGCGATTGGGATGTACACGAGCTTCCGCTTCGGTAAGTTGTCCCGCCTCGATCATATCGGCCATAAGGCTGTGATCGCGCGTGAGTTGCTGAAGGGAACCATTGTGAAGCAGGTACGCTCTTGAGTCGCCTACTTGAGCAATTACTAGGCGTTCTTTTTCAAGAATTGCTGCAGTAAGGGTGGTACCCATTCCCTCGCGTCCCACACCTTGGCTAGGAGCTTTAATCACATTGAGATTTGCGGCAACCACTGCGCGCGCGAGCGCTTCGGCATCGGCGCTTTGGGGAGCAAGATCATTTAAGGTGTTAATGGTGATCTCTGAAGCAACCTCACCTGCTTCATGTCCCCCCATTCCGTCTGCAACGGCGAAAAGGGGAGGAAGCACCGTAAGGCTGTCTTCGTTGTGCTCACGCACGTTACCAATTTCAGTTCGGCTTCCATAATAGGAAGATACTACTTCGACCGACGGGGTATCGTTGTGCGGTGATGAGGTATTTCGGGTTGAGTTATTTGTCATTATTCAAACCTCACTCGCATGGTTACATCGCCGACGGTAATGCGATCGCCGTTTCGCAAAGCTGTTGGCTCAGAAATATAGTGATTATTTACCGCAGTGCCATTTGTGGAACCAAGATCTTCGATAAAGAGGTTTTGTCCCATCAAGACGAAGCGGGCATGGCGTGAAGAAACGTATTCGGCGCCAATAACGATGTCTGACCCGGGACTGCGACCAACAATAACAGGACCGCGTACAGCGATTTGGAGCCCCCGAAGTTCCTTGGGTCCTTTTTCTATGGCGACAGTCCAAACGTGTTCTTTTTGCGGGATCCGCGCACAAGACCGATACCTGTTTCATGATGGCAAAGAGAAACAGGTAAAGCAGAACAACAAAAAGAAGTCGACCTATAAGAAGGATGATATCAATCACGTAAAGAACCTATCGTTAACCGTAAACGTCATGTAAACAAGGATGGGCGACCGATGCCGCCCATCTGGGATTTATTGGAAAGTAAAGAGGAACGTGGTAGTTCCTACGGTTACTCGATCGCCTTCTTGTAGCATCACAGAGGCAATATGGCGACCATTGACGAGAGTGCCATTAGTTGAGCCAAGATCGGCAATACTCCAGGCATTAGCAGCTTCTTGGCGGATTTCTGCATGGGTGCGACTTACATTCAAGTCTTCGATGGCAATATCGCTTGAAAGGGCTCGACCTAAAAGAATGCGATCTTTCGCAAGGGGAAATGATCGATTAGTGGTCAGATCAATCAGACGGGGCTGGTGAGGCATGTGGCGACCAGCCATGGCGGGCTGCGGCGTCCTGTTATCGAAGCGAACAGTCTGATTGCCCGCTGCGCCGGCCCCTACACCTGCAACGGGTGCAACAGGCGCTACGGCACCTGCATTTCCTGCGATAGGAGGAACAGAGGGGTTGCCGTAGTTATCTTCATAGATTTGAGGATCTTCAGTCATAACATCAATACCAGAGCTTGCGTAATTCTGGACAGGTGCCTGTTGCGGCATCTGTTGTACGGGAGCCTGATTTTGCAGAGGGGGTTGCTGCGCGGCCGGTGCTTGGCTTTCAAGACCGTAACGCTGCATTTCTTCAGCACGCAGCTGAGAAACAATAGGAGCAGAAACCAATTCGGCAACCACTTCAAATTTTCCGGGCTTTAATTCGTCGTCGATAATGAAACGAACCAAGGGGGCTCCATCCATGGCAAGCCCTAGCTCTTGCGCTTTAGCACGCAAATAGGTTTCGGTTTCCCCTGCGAGGGTTGGATAGTAACCAAAGAGTCGTTCATCATCGTCGGGATTAACAAGCACCGTATATAACGTAGGCGCGAATTCTTTGCCGGCGCCAACCATTTTTTCGCGGCGCATTTGCTTTTCGGCCTTTTTTGCTATTTGAACGGGGCTGATGGGGGAATCGAAGAATTTATCACCCATGTCATCGAAGCCGTCTTCTACGCGGCGTTCGAATTTAGAGAAAAACCCCATGTTGTACTCCTTACCAATGTATAGTAACGGCAATATATTCCAACGGTCAATCATGCCACAATACGGCCCAATAAGGAAATATTTCACTCGATTGTCACGATAAAGTTAAACTTTTTGTCACGAAACACCAATAAAATGCACGAAGTTGAAACGCTAATGAGAGGTGCTGAAGCTGAATTGGGCATCTTGCGTTGCTTGCAATTACTCAAAGATTTTTTGCGAACTCTCTCCAAGGCGAAAAAGTACGCTTCAAATTCACGAGAGCGTCATGAGAACACCATTAATGTGAGATTAAATCTTGCGTTTTTGCTCAAGGTGGGATACTCTAACTGTCGCACTTTTTTATATCTGCGGGTGTGGCGGAATTGGCAGACGCGTACGGTTCAGGTCCGTATGAGCTTCGGCTCATGAAGTTCAAGTCCTTTCACCCGCACCATTGAACGTTTAAGCGCCCGTTGGGGCGCTTTTTTGCGTTTCTGGACCTACTTATCTCAAAACGGGTTCATAATGTGTTTCTATCATTCTTAAAAACACATCAAAGGTAGCGAATGAAGGAGATCTCCCCCATGAGGCATATTCATTGCTTAAACAACATTTCTAAACATGGTACCGATTTACTCGATCCTCAAAAGTATGCACTTACGGACAACTTCGAAGAAGCAGAAGGCGTTCTGGTTCGCAGCGCTGCGATGCATGACATGAAGTTTCCTGCAGGTTTGCGCGCTATCGCTCGTGCAGGTGCAGGAGTAAACAATATTCCGCTTGATCGTTGTGCAGAAGAGGGCATCGTTGTATTTAATACGCCTGGCGCAAATGCGAATGCCGTAAAGGAAATCGTTATTTGTGCGCTCTTATTGGGAACCGTGGCATTCTTGAGGGCATTGATTGGTGCCGCGAAAATGCTGCCGACGAAAACATTGCAAAGACTGCCGAAAAGGCAAAAAAGCAGTTTGCAGGTAATGAAATCAAAGGCAAGAAGCTTGGTGTTATTGGCCTTGGCGCAGTAGGCGCTGAAGTAGCTAATGCTGCTGTTGAGCTGGGAATGGACGTATATGGCTATGATCCCTTCGTTTCGGTAAGCGCTGCTTGGAAGATTTCGAGCCCTGTTCATCACATCACTGATTTGGCAGATATTTTCCGCACCTGCGATTACATCACGATTCATGTTCCTGCGGTAAAAGACACTATCGGAATGATTGATGCGCACGCTTGTTCTTTGATGAAAGAAGGCGTCGTTTTGCTGAACTTCTCTCGCGATACGCTGGTTGATTGTGCAGCGCTTTCAGTCGTTCTTGATTCGGGCCGTGTAAAGAAATACATCACTGACTTCGCAACGCCAGAAGTAATGAAGATGAAGAACGCCGTGGTACTTCCTCATCTTGGTGCTTCCACTGCAGAGGCTGAAGATAACTGCGCAATTATGGCTGTACGCGAAATGGTTGATTATTTCGAGAACGGCAACATCACCCATTCAGTGAACTATCCTGATTGCGACATGGGAGTTTGCCCTGAAGGCATGACACGTTTGGCGATGCTTCATCGCAATGTTCCTAACATGATTGCCCAGATCACGACTATTTTGGGTGAGGACAATGTAAACATTGCCAACCTTATGAATAAGGCGCGTGGCGAACATGCCTATACCTTGGTTGATCTGGATCAGCCTGCATCGGATGAAGCCATGGATAAAATCCGTGCGATTGATGGTGTTCGTCGTCTTCGTTATATCTAATATCTGTAAGTTGCAAGCAAGTTACAAGCTCGACTGTTAGCCGTAAATAAATCACAAGCGCAACTGCTAACTGCAAACGAATCGTTAAGCTGTTTCGGTTACGCTTTAAGGTTGATTTAGCTCATTCGATAAGCCCGCTTCGAAGGCTCTTTGTACTTATTTGATAAACCCGCATCGAGGGCGGTTTATACTTATTCGATAAAACCTGCGTCAACAACTTTCCCGGGGCCATCAGCCGCTGCAGTAGCAAGCTCGTCACAACGTTCGTTTAGAGGATGTCCTGCGTGGCCTTTTACCCAGTGAAAACTTACTTTATGAGGATCTTTGGCTGCTAAAAGACGCTGCCAAAGATCTTTATTTTTACGGGTTCTTTTTTAGCGTTTTTCCAGCCACGCTTCAGCCAACCTTCAATCCAGTGCTGGTTGAAAGCGTTAACTACGTATTGGGAGTCGGTAAAGACTTCAACGGTGCAAGGTCGGTTGAGCGCTTCAAGGCCGGTAATGACCCCTAATAGTTCCATGCGGTTGTTAGTGGTGTTGGTGTACCCTTGCGAGATTTTTCGTTCGAATGTTTTTCCTTGAGATCGGTATAGCGCAATATGGTGCCAAACCCTCCCGGTCCAGGATTTCCGCGGGACGATCCATCGCTATATAAAGAAACCTTTATGGTGCTCATGCACAAACTCCTGTACGTTTAGTTTGTATTAGTTGATATGTCATTTGATATGCCGGTTGGTACGCCAGTTGGGCTGTTGGTCGATGTATCAGCTGGTGTATCACTGGTATGTCGGTTGGGTTGTCGGCTGGTGCGTCAGCTGATGCACCAGTGGTCGATGCTATTTGCAGGCATCCTCAATAAGCCTTCGCAATTCATCAAAGCCTGTTCCGTTGGCTGAAGAACATATAACAAAAGGAATGCTGTCGGGGAGACCAAGCTGTTTTCGAATAGCTGATTTTTGTTTTGCTGCCTGAGATTTACTGAGTTTGTCTGCTTTGGTGAGCGCGATTATGAAGGGTAGTTCGCAGGCGCGAAGAAACTCAATCATTTGCTCATCAAGCTTAGTAGCGGGATGGCGAATGTCTATCAGGGAAACCACCAATGCGTAGTAACGATACTGATCGAAGTATCCATTGATCATTTCTGACCAACGAGCCTTTTCGCTTTTGGCCACTTTGGCGTATCCGTAGCCAGGCAGATCAACGAAATCAATCTTATCGGTGGTAAAGAAGTTGATCGTCGATGTTTTTCCTGGCATGGAAGATACCTTAGCCAACTTCTTACGATTAAAAAGACGGTTGATCAGCGAAGATTTGCCAACGTTAGAGCGGCCGACAAATGAAACCTCAGGGCGAACCGATTCGGGAATTGAGCAGAGGTGCCATAGGCTCCTTGAAACTTGACGAGATTGTAGTTCATATAATTCACCCCAAGGCAGATTTGATATACGTTGGCTAATTCGTTTGTGAGCTTATTATCGCATGGAGTTTTTCATGATAGCGTTGATTGAATAAACAAGAAACAACGATAATAGAAGGGCAGAAGTATTGCGCAAAGCTTTCGTGATTGCGCAAGAACTTGGGCACAAAAGCTAATAGCGTATTGTGGTAAATGCCCACGAGAGCAAATTGCACAAAGAAAAACCAAGGATAAACAGCACAAAAGGGAAGCATGGATACCTTTCAGCAAATAATAAATAACGTCACAGGTGGCGATTTTATAGGCAAGGTTATTGCCGCAATAATTATCGTTGTGCTGGTTGCTGCTCTGTCGCATCTTGTGGTGAAGTGGTTGCGCCATATTATGCGTCGCGACGACAACGCGATTCCTCAAAGTTCAATTTTTGTGAACATCACTCGCGGCATTATCTGGGGTCTTGGAATTTGCCTTATTTTGGATTCCTGTTTCAACGTTAATATGTCGGCGCTCATCGCTGCATTAGGTGTTGGAGGTATTGCTCTTTCGCTTGGTTTTCAGGACACGCTTTCAAATTTGATTGGCGGCGTGCAGATTTCTTTTATGAAGATTGTCCAGCCAGGAGACAACATCCAGGTGGGAACCAGTAAAGGGGTAGTGCAGGATGTAACGTGGCGCCATGCCACGATTAAAAACCGAAATGGGGAAACGGTTATTATTCCTAATTCAGTCATTTCTAAAAATGCCGTTATTCATCTGCCTCCCCCGGAGCGCGTAACGGTTCCTTTCCTTGCAACAACTAATAATGATCTTGATGTAGTGTCGGATGCGGTCGCAAAAACGGCGCATGATACGGCGCTGGAGTATTCGGGTCTTGTTGAAGAGCCCACGGTTCTTTTTACCGAAGTCACGTCTGAAGGTTTGGTTGGGAAAGTGGTTCTTGAGATTGAGGATGCCAGCCAAGCAACACCGGTATCTGATGCTATTACACGCGCTATTGCGCCTCTGGTGCGCGGATAGGTGCAAATCTCATTTTGAAAAGTGCTTCGCCTTAGCTTTGGTTTTGAGAGTGATTTTGCCTGCAACTTTCCCCATGTTCTTTATTAGAGAGTTGTGAACACTTCAAAAGAGCAAGCGTGCTTTTGCTATTATGAACAAGATCTTTATATGAATAAGATTTCCCTTTTATGATGCGTAAGAAGGAATACCATGACACAACACTTAACCGAAAAGGACGTACGCGGCATCGCTACGTATGCTCGTATCGGGCTGACCGATGAAGAGGTGACGGCAATGACCGAGGACCTCAACAATATTATCGAAAGCTTGAAGCCTATTACTGAATATGACTTAGAGGGCGTTGAGCTACCTTTCACCCTATCGGAAGCTTGTCAAACGTTATGCGCGAAGATGCTGAAGGAACAAGCTTCACGCAAGAAGAGGCTCTTTCCAATGCTCCCAAGCAGCAAGATGGCAGCTTCTTGATTCCCGCAATTTTAGGCGGAGGTGATCAGTAATGGCTCGTGCATTTGCGGAGATGTCGGTTGCTGAAATCCAGGCGGGACTTACCGCAAAAGAATTCAGTGCTGAAGAAATTGCTAAAGAATCACTTGGCGCGTTGCTTCTACCGATAAGGCAGTTCATGCCTTTCTTGAGACAACCGAGCAGTTGGCACTTGAAGCAGCTGCTCGCGTTGATGCAGCAGTTGCAGCGGGCAATCTTGCGCAAGCTGGTCCTTTGGCAGGTGTTCCTGTTGCTTTTAAAGACAACATGAACTTAAAGGGCACGCATACCACGTGTTCTTCGCATATGCTTGAAAATTATGTTTCGCCTTATACGGCTACCTGCGTTTCGAAAATTATCGAAGCGGGTGGTATTCCTTTGGGCAAGCTGAACATGGACGAGTTTGCCTTTGGTTCTTCTACCGAAACTTCGGCTTTTGGATGCACGTATAATCCTTGGGATCTTGAGCGTGTTCCTGGTGGTTCTTCTGGCGGATCGGCTGCTGCGGTTGCGGCGGCAGCGCGACTATCACCTTGGGATCCGATACCGGCGGTTCAATTCGTCAGCCCGGTAGTTTTTGTGGCGTGGTAGCAGTAAAGCCCACTTATGGTGTGGTTTCTCGTTATGGCGTTGTTGCGTTTGGTTCTTCTCTTGATCAGGTTGGACCTTTTGCGCGCAGCGTTGAAGATGCGGCACTTGCTATGAATGCTCTTGCCGGTCACGACCCTCTTGATTGCACAAGCCAGCCGGTAACTACCGACTTTACCGCCAATTTGACCAAGGGTGTTGCGGGTATGAAAATTGGTGTGGTACCTGCCTTTATGGAAGCGGAAGGCCTTGAGGCTGAAGTTCGCACAAAGGTCGAAGAAGCAATTGATCATCTGCGTCAGATGGGTGCTGAAATCGTAGAGGTAGAGCTTCCTAATGCTCAGGCTGCGATGAGCGCTTACTATGTATTGGGCCCTTGTGAGGCATTTTCTAACTTAGCTCGTTTCGATTCGGTTCGTTATGGTTATTGTGATCCCGGTCATAAGGATTTGGGATCCCAGTATGAGGCATCCCGTTCTGCGGGATTCGGTCCTGAAGCTCGCCGTCGCATCATGCTTGGTAGCTATTTGCTTTCTGCGGGCGTTTACGATAAGTACTACTATCCCGCCCAGCAGGTTCGTACGCTTATTACGCAGGATTACACCAAGGCTTACGAAAAGGTAGATTGCATCATCGCTCCGGTAAGCCTCGTACGGCTTTCAAGTTTGGTGAGATCAGTGATCCTACTTCAATGTATCTTTCAGATATGTTTACGATTTCAATCAACATTGCGGGTAATGGCGGCATGAACATGCCTGTTGGATTGGGCAGTGAATCGGGATTGCCTGTTGGTGTTCAGCTTATCAGCCTGCATTTAAAGACGAAAACATGTTACGTGTAGCAGCGGCACTTGAAACAGTATATGGTCCTGCTCCTGTCGCTCCTGCATTTGCGGATGGAAAAGCTCCTGCATCAGCAGAGGCTTGCGGAAAGGCCGGTGAATAAGCATGAAAAAGCTTGAAGAGGTTCTTCAAGATTGGGAAGCGGTAATCGGCCTTGAAATTCATGCCGAGTTAACCACGCTTGAAACAAAAATGTTCTGCAGCTGTAAATTGGAATTTGGCGCTGAGCCAATACCCATACCTGCCCGGTTTGCTTAGGATTGCCTGGTGCGCTGCCAGTACCAAATAAGGCTGCAATTGAATCTATTGTGCTTGCTGGTTTGGCGACAAATTGCGACATCGAAAAACGTTCGATGTTCTATCGCAAAACTATATGTATCCCGATATGGCAAAGAATTTCCAGACCACGCAAGGCCCGGTAGCGTTCTGTATGCGTGGTCATCTGGATTTAGATGTGGATGGCGCTGCTGCAAAAGAGCGCATCGATATTGCGGATTTGAAACCGGGCGAATCAGGTGCTGAGGGTACAACGGCAGCCAATGTTACCCGCACCGAAGATGGCTATGTGGCTCATGTGGGTATTGAGCGTATTCACATGGAAGAAGATGCTGGCAAAATGATTCATATTGGCGGTGGGGAAGGCCGTATTGCGGGCGCTACCCATTCGCTGGTAGATTACAATCGCGCTGGTACTCCTTTGATTGAGTTGGTTACGAAGCCTGATTTGCGCACTCCCGAAGAAGCACGCTTGTTTATGCAGAAATTGCGTCAAATCTATTTGGCAATTGGCATTTCCGATTGTTCTATGGAGGAAGGCTCTCTTCGTTGTGACGGTAACGTATCCTTGCGTCGTCGCGGTACTACAGAGCTAGGTACCAAGACCGAGCTCAAGAATATGAATTCCTTCAAAAACCTGCATGATGGCCTTGCTTATGAAATTTGCCGTCAGGCTGAAGTGTTAGAAGAAGGCGGCATCATTTACCAGGAAACGCGTCATTGGGACCCTTCCAAGAAGCGTACTATCGTTATGCGCGTAAAGGAAACGGCAGATGACTACCGTTTGTTCCCGGAACCGATCTGGCTCCTTATGATCTGTCGGATGAATTTATCGAAAGTGTTCGTGCTAAGTTGCCTGAACTGCCTGATGAAAAGGCAAAGCGTTTCGAGGAGAGCTTTGGTCTGTCCGCCTACGATGCACGTCATTTGGTAGAGCATCGCAGCACTTCTAACTTCTTTGAAGCATGCATGACTGTTGCGGGTGCTGATGAGAAAGGTAATGTTTCTAGCCAAGCAGCTGCACTGGCAAAACCATTGGCTAACCTCATTATTAATGATGTTGCAGCTTATGCTAATGCGAACAATATTTCTGATATGTCCGAGACGACACTTTCGCCAGAACGTGCAGTTGAGCTGGTAAAACTACTGGCGGATGACACTATTTCCTCCAAGCAGGCAAAAGAAGTATTCTCTGCATCTTAGAGGAAGACAAAGATCCTTCAACTATTGTTGAAGAACGTGGTATGAAACAAGTTTCTGATACGGGTGCTATTGAGGCGGTCGTAGATGGCGTTTTGGCAGCGTTCCCTGACAAGGTAGAGCAGTATCAGGGTGGCAAGAAGGGCTTGCTTGGCTTCTTTGTTGGTCAGTGCATGAAGGAAATGAAGGGCCAGGGTAATCCGAAGGTTATCAACCAGATGCTTACTCAAAAATTGGGTGACTAAATTACTCGCAATCAGGTGACTAAAATTAGGCGGCTAAAGAAAGTGTTGGAAATACTGGCTATAAGATAGCGCTAAAGGTTCGATGGATGTTTTTGGGCTTTATCTTGTAGCTTTACACAGCAGCAAGCCGCATTAGATACGCATTAGATGAGGGGTTGTGTTATATGCAACCCCTCATTTTTGTAAATTTTCACTTTTTTAGGGTGTTTGTGGCGAGTAAGGGAAGAATTGTATAGGTCGACAACGTAACTATGCGGACTGAAGATTAGAAAAAGGGCTTTCATTACATTTTTTGAGTGCTTGACGACAAGCTATTTGGCTCTGTTTGCTTTTGTTCGTTAAATGTATGTACAATTCTCGCTCTAATCGCCATAAACCTGCAAAAAAGTGAGAATTTTAAATATCGCCTGGGCGGTCTGCGCGTTCGCTTGTTGTCCTGGAAGAAAACCTCTCTTTATCGTGTATTGAGCTCATAGCAGCCTCCTTATCTAAGTGTTCTTTTGTTGTCCTTAGATTCGGATATTTTTGACCGCCAAAAAAGAGATAAAAAACGGGTAAAAAAGAACACTTCCGTATGCTTTGGGGCGCTTTACTTCTTTCTTGGTAAGAATTATTGAATTAGGCGTATCATAATGCCTATTGCAAATTGACGATGAGAGGCGCGTTCTGTCTAATCGTTTTCTGAAGGTCAGACGCGTTTTTAATAAACAAAGAAAGGGCGGTGTAGGGTGGCCGCTAAACAAGGCAGCGAGGCAAACCGAAGCGCGCTTGCATCAGCAGGCGATACGCAGGCCTCAACCACCGCAGGTATTCCAGAAGGTCGCGAGGGCTTTTCGAATCGCTTGGGTTTTTTACTTATTAGTGCAGGATGCGCCATTGGCTTAGGTAATATCTGGCGTTTTCCCTATATTACTGGTGAATATGGCGGTGCAGCGTTTGTGCTGCTCATCGTGTTTTTCTTGGCAGTTTTGGGCTTGCCTGTATTGGTGATGGAGTTCGCGGTAGGTCGTGCCAGCTATCGCTCCACCGCACGAAGTTTTGATGCTCTAGAGCCGCGTGGTACAAAGTGGCACCGTTTTAAGTGGGTAACTATTGTAGGCAACTATCTGCTTATGATGTTCTATACCTCAGTATGTGGCTGGATGGTTGCTTACCTGATAAAAATGGGCATTGGAACCTTTAACGGGGCTGAAGACATTCCTTCTGTTTTTTCCTCTATGATCGGTGATCCTCTCGAGATGACGGGATGGATGCTCCTAGTTACGGGTATGGGCTTTGCTATTTGTGCTATGGGTGTGCAAAAGGTGTTGAGCGCATTACTAAATACATGATGGCTGCACTCTTTATCTTTATGGCAATACTTTGCGTGCGCTCCTGTTTGCTTGAGGGAGGCGAAGAGGGTCTGGCTTTCTATCTGCTCCCTAATTTCGACAATCTTTTCAATAACCCTTCAGCAAGTTTTCCTGAGATTGTGTATGCCGCAATGAGCCAGGCGGTGTTTATGCTATCCATTGGTATTGGATCAATGTCTATTTTTGGTAGCTACATGACACGTGACAGGCGTCTTATGGGCGAAGCTGCGCGCATTGCAGGTATGGACACTCTGGTTGCCATCATGGCGGGTCTGATTATTTTCCCCGCCTGTTTTGCCTATGGTGTCGACCCTGATTCTGGTCCTAATCTGGTATTTTTGACACTCCCCTACGTGTTCGAGCAAATGCCGTTGGGGCAATTGTGGGGTACCTTGTTCTTCTTGTGCATGGCTTTTGCTGCTCTTTCAACGGTTATTGCGGTATTTGAAAACATTCTTCGTTTTTCGATGGATCAGTGGAATATCACGCGTAAACGTGCTGTGGCGATTAACGCTCCTTTATTGGCGCTGCTATCTATGCCTTGCGTTTTGGGCTTTTCGCTTTGGTCTGGAGTTCAGATTCCAGGTATTGGCGATATTCAGTCGATCGAAGACTTCCTTGTGTCAAATAACTTCCTCGTACTTGGTTCGCTTGTTTTTGTTCTGTTCTGTACAAGAAAAGCCGGTTGGGGATGGAAAGGCTTTATTGAAGAAGCCGATAAAGGCGAGGGTATGAGATATCCTAAAGTCCTCTACGGATGGACCAAATACGGCGTACCTCTTCTTATTATTGTGGTGTTTGTTGTAGGTTGGGCTCCGAAGATCATGTATTGGCTCGGTATGTAAGCGCCCAGTATGTAAGTGCGCGGTATGTAGCTCGGTATGTAAGATACGTAAGTGTCTAATGCCAGGTACTTAATGCCTGATAGTGGCCAACGGATATGTGCTTGGTAGAACATGCGATCGCGCATTGTTTTTCTATCAGCAACGGTATTGATTCTTCTTTTGTAAAAGTAAAACAACAAAATCGTAAAGGATAAAACGTGGCAGAAACCAAAAAGATAACCGATGATAGCCGTGAAAAATTTTCAAGTCGTCTTGGCTTTATCCTAATCAGCGCAGGTTGCGCTATCGGTCTTGGCAATGTGTGGCGCTTTCCCTATATCACGGGCGAATACGGTGGTGCGGCATTCGTTCTGCTCATTCTGTTTTTCTTGCTCGTGCTCGGGCTTCCTATTATGGTGATGGAATTTGCTATGGGTCGAGCAAGTTATCGCTCTATTGCCCGAAGCTTTGACGCTCTAGAACCTCGTGGCTCCAAATGGCATCGTTTTAAGTGGCTCGGTTTGGCTGGCTGCTATTTGCTTATGATGTTCTATACCGTAGTTTGCGGCTGGACTTTAGCGTATTTCCTTAAAACGGCAATGGGAGAACTAGGACCAGCAGCCGACGTCGGAGCAGTTTTTAATGGTCTGCTCGCAAATCCTCTTGAGATGACGGGTTGGATGCTGCTGGTTATGGCAATTGGTTTTGGGGTGTGTGCTCTTGGAGTTCAGAAGGGAATTGAGCGCATTACCAAAGTGATGATGGCAGCCCTTTTTGTCATCATGGGTATTCTTTGCGTGCATTCGCTGCTTCTTGAAGGTGGTCAGGAAGGTTTAGAATTTTATCTGCTTCCTAACCTCGACAATCTTTTTAATAATCCCAACGCCACCTTTCCTCAAATTGTGTTTGCGGCTATGAGCCAAGCGCTCTTTATGCTTTCTATTGGCGTAGGTTCTATGTCGATTTTTGGTAGCTACCTAGGACGAGAAAAGAAGCTTACGGGCGAGGCTGCAAATATTGCGCTGCTAGATACCTAGTTGCTATCATGGCAGGCCTTATTATTTTTCCTGCTTGTTTTGCCTATGGGGTAAATCCTGATTCAGGCCCTGGTCTTGTGTTTTTAACGCTTCCTCACGTATTTGCACAAATGCCTTTTGGCCAGCTGTGGGGTGCCTTGTTCTTCTTGTTCGTTGCGGCAGCAGCGCTGTCTTCGGTCATCGCCGTTTTTGAAGCAATCCTTCGTTTCTCGATGGATCAGTGGAATATCACCAGAAAGAAAGCGGTATTCATTAATGCTCCTATTCTGACACTGCTCTCGATGCCTGTATTTTGGGCTATAACCTCTGGTCAGGATTTTCTGTGCCAGGTATTGGAGATGTGCAAACACTCGAAGACTTCATTCTCTCCAATAACATATTAGTTATAGGCTGCATCATCTTTATCTTGTTCTGTACCACCAAGCGCGGTTGGGATGGGATAATTTCTTGTCAGAGGCAAACAGTGATCGGGAATTAATTTCCCTGCTTGGGCACGTATATGGGTAAAATATGGCATCCCCGTGCTGATGCTTATAGTCTTTATTGGTGGCTGGATTCCTACCTTGCAGGTATGGCTTGGACTAGGATAACCACTATCGAATCGTTGCTAATCGCATCATAAATTTGAATAGAAATTAAGCATGTCTCAGACATGATTCAAACCGCTTGTTTGCTAAGGTCTTCCCTCAGAGATCGTACAGGTTTCGTATATAATAATTTACGCAAGGACTCTTCATTTGAATTTGATTATTCAACTCAGTTAGGTAGGGGGAACTGAGGAAATTAATTCGCGTGACGAATAATCAAAGCGACACAGAAAGTGAGGATCGAGCGTGAATTCAACGAGGGGTAAAAGAATTCCGGTTACTCATTTGGATCCAGATGCTGACAGCTTGCGCAATATACATTCATCAGTTAATTCTGAAACAGTTCGAATTGCTGTTGTGGATGAAGATAGATTGTTTGTTGAAGGCATTTGTGCTCTTTTAAATCAGTGGGATGAATTTGATGTGGTGGGAAAGGGCTATAGTGCCGAAGATGCCCTTACCCTTTGTTCTCGGACCACTCCTTCTGTTTTATTGCTCGGAGTGTGCTTCGGAGGAGAGATAACTGTTGACACGGTAAAAAGAATCGTTGATCAGTTTCCTGGTACTAATATTTTTATTCTGGCCTCATCAAATGAGGCAGACGAAGCAACTGCTTGTGTTTTAGCGGGTGCTAATGGCTTCGGAGACGCGAAAAATTGTTGGCTAATCGACTGAGATCATTAGTCTGGGCACTCGCTTGTGGCGATGCTGCATTTTCAGGAGCGATGTTTAATGCTTTTCGCACGAGAGTTTCATCTGCACAGAAAGAAGATAAAGAGGTGTTTCTCGAAAAGAGCGAAGCTCTTTCTTCTCGTGAGGAGTCTATTTTGGCTTTACTTGCAAAAGGCTGCTCCAATTCAGAAATCGCTCAACAGCTTTTCTTGAGCAACCTACTGTCAAAAAAGAGATCAGCCGTATCATAGAAAAGCTTGATGTTTCAAATCGTGTTCAAGCTGCTGTTGCGGCAGCAAAATACCTTTAGGGCTGTAGAGTAATTTGTCGATATTGGTGAGGTAACGCTTAAATCTTTAAGCTCAGTTCCTTCTTAAAAATATTCTTGGTAGTGAGATGCCAGCGCGCTTTCTGACGGAAGGCGTGCTGGTTTTTTGTTGTAGGTGCCTATTTGATAAGTCGTATACGGGACATGCGGATAAAAAGCAATACGGCAAGTGCAAACATATCCAAAAGAACCTTTAACGGTATCCAAACGGCTATTTTGAGGAAAAAACGATAAGCCATTTTGATACAAAACCCAAGGCAAAAGAATCCGATTTAATCCCCTTCTGTTCATTGCTTCGATACCCCTAGAACTCTCTTTTTGAACAAAAATGAACGTGTTCAAAGTTAATGGGCAATGCAAATGGGGCTCGGTTGTGTTGCTTGTGATGGCGAACAGAGGGCTGCTTCTATCACGGGTGTGTTAGTTGTCAGCGGAGAGTTCTAAAGTGCCAAGCTTGCAGACTTATCTTGGCACTGGAGAGGAGTTTTCGGATGAAGAACAAGTTTTATCCAAAACTTTTGAGCGGGGATATGTAGGAAACGTAGAGGTGAAAAACCGCGCTGTACGTATGCCTATGGGTACTGAGCTTGGTAATCCTGATGGATCTCCAAGCTGGGCTACGTTGAAGGCTTATGCAGAAGCTGGCGACGGTGGTACTGGCATTGTTTTTATGGATAACGCAGGGGTAACTCAGTTCCATCATGTGGGTTTGAGCATTGCAAGTGATCCATATATCGGTCCTATGTCTTTGCTTGCTAAAACCATAAAACAGCATGGTGCTGTTCCGGGATTGCAAATTGTTCATCCGGGTCGCGATGCAGCGTTTGTTCGTGGCGACGATCTGATTTCATCATCGTATTATGTGGGTGAGCCTTGGTATGAAAACGGGGGCGGAGTTCCTCGCGAATTGTCTATCGAGGAAATCCATCAGTATGTAGAGTATTTTGGCGATGCAGCGCGACGTGGTCAAACTGCTGGATTTGAAATAATCGATATCCATGCTGCTTGCGGTGTTTTGCTAAGCAACTTCCTTTCTCCTCGCAATAATAGGCGTAACGATATGTATGGCGGATCGCTTCATAATCGTGCACGCTTCTTGATCGAGGTTATTCGAAACATAAAGAAAAAAGGCTCCTGGAGTTGCTCTTTCGGTTCGCTTGTCGGGAATAGACTTTGAGCCAGAAGGAATCACCATTGAAGAGACTGTCGAAGTCGCAAAGATGTGTGAGGCTGCAGGTGCCGATGCGATCAACATTACCTGGGGCTCTCATGCAGAGGTTGTCAATGCAGCAGGTCTTTTGTCAAAGCATGGCGCGAATCATGTTGAAGCAGCTCAAATGATTAAAGATGCTGTTTCTATTCCTACTATGCTTTGTGGAGGTATTTATTCACCTGAAATTGGTGAAGAACTTCTTGAAAACGGCGTAACCGATTTCGTTGGAATTGGTAAACCTGCTTTGGCTGATCCTATGTGGGCAAAGAAGGCTGAAGAAGGACATCCTGAGGATATCCGTCCCTGCATCGGATGCGGCGTTGGGTGCCATGATCGCGGAATGCTTTCAGGCGGTGTGGTTCAGTGCGCTGTCAATGCTTCACTTTATAAGTACGATGGCCCTGTTTATCCTCAGGCAGAGGTAAGCAAAAAGGTAATTGTGGTTGGTGCTGGCCCCGCAGGATGCGAAGCAGCTATTACGGCTAAGAAGTGCGGCCATGAAGTAACACTTTATGAAAAGCGCTCTATCGGTGGTGTTCTCAAAGAGGCAACAGTTTCTGATTCGAAGGAAGATCTTGGTCGTCTGATTACGTATTACGAAACTCAGCTTAAGAAAAACGGCATCGACGTTGTCTTTGAGGAAGCCAATGTTGACACCATCGTTAAGGGTGGCTACGACGTTGCTATTCTCGCAACGGGCGCAAAGGTACGCGTACCAGAGGTAAAAGGTCTTGACTCCAAAGAAGCAATATATGCTATGGACTTCCTTGATCAGGGAGCTAAGACAGATGCTCAAAATATTGTAGTAGTTGGCGGCGGTATCGTCGGCGCTGAAACAGCTCTCATTCTGGCTGAAGAACAAGGCAAGAACGTCACTATCACTACGCGCAGCCCTGAATTCTTTGTTTCAGGTGTAATGGGCATTGCATACATGACCCGCTTGGCTATGGCAGGCGTAAAGAATTGCCCGAAGATGCAGCTGATTGCAATTGAAGATGGAAAGCCTGTTTTTGTCGGCCCCCGTGGTATTGAGACTATGGATGTCGATCAGGTAATTATCTCATCAGGCTTTATTCCAACTTTCAACAAGCTTCGTGATGAAATCGAAGCGCTTCGGATGAAATCGAAGTAGTAGGTATTGGCGACTGCATGGCTCCTCGTATGGTTATGGATGCTGTTCATGAAGGCTATATCGCAGGTATCAATATCTAATTTCTGATGTGTCAGAGGCTCATCTTTTTTCTGATAACACCTTGCTCCGTCTCCTTCGTATGTTCTGAGATGAGCCTCTTGACAATAGATCAATTCATTTTGTGACAAACAAAGTACAACATAAGGAGTTTGATCAACATGGGAAAGATCAAGGCACAGCTTAACCGAATAGCATTGCGTGTTGCTGATGCTGATAAGGCTGTCGAGGATTTAAGTGCACTTCTTGGTGTGAGCTTCTATGGCCCATACGACGATGAAGGCGTTGGACTTCGCGTTGCCCTTCCAAAGTCGGGAGGAATTGAAATTATGTCACCAATGCATGATCACGATGCAATCGGTGCGTATCAAAAGTTGCAAACAGAAGGCGAAGGAATCAGCG
>ENA-OQAS01000262-OQAS01000262.1-human-gut-metagenome-genome-assembly--contig:-NODE-262-length-28295-cov-13.008272_pt1 | contig 28295 bp, 30 predicted proteins | sample MGYA00242733_ERZ504523 | MGnify/ENA primary metagenome ERZ504523 (study PRJEB26092, sample SAMD00036239) | human gut metagenome | host: Homo sapiens | study: EMG produced TPA metagenomics assembly of...
GACGTTCTTGCCGGCGATGGCCGGATCGGCCTTGACGGGGGCGGCGTCGCGCGGCCCAGCACGGTGGGCAGCACGATGGCCTCGGCGTGCGATTGCGCGGCTTCGGCGCTTCCGCGGCCTCGAGCACCATGGCGATCAGGTCGCGGCGGTATTCGTTCGACGCGGCATCGTAGTAGATGGTGCCGGAGCGTCGGAGCGGTCGGTGAACAGGGCTTCAAGATGGGCGTCCTCGCCTTCGGTGACCGGGCCGTAACCGGCGATGCGCCAGCTCAGCCAGTCGTGAGGTAGGCAGATGGCGGCGATTTTCTTGGCGTTTTCGGGCTCGTTCTCGGCCACCCATGCCACCTTGGTCAGCGTGTAGGAGGCGACGGGGGAGGAGCCTACGGCCTTGACCCAACGCTGCTTGCCTCGGGCGATTGGGTCTTCCGGCTCGCCGTCTTGTGCGGGCGCTGCGCCGAGCTTTTCGATCAGAGCCGCAGCCTGGGGCGCCGAACTGGTGTCGTTCCACAGCATCGCATCGCGGATCACATTGCCTTGGTTGTCGAGGATCACCATGCCGTGCTGCTGGCCGCCGACGGCCAGCGCGGATACGTCGTCCAGGCCGCCGGCCTGCTCGGCGGCCTCTTGGAATGCGCTCCACCAGTATGAGGGGTCGACGGATGTGCCGTTCGGGTGTTTGGCCTGCCCGAATCGTACAAGCTCGCCGGTTTCGGCGTCCGTCACGCGTACCTTGCAGGACTGCGTCGATGTGTCGACGCCTGCAACCAGAGTCCTTGCCATAGTTTGTGTTGCCTCCTTGCATGTGCCGTTCGCCGGTGGCGCACGGTTAATAGTTAGATGAATAAACTATACTATAGTAGTGTAGCATCAGGAAAGGCTCTGGAACATCGGTTCGGGGAATTCATGCTGATGCGGCAACACGGCAAACAGGGCAGGGACGGGAACGGCTATGGCATCTCTTCGCAGGATCAATCAGGACGATCTGCGCAATCACAATCTTTCGGTGGTGATCGACACGCTACTGCGTGCCTCCGGGCCGATGAGCCGAGCGGATCTTGCCAAGGAGACCGGGCTGACCAAGGCGACGATGTCGTTGCTGGTGTCGCTGCTGATCGATGCGGGCGTCGTCAAGGAGGGTGAGCCGCAGAACTCGGCCAGCTATGGGCGCCCGTCCACGCCGTTGATGCTGGGAGGCGGCAAGGTGTGCGGCGTCGGCATGCAGGTCAACACCGACGGCTATGGATGCATGGCTTTGGACATCAACCACGACATACTCAGGCACGAATGTGGATGCCGACATGAGCGGCGTCGAGCCGGACGTCGTATTCGGCAAGCTTGACGCCATGGCCAAGGCGATGGCTGAGGATCTGGAATCGAAACGATGCATCATCGCGGGCGTCTCGTGTGCGCTGCCGGGCTTGGTCACCTCCGACAAGAGGCTGCTCATGGCCCGCAATCTCGGTTGGGAGAATGTCGATCTGACCACGTTCGACGTTATGCGAGGGTATGACGTTACCCCGTGCAATGAGGCGAAGCTGGCCGCCATCGCGCAGATTCCGGGATATGCCTGTGCGCGTGCGGACGTGTTCGATGGCGTGGATTGCGCCGACTCTTTCCTGTATCTGTCGTGCGATATCGGCATCGGCGGCGCGATCGTCCGTGACGGTGAGATCGTGTCGGGAAGCCACGGTTTCGCCGGTGAGATCGGTCACGTGTCGGTGTCTTTGGACGGTCCGCTGTGCGGATGCGGAGACGCGGATGTTTGGAAACGTATGCTGGCCGTCGCGCGCTGGTCGAGGCTTCCGGAGTGGCCGAAAAGAATGCGGCTTCGAGCGGTGAGGCACTGGAGCGTCTGTTGGACGCATGGCATTCCCATGATGTGCGGACCGTGGAGGCCGTCGGACGGGCCATCGACGCGCTGGCCTCGGCCATCGGCTCCGCACTGAATCTGGCCGATGTCGATACCGTGCTGCTGGGCGGTTGGTGGACCGATTTCGGGCCGTTCTTCTACGAAACGCTCGAAAACCGTTTGGAATCGCAGGTCTTGGGGGCGTCGGACATGCAGGTGAGCGTGTCCATCCCGTTGGTGGCCGACCATCCGGCGTTGTACGGTGCCGCGGAAGTCGGCTTGCGCAAATTCATCGACAATCCGCTGACGTTCATCACCGACAAAGCATGATTCCTGAGCGCCGCCGCAACGTCACTCGTGCGCATTGACATATTGCGGATTCTCCACTTTGCCCGTTCCGCCATACCGTTTGAAGCCCCACAGCAGAATGAGGGATTTCGCATACGCCACCCAGGCGATGCCGAAGAGGATGGCGAGAACGCGTATGAGCGGTACGAAATATGACAGGCCGGCCGCGAGTACGTCGATGACGACGAGGACGAGCGAGCAGGGGAAGCTCGCCAGGGGAACATCGCCGATAGCGAGAAGAGCCTGCCGGTGGTGTTGGCGAAGCGTGCCTGCAACGGTGCGGCGTATTCGGCGAACAGCGCCACGACCACGGCGGCGATGACCAGAAGGATCAGCGGTATGTAGGAGGCGTTGGTATCCCACGCCTTCCAGAACGACAGGCCGAAGAGGATGGCGGTGGCGAGGATGGCGACGAGCACCCAGGCCGCAAGTCCCTGTTTGAACTCGCGTTTGAAGCGGGTGAGATATTCCTTGACGAGGCGGATGTCGTCATGCTCGTCATAGGCGAACATTGTGGAATACAATGCCGCGCGTGCCGGGCCGATGGTGACGTTTGGGATCAGCGTGATGAGGTAGACCAGATTAAGCCCGACGAAACGCAGCAGGGTGTCCATGAAACGCCAGAAGGGCGCGTTGATGTTGAACCGCATGAATCCTCCTCGATGATGTGTTCGGCTATTGCCGATAGTACTGTGCCGTATTGTGCGACACGCCCTATTTATAAGATTATAAATAGCTCTCCAAGAGCACTTAGTTTGTTGGAATAACAATACTTTAGCGCCGATGTGGCAAGGGTTTTGCGGCCACTGCCGTCGCTGCAGGAAGCCGCTGAAATGGACGGCGCCGGCACGCTGACCGTGTTCACCCGCATCATCCTGCCGATGTGCACGCCGATTCTGGCGACCGTGGGCATCTTCTCGGCCGTGAACCAGTGGAACTCTTTCCAGGACACCCTGATCTACATGACCGATTCGAAGCTCTACTCGCTGCAGTACCTGCTGTACACCTACATCAACCAGGCGTCCGCACTGGCGAATGCGGCCAAGGCGAATTCGGCGAATGTCGCCGCTCTGGCAAGCGCCGCGACGCCGACCTCGATCCGTATGACGGTTTCCGTCATCGTGGTGCTGCCGATCATGTTCACCTACGTTCTTCCAGCGCTTCTTCGTCAAGGGCATGATGCTGGGCGCGGTTAAAGGCTGATTAACAACACAACGATTCTTTTCCCCATAACTGAATATCAGAAGAAGGAATACAAGGAGGTTTCCGCATAGAACTGAAGAAAATCACCACCCGCGCGATTGCGGCTGGCGTTGCGGCTGCTACGCTGCTGTCGCTCGCGGCCTGCGGCAGCGGCAGCAACAGTGCCGACACCAAGGACGACGGTTCCGAAATGACCGTCGAGGTCTTCGACTCGCTGGCCAGCAGCCAGGGTCTGCAAAAGAGCGGCTGGTTCGCCAAGATCGTCAAAGACAAGTTCAACATCAAGCTGAACATCATCGCGCCGAACGTGTCCGGCGGCGATACCGTGTTCGATACTCGCTCCGCTTCCGGTAACCTTGGCGATCTGGTGATTGTCGGTACCGGCAACGGGCGTCTGAACAAGCTGGTCAAGGCCAAGCTCATCGAAGACATGACCCCGTACTACTCCAGCATGAAGAATGTCAAGAAGTACGATTCCGCGGTCAAGTCCATCGCCAAGCAGGCCGGCAAGGATGGCGTGTGGGGTGTTCCTCAGGGTGTCTCCTCCCAGTCTCCGACCGACCCGAGCGAAGGCAACGAGTCGGCTGCCGCACCGTACATCCGCTGGGATATCTACAAGGAGATCGGCTACCCGCAGATCAAGGATCTCGACGGTCTGCTCAATGTGCTTAAGCAGATGCAGGACAGGGCTCGCCAGGATACCGGCAAGGACGACATCTACGCCATGTCACTGTTCAAGGATCGGGACGGCGATGTGATGCAGAACGCCGCATCCATCTGCAGCTGGTTCGGCTACACCAACCAGGGTTCCGTGTTCATCTCCGCCGACGGTAAGGACGTGCAGCCCGCCACCAAGGAGGGCGGCATCTACCAGCAGGCCCTGGAGTTCCTGAACAAGGCCGAATCCATGGGGCTGGTCGATCCTGATTCCACCACCCAGGACTGGGATACCATGCGGACCAAGGTCACCAACGGCAAGACCATGCTGTCCATCTGGAGCTGGCTGGGCAAGCCGCGTATGAACTCCGACGAGAACAAGGCCAAAGGCGTCGGCTTCATGCTGGCTCCGCTTGAGAACATGAAGGTCTATTCCGACGGCTTCCAGCCTGACGGTGATGGCGCCACCATCGTGGCCATCGGCTCCAAGGCCAAGAACAAGGCCCGTCTGGCCAAGTTCATCGACTGGATGTATTCTCCGGAAGGCATCTACGCCTCTTCCTCCAACTCCGGTGGCGCCGCCTGCCCGAAGGATCTGGCTGCTTCACCACCGACAAGGACGGCAAGAACCCGACCCTGACCAAGTTCGGCCAGCAGGCCATGACCGGCGACCACGCCAACCTGAAGGTCTCCGCCAAGCTTGGCGGCTCCAGCTACGATGACGGCTACTCTAAGCTGAACTTCAAGGCCGTGTCTCAGAACGACATCGACCCGAACACCGGCGAGGCCTACAACCCGCTGCTGTGGAAGTCCAACCAGGATGAGACCGAGCTGTTCAAGGATTGGTCCGCCCACATGGAGAACGCCACCAACGACATCGACTATCTGCAGAAGGCAGGCAAGCTCTCCATCGCAGCCGGTGCGTCCTACACCACTCCACAGGAGGATTCCACGGTTTCCGCCACCCGCAGCTCCGTCAAGTCCGAAACGGTGAACGCCTCCTGGCAGGCCATCACCGCTGCGGGCAAGTTCGAGAAGACCCTTGACGAAGCCCGCACCAAGATCGACAACCTCGGCTACAAGGAAGTCTCAAGGTCGACCAGCAGAACGCCAAGGACCTGATCCAGGCCCGCAAGGACATCGTCAAGCAGGCCAAGTAATTCCTGGCGTTCCGGCTGGAGCGTTTTCGCTTCGGCCGGAACGCCTCGCCTAATCACATAACCAACAAGGGGCGTCGGACTCTTCGAACCGGGCCGACGCCCCGCAACTCTTCCGGTTCCGCATATTCCGACGGACGTCGTCGTCTCCTTCTTGCCTGTCGGAACTTTTCCGCTTTTTCCATGTCCACTTTCCTCCATGCTTTCGTGAGGAGCGCGTTCGATGATGAATCTCCACACCGTCGAATCGCAATGAAACGAAAGAAAAACGCATGACCGTAATTACTGAAGCCAACAAAACCAAAGCCAGGGAACTGACGGCGCAACTCACGCTGGACGAGAAAATCGCCATTGTGCACGCCGCAGGCCTGTTCCGCAACGGCAACGCCGAACGACTGGGCATTCCGCCGCTCAGGATGGATGATGGTCCGATGGGCGTGCGCGCCGAACTGCATAACGACAATTGGGCGCCGCTGTACAACACCCGTGACTATGTGACCTACCTGCCGTCCGGCTCGGCGGTCGCCTCCACATGGAACCCCGACCTGGCCCGCATGACCGGTGAAGTATTGGGGGAGGAAGCCCGAGGCCGAGGCAAGGACGTGATTCTCGGCCCTTCCATCAACATCAAACGCAGTCCGTTGTGCGGACGCAATTTCGAATACATGAGCGAGGATCCGGTCCTGACCGCCGCGCAAGGTGTGGCCTACATCCAAGGCGTGCAGGAATCCGACGTGGCCGCCTGCGCGAAACATTACGCGGTCAACAGCCAGGAAACCGACCGATTGGACGTTGACGAGACCGTAAGCGAGCGGGCATTACGCGAAATCTACCTGCCGGCCTTCGAAGCGGCGGTACAAGACGGCGGCGTGCTCTCCGTCATGGGCGCCTACAATCTCGTCAACGGCACCAAATGCTGCGAACACAAGCAGCTGCTCGACGACATCCTGCGCGACGAATACGGTTTCGACGGTTTCGTCGTTTCCGACTGGAGCGCGGTGCGCGACACCAAAGCCAGCGCCGAAGTCGGCATGGATATCGAACTGTCCGTCACGCCGAATTTCGACGATTACTACTTCGCCAACCCGCTGAAGAAAGCCGTGGAAGACGGCGACGTCAAGGAAAGCGACGTCGACGGGAAAGTCGAACGCGTGATCGCCGTCATGGACGCGCTGCACATGCTCGGCGACGCGCACGCAAGCCGCAAACCAGGCCGTTACGCGACGCTCGACCACGCGGCGAAGGCATTGGACATCGCCCGCGAATCCATCGTGCTGCTGAAAAACGACGCGCACCTGCTGCCGCTCGACGAACGCAACATGACCCGTCTGCTGGTCATCGGTGCCAACGCCGACCGCATCCACTCCAACGGCGGCGGCTCGGCCGTCATCAAAGCGCTGCACGAAGTATCCCCGCTGCTCGGCCTCAACGGCGAGCTCGGCGGCAACGTCGAAATCGAATACGCGCTCGGCTACGACGCCAAACAGATCAACCAGGACGAAAGCTGGCAGGAGGAAAGCCTTGAGAATTCCAAGGGTTCCGATGCCAAAGACGTGAATCGCGCGCGCGAACTGCGTGACGAGGCCGTGGCAAAAGCCCGCGCGTACGCGGCCGCCGGAGATCCGGTGGTCTTCATCGGCGGACTCGACCACGAACATGATCTGGAAGGCCGCGACCGCACCGACATGCGCCTGCCGTAGGGCCAGGACGAGCTCATCGAAGCGCTCAACAAGGCGTGGTGCGCCAATTTCTGGAGCCACACCATCTACGATTGGGGCGAGTGGTGCCCGCCCGTCGGCTACGGCGACGGCATCAGCGACGCCAAATGCGTGGTGTCCGGGCTGCAGATGGACTATCGCCGCTTCCAAAGCCAGGCGCAGTTGGCCTGCTATACGAACGAGCGCGACGCGATCCGCGAATACGACGCGACCACGCCGATCACCACGAACCTCATGGGCACGTTCAAGGATCTCGACTACTTCGAGTGGGCCAAGGAGATGGACGTGGTCAGCTGGGACAACTATCCGGGCATGGACACCCCGCCGAGCTTCACCGCCATGTGCCACGACCTGATGCGCGGCATCGGCGGCAACAAGCCGTTCATGCTGATGGAGCAGACCCCGAACCAGCAGAACTGGTTCCCGTTCTGCAAGGTCAAGCAGCCGGGGGAAGTGCGTAAGCTCAGCTGGCAGGCCGTGGCCCATGGCGCCGACACCGTGCGGTTCTTCCAGATGAAGCAGTCCCTTGGCGGCTGCGAGCGATTCCATGGCGCGGTCATCGCGCATGACGGCACCGAGGAGTCCCGCGTGTTCAAGGAGACCGCGGCCTTGGGTGAGGAACTGGACCGCATCGGCAGGCGGATCATGGGCTCGCGCATCGAATCCCGTGTAGCATCATGTTCGACTGGCAGAGCTACTGGTCGCTTGAAGGCTGTGTCGGCCCGACCACCGGCTTCAACTATCCCAATGAGGTTCATCGCTTCTACCGTGCGTTGTGGCGTCGCAATGTGCCGGTGGATATGATCGCCAGCACCACGCCTCTTGCGCGGCTCAGCCAGTATGATCTGGCCATCGCCCCGGCGCTGATCACCGTGTTGCCTGGTGTGGCTGAAACGTTGGAAGCCTATGTGGCGGATGGTGGCACCTTCATCACCGGCTATATGGCCGGCATCCATGATGAGCATGATCTGGTGGTGCCAGGCGGCTACCCGGGCAAGCTGCGCAGGCTTATGGGCGTATGGGTCGAAGAGATCGATGCGCTTGCGCCGGGCGAAACCATCGAAGTGCATGGCGGCACGGTTGATGCCAAGGGCGAGATCGTGGCGAGCATTATTCATCGCGAAGGTGCCGAGCGTCTTGCTACGTACGGCGGCGACGAATTCTATGCTGGGCATTCCGCGCTCACCGTCAATGCGTATGGCAAGGGCAAAGCCTATTTTGTGGGCACTCCGTTGGACGAGACCGGCATGAGCGCGTTCATGGCTCCGATCATCAAGGAGCTGGATCTGAAGTCGCTTGATACCCCGGAGGATGTCAGCCTGTCCGTGCGCTATGGCGATGGCGGCACCCGCTACGCGTTCCTCATCAACAACAGCGCCGCCGACAAGCGTCTGTGCCTCAGCGAACTCAACGGTGGCACGGAGCTGCTGACCGGCACCGTCATCAACGATCTGATCGAGCTTAAGCCGTATGGCGTGGATGTGATTGCGTTGCGGTGATCGCAATGCTGTAGACCACGTTAGACGGAGCGGAACGACTCCACTCGACGAAGCCGAATATGAAGAAGGCCGATGCCCTTGATGGACATCGGCCTTCTTCGTCAGGAACCGGTGGTATGGCGCCGTTCCGCGTTCATCGGGTGGCTGCGATCACACCGCCGGTCATCATCACGCCTGCTTCTTCTTCAGCAGAATCGCGGCGCCTGCAATCAGTGCCACAGCCGCGGCGACCGCCATGCCGAGCACGGAGGAGCCGGTCGAAGGGGTGGACGTGACACCGGTCGGTGTTGTGGATGGCTTCGTGTCTGTGGCAGGCTTTGCCGGGGTCGTTGGCGTCGTCGGTTCAACAGCGTCCTTTTCGAACACAGCCTGGATGGAGACGCTGCCGTCAGGCATCTCGAAGGCGTTGTTCTCGATGGAGACGTTGCCCTTCAGCACGTTCCACTCTTTGAAGTGGTAGCCCTTGTTCGCGGTGGCCGTCAGCGTGACCTTGCTGCCCTTGGCCGCGCGCTCGACATCCGCGGAGGCGGAGCCGCCTTCGGTCGCGGAGACGTTCACGGCGTACTGCGTATTGCGCACGCGCCACAGCTGGGTACCGTAGAACGGGTTCGCGGTGCCGACCACCATGTAGTCGTCGGTGTCGCAGAAGATGCGCAGACCGTGGTTGAACGGGTCGCCGAAGCCGTTGTCGGTAACGGTGCCGACGGTCACGCCCTCATTCGCGGCGGAACGGTCGGTGATCTCGAACAGGTTGAAGCCGCGCTTGGACTTGGCCAGGTACGGCAGGGACTTGGCGTAGGCCTTGAGGTTGGCCTTGCTGGTCAGCTTGACCAGCATCTCGTACAGGCCCTTGAACTTGTCGGGAATGATGTCGGCGATGCTGAAGAACGCGTCCGTGACTTCGCCGTAGTTGTTGGCGAAATCGGCGGAGCCCTTGTCGGACAGCTGGGAGCCGAGGTTGTCCAGCTCGTTGTTGATGTCGAAGAGCTGCGAGGCCTCATCGGAGGAGCCGGAGGCTGCCAGGCTGCCCGGAACGATGCTGCCGTCCTTGATGCCGTCGACCAGTTCCTTGGTCTGGGCGGCGGTCAGGCTGATCGGCTTGGCGGACGAGACGGACTTGGCGTCGGTGGTCTGCGGCTGCGCGGCGGAGGCGTCCTTGCCGGCCTGGATGCGGGCCCAGTCGACCAGCGCCTCCGGATTGTCGGTGGACGGCATGGTCTGGGTGGTCACCTTGGCGTTCTGATCGTTGCTCTGCGTGGCGATGGCGGAAGCCGGGTCGGTCGGGCCCATGCCCCACAGCAGGCGCAGGAACACGCGCAGGTAGTGGACGGTGTTGTTCCAATCCTTCTCGTTCATGTTGAGAATGTCACCGTTGGTGAACTGTGCGATCGGTTCCAGCAAGGTGGTGGTGTTCATGGTGGACAGGTACATCTTGCCCTCGTGAACGGTGGTCTGCCAGGTGTATTGGTTCATGTGGTTGTCGTAGCCGCTGCCCAGACCGGTGGAACCGCCTTCGGGAAGGTGTCGTTCTTGTCGCCCACGAGCATCTCGACGTTCTCGTTCTTGTCCATGCGGTATAGGTTGACGGACTGTTCGAGGTTGGTGGCTTGGGTTACGAAGTTGCTTTTGGTGACGAAGCCCTGCAGTGCGCTGGACACGTCGTTGTAGTCGCCGATGTACAAGTGGTCGCCGTAGACCTGCAGGGTGCAGGCGCCGGCGCTCACACGGCTTTTGTCAAGACCGTAGTAGTACTTGGCGCCCTTGGCGGTGTCGCCTACGAGCGGACGCCAGGTCCAATCGGCCTTGTTGGTGGAATCGCCCTTGTTCTCGCCCACGTAAATGGCGAAGGAGCGCATGGTTCCGGTCTCTTCGTTCAGGGTGCTGGTGTCGCCGGTGCAGACCACGACGTACAGCTTGCCGTTGAACTCCTGCACCTGATAGATACCGCCGCCGCCGTTGACATCCTGTCGGTGGATGGCGGGCAGGTTGTCGAAGCTCGCCATGTCGGCGATCACTTTGTAGGAGTTCGGATCGGACGGGGTCTTGGATGCCACAAGCAGCGCCTTGCCCTTGCCGTCCGCGGTCGGCTTGAGGTCGCCGGCGATCAGCGTATTGCCGAAGGAGCCGATGGCACGGGTGGAGGTGAACACGTTGCCCTTGACCAGGGAACGGAAGCCATCCACGTCGACGCTGTCATACACCTTGGTGAGCTTGTCGTTGTTGGCCGGGTCGATTCGTAGATGCACGGGAATCCGTTTTGATAGGCCATGGCGGTCTGGATCTCCTGCTGGGTGAGATCCTTGTTGTTGGTGTCCATGACCATGCCCTCGAAGTACAGCTTGCCGTTCATCTTGAAGGCGCTGCGGAAGGTCGGGATCACGCCCTTGCCTCCGTCGATGCCGGTGCTCTTGGACATGAGGATCTTGGTCTTGCCGGTCTTCACATTGAACTTGAACAGCATGCCGCCGGCGCTCTTGCCGTCGGGTTCGCCAAGGTACATGTTGCCCGCGTACATGGTCTGGATGAGTGCGGTGGCCTGCTTGGAGGTCAGGCCGAGGCTTGTCATATCGCGGTTCAGAATGGCCTGCACGCCGAGGCCGCCGTACATGGTGCCGATGTAGACCCAGTCGCCGGAGGATGCTGCCGCATAGCTGTAGGACTGGCCGCGGTCGCCGTTGCCGGTGGTGCTCAGGCCGGCGGTATAGGGGGCGATGGTGCCGTCGCCGGTGTAATCGACCACGCCATCGGCCTGGCTCAGGCCCTGATCGGCGTGGCTGACCTTTTCGAAGGTCATGCCGTTATCGTTCTGGGAATTGTAGGTGTATTGGGGAGTCAGGCCGGCGGAGTCGTCCGCCATGGCGGTGGCCGGGATTCCGGCGAGAGCCGTTGCGCAAGCGACGATTGCGCCAAGGCATGCGATTGCCTTGTTTCTCATCTATTTCTCCTGTCTTCGCGCGACGTGGAAAACGTCATTGATGGGGGCATCTAGGGGGCTGCCCGCCGTAAGCGGCGGGAGTCATAAAAGCGTGTATTGCAAGAGCCTCCAATAGGCAACCGTATCGATAAATATTGACAAGTTGTTATGGCATATGTTGCACAATGGCAGACGAATATGCTATGACGCACTTCGATTCCGCCATTGCATTGGTGGTACGCAAAGGGGTGTTGGCTGAGCGTATCGGGGGATGGGGCGGAAGCGCTTAAGTATGGGCGGGAACGCTATACTGTACCAAGGCAGGATTTTTATTAAAGATGGGTTAGATAACGATATGACTGCAAAGAAGCGCATCCTTGCGTTCGAAATCGGAACGTTCTTCACCCGATACGTGGTGTTCGAGGACGGGCGCATGGGCATTCCGGGTACTATCGCGACTCCGGTCGACGGCGAGGAGCCCTTCTACCAGGCGCTCGCGCATATTGTTTCCAAGCAGCGTGCCCCTCTTGACGGCATCGCCATAAGCGTGCCCGGCTTCATCGACACGGAGAAGCAGGTCGCCGTTACCGCCGGCGCGCTAAGCATACTGTACGGCCATGAAATCGGCAGAAAACTGCAGGGCTATCTTGACGACCCGATCCCCACATGGATGGAGAACGACGCCAACTGCGCGGCAATGGCGGAGAAGCTGAGCGGCAACGCCGTCAAACTCGACGATTTTGCGCTGATCACCATCGACAGCGGTGTGGGCGGTGCGTTGTTCCTGGACGGCAGGATCCGCCGAGGCAAGGATTGGCGTGCAGGCGAGCTGGGCATGATGATCCCGAACTATGAGACCGGTGGATTCCACACCATGCAGGATTACCTGTCGACCATCGTGCTGGCGGAGGAGTACGCCAAGGAATTCGACGTGCCGACAGGCTCCATCGTGCCGGCCACCCTGTTCCATCGTCTCGATGAGCGCGTGTGCGCAAGATCGTGGACCGGTGGATCGACTATCTTCCATCGGCATTTTCAACATCGTCGCCGTGGCCGACCCCGAATGCGTGCTGCTGGGCGGTGGCATCTGCCGTGAACAGCAATTGCTGCCGCTGGTCAATGCGGCGCTCGACAAGATCCCGCAGTGGAGCGATTTCCACACGGTTGTCAAGCGCTGCCGGCACACCAACAACGCCGGTCTGATCGGAGCCTACTACGCTTCGAAACCGAGGTCGAAGGCATGGAGAAGGTGCCGATCCGCTAGTCGCGGATGCTTCCGATACGAAAATCGGCGGGTCCGCTTCCCGTGAACGGCCCCGCCGATGGCGAATATGCACAAGAGCGGTGGGCGGTCGATATCGATCTTCCGCTGTAATGCTCTGCTGATCTTCGGGGTCAGAGCTACTGCCGTGCCGACAAGGTAAGCGGCAGCAGGCAGGATTCGTTCTTCGGGTCGTGCTCCGAGGGGTCGCGGAAGCCCTGCCATTCGCTATCGGGGAAGATGATGTCGGAGATGCTCATCCATTGCTCCAGCAGATTCATCGAATTGTCACCCAGCCAACGGTACTGCAGACCGTCCATGGCGCTCATCGCCAGGGTGTACAGGTCGTAGAACCGTTCCTCGTCCACGTCCGGCGGCAGCAGCCAGTTCATCGAGCAAATCATCTCCCATTGGCGCAAATGGCGGCCGATGAAGAAATCGTGGGCCGGGTGCGAGGGGTTCAGCGCTCGCCGTTCAGCACCGAATACAGCTGCACGAGCTCGGGGCGCTGCAGATTGTACAGCACGATGTTCAGGCAATAGCGCGGGTAGTAGTAGACGCGGTGCCCGTCGGCGTCGACGATGGCGGCCGTCACCGCGTTGTATTCGTCGGCATCGATGGTGTCGTAGCATTCCGACAGCACCATGTTGAGCAGATCGTCCTTCGAGGAGATGTAATGGTACAACGCCGCCTCGGTGATGCCCAGCTCGTCGGAGATGTTCTGCAACGACATGCCCCAGAACCCCTTGGTGGCGATGATTTTGACGGCGGCCTGCAGGATTTGCAGGTGGCGTTCCTCCTGACTCATACGCTTGCGTTTGACGAAGGTCTTGTCGCCCAGCGTGTCCCTGGCGGTAGTGGCCCCCGTAGCGTTGCCGATGCGTGAGGCGGCCGGCCAGTTGCTCTGGTCATTCAGGAATCCATCCCATGCCGCGACGCTCATAGCCAGCTCCTTACACCCCTGCTCATCGTGTCCCTCATAAAACCATCCAATACTATTACGCCCTCTGGCTCTAGGCGAAGAGTCGCCGTAGCCACGCGTTGGCCAACACCGGCCATTGCTGGACGCATGGCTCGATGCCATTAACCCCCTGCCACGCCGTTTCCGCAGTGCCAAGCGCCAGACCATGCCCGCCTTGGGGGAACAGATGCGCCTCGACCGGCACGCCGGCCTTCTTGCAGGCATCGACCAACATCAGCGTGTTCTCGACCGGTACGCAATCGTCGGTGATGGTATGCCATACGAATACGGGCGGCGTCTTCGCGTCGATATGCCGTTCGATGGACACCGCGTCCAACGCCACCTGATTATCGCTGTTGTCGCCAAGCAGACAGTCGAAGCTGCCACGATGCGCGAGCGGGCCTGAAGTGATCACCGGGTAGCCGAGCATCAATGCGTTCGGGCGCACCGCGTCAGGGTCATAGCCATGTGCCCGCATGGTGTCGTCACCCGCCGTGGTCGCAAGATTGGCCGCAAGATGACCGCCTGCGGAAAATCCGATTACCGCGATCTTACTGGGGTCGCAATGCCAGTCGTCCGCATGCGCGCGTATGCGCTGCACTGCTTCCGCGGCTTCCAGCAAAGCCGTGGGGAAGACGGATGGCGCGACGGAATAGCGCAGCACAAACGCGTTGCATCCGGCCGCGAGGAACTGCATGGCGATCGGTTCGGCCTCGCGGTCGGAGGTCATGGCATAGCCGCCGCCCGGAATCACCAGAACGCTGGGGCGTTGACGTTTGGGATCGATCTCCTCGCTGTTGTCGAGAACGTACCGGACGAACGTGGCCTCACTGCCATCGATGCCGGTGATGATGTCTTCACAATACTGCATATCGCTACCTTAGACGGATTGTGTGTGCGAATCCATGCGGCCTTCTATGCGGCACACGGATTCGCACTGTTCTGATCGGTTCCTGCCTTCCACAAGGTTGCAGGAAACCGATGGAGGATCGCCGGAACAACCTATATGCAAGATGCTCCGGCAATCCATGTTCATGTTGAGGAGAGTGTAGGCCCGCCCCGTTTGTGAGCACGTTCTGATGCTCACATCAGAACGTGACCTCGACATCGACGGATTTGGCATCGCTCAAAGCGGGAACCACATTACCGCCAATCTTCGCTCCGTCGACGCTCACCGTGCGCTCGCCGGTGCGCTTCATGGCGATGCGGTAGGTCACGCCGCGGAACACGCGCGTCACGGTCAGCTGGTCGAACCGTTCCGGCAGATGCGGTTCGATGGCCAGGCCGTCGAGCGTCGGTCGCACGCCCAGCAGATACTGCGACACGTCCACGAACGTCCACGCGGCGGTGCCGGTCAGCCAGGAGTTCTTGCCCTCGCCCGGGGTCGCTGCCTCGGGACCGGCCACCATCTGGCAGTAGACGTACGGTTCCACCTTGCGCACGTCGGACTTGTCCTCGACATACGCCGGGCAGTTGCGCTGGTAGACGGCGAATGCCTCGTCGTCATTGCCGGCGATGGCGTTGGCGATGGAGATCCACGGGTTGTTGTGGCAGAAGATGCCGCCGTTTTCCTTGTATCCGCGCGATAGGAGGAGATTTCGCCCAATTCGATGCGGTAGGTGGAGTAGGCGGGTGCGAGGATGGCGGTGCCCCAATCGCAGGTCAGGCGTTCCTTGACGGACTTCAGCGCCTGCTGCGCCTTGCCGTCATCGAGGCCGATGCCGGCCATCACGCACATGCCCTGCGGTTCGATGTAGATCTGGCCTTCGGTGTCCTCATGCGTGCCGACCTTGCGCGAGTAGCGTCGTAGGCGCGCACGAACCATTCGCCGTCCCAGCCGGCGGTTTTGACGGCCTTGGAAACCTGGCCGATTTCGGCGCGCACGCTGGCCGCCTCGGACGCGATTTCGGCGTCGGACATGCCGGCCAGACGTCCATAATGCTCGAGGATGTCGGCATATTGGCTGCCGTACAGCACGAACATGCCGCCGATGAACACGGATTCGGCGACGCCGGTGTCGTTGTTCTCCACGGTCTGGAAGCTTTCGCCCGGAGTATCGGAGAAACAGTTGAGGTTCAGACAATCATTCCAGTCGGCGCGGCCGATGAGCGGAATGCCATGGGGGCCCTTATGCGTAATGGTGAAGTTCACTGAACGGCGCAAGTGCTCAAGTAGCGGCTGTTCGGAGCCCTCGACGTTGTTGAACGGCACCGGTTCGGTCAGAATGCTCACGTCGCCGGTTTCGGCGAGATACGCGTACACGCCGGCCACGAGCCACAGCGGATCATCATTGAAGCCGCCACCGATGTCCGCATTGCCCTTCTTGGTGAGCGGCTGGTACTGGTGCCATGCGGAACCGTCCTCCATTTGGGTGGAGGCGATGTCGATGATGCGCTCGCGTGCGCGTTCCGGAATGAGATGCACGAAGCCAAGCAGGTCCTGGTTGGAATCGCGGAAGCCCATGCCGCGTCCCATGCCCGACTCGTAGTAGGAGGCGGAACGGGACATATTGAACGTGACCATGCACTGGTACTGGTGCCAGATGTTGACCATACGGTCGAGCTTTTCGTCGCCGGAATCGACGCTGTAGGTGGTCAGCAGTTCGGACCAGTAGGAGTTGAGCTCCTTCAAGGCGGCTTCGACCTGTTCGACGGTGGCGAAACGGCGGAACAGCTCATGGGCCGGCTTCTTGTTTATGATGCCGACCTTGGCCGGATCGTTCGGATCCTCCCATTTCTGGTCCTTGGCCACTTCGATATAGCCCAGCATGAACACGAGCGATGCGGTTTCGCCCGGCTGGAGTTCCAGACGCACGCGGTTGGCGGCGATCGGGAACCAGCCGTGCGCCACGGAATCGTGAGCCTTGCCTTCGGCGATGACCTGCGGGGTGTCCCAGCCGTTGAACTGGCCGAGGAACTCGTCGCGGCTGGTGTCGAAACCGACGACGGGCGCGTTGACGCCGTAGAACGCGTAATGGTTGCGGCGCTCCTTGAATTCGGTCTTGTGGTACAGCAGCGTGGCATCGGTTTCGCGTTCGATCTCCACCTCGCCGGTGGACAGGTTGCGCTGGAAGTTGGACGAGTCGTCCACGGCATTCCACAGGCACCATTCCACGGAGCCGGTCACGTCGATGACGGCCGCTCGTCGGTGGTGTTCGTCACGTCGAGCCGATTGATTTCCGCATTGGTGTGCAGCGGCACGAAGGCGGTGAGCTTGGATTCGATGCCTCGCTTGGAAGCTTCGAACACGGTGTAGCCGATGCCTTGACGGCACTTGTAGGAATCAAGCGGGGTCTTGCATGGAAGGAAGGTCGGCGACCAGGTTTCGACCGGCTTGGCATCGGCGGAATCGGAGTCCATCAGGCTCAGGTAATAGCAGCGGGAGCCGTTGTCTGCCGGCACGTTGTTATACCGGTAGCGGGTGATGCGGCGTAGTTTGGCGTCCTTGTAGAAGCTGTAGCCGCCGCCGGTGTTGGAAATCAGCGAGAAGAAGTCCTCGTTGCCAAGGTAGTTGATCACGCAGGGGAGTCGCCGGGGTTTCAATCACGTATTCCTTTGCGGCATCATCGAAATGACCGTAGCGCATGGGTGCCCTTTCGTCGGTGAAATGGCTGTGACGAGGTGTACTGTATGGGTATATCGTCCATTGATTTAATTAATAGGTTAGCATGTTATTTACAAACTTATAAATAACGATTTGCTGGCGTGTTGCCGTCGGTCTTCCAATGGTCATCTGTCGACGCTGCCGCAATCGGGCAGAGGTTGGGGTATACTTCCTCCGTTGCCCTCGTAGCTCAGTTGGTTAGAGCAGCACCTTATAAGGTGTTTGTCCTGGGTTCAAGTCCCAGCGAGGGCACATGCGGACCTGCCGGAAGCGGCGGGTCCTTTGCATATCCGCGGATTGCAGTCCGTACGCCTGCGTGCGACGGCGCATACCGTGTCCCGGCCATCGCCTACACTCCATAAGGTTATCCGGTTCACGCCTTGCCATCGGGGCAATGCGACCCGGGTCCCCCGAATCTCTAGGAGACAAACTATGAAGCAGGGTATCCATCCTGATTACCACGCAGTGCAGGTCACCTGCTCTTGCGGCAACACCTTCGTCACCCGTTCCACCTACAACGGCGATCACATGACCGTCGACGTGTGCTCCAACTGCCACCCGTTCTACACCGGCAAGCAGAAGATCCTCGACACCGGTGGCCGCGTGGCTCGCTTCGAGAAGCGTTACGGCAAGAAGGCCAAGTGAGTCTTATTGCTTAGGCAATGAAAACGCCAGTCCATTCGTGGGCTGGCGTTTTTCGTTACCGAAGTGCCGTCGCCCACCTCCGACGACCGCACTTCCGCGCCACCTTATATGATGGACAGGTTGAGTAAGGTTCAGCGACGAGTGATTCCGCTGAAGCGCAGATACGAAGAAAAGGCGTACATTGGCAGACGAACAATTCCCCGCGGCCGTCACCGCGCTTGAGGAATACCACAATATCGAACAGCAGATGGCCGAGCCGGAGGTCGCATCCAATCCCGACAAGATGCGCAAGCTGGGTCGCGCCACGCCGAACTGGGTGCCATCGTCTCCGCCTACACCGCATACAAGCAGGTGAAGGACGATCTGGAGGCGGCCCGCGAGATGGCGTCCGAAGATCCCGATTTCGCCGAAGAGGCCAAGCGGTTGGAAGGCGAGCTGCCCGCAGCCGAAGAGAAGCTGCGCACCGCGCTGATTCCGCGTGACCCCGATGACGCGCGTGACACGATCATGGAGATCAAGGCCGGCACCGGTGGCGAGGAAGCGGCGCTGTTCGCCGGCGACCTGCTGCGTATGTACATGCGATACGCGGAAAAGCGCGGCTGGTCGGTCACCGTGCAAAGCGAGAACACCACCGAGCTGGGTGGCGTCAAGGACGTGCAGCTGGCCATCCGCGCCAAAGGCACTCCGGCGCCGGAGGACGGCGTGTGGGCTTCCCTCAAGTACGAAGGCGGCGTGCACCGCGTGCAGCGCATCCCCGTCACCGAATCGCAGGGACGTATCCAGACTTCCGCCGCCGGCGTGATCGTCTTCCCGGAAGCCGACGAGGACGACGATGAAATCGAAATCGATCCGAAAGACCTCAAAATCGACATCTTCATGAGCTCCGGCCCCGGCGGACAGTCCGTGAACACCACGTATTCCGCGGTCCGCATGACGCACATCCCCACCGGCATCACCGTGAACATGCAGGACGAGAAGAGCCAGATCCAGAACCGCGCGGCGGCACTGCGCGTTCTGAAGAGCCGCCTGCTGGCCATGAAACACGAGCAGGAGGCCGCCGAGGCCGCCGATATGCGCCATTCCCAGGTGCGCTCGCTGGACCGTTCGGAACGTATCCGCACGTACAACTTCCCGGAAAACCGCATCGTCGACCATCGTACGAACTACAAGGCGTACAACCTCGACGCCGTGCTTGACGGCGATCTGCAGGCCGTGATCGACAGCGACATTCAGGCGGACGAAGCCGATCGTCTCGCCAACCAGAAGTAAGGCGATTGGGTGGCGACGGTATTCGAAACGGTGCGTTCCGCCGCGGACGAACTACGTGCGGCGGGCGTCGACACTCCGCAGCACGACGCCAAACTGCTGCTCGCCGAAGCGTTCCATACGGACCTGCAGCACGTGGACAAAGCCATGCTCATGGGCGATGGCGTCGAACGTCTGGCCGAAAAAGAAGACGCGGAACCGGCGATGGAACGTTTCCAGACCATGCTGGCCCGTCGTGTCAAACGCGAGCCGTTGCAGCACATCACCGGCCACGCGCCGTTTCGCTACCTTGATTTGAAAGTCGGTCCAGGCGTGTTCATTCCACGTCCGGAAACCGAACTGGTCGTGCAGGAAGGCGTCGACTGGGCCACCAGAAACGGCATGTACCGCGCCAAAGTGGTCGATCTGTGCGCCGGCAGCGGTGCGATCGGCCTCGCCTTCGCTTCGGAAGTGCCGGGCAGCGAGGTGTGGGCCGTCGAGAAAAGCGCTACGACCGCCGAGTGGACGCGGCGCAACCTCGACGAGACCGCGAAACGGTATCCCGCAATCGCCGGTAATTATCATCTGGACATCGCCGACGCCACGCAAATGCCGACGTTAAGCCAACTTGACGGCACCATCGACATCGTGCTCACCAATCCGCCGTACGTGCCGCTTGCCGACATTCCCGAACAGCCTGAGGCGCGCGATTACGACCCCGATCTGGCGCTATACGGCGGTTCGGCGGACGGCACGCTCATTCCGGAACGCATCATCGCACGCGCGGCGAAACTGCTTCGCGCGGATGGACTTATGGTGATGGAGCACGACATCACGCAGGGGGAGCGGCTTGCCGCCTTCGCACGAACCTGCGGCTTCGTCGACGTTACCGTGCATAACGACTACACCGGACGGCCACGTTATCTGACGGCGGAAAAACAGCCGGCACAGTAACTTATATTCTTTTGCGCCATGCTGACGGGGATATAACCAGAAGTTGAGTCTCACTATAAGAACATTTTATGCAGGCCGCCATCCGTCAGGCTATAAAGAACAATCGGAATGCACAGAGAGAGAACGGGCGTCCGTCATGAGTGGTCGCCGTGGTTCCGCGCACGGGGGTTGAGATGAACATGATTTTTCCAAGGTGCGCGTTGAAAGGAATGTGCAGCGTTTTCAAGAAAAGAGGAAGAACGGAATGAACGCGAAGTTCTCCGCCAAGTGCGTCGCCCTGATCGCGGCAGGCGCAATGTCGATGTCCCTCGCTGCCTGCTCCGGCGGCAGCATGGACGATTCCAGCAGCTCCAACGGTAGCGCGGCCAACAGCGATACCATCACGCTGGGCTCCGTCACCACCAACTCCGGCACCGCCGCCGCATACGGCGAGGCCGAGGTCGCCGGCTTCAAGCTGGCTGTGGATGAGATCAACGCCAAGGGCGGCATCAACGGCAAGAAGGTCAAGCTCGAGTCCATGGACGACAAGGGCGACGCCACCGAAGCCTCCAACGCCTTCAACAAGCTCGCCGGCGACAACAGCGTGCTCGGCGTGGTCGGCCCGACCATCTCCTCCACCACCGCGGCCGTGGCTCCGCTGGCCGACCAGTCCAAGCTGCCGGCCATCGCACCGGCCGCCACCTCCGACTCCATCGAGACCGGTGGCTATATGTTCCGCACCTGCTTCAAGGACTCCTACCAGGGTGAGATCGCTGCCAAGTTCGCAGCCGAGACCCTGAAGGTCAAGAAGGTCGCCGTGCTGTACGGCACCGGCGATCCGTACTCCTCCGGCGTGGGCAAGGCCTTCGCCGCTGCCGCCAAGAAGGCCGGCCTTGACGTCGTGGCCGAAGAGAACTCCTCCAGCGCCGACGACACCGAGTACTCCTCCCAGCTGCAGAAGATCCAGGCCGCTGCGCCGAGTTCCTGTACGCTCCGTACTACTACTCCGTCGCTGGCCCGTACATCATCCCGCAGGCCCGCTCCGTCGGCTACAAGCTATGTGATGGGTCCTGACGGCTACGACGGCCTGAAGATGACCGACGACAAGTCGCTGTACAACAAGGTGCTCTACACCACCCACTACTCTCCGGACGACACCTCCAACGCCAAGGTGCAGGACTTCATCAAGTCCTACAAGAAGGCCAACAAGAACGCCGATCCGAACACCTTCACCGCACTGGGCTACGACTCCGTGTACATGATGAAGCAGGCCATCGAGAAGGCCGGCAAGAACGCCACCCGCGAGTCCGTGCGCAACGCCATCGCCGGCATGAGCTTCGAAGGCGTGACCGGCAACTTCACGCTCGACAAGAAGGGCTCCCCGAAGAAGTCCGTCGTCGTGCTTGAGCTCAAGGACGGCAAGCCGCAGTACAAGACCACCATTCAGCCTGCCAAGTGAGCGTCGCTTGCCTGAAGGCCTGAATCTGTGAAGAGGAGGGGACCGGGAAACCGGTTCTCTCCCTTTCGCGTATCAAGACGAAAATAACCATATTCAGCCGCTGGGCTTCTTCAGCGGCCAAGCCGGACGGTTATGTCAAAAGTCCGGCATCATCAACTTTTGAAAGGAGGAATGATGGGCGATCAGATCATCATGTTCATCAGTCAGATCTTCAACGGTCTGAAGATCGGCAGCGTGTACTCGCTCGTGGCACTCGGCTACACCATGGTGTACGGCATCATTCGTTTGATCAACTTCGCACACGGCGATTTCATCATGGTCGGCTCCTACGTGCTGATGCTTACCATTCCGGCGATCGTCGCGTTCGGCCTGCCCGCATGGGTGGCCGTCATCCCCGCAATCCTCATGTGCGTGGCGGTGGGCGTCATCGTGGAGAGGGCCGCATACAAGCCGGTTCGTGAAAAGGGCAACAGCATGACGGCCCTCATCACCGCAATCGCAATGAGCCTTCTGTTGGAGAACGGCTCCCAGGCCATCTTCGGCGCCGACTACCAGACCGTGCCCACCATCATCCAGATTCCGACGCTGGCGATCGGCAAGCTGAAGATCGACGGCGCGACCATCATCACCATCGTGCTCGGCGTGATCATCATGGTCGCGCTGCAGCTGTTCGTCACCTACACCAAGCAGGGCAAGGCCATGCGCGCGGTCTCCGAAGACAAGGAGGCTCGATCCTGATGGGCATCAACGTGAACTCCACCATCACGCTCACGTTCGCCATCGGTTCGGGCCTCGCCGCCGTCGCATCGCTGATGTACTGCGTTTCCTATCCGCAGGTGTCCCCGATGATGGCGCGATGCTGGGCCTGAAGGCCTTCGTCGCGGCCGTGCTCGGCGGCATCGGCTCCATCCCGGGCGCCATGGTCGGCGGTCTGGTGATCGGCGTGGTCGAAAGCCTGACCAAGGCGTACATCGGCACCATCACCGGCGGTGTGATCACGTCCGCGTTCTCCGACGCCATTGTGTTCGGCATCCTCATCATCGTGCTCCTGGTCAAGCCGTCCGGCCTGATGGGCGAACCGGAAACCGAGAAGGTGTGACCTCATGAAGAAATCAATGCTTTCCACCAAACAGTCCTATCTGATGTGCGCGGTCGGCATCGTCGTGCTGTTCGGCATTCTGATGGGTGTATGCGAATCCGGCATGGCCAGCACCTACATCAAGGGCATCATGATGACAAGCTGCATCGCCATCATCATGACCACCTCTCTGAACCTCACCATCGGCGTGCTCGGCCAGCTGACGCTGGGCTGCTGCGGCTTCGAAGCGATCGGCGCGTACAGCGCGGCCCTGCTGAGCAAGCTGCTCGTCGCCAACGGCGTTGCGATGGATCCGACGCTGCGATTCCTGCTGACGACGCTCGCCGGCGGCGTGGTCGCCTGCATCTTCGGCATCCTGGTCGGCATTCCGGCACTGCGTCTGCATGGCGATTACCTCGCCATCATCACGCTGGGCTTCGGCGAAATCATCCGCGTGATCATCCAGAACCTGAAGGTCGCCGGCGGCATGGGCCTCGACAAGGGCGCGGCCGGCCAGGCGCTGATCGGCATCGACCGACTCGCCAACCTGTACGTCGTGTTCTGGATCACCGTCGTTACCGTCGTGCTGCTGTTCATGTTCGCCCGCTCCCGTTACGGCCGTGCCGTCAAGGCCATCCGCGACGACGAGATCGCGGCAAGCGCGTCCGGCATCAACATCACCTACATGAAGGTGCTCGTGTTCGCTATCTCCGCGTTCTTCGCGGGCATCGCCGGCGGCATCTTCGCCCAGTACATCGGCTCGCTGAACCCCGCGATGGCCGGATGGCTGCAGTCGATCAACTACGTGATCATGGTCGTGTTCGGCGGCATGGGCTCGCTGACAGGTTCCATCGTCTCCGCCATCGCGCTGACGATCCTGCCGGAGCTGTTGCGCGCCTTCTCCACCTACCGCATGCTCGTGTACTCGGTGGCGCTGGTGCTCATCATGATCTTCCGCCCGCAGCATCTTCGGCAACTGGGAATTCTCCCTGACCAAGACCATCAACAAGCTGTTCTACCCGATGAAGGTCAAGGCGCACGGCAAGTCGAAGCAGGCTGAATCCACCGCCAAGCAGCCAAGGACACCGCCAAGACGGACGAAACCGTCGAGACGGCCGCCGACACCAAGGAGGCGCAGGCATGAGCGAGCCCATCCTGAAAGCCGAACATCTCGGCATCACCTTCGGAGGCCTCAAAGCCGTATCCGACTTCAACATGACCATCAACTCCGGCGAGCTCGTCGGCCTGATCGGCCCGAACGGCGCCGGCAAAACCACCGTGTTCAACCTGCTGACCGGCGTGTACCAGCCCACGGAAGGCGAGTTCTTCCTGGACGGCGAACGCATGAACGGCAAGAAGACGTACCAGGTGGTGCGCGCCGGAATCGCCAGAACCTTCCAGAACATCCGCCTGTTCGGACAGATGACCGTCGAGGAGAACGTGCTGGTCGCATTCAACGAATCGTTCAGCTACCACATGGGCGGCGCGATTTTCCGCACGCCGAAATTCTGGAAGCAGGAACGCGAGATGCACGCCAAAGCCATCGACCTGCTCAAGATCTTCGGACTAGAGGGCCTGGCCGAAACCGAGGCGGCGAACCTGCCGTACGGCGCCCAGCGCAAGCTGGAAATCGCCCGTGCGCTTGCCACCGGCATGAAACTGCTGTTGCTCGACGAGCCGGCGGCAGGCATGAACCCGACGGAGACCGAGGACCTGCTCAACTGCATCAACACCATCCGCGACCGCTTCGGCATCGCCATCCTGCTGATCGAGCATGACATGAGCCTGGTGATGAACGTCTGCCAGCGCATCCAGGTGCTCGACTACGGACGCACCATGCCGCCGGCACGCCGGAGGAGATCGCCAACAACCCGCAGGTCATCTCCGCATACCTGGGTTCCGACGACGATACCGACAGCGACGATGCCAAGCACGAAAGCGAGGAAGCCTGATGCTGGAAGTCAAGAACCTTTCCGTTTCGTACGGTGCCATCGAAGCCGTCAAGGACATCAGCTTCACCGTCAACGCCGGCGAGATCGTGTCCCTGATCGGCGCGAACGGCGCAGGCAAGACCACCACGCTGCACACCATCACCGGTCTGGTACCGGCGAAATCCGGTTCCGTGATGTACAACGGAGTGGATCTGCTGAAAACCCACAACAACAAGATCGTGACCCTCGGTATGGCGCACATTCCGGAAGGGCGCCACGTCTTCACACGCATGAGCGTCGAAGAGAACCTGGAGATGGGCGCGTTCAGCCTGAAGGACCAGTCGGACCTCAAGAAGGACCTCGACATGGTCTACGGCCTGTTCCCCCGTCTGAAGGAACGCCGTAACCAGAAGGCCGGCACGTTGTCCGGCGGCGAGCAGCAGATGCTGGCGATGGGCCGCGCGCTGATGAGCCATCCGAAGACGATCCTCATGGACGAGCCGTCCATGGGCCTGTCCCCGAAGCTCGTCAAGGAGATCTTCTCCATCATCCGCAAGCTGCACGAGCAGGGCATCACGATTCTGCTGGTCGAGCAGAACGCCAAGATGGCGCTGTCGATCGCCGACCGTGCATACGTGCTGGAAACCGGCCGTATCACGATGGAAGGCGACGCCAAGGAACTGCTCAATAACGAGCAGGTGCGCAAGGCGTATCTGGGCGCCTGATTCGTGCCGTATCCGCCTTGTCGGCTTGGACGCATCCAAACCGACAGGGCTTTTTCTATATCCGATGGAATATTCGCCGGTCGTGTTCCCTCCATTCGGGCGCGCCATCGAGCCATGCCTTACAATAGGTAAGTTGACTGGCTGAAAGGGAGGTGTCATGAGCGAGATTTGCACAGTAAACGACGAATCCCTTGCCCGGGCCGTTGAAATCATCCATGATGGCGGATTGGTGGTCATCCCCACTGACACGGTGTACGGCGTCGCCTGCGATCCGCGTAACATCGAGGCGATCCGCAAGGTGTTCGCAGCCAAACAACGACCGAAATACAAGTCGTTGCAGGTGTTGCTGCCGTCAATCGAAAGCATGGAGAAGCTGCATCTGACCTTGCCGGTGCCGCTCAACCGTCTGGCCGCCATGTTCATGCCGGGCGCTTTTTCGCCGATAGCGGAAGCGGAAGACGACTGTTCGCTTGCCACGTTGCGTCATGATCCGACAACCGGCAAAGCCACACAGGGCGTGCGCATCCCCAATTCCGCGGTCGCGCTGCGTATTCTGCGAGCCACCGGGCCGTTGGCCGCCACCAGCGCCAACCGTTCCGGCGAGGAAAGCGCACAAACGGTGCAGGAAGCCGCGGACGCGCTGGGAGATGCGGTGGATCTGTATTTGGACGGGGGAGCGACTCCGGGACATGTATCGTCCACGGTGGTCGCCGCCGACCCGCACGAGCGCGACGGCATCGCGATTCTTCGGGAGGGAGTGATTCGCGAGCTGGTCATCCGTAAGGCTTTAACACTGAATGGCGGTGCTTTGGGCGCATGAGAATCTACCTGTTCATTGCCGCGGTCGCAGGTGGCGTCACCTATCTGCTCACGCCGCTGATCCGGCACATCGCCATCGAAATCGGCGCAGTCGGCGAAGTGCGTGCACGCGACGTGCATACCGTGCCGACGCCACGCATGGGTGGACTGGGCATGCTTATCGGCTTCACCGTTGCCATGCTGTTCGCCTCTCGCATCCCTTTCATCGAAGGCCTGTTCGCCCAATCGCATCAGGCATGGGTGATTCTAGCCGGCGCCATCATGATCAGCCTACTGGGCATGGCCGACGATTTGTGGGACCTTGACTGGATGCTCAAACTCGCCGGTCAGCTGCTCATCTCCGTGTTTGTGGCCTGGGGCGGCCTGCAGATCATCTCGTTGCCTCTCGCTCGCTCGTCACCGCGTCGCCGAGCCTGTCGATGGCCATCACCGCGTTCCTTATCGTCGCGTCCATCAACGCGGTCAACTTCGTGGACGGTCTTGACGGCCTCGCTTCGGGCATCGTCGCGATCGGCGGCATCGCCTTCGCCATCTATTCGTACATCATCGCAAGAAGCTCGCCGTCGTACGCATCCATGGCAACGCTGATCGACATCGCCATGGTCGGCACCTGCGTCGGTTTCATCCTGCATAACTGGCATCCCGCAAAACTGTTCATGGGCGACTCCGGTTCCATGCTGCTTGGCTACCTGATCACCTGCGCGTCGATCGTCATGACCGGCCGTCTCGACCCGGCATCCATCCACGCCAGCATCTACCTGCCGGTGTTCATGCCGATTCTGCTGCCGATGCTCGTGCTGTTCCTGCCGATTCTCGACATGTGCCTTGCCATCGTGCGGCGGTTGAGCAAAGGCCAGTCGCCGATGCATCCCGATCGCATGCACCTGCACCACCGCATGCTGCGCATCGGACACACCCGTGCAGGGCGCGGTGCTGATTCTCTGGGGGTGGGCGTCGCTGATCGCATTCGGCTCGATCATGATTCTGTTCTTCAAAGCGCAGTATGTGCTGATTGGCTTCCTCATCGCGGCGGCGCTGCTGACGGTCGCCACGATGTACCCGTATCTGAAACACCGCATTCCCGAAATCCGTGAGGAAAACGCAATCTCCGGAACCGATGCGCAACATGCGTCGGTCGGACGCGCGCGCGGCGACAAAACGCGCGGTGGACGCTGATCGTCCGTCCGGCGCAATCGCAAGAAAAACTGATGAAACGCTTTGCCAAACGATATAAGCAGCTTTTATTACGATTGATAATTTCGGCTTTTCGCGCCGTGTCGCAGTAAGTCAGCCCACGTTCATATAGTGGGTCTATGGCTACAATTCCTGATATGAATGCAGATTCCACGTTCGCCCCACTCCCTCCGATTTTCGCCCAGCTTGGCCTCGCCTATGACGATGTGCTGCTGCTGCCGAACGAGACGGACGTCATTCCGTCCGAAGTGGACACCACCACCCATCTCACACGCAACATCACGATGAAGGTCCCGGCGATCTCCGCCGCGATGGACACCGTCACCGAATCCGACATGGCCATCGCCATGGCTCGCAACGGCGGCATCGGCGTGCTGCACCGCAACCTTTCCATCGACGACCAGGCCGCCCAGGTCGACATCGTCAAGCGTTCCGAATCCGGCATGATCAGCGATCCGCTCACCGTGAGCCCGGACGTGACCCTCGCCGACCTCGACAAGCTGTGCGGCCGTTTCCACATCTCCGGCCTGCCGGTCGTGGACAAGGACAGCAAGCTCGTCGGTATCATCACCAACCGTGACATGCGTTTCATCGCTTCCGAGGATTACGACCGTTTGAAGGTCTCCGAGTCATGACCCGCGAGAACCTCATCACCGGTCCGTCCGACATCTCCAAGGAAGACGCGCACGACCTGCTGGCCAAGCACAAGGTCGAGAAGCTGCCTCTGGTCGATTCCGAAGGCCGCCTGACCGGTCTGATCACCGTCAAGGATTTCGTCAAGACCGAACAGTATCCGGACGCCACCAAGGATGAGCAGGGCCGTCTGCGCGTCGCCGCAGGCATCGGCTTCCTGGGCGACGCCTACAACCGTGCTTCCGCTCTGATGGAAGCCGGCGTGGACGTGCTCGTGGTCGACACCGCCAACGGTGAGGCCAAGCTGGCTCTCGACATGATTCGCCGCCTGAAGTCCGATTCCGCGTTCAATGGCGTGGACATCATCGGCGGCAACGTCGCCACCCGCCAGTGCGCAGGCCATGATCGACGCCGGCGTCGACGCCGTCAAGGTCGGCGTCGGCCCGGGCTCCATCTGCACCAC
>ENA-OQAS01000263-OQAS01000263.1-human-gut-metagenome-genome-assembly--contig:-NODE-263-length-28272-cov-2.308900_pt1 | contig 28272 bp, 30 predicted proteins | sample MGYA00242733_ERZ504523 | MGnify/ENA primary metagenome ERZ504523 (study PRJEB26092, sample SAMD00036239) | human gut metagenome | host: Homo sapiens | study: EMG produced TPA metagenomics assembly of...
CTATTCTCTCGATATATTTTCTCATTCAGAGAAAATTGAGTTTATTTCTGGCAGAACCTTTGGTCCAATTATGTGAATCCATAACCAGGCGGAATGAAATATAAGAACAATTGTGAAATCATAGATAACAGGGAATTTAATGAGATTGAAGAATTACAGGAAACATTCAACCAGATGTTTCTAAAATTGGACGACAGCATGAAAAGGGAGATTGCGGCTAAAACAGAGAGACTTAAAGTTCAGCTTTACGCACTGCAGGCGCAAATCCATCCGCATTTTATCCATAATACAATAGCTATTATTCAGGCGTACGCACTAGAGGAAGATTACAATACTATTGTTGAAATTTGTGAGAACTTTTCAGATCTGATTCGCTATGGGGTAGAGGTCACCGAGGATAAATCGCTTGTAAGAGATGAGTTGGAATGTGCCGTAAAATATTTGTGGATTTTTCATCTGAAATACGGAGATAATCTGATATTTACGGTTGAGAAAAGAAATGCTGTTGAGAATATCCATATTCCACATTTTATAATACAGCCGCTTGTGGAAAACAGTATTAAACACGGATTAAAGGCAACGGAGTTCCCCTGGAAGTTGCAGATAATCTGCAACACAGATCATAAACATGGCAAATTGAAATCAGGGATAACGGAGTGGGATTTTCAGATGAAATGAGAATGGAACTGATGCAATACAAGCAGAAACTGATGGGTGAAGGTATAAAGAACGATGCTTGGAGAGAGGAATCAAAAATAGGTGGCATGGGAATGAAAAATATTATTACGAGGTTATATTTGTCATATGGGTGTGACATGATATTTGATATCGAACGCCAACTGGGGCATGGAGCAGTAATAACGGTGGGGGGCAGATGCGATGATTAGTGTTTTGGTTGTTGAGGATGAAATTCCTATTCTTCGTAGCATATGCAGGCAGGTAGAGTCTGCTAACTCTTCTTTTCATGTTACGAGAACAGCTGTCAATGGAAAAGAAGCAATAGAGGCTTTGCAGGAGGAAAAGTTTGATTTGATGTTTGTTGACATGCAAATGCCGGTATTGGATGGGATGGCAGTGCTTAAATTCGTGAAGGAAAAGCAATTATCAGTTTATACAATTGTTCTGAGCGGATATCAGGAATTTCAATACGCCAGGGAGGCACTGCAATGTGGTGTGCTGGATTACCTGTTAAAACCACTGAAAAAGAATGAATTGACGAGGGTGCTACAAAAGGTAGAGCGGATGATATGGATTGATCGGAGTAAAGAAGAGACTGCATATATAAATAATTCTGATGATAGAGAATTTGAAGCAGCTTTGCTGACGGTAGGACCATACATAATGCTTCGGGAGGATTACGCGTTTACAGAGGGGCAGAATAGGATAGATGAACAACTGAATTCCTTTCTAGATAAGTATATATCTGATGAGTTACGATGGATAATTCCAACCAAATATGAAAATGAAAGGATCATTGTATTCCGGAAGCTGGGAGGAAGAACAAAGAATATAGTTGAAAAGTTGTTCCGTGATTATCAGTCTCAATGCGATCTGGTTACGATCATCATGGCTGGTCAGGAACAAACACACAAGACGATTTTTGAAACCAATAAGCGTCTGCATCAATATATGATAGGGGCTATGGGAGTCGAAGAAAGCCGTCTTATGGATGAAGAAGAAGCAAAGAGCGTGATGGAGAATGGCGTACATTATTTGAAGACGGTACGAAAAGAAGTGTTAAAAGTCCGTGTAAGTGAACATGTGATGGAATTGATAATGAAAATCTTAAATCCCGTGGCAGAACGAAAAGTTATTTTTGAAATACTGAAACTTGCATTTTTTCGGTTCTCAGAGGAAATCAACAGCAATTATACGTATAATCAAATGGAGGATGAGATTGCCGATATCATACAAAGTTCGTATAATAGAGAAGAATTGTATGACAAACTGGAAAAAATGATTATCAGGATGTTTTGTGTTGAAGATTATAGTGGAAACAAACAAAAGCTAGCATTGGATATAAAAGAGTATTTGGATCATAATTATAAGAGTGTGACGGGAAATAAAGAGTTGGCGGATATATTTGGATTTGTGCCCGCATATTTAAGGGACGTGTTTCGCAGTAAATATGAAAAGTCGCCGATGGAGTATCTACAGGAATTAAGGTTAGAATGTGCAAGGAAAATGTTGGCACAGGAACTAAAATTACCGGTGAAGGAAATTGCCAGGGCGGTAGGATTTAATGATGCTCTGTATTTATCTAAAGTGTTCCGTAGAAAATTTGGTATCACTCCTTCAGAATATAGAAATCAGGTGAAAACAATGAAACGTAAAGCAATTATTTTGCCAGTTCTGCTGTTCTTGCTGGGAATAGGTTTGATTAGTTATTCCTTATGGAATTTGCTTCAGGCGCACGTGGAATACAGGAGAAGAGAGAAGAAAAAGAGATTACTATGATTGTTCAGGAATCCAGATATTATACAGGATTGAAGAACATGATAAAAAAGTTATATGTTGAAGAGGGGATTCGAATTAAAGTTCGTGTTTTACCCGATAATCAGGCAGAATCTGTCATTCAGATGATGATAAACAGTGGAGATTATCCGGATATGTTAGATGCTAATATTCCACATATATACAATCTGATTAATCCCTGCCGCTATTTGGCCGATTTTACAGAAGAATCATGGGTGTCAAAATTGACGAATCCGCAACAGGTAACATATTCAGACGGAAGGATATATGGATTTCCATTTCTTAAAAATTCGGGTGTAGGAGGAATTATATATAATAAAGATATTTTTGAAAAATATGGGATTGCTATTCCGGAGAGTGAAGAAGATTTTTATAATGTGTGTGAAAGACTAAAAAGTCTTGGAATTTCTCCAGTTTTATTGTGTGCTGATAACTGGATTCCACAGATATGGATGAACTATGGATTTCCACTCTCATTTGGCAGTGACAAAAATTGCAAAAAAATAACTGAAGAAATATTATCTGGAAAGAAAAAATTGGGTGATTACGAAGAGAGTTATAAGGTGATTGACACGTATTTAGGCTTGTTTGAAAAGGGGTATGTAAACAATGATTATATGTATATCGATTACAATGACATGATAGATAAACTAAATAATCAGGAAGGGGCAATGGTGTTTGGATATTCTACGATGATTCCTGTTATGAATCAACATCATAGTAATCTGAATATGGGAATGTTTGTTCCGCCTTTTGCGTACAATCAGTCTAAAAATATAGTTTATCTGGATTTTTCAGTTGGTTTTGTTTCATTTAGGGAAAGTGAAAATCTTGATGTGGTCAAAGAAGTCCTAGATAAATGGTCTCAGAAAGAGTATTTATCCATGTGGATTTTTGAAAATGGAGGTGATCCTGCGTTTGAAGATGTTCCTGACAATGTAAATAAGGATATAGAATATCTATATAAAAGTTATGTTGAAACAGGAAAGACGGTCGGAGAATTTATGCTATATATGGATCCTATATACAGTCTGAATCAAGATAAGTTATGGTTATATTATAGGGAGGCTCCGAAGAATCATTGGACAGCAGATGAGTTATTAGAAAAAATTGAAATAGATATAGAAGAAAAATTGGAAAAATGAGAGCCTGTTAAGGTTTTCATTTTTCCATTTTTTTTTTGTTCTTTTTTTCCATATAAATGGAAAGCGAAAACTGTTATAAATAATATATCAAAAAGAATGGAGGAAAAAAGATGAAACGAAAAATGTGTTTGGTTCTTGCAGGACTTATGGTAGCGGGTCTGGCCGGATGTGGAGCGGATCAGAAAGGATCCTCAGCAGATGGAAATGAAGAGATGGAGATAGTTTATGCACACTTCCAGGGCGAAGGAGATGCTCAGTACAAATCCATACAGAACGCGATTACAGCATTCGAAAAAGACAACCCTGGGATTACCATTAAAGAGGAGTATTATCCTTCGGATGCATATCTGCTGCAGGCAGAAACTTGGAGTGCGGCAGGGGAACTGCCGGACATTTGCATGGTGAATGGCTCAATGGCATCGGATTATGCTGACATCGGAACAATTCTTGATCTGACAAGTTACGCGGAAGAATATGGAATTACAGATAAAATAGATGAAAGTTACTTCAAAGAGATGTCAGCTGACGGAGCTATTTACGGTATCCCATGGGAAGATGCACATTATGCGTTTATTCTCTATAATGAAGGAATTTTTAAAGAGGTTGGAGTTACAGAATTCCCTAAAACTCTGGATGAGTTGATCGATGTTTCTAAAAAGATTGCAGATGCGGGCTATATTCCGATGGCAATGGGTGATAAGGCACTTTGGCCGGCAGATTCACTGGCGTTTAGTGCATTTGTAAATAACTTTGTGGGGAATGACTGGTTCGATTCTATTCTTGCCTGCGATGGTAAAGCGGCATTTACGGACAAAGAATTTGTAGATGCCCTTGACCAGTACCAGAGACTTGCCAAAGAAGGGGTATTTAATGATAATCTGTCAAGCATTGATAATGACCAGAGAGGTGCCCTGTATCAGAACAGGGAAGCTGCTATGATTTCGGCCGGAAACTGGGAGTGCAACAGCTGTGTGGAGATCGCTCCGGAGGTAGCGGAAGAGACACAAGTGGCACTGTGGCCGGTACCTGCAGAAAATGCAAAGGCTCATGATTCTGTCGTATCCAGTTCGGCATGGGGACTTGCACTGGGAAGCAATATTGATGAGGAGAAAATCCCTTACGCAATGGATTTTATTGCAAACTATATTTGCAGTGAGGATTTCGGCAAAGTATTAGCGGAAGAACAGGGAATGTTCACACCGTGGAAGTAGAGTATGATACAAGCAAACTTAACATTATTACGCAGAGAGAGCAGGAAGTCTCCAATGCGGATGGCGTGACAAGATGCCTGAACTGGGACAGTTCTCTGCCGGCTTCTGTTAAAGATGTATATCAGAGAGGTCTTCAGGAAGTTTTAATGCAGATCAAAGAACCGGCAGATCTTGCAGATGAAATGCAGACAGCATATGAAGAATACATAGATATGAAATAGTAGTAAGAAAACCGCCTGCCATGGTACAGTCATGACAGGCGGAGAATTTATAGGAGGAACATGGTGTGAACAATGCTGGATTAAAAGTAAAAACGAAAACAATATACTTATATGTGCTTCCGTTTTTCCTTCTGTTTATTATTGCGTTTGTAATACCGCTTTTGATGGCATTTGGAATCAGTTTTACAAACTGGCGGGGAGGAAACAAAATAGATTTTATTGCACTTGATAACTATATCAAGCTTGTAAAAGATGAAACATTTTGGATGTCATTTTTAAACAACCTGAAATTTATGGCTCTTATGCTCGTGTTTCAGATTGGGTTGGCTTTTGTATTTGCGATTGTTGTGCAGAACAAAAGAGTAAAATTCCAGGGGTTCCACAGAAGGGTTATTTTCCTGCCTTCGGTTTTGTCATCGGTTGTTGTTGCTATGATTTGGCAGATTGTGTACAACAAAGACATTGGACTTATATCGGCTATAATGGAAAAGATTGGGATGGAAGACATTGTACCGCTTTGGCTGGATGATCCCAAAATCGTAATTTATTCACTTGCAATTGTGCTGATCTGGCAGTTTGTTGGTCAGTATGTGATTATAATGATGGCGGGATTTCAAAATGTGGATACCAGTCTAATGGAAGCCGCTAAAATTGATGGGGCGTCTTACAGCCAGACAGTAAGATATGTAACCTTCCGCTGATGAAACCCACGCTATCGGTTTGCGTAACATTGTGCGTATCGGGATGTATGAAACTTTTTGATACAATTTATGCAATGACGGGAGGCGGACCCGGAAGGAGTTCCACGGTTACTGCATTATATGCTTATGATGTTGCGTTCAAGACAAAACAATTGTCATATGCATCTGCTGTATCCATAGGAATGATCATTCTAAGTGTGATCTTAATCGGCGGCGTGAGTAGAATATTTCGGGAAAAGGAGGAACAGTGATGAAGCAGCTTAAGAATAAGTCAATATCTGTTCTCTTAAATATTGCAACGATGCTAATTTCAATAACCTGCATTTTTCCGCTGATCTGGCTGGCATATAACTCGGTAAAAGATAAATTTGAGTTTATGAAAGACACCATCTCACTTCCTGCTGATCCTCAATGGGGAAACTTCTGGGAAGCGATTCAACTGGGAAATCTTATACCGGCGACATTTAATACGGTGTTTAATTCGGTCATAAATGTAATTCTTGTGTGTTTAGGGTCGATTATTGTGGGCTATTTTCTTGAGAGATATGAGTTTAGGGGAAAAAAGATTATTTCAGCGATATTTCTTGTGGGTATGGTAATCCCTCTCTATTCCCTTCTTGTACCAATGTTTTTGCAATACAAGGTACTGGGTATGCTTAATACAAGGTTTGTGCTGATTCTTCTATTTTGCGATGCAGATCTCATTGGGAATCTTATTGTGCAAGAGTTTGTTCATGGTATACCAAAAGAAATAGAGGAAGCAGCTGTAATCGACGGATGTGGAATGAGGCAACTATTAAAGAACATGATATTTCCGCTTTGCAAACCGATGATTTCAACCGTGGGTATACTGACCCTTCTTGCCAGCTGGAATGAGTTCGCTTTTGCAACTGTTTTAAGTTCCGGCAGTCAATACAGAACCTTGTCTGTAGCAGTGCAAAGTTATTCATCCGGTAGAGAAATGGAGTACACATTGTTTCTGGCAGCTTTACTGATGGTTTCGTTACCGATTATTCTCATTTACTGTATTTTCAGTAAACAAATCATAAATGGTATGACGCAGGTGCGGTGAAAGGTTAGAAAAAGTATGGTGTTTAAGGATAGATATTTCGAAAATCCTCAACTTAATCATGTGAATACAATGGAACCAAGATGCTATTACATTCCATTGCAGGAGGTTGAACTTGATGTTGAGAAACAAAAAGAAAGCTCAGCTCAATGTTTTCAATTAAACGGCGAGTGGGATTTCCTATATTTTTCCAGTATTTATGATATAGACCATAAGCCCGAAGTATTCACGAAACTGTACATGAATGGGAACGGATTCCGGTTCCGTCTGTCTGGCAGAATTATGGATATGACAAGCGACAGTACATAAATGTTAATTATCCTATTCCCTTTGATCCACCATTTGTGCCTTCAGAAAACCCGTGTGGTGTATATCACAGGACATTTGAATATAGAAGTGACTCCGATTACCCGAAAAGTTATCTGAATTTTGAAGGTGTTGACTCCTGTTTCTATTTATATATAAATGGAATTTGCGGGCTACAGTCAAGTTAGTCATTCTACCAGTGAGTTTGATATTACAGATTACTTATCTGATGGAATAAATCATATCACCGTGTTTGTTTTAAAATGGTGTGATGGAACTTATTTCGAAGATCAGGATAAATTTAGAATGTCTGGGATTTTCAGGGATGTTTACATATTAAAAAGACCTGTCAATCATTTGAGGGACTATTTTATTCATACGGTATTAGTGGATCGGTATGATAAGGCTTTTGTGACAGTTGATCTGGAAGGCGGCGGCAGGCTGGATGTGCAGTACAGTCTGCAGGAACAGTCCGGAAAGAAGATCCTGGAAGGGGAGGCGCAAGACGGTAAAATTTCATTTATGATTCTAGAGCCTGTATTGTGGAATGCAGAAAATCCGTATTTATATACGTTAGTGATGAAGTATAACGGAGAAACATTTATTGAAACAGTCGGTGTTCGGGATATCAGAATAGAGAATAAAGTATTGCTTATCAATGGTGTGGATGTTAAGCTTCGGGGCGTTAACAGACACGACAGCAATCCTTCAACAGGATGTGCTGTGACCATCGATCAGATGAAACAGGATTTGACACTGATGAAAGCTCATAACGTGAACGCAATAAGAACCAGCCATTATCCAGGAAGGCCGGAGTTATACTATCTTTGCGATAAGTACGGATTTTATATCATGGATGAGGCAGATGTGGAAATACATGGGGTAGACGGACTGTATTCGCCAGTATGGGAAGAGGACTATAATAAACATGCATTTTCGGCTGAAATCAGTGACAATGAATTGTATTCTGCAAGTGTCACAGACCGCGTGAAACGATGTGTAATAAGGGATAAGAACAGATGCAGTGTTGTAATTTGGTCAATGGGAAACGAATCAGGTTACGGATGTGTGTTCGAGTCGGCATTGGAATGGACAAAAAAGTTTGACAGTTCCAGACTTACACATTATGAAGGAGCACTTCATGCTCCGCATGACCGTAAGAATGATTATAGCAATATTGATTTATACAGCAGAATGTATCCATCGATAGATGAAATAAATGAATACTTCAGGAAAGATTTTGATAAACCATTTATTATGTGTGAATACTCACATGCTATGGGAAATGGTCCGGGAGATTTGGAGGCGTATTATAAGGTTATACAGAAGTATGAAGGACATTGTGGCGGATTTGTATGGGAATGGTGTGATCATGCAGTTGAATTAGGAAAAACTGCAGATGGTAAAGTGCAATATGGATATGGCGGAGATTCGGGCGAAGAACTCCATGACGGAAATTTTTGTGTGGACGGTCTTGTATATCCGGACCGGACGCCCCATGTCGGTCTAAAAGAATTTAAAAATGTAAACAGACCAGTGAGAGTCCTCGGATATGACAGGAAAACAGGTACTGTTGAATTTGAGAACATTCTAGATTTTACAAACATAAAAGATGTGCTTGACATAAAGTATGAGGTTACATGTGGGAAAGAGGTAATTGAAAGGGGAGCGATTATTGACCGGGAGTTGCTCGATATTCACCCTCATGAGAAAAGATCAATTCCGATTATGGTCCACATTTCCGATAAATCGAAATGTTATATCAAGTTTGATTATGTACAGCGGGTAAAGAATCTGACGACAGATGAGGGTCATAGTTTCGGATTCGATCAAATATCACTTAATGATGCAGCTATCGATGAAATATTTTTATTAGGGAGCCTGAGGAAAAGTATAATGCAGGTACTGCCATTGAGATAGAAGAAAATTCTCGCAGGGTTGTGTTGGCCGGTGAAAATTTTTGTTTATGCTTATGATAAACGAAAAGGTTGTTTTGAGAGTATTTGTGTTGAGGGAACAGAAATATTAAAAAAGACAATGGAATACAATATATTCCGCGCTCCGATTGACAATGATCGTATTATCAAAGAGCAGTGGTATGCGGCGGGATACGATAAGTCTGTTATCCGTGTATATGACACATTTGTTAAAAAAGAAGATGAAGGAATAAGTATCAGATCATCTGCAGTCATCTCGGCTCCGCATGTACAGAAAATCATAGAGTTCCAAGTGTCATGGAAGGTTTCACTTTCCGGGAAGATAAATATGAAACTTGAGGCAACGCGTAATGTGGAAATGCCCTATCTTCCAAGATTTGGCCTGCGGTTATTTTTGGATGAGAGGATGGATCAGGTAGAGTATTTTGGCTATGGACCGTATGAAAATTACTCAGACAAACATCAGAGCAGTTATCTCGGTCTGTTCCGAACAGACGCGGAAACTATGCATGAAAATTACATAAGACCGCAGGAGAATGGCAGCAGATGTGGGTGCCGTTATGTAAGGTTATTTGGATCCGGTGTACACTGGAGTATCATCTCTAAAAAAGATTTTTCTATCAGTGTCTCAAAATATACACAAGAAGAGTTGTGTGCAAAAAGACATAATTTTGAACTGAAGGAGAGTGGAAATACAGTATTGTGTCTCGATTATAAACAGAGTGGTGTAGGGTCGGGCAGTTGTGTCCCCAACTTTCAGAAGAACATCGATTTGATGAAAGAAAATTTTGTTTTGAATGTTGTTTTATGAGACCTGAATTGACTGACACAGAGGAGGAAATAAGTGAAACTAAGCAGTGCAAGTAAACGAGCTATCGAGAGAAACTACTATCAAAGTTGTGAATGGTTTTGTGATTTTAAGGAAAGTGGAATCGAAGGGATAGGGTATGAAAAGGGAATTCACAGGAGAGATCCAAGCAGTGTGATTAAAGTAGGAGACGATTATTTCGTCTGGTATTCAAGATCTGTAGGCCCTCATAAAGGATTTCATACAGGTGATGAAGAGGCGAAAGTATTTCCCTGGGATTATTGCGATATTTGGTATGCTGTATCAAAGGATGGTTATCGATGGGAAGAAAAAGGGCCTGCTGTTGTGCGGGGCGAAAGAGGTGCATATGATGACCGAAGTGTTTTCACACCGGAAATACTGGAATATGAAGGAAAATATTATCTTGTTTACCAGGTTGTACAGCATCCTTATGTGAATAGAAGCTTTGAAAGTATTGCAATAGCAGTAGCAGATTCACCGCATGGACCTTTTACGAAATCGAAGGAACCGATTCTTACTCCGACAAAAGACGGTATTTGGGAAGGCGAGGAAGATAACAGATTTGCTGTAAAGAAAAAAGGAAGTTTTGACAGTCATAAGGTGCATGATCCGATCCTGTTTGCTTTTAGAGGAAATTTTATCTCTATTATAAAGGTGAACCAATGGGGGAAGAACTTTATATGGGTGGACGTGAGACAAAATGGGGGGTCGCGATTGCTGATAATATCCTCGGCCCGTATCATCGAAGCGAATATAATCCGGTAACAAACAGCGGTCATGAAACATGTCTTTGGCAGTATAACGGAGGAATTGCGGCTTTTCTAAGGACAGACGGAGTTGAAAAGAACACGATTCAGTTTGCTGAGGATGGAATTAATTTTGAAATTAAGTCAGTTATTAAACAGGTCCGGAAGCATGCGGTCCGTATAGACATTTGGAAAGTGATTCTAATCCTTTGAAAGGAATGGAGTGGGGATTATGTCACGATGTGAGTCAGGATTATGGATTTATTAAAAGGTTTGACATTGATGAGTGGCAGAAAAAGGTTTATACGAACAGAGAGATGTATGAATAAACCGGATGGGTTTATAGGAAGAATATAGAAATTATTAAACAGTTGCTAAAAATATTTTATATAAAAATATCTTTATAAAAGTATAATTTAATTAAAATTACAAACATGGAGGGAAGAACGATGGACAAAAATAGTTTTTCATTAAAAGGAAAAATTGCATTGGTAACAGGAGCATCTTACGGAATCGGATTTGCAATTGCAAAGGGATTTGCCGCTGCAGGTGCCACGATTGTCTTCAATGACATCAAGGAGGAACTGGTTGAAAAGGGATTAGCTTCATATAAAGAATGTGGCATTGAAGCTCATGGTTATGTGTGTGATGTGACAAAAGAAGATCAGGTAAACGATTTTGTTGCAAAAGTAGAAAAAGAAGTTGGAATTATTGATATTCTTGTAAATAATGCTGGAATAATTAAGAGAATTCCGATGTGTGACATGACGGCAGATGAGTTCAGACAGGTCATAGATGTGGATCTGAATGCTCCATTTATTGTATCTAAGGCTGTGATTCCTTCAATGATCAAAAAAGGACACGGAAAGATCATTAATATCTGTTCTATGATGAGCGAACTTGGGCGAGAAACAGTGTCAGCATACGCTGCAGCGAAAGGCGGTCTGAAAATGCTGACAAGAAATATCTGTTCAGAGTATGGCGAGTATAACATTCAGTGCAATGGTATTGGACCTGGATATATCGCAACGCCTCAGACTGCTCCGCTCAGAGAAAAACAGCCCGATGGAAGCAGACATCCTTTGATCAATTTATTATTGCAAAGACACCAGCAGCACGTTGGGGAGACCCGGAGGATCTTGCCGGACCAGCAGTATTCCTTGCTTCAGATGCATCTAACTTTGTAAACGGACATGTACTGTATGTTGACGGAGGTATTTTAGCGTATATTGGTAAACAGCCGTAAGAAAGGTTTTAAACGAATATGACGTATTAATCTATAACCTATATTGTTGCCATGATTGTTGGGGAATGTAAGTACATTCCCCAAACATATATACAAGGATGCAATCAAACGGGAGGAAAAGATGTTTGATATTTTAGCACTTGGGGAGATATTGCTAAGATTGTCTCCGCCAATGAATGAGAAACTTGTAAGAGGAGAAACATTTGAAAAGCAAGTCGGGGGAGCGGAACTTAATGTTCTGAGCGGAGCGTCCTTACTGGGGCTTAGAGCCGGAATTATATCAAAAATCGCTGAGAATGATATTGGTGAATTTGCGAGAAATAGAGTTCGATTTGTAGGTGTAAGTGATGATTACCTCATGAATGATATTGAAAAGGATGCAAGATTAGGAATCTATTATTATGAAAATGGGGCATATCCAAGAAAACCAAGAATTGTATATGACCGGTCGCATACTTCAATGTCCAAGATCTCTATAGAAGATTTCCCGGACACAATGTATTCGCTGACAAGATGTTTTCATACGACCGGGATTACCCTGGCTCTGGGAGAGCAGGTTAGAACTACGGCATATGAATGATAAAGAAGTTCAAGAAGAATGGTGCTCTAATATCGTTTGATGTAAATTTTCGCAGTAATTTGTGGAGCGGGGAAGAGGCGAGGAGGACCATTGAAGAAATACTGCCTTTGGTTGATATTTTCTTCTGCTCGGAGGAGACTGCAAGGCTTACCTTTAAAAAAAGCGGCAATCTGAAGGATATGATGAAAGAGTTTGCTGATGAGTATAATATTGGAGTGATTGCATCAACACAGCGGATTGTTCACTCACCTAAAATCCATACATTTGGTTCTGTAATATATGAAAAATGCAGTGATACATTTTATGAGGAACCGCCATATTCAAAAATTGAGGTGGTAGATAGAATTGGAAGCGGGGATGCGTACATTTCAGGAGTACTGTATGGAATTTTAAGCGAGAATGGAAGTTGCGCGAAAGCATTAAGTTTTGGCAATGCAGCGGGAGCGATAAAGAATACCATACCGGGAGATATGCAGGCATCTTTGCGCGGTGAGGTAGAAGCTGTTATACAATCTCATCGGTTAAAAGGAAATGATTGCGAAATGGTGAGATAAAGAATGCAGTGATGTAGTTTTGCTAATAGCATAGAAAGGAGAATTAAAGTGCGAAGTAGCTAAATTAACAGAAGTAAGAAAAATAGAAAGTTGTTGAGGGAGAAAAACCGGAAATTTCAAGTGAATATGATGTACAGGTGAAAGTAAAGGCGGTTGGTATTTGTGGAACAGATCTCCATATTTTTAACGAAGGACGTGCCGATGTTATACTTCCGAGAGTAATGGGCCATGAATTGTCAGGAGAAGTGACGGCTGTTGGAGAGAAAGTGGATAGAGTAAAAGTTGGAGATAGAGTTGCATTAGACCCGGTATTTGCATGTGGAGAATGTCCAACCTGTAGGAAAGGATATCCGAATGTGTGCGAAAATGTAAAATGCTATGGAGTTCAAATGGATGGAGGGTATCAGGATTATATAGTTGTACATGAAAAACATCTATATCCTTTTGATCATTCTATCAGTTTTGAACAGGCTGCACTTGCAGAGCCATTTTCAATTGCTGCAAATATTCTAGAGAGAACTTCAGCAGCTAAGGAAGATAATGTTATAATCATTGGAGCAGGAACAATAGGTTTATCGATTGTTCAAGTCGCAAAAGGGATAGGATGTCGTATCATGGTAGCAGATGTTGTTGATTCAAAACTTGAAAAGGCACGGGCATTGGGAGCTGATAAAGTTGTCAACAGCAAGAAAGAGTCAATCAAAGACATGATTGAAGAGTTTGCACCAGGCGGATTGGATGTGGTGATAGATGCGGTAGGTATTACGTCTCTTTTTCAGCAGTCGATTGAATATGCAGCACCGCGCGGAAGAATTGCCTGCATAGGATTTGATGCGAAACCGGCAGAAATCCCTCCGGTGCTCATTACGAAGAAGGAGTTGAGTATTGTCGGATCAAGGATGAACTGTTATCAATTCCCGAAGGTAATGAAGTGGCTGGAAGAAGGAAAAATAGATGCTGAAAAAATGATTTCTAGAAAATATTCTATCGATGATATTCAGCAGGCTTTCGAGGAGACAATCGCAAATGGACAGGATGTTGTAAAAACACTTATTGTTTTTGAATAATTCGGCATTGTGTGAGCTGCAATAGTGTAAAAAAGGAGCTATTACTGCAATGGATAATAAAATTAAAACAATTGCTATTGACTATTATAAAGTACCGCTGGAGGGAAATTTGGTAGATGCTCTTCACGGAAAACATGATAATTTTGAATTAATCACAGCTACAGTAACTCTGGAAAACGGGAGAATCGGGTGTGGTTATACATATACAGGAGGATTTGGCGGAGCAGCAATCGCTAAGATGCTGGAGCAGGATCTCACCCCGCAGCTGATTGGGGTACCGATGAATTCTCCGGAAAAATGAATGATTATATGAATCAGCATATACATTATGTGGCACGGGGCGGAATCGCTTCATTTGCAATTTCTGCTTTAGATATCGCCTTTTGGGATATAGAACTGAAGTCACATGGTATTGCACTGAAAGACCTGCGTGGAAAAGGTGCGGATAAGGTTAGGACTTATTATGGTGGCATTGATCTCATGTACAGTGAGAAAGAGCTGTTAGAGAATATAGAAAAACAGTTGGCTTCCGGTCATACAGCCGTGAAAATCAAACTTGGCAGAGAAAATGAGGATGAAGATATCCAAAGAATTAAGGCTGTCAGAAAATTGATCGGTGACGAGGCTCTTTTATGGTTGATGCCAATATGGTCTGGACAGAAGAGCAGGCTATTCGAATGGCAAAGAGAATGGAAGAATATAATATCGGCTGGCTTGAGGAGCCTACGAATCCGGATGATTACGAAGGATATGCCAGAATCGGACAGGCAACATCAATTCCGATAGCAATGGGGGAAAATCTGCATACTATCTATGAACATGAGCTGGCAATGAAACTTGCACGGATTAAGCGCCCGATAGGAGATTGCTCTAATGTGTGCGGTATTACAGGATTTTTAAAAGTGGCGGACCTTGCAGAAAAATATTCTGTGGAAGTTCACTCTCATGGAATGCAGGAACTTCACGCAAATGTGCTCGGGGCAGTAGAAAACAGAGGAATGGTAGAGTTTCATAGTTTCCCGATATATAAATATACAGTAGATCCGCTTGTCGTGAAAGACGGATACCTCGAGACTTGTAAAGCACCCGGAACAGGTGTGGTTTTTGATCTGGAAAAGTTAAATCTATATAAAGTAAATTAATTTATATATCAGGATGTGCTGTTGATGAAAAAACGAAAAAGATTTACAGTGGTTTGTTGATTGTATTAGTAATACTTTTCAGTTCTGGTTGTCAAAAAAATCATACAAAAGAAGAAAAAGAGATACCGAAAAAAAGAAAAAGCAATTGGGCTCTCTGTTGACCAGGGATTTGCAAGCCGTAATTATGAAACAGACATAATAGAAGAAGAAGCTGAGAAATTAGGATATGAGGTTTACGAGCTGATTGCCGGAGGAAATGCCGAGGCACAAAATTCTCAGATAGAACGTTTGCTCGAGAAAAATATTTCGGCACTGCTGGTATGTGCTGTTGACCGGAATAAAATTGAGTCGGCATTGCTGCAGGCAAAAGCAAAAGGAGTTCCTGTTATTACTTTTGACAGATTAATTCCAAATAGCAAATCGGTAGATGCATATGTAGGACCAGATTCAGTAGCAGATGGAATGGCATGTGGAGAGGCTATCATCAGGCAGGTTCGTGAATCTAAAGAGCCGATTCAAGTTCTTGAGTTAGTGGGTGCATTAAATGACCAGAATGGTATTGACAGGAGTAAAGGATTTCATCAGGCGATGATGCAAGATGAAAAGATACAGGTGATTCAAGTTCCGACTGACTGGAATTTAGATGCTGCATTTGTGGACATGGAAAGAATTTTTCGGAGTTATCCTGACATCAAGGCTGTATTCTGTGGAACAGATTCATTCTTTCCTAATGTGGAGAGTGTACTTGATAACATTGATTCATCCGGCAGATGGAGAGAACGTATATATGTGACTGGTGTGAATGGCTCGAAGGAAGGTTATAATGCTGTACTGTCAGGTACCGCTGATGGAGTAATGGTAATGGATCTTGATGAGATAGGTAAAGCTGCGGTTACAGTTGCGGACAAGTTAATTAAGAATGAGAATGTTGAAAAAAACATAATCATAGAGGGGAGGTATTGTACAACAGATACTATAAAAGAGAGTCAAGAGCATATTTGGGGAACTAAATAAATATATTTCATGTAGGAGGAGACTATGTTACAGCTTAATAATATGATTGATGGGAAATTGATTCCGTCAGAGTCTGGTGAGAGAATTGAAGTTTATAATCCGTTTAATCAGGAACTCGTAGGTACGGTTCCTAAAAGTACAAAAAGGATGTAGATGATGCGTTGTGTTCTTCTAAGAGAGCACAAAAAGAATGGGCAAAAATACCAGCTCAAAGAAGAGGAGAATATTTGTTGGAAATTGCCGAACTCATCAACAAGCATAAGGAGGAGTTAGCGGTACTTCTTACCAGTGAACATGGTAAAACTATTGTTCAGGCAAGAGCTGAAGTCGAAGGGGCGAGGGGCTTTCTCTGTTATGCAGCGGAATCTGCCAGAAGAATTGAGGGTGAAATCCTTACTTCTGAATTGGAGTGCGAGCAGACATGGATCCAGCGAGTTCCATATGGAGTGACCGTTGGAATTGTAGCGTGGAATTTCCCATTGGCGTTAACAACCCGGAAATTCGGAAATGCATTGGTCTGTGGTAATTCTATGATTATCAAACCGCCATCAGAGACACCTCTTACAGTGATGCGGTTGGCAGAAATAATCTCTCAAGAGAGCAGTTTGCCATCAGGGGTTTTGAATTTTATTACCGGATCGGGACGTGTAGTGGGGGATGCATTGGTAAGAAATGATACGACCCGCCTTGTTACACTGACCGGAAGTACAGGCGCTGGAATTGAAGTTCCGCACTGCAGCAGAACATTGTGTTGAGGTTCATCTGGAGCTGGGCGGAAAAGCACCGTTCATCGTTATGAACGATGCTGACATTGACAAAGCTGTTAAGGCAGCGGTTATTTCCCGTTTTTCTAATTGCGGACAGATTTGTACCTGTAATGAGAGGATGTATATTCATGAAGAAGTTTATGATCAGTTTGTAGAAAAGCTTATTGCCGAAACAAAGAAGATTATTGTTGGAGATCCCATGGATGAGAATACATTTATGGGTCCGAAAGTGAATAAGGCAGAGATAGAGAAAATATCCCAGATGGTTGACCTTTCCCTACAGCAAGGAGGGAAGATTCTATTAGATATGACACCGGAGAAAAAACCAACAGAAAATGGTAATTGGCTGTATCCGTGTATTGTCGAGGTGGAAGATAACAAAAATGAACTTATTCAGAATGAAGTGTTTGGTCCTGTTCTTCCTGTTATGAAGTAAGGATTTTGATCAGGCACTTGAATTCGCCAATGATTGTGAATATGGTCTGTCGGCATATCTGTTCACGAATAATGCAAAATATATCATGCGGGCTGTGAATGAACTGGAATTTGGTGAAGTATATACAAATCGAGAAAATGGTGAGTTAATCAATGCATTTCACAACGGGTTTAAATTAAGCGGAACAGGTGGAGAAGACGGAAAGTACGGATTAGAGGGATATCTGCAGAAGAAGACAGTATATATGAACTACAAATAGAAGTTTTGTAATAAAGAGGTGGGTTTTATGGAAAACATAATGGTACAAATTGAGAAAACAGGTGTAATTCCGGTTGTCGTGATCAATGATGTAGAGGACGCAGAACCATTGGCACAGGCTCTTTGCGAGGGGGACTGCCCTGTGCCGAGGTAACATTCCGTACTGCGGCGGCGGAGGAAAGCATCAGAAAGATGACAGATATATATCCCGATATGTTGATCGGCGCGGGTACGGTACTTACGACGGAGCAGGTAGACAGGGCAGTAGCGGCAGGAGCAAAATTTATAGTAAGTCCTGGATTTGATCCTGAGGTGGTTGATTATTGCATTTTAAAGCAGATACCAGTATTTCCGGGGTGCATCACCCCATCTGAGGTTGCGCAGGCGGTGAAGAGAGGATTGAAGGTTGTGAAATTTTTCCCGGCAGTACAGTTTGGCGGCGTTTCTACGATTCAGGCACTTACAGCACCTTATGTTGGACTAAAGTTTATGCCTACAGGAGGTGTAAACGCAAAAAATTTAGCGGACTATCTGCAGTGTAAATCAATTATTGCATGTGGAGGAAGCTGGATGGTCAAATCTGATCTGATAAAAGCAGGCGAATTTGAAAAGATTAAAGATATGACTAAAGAGGCAGTTTCTCTTGTAAATGAGATTCGTGCATGATGGAGGAAACTATGAATCTGAAATTAAAAAACAGGTCAGAATGTAAATATGATGCGGTTTCCTTAGGCGAAGTGATGCTTCGCCTGGATCCGGGCGAGGGAAGAATCCGCACGGCCAGAAACTTTCAAGTTTGGGAAGGCGGAGGAGAATATAATGTAATCCGCGGTCTTCGGAAATGCTTTGGGTTAAACACAGGAGTCATTACAGCGTTTGCAGACAATGAGGTAGGGCTTCTGATGGAAGATCTGATCATGCAGGGAGGAGTGGATACCTCACTGATCAGGTGGATGAAAACAGACGGAATCGGAAGGGTATGCAGGAATGGACTGAATTATACTGAGCGCGGATTTGGTATCCGCGGGGCGGTAGGGTGTTCTGACAGGGCAAATACTGCGATCTCGAAAGCTACACCAAAGGATTTTGATTTTGATTATATTTTTGGTGAACTGGGCGTGAGATGGCTCCATACCGGAGGTATTTATGCGGCTCTTTCTGAACAGTCATGTGAAACCGTAATTGCGGCGATAAAAACTGCAAAAAATATGGAACGATAGTTTCCTATGATCTGAATTACCGGCCGTCTATGTGGAGCGCTATTGGAGGTTTAGAGAAAGCGCAGGAGGTGAATAAGGAGATTGCCAGATATGTGGATGTTATGATCGGCAATGAAGAAGATTTTACTGCCTGCCTTGGTTTTGAGATTGAAGGAAACGATGAAAATCTGAAAGAACTGAATCTTGATGGCTATAGGAAAATGATTAATGAGGCAGCGATGGCATATCCGAATTTTAAAGTAGTTGCAACTACGTTACGTACGGTGTGTACGGCTACCGTAAATGATTGGAGCGCAATATGCTGGGCAGATGGTGAGATATATAAAGCCAAAGATTATAAGGGGCTGGAAATTTTGGATCGTGTCGGCGGCGGGGATTCTTTTGCCTCTGGTCTTATCTATGGACTGATGACGTCGGATGATCCGGAAACAGCAGTTAACTATGGAGCTGCTCATGGAGCGCTTGCGATGACCACACCGGGAGATACGACAATGGCCAGGAAGAAGGAAGTAGAAGCAATTATGGGTGGCGCAGGAGCAAGAGTGCAGCGTTAGGAAGATGTAAATAGTTTTTTCAGAACATATGTGTATTATTATGACTATAAAAATGTTGTAGTTGTTGGAAATCAAAAAGAATAGTAGAAGATTATGGAAAAGGAGTTTTTGATCCGTTGGGAGACAAATACTCACATAAGATTGAGCATTGTACCTATTACGATGAGAAAGGCAATGTAATATCTAACAGATAAATGTAATCCACTATGAATAAAAGAAACAGTTATGCTATATCAAATTTGATATAGTGTAACTGTTTTTGTTATTCACTTCATATACTGCATTATAAAATATGGAATCTGAAAAGAATATGAGGTATCCAATCTGAGCGTCGAAACGATGGATGATTTTATGAATCGTATCGATAGATGTATCAGAATAATCTGGCATACGATGAGAAGAATGATCGCAGAAAAAAGATAAGCAATACATGATAGAGCGTATAGAAATATCTATATGCTTTATTTTTTTACATATTTTTAGCAAAATAAATTAGTTGACACTAACTACAACTGTCTGATAGAATGCCATTTGATGAAGAATATAAGAGAGTCTGTACGCTCTAATATAAAGGATGCATGAGATGAAAGAATTAACACATAACGATTTAACAGAAAATCTAATAAAAGAAAACAGATATGCAGCTTCCATCCTCGCGGCGTGAAATTGAGGAGGATATGCTGGAGCAGATTTGTCTGATCGCGAATACAGGGATCCAGGTCACGGTTGAGGAGTTATGCAGCCGCATGGATATGACTAAAAGAGAAGTCAGTTTTTATCTGAAACAATTGAATGCTCATGGATATATCATCAGAGAGAAAAATACGCATACAGGATATCAGAAAGATGGAACTGGATCTGGAATTTTACTTACAGAATTTGGAAAGATCACTGGAGAAGAATTTCAGTATCGCCATGAAATCCTCACGCAGTTTCTCCAGTTTGTTGGTGTTTCAGATGAGAAGCCCAAGAGGATGCCTGCCGTATGGAACATGTGTCAGTGAGGAAACGGTTCAGCAGATTTGTAATTTTGTAGATTATGGAGATACGTTTGAGCGGATTTTAAAGCATTCTGATTTACGCAGCTGGTACCAGACGGGAAAGTATATGTTTCTTATGGGAATTTATCAGATAGAGAAAACATGCCCAAGGAGATTTGCCAGGGAGTTTGGTCGCTTTTCTGAGAATATCTGGCTTCATATTACAGAAGACAAGAGTAGCTTTGAACTGATAAAAAAGGAAGAAGATGCTTCGACGCAGAATTTTGTGGTACAAAGATCCGGAGAAGGGATGGATACAGGCAGAGGAGAAAAGGGGAAATTCATGGATACCGTCTGGTGTATTTACGTTTTCAATGAGATGTCAGGATCCGATCATAGAGGGAACAGCACTGATTGCGTTTACGAGAAAAGGCGAGAAGCCTGTAGACTGGAATAGCCGGGAACTTGATGTACATATCTGGAAATCGGAGGGATAAAGAACGTGAATAATCAGGATAACAGAAATCTTCTACATCCGTCGATGCTTCAGATTCAGTATCTTCTGGAATTGGAAAAAGTAGGGAAAAGGCGTGGAAGTGTTGCGATGATCGCGGATACCTGTGGGGTGAGTCATGGACCGGTCAGTCGTTTTTTTAAAGAGTGTATTGGAAGAGGATATCTGACGGAAAAATGTGAATTTACCACGGAAGGTTCTCATGCTTTGCTAACTTATAAAAAGCTCTTAAGGGATGTGAGGACATATCTGAAAGTGATGAATATTCCGGAAAAAGAAATTCCAGAGAAGATGAGGCAGTTAATCGAGAATGTGGACTATGATTTGCTGAGGACTATGGTAAGGAATGCAAGGCATACAACGGAACATACAGCAGAAGCAAAAAATGAACAGGAACAGAAAAATTCTCAGGGAGAAAAAGATTCCAATACATATTTTATTGAGAAGATACTGGAAAAAGGAAAGTTTCAGGTAGGAATCGCTATTCATCAGATAAGCAGAAACAGTGAGACCAGACTTTCAATGGCACATCATGGTTTTGAACATCTGGCATATATTCGAAATAATACACGTGGAAGCTGGCTGGAACTGACGATTCGTGAAATTTACGGAAGATCAAGAATTGACGGAACAGAGATGTCAGGACATCTGTCTTCTCTGAAATACGAGAAACAGGGACAACTTTATGAAGCAGTCATAAAGAATGGAAAATTGAGAATTCCACTGAGTGCCTGCCATTTTTTCGTGGCAGAATGGGAAATGTAAAGGGAACGGTTCACATTACGGTTTCCTGTAATGTGGGAAATGCACATATGCCGGAGAGTACAGCAGTGCTGACATTCTGGATGTAAGATTAAAGGTCGAAATGAAGAAATTTCGGCCTTTTTATTATGCACAAATGTGGAAAAATATTGATTTTACAGCGATAAAAGCAAAACATAAAACCGTTCCCGGCAGGCATGAAAACAAATAAATTAGTTGACACTAACCAATAAACATTGATAGAATGTCAACGCAGTTAGCCAATGGTAACCAGATAAATCAGATGATTTGGAAGGCTTTCTGTAGTAACTATAAGTAAATATAAAATTAAACATACGATACGGAGAATGATTATGAAACACTCGCTGAAAATCTTTTGGATGATATTGGGATTTTTGTGTCTGGGACTTGGTACGGTAGGTATCATACTGCCGATTTTGCCGACAGTTCCGTTTTATATGGCAACTCTATTCTGTTTTGCAAAAAGTTCAGAAAGACTCCATTCATGGTTTCTTGGAACAAATTTATATAAAAAACATCTGGACAGTTTTGTGCAGAAGAGAGCTATGACGATGGGAACAAAACTCCGCATTATGGGAACTGTAACAGTAATTATGGGGATTGGATTTCTTTGTATGAAAAATGTGCCTGTTGGGAGAATTTGCCTGATCGTGGTATGGGTCTGCCATGTGTTATATTTTTTCCTGAGAGTAAAAACTGTAAATGCGGAAAACAAGACACTGGAAGGTGCAAAATAATATGAATAAGGTGGAAAAGAAGCGGCAGAAAGAACAGTACATTGTGGAAGAAATGATTCGATTATACTGTCGGAAAAATCATTTGGAAGAGGAACGTCAGGCAGGCAGATGTGTCCGGTCTGTCAGGAACTTTCAGATTATGCGAAACTCAGAAGTCATAAATGTCCGTTTATGGAACAAAAAACATTTTGCGCAACTGCAAAGTGCATTGTTATAAACCGGAAAAGAGAGAGCAGATTCGTCAGGTAATGCGTTTTTCAGGTCCAAGAATGTTGCTACATCATCCGATTCTTGCAATATGGCATCTGATATGTAGTAAAAGGGAGGCAAAGGTAAAAAACTTATGATAAAGACAAGACTGGTGGGACTCTTATCCCATGCGAAAAGTATATTGTATATACGATTCTATGGCAGTGGATGGCACTTCTGTCACAGGTATTGGCAGTTTTTTCGATTGCAGATTTACTGGAACGAGTTATATATCAAAGCGTAACGGCAGCAGTTGTTGAGCGAACGATCATTACAATGATTTTGGTCGTGGTCGTCCGCTTTATCTGCGAACGAATGGGCACAAGATCATCTTATCTTGCCTGTGTGGATGTAAAGCGGATCCTGCGTGAAAAAATTTATGAAAAGATGCTGAAACTTGGGGCGTCCTATAAAGAGCAGGTATCGTCATCAGAGGTAGTTCAGGTATCAACGGAAGGCGTAGAACAGCTGGAAACTTATTTCGGAAAATACCTGCCGCAGTTATTCTACAGTTTAATTGCACCACTGACATTGTTTGTGATTCTTTGCCGGGTGAGCATGAAAGCCAGTGTAGTTCTTCTGATCTGTGTGCCATTGATTCCAATTTCTATCGTAGTGGTACAGAAAATCGCAAAGAAATTACTGAACAAATATTGGAGTATTTATACAGGACTTGGAGATTCCTTTCTGGAAATCTGCAAGGGCTTACAACGCTGAAGATTTATCAGGCAGATCAGCAGAAAGCGGATGAGATGGACGTGGAGTCTCAGAACTTTCGAAGAATTACCATGAAAGTTTTGACGATGCAGTTAAATTCTACGAGTGTGATGGATATTGTGGCATATGGTGGTGCTGTGGTTGGAATGGCAGTTACATTATCTGAATTTCTCAAAGGAAATATCAGTATCTCAGGGACGATTTGCATTGTTCTTTTGGCAAGTGAATTTTTCCTGCCGTTAAGACTGCTGGGATCTTTTTTTCATATTGCAATGAATGGAATGGCAGCGAGTGACAAGATTTTTAAAATATTAGATTTACCAGAACCTCAGACAGGAGATAAAAATCTGCCAGATGACTCATTAGACATTTCTTTTAAGAATGTACATTTTGCCTATGAAGAAAACAGAGAAATTTTAAAAGGGATTGATTTGTATCTTCCGGCAGGAAACTTTGTATCTCTGGTAGGAGAATCCGGATGCGGTAAGAGTACGATTGCAGGGATCATTCTGCAAAGAACAGAGGATTTACCGGAGAGATTACCATTGGCGGAGTATCGCTTTCTGAGGTAAATGAGTCAGATCTGATGAAACATGTGGTACTGGTCCGTCACAATAGTTATCTGTTTAAAGGAACTATAGAGGAAAATCTGCGTATGGCAAAACCGGATGCGACAGAAGAAGAGATGAACACAGTTTTGAAGAAAGTAAACCTTCTGGGATTTTTGCAGACGCAGGATGGTCTTCAGACAAAGTTGCTGGAAAAAGCCAGCAATCTGTCCGGTGGACAATGTCAGAGACTGGTGATTGCCAGAGCATTGCTGTACGATGCTGCTGTATATATTTTTGATGAGGCAGCTTCCAATATCGACGTGGAGAGTGAAGAGTTAATCATGGATGTGATTCATGAATTGTCAAGAACAAAGACAGTGCTTCTGATTTCTCATCGACTGGCAAATGTAGTAGAATCTGATCAGATTTATTTCCTGAAGAACGGGGAAATACAGGAACATGGAAAACATGAAGAACTGATGCAGAAAGATGGCGAATATCACCATCTGTATGAAAGCCAGATGGCACTGGAGAACTATGGAAGGCAGGTGAACAGGGATGTCTGAGGTGCAGAGTAATTTAACAAAAAAACGCAGAAGTGCCGTCTCAATTATGGGAAGTCTGATCGGTCTGGTGAAGCCGCTACTTCACATTATGATTGCAGCAATCATCCTTGGAACAGCAGGATATCTGTGCGCTATTTTCCTGACGATTCTGGCAGGGCAGGTGATCGTACATGGGATTCTGACAGGAGAAATGGGAGCAGCGATAGCAACTGAAACAACTGATGTAGCATTATCGGCCCAGACGGTGGGGATTACAGTGAAGAATCTGTGGCTGATAAACACGCCTGTAAAAACAATTATTATCATAATGATTATTATTGCAGTTCTTCGAGGAATCCTTCATTATGCAGAGCAGTACTGTAATCATTTTATTGCATTTAAACTCCTTGCGATTATCCGACACAAAGTATTCGCTGCATTGAGAAAACTTTGCCCGGCGAAGCTGGAGGGCAGAGATAAGGGAAATCTGATTTCAATCATTACGACAGACATTGAACTTCTGGAAGTGTTTTACGCGCATACCATTTCTCCGATTGCCATCGCAACATTAACCTCACTGATCATGATCGTTTTTATAGGGAGATATCACTGGATGGCGGGACTTCTTGCTCTTGCAGCTTATCTGATAGTTGGAGTTGCGATTCCAGTGTGGAATGGCAGACGCGGAAGTCAGATGGGAATGGAGTTTCGTACAAATTTTGGAGAGCTGAACAGTTTTGTCCTGGATTCTCTCCGCGGCCTGGATGAGACGATTCAATATGGACAGGGAGAGAGTCGAAAAGAGCAGATGTCACAACGCTCCGGAAATCTTGCAAAAATGCAGAGAAGTTTAAGTAAACAGGAAGGATCACAGAGATCTTTTACAAATATGGTGATCCTGCTTGCATCCTTTGGGATGCTGGCGCTGACAATATGGCTGTATGGAAGAGGAGAACTGGGATTTGAGGGAATCCTGACCTGCACCATCGCAATGATGGGATCTTTTGGTCCGGTGGTTGCATTGTCGAGTCTGTCTAATAATCTGAATCAGACACTGGCAAGTGGGGAGAGAGTTCTTTCGTTATTGGAAGAAAAGCCGATGGTGGAAGAAATTCCTGTAGATGTAAAAGATGATTCTGTAAATATTTCAGAAAATCTTTTGGGCGGCAAGTCAGATATATTTTCAGGCGCAGAAACGAAAAATGTTACATTTGCTTATGAAAATGAGGTAATCCTGGATAATTATTCTCTGAAACTGGAACCTGAAAAGATCACAGGAATTCATGGGGCAAGTGGTTCTGGAAATCTACACTGTTGAAACTCCTTATGCGTTTCTGGGATGTTGATAAAGGATGTGTTTCTGTGGACGGTGAGGATGTGAGAAAGATTCCAACCAGACATCTCAGAGATATGGAAAGCTATGTGACACAGGAAACGCATCTGTTTCACGACTCTATTGCCAATAATATCGCAGTTGGAAATCCAGGTGCTTCCAGAGAGGAAATTATGGAAGCGGCAAAGAAAGCATCTATCCATGACTTTATTATGAAACTTCCGAAGGGCTATGATACAGAAGTAGGAGAGTTGGGAGACACCTTATCCGGTGGCGAAAAGCAGCGAATTGGAATAGCCAGAGCATTCTTACACGACAGTCCTCTGATTTTGATGGATGAACCGACATCCAATCTGGATTCTTTGAATGAAGGAATCATTCTGAAATCTCTGAGAGAAGCGTCAGAGAAAAAACTGTGGTACTTGTATCACATAGGAAATCAACGATGAATATCGCAGATACTGTATTTGAAATGAAAGATGGAAGAATCTCATAATCCTTTTAGCAGATATATAAAAGAGGCTGTTACATTGTTTGAATACATGATGTAGCAGCCTTGTTTTGAATTAAAATTTTAGAATTGGTGTTTTAGGCATCTTAAGTACGAAAGATAGAGGTTACATAATTTACACATATTTGTGCAAATTTGGGTATTCAAGTATTGTTACTGTATGTTAGAATAAAAGTGAGGTATCTAATGAATAATACGATATTTGATGATGTATTTCGTACAATGATTGAAAAAATGCCGTATCTGGCAGTACCTTTGATTAAGGAATATGGAATTCTACCAGAATAAGCACTAAAATAGAGAAATAAATCCTGAAGCAGAAAATGTAAGCATAATCTGGAAATAATATGCAGAGAAAACGGAGGGATAGAAAATGCTGACATGTATCAGATCAAAACGGCAGAGAAATGCAGCGGAGTATGCTTTAAGAGCTATTCAGTCATCATGCATAAAGCCTTATATTAAGACAATATATCTGTATGGCAGTTGTGCACGGGGTGAAGAGAAATATAGCAGTGATGTTGATCTGTTTCTGGAACTGTCAGAGTCATTCCGCTCCCGGCCAGAGCTAAAAAAATATCTTTATCTTCTAAAATCAGAAGTATCCTCTGAGGAATTGGATGATGCAGAAACGGATCTGAAAATTGTAGTTGGCGATGACTGGAAAAGGAATAAAATGCTGTATTATACAAATGTGCGAAAGGAGGGAATTCAGATATGGCCTTAAACAGTTATTTTGATTTTGCAGAAAATGATTTTCAATATTTTAACTGACCAAAATTCTGTTCCGGGTAATTCAGGAGATGGTTCTTCGAACACAGATGATAATGGAAATATGTATACAGAATAATGTTGCTGAGATTACGTAAAAATATTTCTTGCATTTTGTAAATAGTTATGATATGATGCTGCTCAAAGAAAAGGGAGTAGCGGCCATCGTTATGAAGAACTGGACTTGTTTTTCCTATAAATGGTACATAAATGCGTCAGAACGGCAGATTAAGAATGCCCGCATTATGATATAATCGGCAAGACTTTTGTTTTAGACATTAAGAGAAGAGCTCATGTTATGTCTGAAATGAAAGTCTTTTTCTTTTCTTCAGAAATTTTTAGAAGCAAAAAATTTAATTATGCCAATGGTGAAACGGAGGAGAAAAGTGAACGAAAGAGTAAATCCATTTAAAAAATTACAGAAGCCGGGAAAACATGTGAAACGTATTGTAATAGGAGCAGCAGGGTTGGTGATTATTGCAGGGCTTGCAGGAGATGCTACCTATCAGATCCAGGAGCAGGAACAGGCAGTATTGACAACTTTCGGAGTGCCGAAGGCAGTGGCAGAAACAGGACTGCATTTTAAGATTCCTTTTATACAGAAAGTACAGAAAGTAAATACAACGATCCAGGGATTTCCTATTGGATATAGTATGGGAGATAATTCGGTGGTTGAGAATGAGGGCATTATGATTACCTCGGATTATAACTTTATTGATGTGGATTTCTTTGTTGAGTACAGAATTTTAGAACCGGTAAAATATCTTTATAATTCAGAGGAACCGGAAGATATTCTAAAAAATATTTCTCAAAGCTGTATCCGTACAGTAATCGCAAGTTATGATGTGGATGAAGTGCTTACCACCGGAAAAGGTGAGATCCAGAGTAAGATTAAAGAAATGATCCTGAAGCAGATGGAGGAACAGGATCTGGGGATTCAGCTTGTGAATATCACAATCCAGGATTCAGAACCACCCACACAGGAAGTTATGAAAGCATTTAAAGCAGTAGAAACTGCCAAGCAGGGAAAAGAAACTGCTTTGAATAATGCCAATAAATACAGAAACGAAAAGCTTCCGGAGCTGAGGCAGAAGCAGACAGAT
>ENA-OQAS01000264-OQAS01000264.1-human-gut-metagenome-genome-assembly--contig:-NODE-264-length-27993-cov-7.363992_pt1 | contig 27993 bp, 38 predicted proteins | sample MGYA00242733_ERZ504523 | MGnify/ENA primary metagenome ERZ504523 (study PRJEB26092, sample SAMD00036239) | human gut metagenome | host: Homo sapiens | study: EMG produced TPA metagenomics assembly of...
CACACCAGAGAACAGGTGCCGCTCCTTGCGTACTCACCGTCTATGAAGGAGAGCGGCCTTCAGGAGACAAAGGACACCTTCGCTGTGATCGGCGCATCCGTTGCAGAGAACTTCGGCGTAAAATGCCGGAGGGAACGATCGGAACATCGATCCTGGAATCGTGGAAATAAGGAAGCGATGGCGTTTTCAGCTGAGGCGGTAAGAACCTTTCGAAAGTTTCACAAGCTGTCCTTCTTCGAGCAGCTTCTTTAAAACCCGCTGGAGCTGGCGGCGGCTGCAGTGGAGCTGCATGGCCATCTTTTCCACGCCGGAAAACGTCTGATCCGGACAGCGCTCTGAGAGATAAGAGAGGAAGGATTCCTCGAGCGTGGAAAAATTCGACTGGGAGCTGGAATAAAGCATCAGCTTTTCGGTGACAGAGTTTAAAAGATATCGTAAAAAGCGGTTGTCGTTCAGCAGAAGCTCTTTCGTGGAAGCGAGCGGCAGAACAATACAAAGCGCGGTGGTGCGTGCCTCGATCTGGTGCGTATCATCGCGTTTTCCGCAGAATTCCATATCGCCGATGCAGGTAAAGCCGTCGAGATAGCCGATCGGGTAGCTCGTGCCGTCGGCGCGGTTGGCGCTGATCTCGATGGAACCGTCCACGAGGAACGAGAGGTATTCCTCCGGATTCAGCGTGTCGAGCCGTTCGCCTTTTTCAAACTGATACAGAGAAAATGCGAGATCCGGGGTATCGAAAAGAGATGGGATCTCATGTTTCTGAAGATAAAAGTCCAGCAGAGCCGGATCAAAAATTCGTTTCATAGGAAAATCCTTCACAGAAAAATTTTTGGAAAACTTTTTCTTTATTGTGACATATGACACAAGAAAAAGCAAGAAAGTCTGCTAAGATAAACCAGAATGAAAAATGTTACAGTTCGCTGGGTACCAGTGAACTGTAACCGAAAAAGAGGAAAGGGGAGTTTTCAAAATGGAAAACGAATTATTTGAGAAAACAAAAGTGTCCAAAGCATATATGACGCTCGCACTTCCGGTCGTGCTCGGCATGGTCGTGTCGCTGATCTATAATATGGTAGATACTTTTTTCATCGCGCGGACCGGAAACACGGCACTGATTGCCGGCGTATCGCTCGGCACACCGATTTTCACGCTGATGATTGCACTCGGTGACATCTTCGGTGTCGGCGGCAGTTCCGTCATTTCGCGCCTCTTCGGTAAAAAAGAGTACGAGGACGGAAGACGGATCAGCGTATTCTGCTTTTACGCGGCGATTGCTGTCGGCATTGCGGTCAGCATCATCCTGCTTGCCGCCAAACAGCCGATCCTTGGCCTGCTTGGCTGTGATGAGAGACGTGGCAGTATGCGGGGGACTATTACCAGTGGATTGCACTCGGCGCACCGTTTATCATCCTGCAGCTGACGCCGAACAATCTTCTTCGGACCGAGGGCTTCGCAAAAGCTCGATGATCGGAACAATGCTGGGAGCCGTCGTCAACATCATTCTTGACCCGATCTTTATTTACACGCTCGGCATGGGAGCAGCCGGAGCAGCGATTGCAACGGTGATCGGCAACATCTGCGGTGATATTTTCTATGTTATCTTTATGATAAAGAAATGCCGCTATCTCTCCGTCGATTTCCGAAAACTGAAAATGACCGGAGCAGAGGTGCTCGCCGTTCTTGCCATCGGCATTCCGGCATCCGTCACAAACTTCATGCAGAGCATCGGCGTGACGCTGACGAACCGATTTTTGCAGCCGTATGGAACGGACAAAGTTGCAGCGATGGGAATTGCTTTGAAAATTATTATGATTTCTGTTCTTGTGATGGTCGGTTTCGCTTTTGGCGGACAGCCGCTGGTCGGATACAATTATGGAGCGAAAAATAAAAAACGTCTCAGTGAGACGATCCGCTTTGCCTTCCTCCTGGAAGTGCTGACCGGTGCCGGAATGGCGGTTGTGCTCGGTGCGGCGGCTCCGCTTCTCGTGGGACTGTTCTTAAAAGAGGCGGATGTCATTGCAGTGGCCCAGCAGATCCTCCGCGTCCAGCTCATTGGTATGCCGTTTGTTGGTATCGTACTCGCATCGACCTGTATTTTCCAGGCGATCGGAAACGGGGCAGGAGCAATGATTCTTTCAGCAGGACGTCAGGGCGTGATTTTTGCCATTGTAATTTTCTGCGCTTCAAAACTTGCCGGTTTTTCCGGTGTTATTGCCTCCCAGCCGGTTTCTGATTTTCTGACCGCATCGGTGGCTGTGATGATTCTGCTTCAGTGGAAAAAGAAAGAATTTGCAAAATAAGAAAGAACAGCAAAGCGGCTGCGGCACAGCGTTCCGGAACGGGAACCTGCCGCAGCCGCTTTTGGCGTGCGCAAAAAAACAGAATTCCTGCACAGGCGGCCGCCATGTCAAAAACACGTAAAAGTGATGAAAAAACGTCTCTTAATTCGGCAGTATTACGGGATTGCATTCTGAGAAAACAAGATATAAAATGGCATGAGATTCGACAAAAAGGGGAAGCAAAAACATACGACAATAGGGAGGACATCACATGGCAACAAAGAAAAGTGCAGTAAAAGATCTGACAAACGGCAGCCCGGTAAAACTGATTCTGGGGTTTGCACTGCCGCTGCTGCTCGGCATGCTGTTCCAGCAGTTTTACAGCATGGTCGATACGATTATTGTAGGAAAATTCTTAGGCGCGAAAGCGCTCGCGGCTGTTGGCAGTACAGGTTCGATCAACTTCATGATCGTGGGATTCTGTATGGGAGTCTGCAGCGGATTTGCAATTCCGGTTGCGCAGATGTTCGGGGCAGGAGACCGGAAAGCGCTGTGCCGGTATGTAGGAAATGGAGCCGTCCTGGCCGGTATTCTTTCCGTGGTGATGACCGTTCTTGTCTGCATCTGGTGCCGCGACATTCTGATTCTGATGAAAACCCCGTCCGATATTCTGGACGGTGCATACGCTTACATCTTTGTTATTTTCCTCGGAATTCCGCTTATGGTGCTCTATAACCAGACATCAGCAATCATGCGGAGCCTCGGCGACAGCCGCTCCCCACTGATTTTCCTCGGTATCTCTTCAATACTGAATATCGTGCTAGATCTTGCGCTGGTCCGCCCGATGGGAGTAGCGGGAACCGCGTGGGCGACGATTATCGCGCAGGGAGTCTCTGGATTCCTGTGTCTCTTTTATATGAAGAAAAAATTCACCATCCTTGCTTTTACGAGAGAGGACTGGAAGCTGCACAAGCATTATGTGCTTAATCTGTGCAATATGGGAATCCCGATGGGATTGCAGTATTCAATCACCGCGATCGGAAGTGTTATTTTGCAGACCGCTGTCAACGGCCTTGGTTCCACTGCGGTTGCATCTGTTACGGCTGCCGGTAAAATTTCCATGTTCTGCTGCTGCCCGTTCGACGCGCTCGGCTCCACTATGGCGACGTATGCCGGACAGAACGTCGGTGCGAAGAAGATGGATCGTGTCAACACCGGTATTTTGACAAGTTCCATTATTGGAAGCGTGTATTCCGTGGTCATTTTAGGAGTTATGTTTCTGTGGTCCCGCCAGATTTCGCTTCTCTTTGTAGATGCATCCGAGACGGTCATCCTCGACCAGGCGCGTCAGATGCTGCTGATCAACATGGTATTTTACATTCCGCTGACCCTTGTCAATGTCGTACGCTTTACCGTGCAGGGCATGGGCTTCAGCAAATTTGCAATCCTTGCCGGCGTCTGCGAGATGATCGGCCGTTCGGTGGTAGCCTTTTTCCTGGTTCCGTATTTTGGTTACACCGCAGTCTGCTTCGCAAGCCCGGTGGCATGGATTCTCGCCGATCTGTTTCTCGTTCCGGCGTACCTGTACTGCGCAAAAACGCTTCGTTCTCTTTTTGAGAAAAATGCGCAGATGATGTAAGCGTGCCGCAAGATGGACAAGCTGTTTCAATTCTGGTATAATGGAGCCTGGATTTTAGGAAAGCTGAAAAAGAATCCCATAGAAGAGAGGAAGATATCCTATGAAACAGTCGGTATTAGAATATAAGAAACTTCTGGAGCAGGAAGGCCTTCTGGTGGAATTTGCAGAGCCGGAAGGAAAAGAAGGAGAGGACAGACCCGTTACCCTCGTAACGTATTTTTCGGGCGGAGCGGATCAGGGAACGCTGTTTCTCTGCAAAGGAGCTGCATTCAAAGAGGCATACTTAAAAGACGCCGTAAACCGCGGTGCTGTTGCCTATGTAAGTGAAAAAAAATACGAAGCGGGAAAAGAAATTCCGGCGCTCATCGTCAACGATGCCAGAAAAGCACAGTTTGTGCTGGGTGAGGCGTTTTACGATTATCCGGCAAAGTCGCTGCATGTCACGGCGCTGACCGGAACAAAAGGAAAGACAACGACAGCCTACTACCTGCAGTCGATGCTCGATGCCTGCCTGAAAAAACAGGGCGGAAACGGATGTGCACTGTTAAGTTCGATTGAATATTACGACGGAAAGACGAGAGAAGCATCAACGCTCACCACGCCGGAATCCCTGGAGCTGTGCCGTCATATGCGCAATGCCGTAGATGCAGGCCTTTCCCATATGGTGATGGAAGTATCCTCCCAGGCGCTCAAATACGAGAGAGTCGGAAACACGCATTTTGATACCGCCATTTTCCTGAACATCTCCAAGGACCACATCAGCCCGACGGAGCACAAGGATTTTGATGATTATTTCCAGTCGAAATTAAAGATCTTCGACCGCTGCACCTGCGCCTGCGTGAACCTGGACAGCGACCATATCGGGGAAATCCTGAAAGCTGCGGCAAAATGTGAGCGCGTCGTTACGTTTGGATCGAAAGAAAATGCTGTAATCCGCGTGAGTGATATCAAGCCGGGCAGAGGAAAATTCTATTTCCATGTGGCAGGACCGGATTTCTCGGAAGATTTTACCCTGCCGGTGCACGGAGCCTTCAATGTGGAGAATGCCGTAGCTGCCATTGCGGCTGCCTGGTCGATGGGAATCCCGGTTTCGCTGATCAAGGAAAGCCTCCTTGGCGTCACCGTTCCGGGAAGGATGGAGACGTATGAGAGCAGCGCGGGCGAGGTCACGGCGATCGTGGATTTCGCGCACAATGGCCTGAGTTTTGAAAAAATGTTTGATACCGTAGCACTCGAATATCCGGGGAGCCGCGTAAGCGTTGTGTTCGGAACCCCGGGCGGAAAAGCATTCAACCGCAGAAAAGATATGGGTGAGATTTCCGGAAAACGGGCGGACCGGATTTTCCTCGTACCGGATGATCCGGGAAACGAAGATCCGCAGGCGATCTGTGAGGAGATCGGCGGGTACATAGCAAAGGAAGGTGCATCCTTCCAGATCCGCATGGACCGCGGAGCAGCAATCCGGGAGGCGATTCTTGGCGCCGTACCGGGAGAGGTTGTTCTGATCCTTGGAAAAGCGCGGACGTGACGATGCACGTCGGAAACGGAAATGTGCCGTACCGGTCAGATGCCGTCTATGCAAAAGAGGCGCTTGCCGAATATGGAAATGCATTTGCCGAAGCGGCAACGGCTCGTGAAACAGAAGAATAGAAGCAAAAACAGAAAAAACAGAGCAAAAAAGACACGGAACAGAAAAATCCGTGTCTTTTGCGTCTGGCGGCAGCAGAAATGAAAATCAGACAGGAAATTTGGCGGATACATCCTACAAAATGTAGAAAAGAAGGACAGAAACTAGCCCGTATGACGAAAAGTTGTTAAAAATATAACGAACGAAAGTTAGACTTGTGAAACTAAACACAGAAAGCAAAAACCCGGGAACCATGCGGAAAAAGACGAATTCTGCGGGATGAAGGACAAAGCTGTAAGTTTTTGGAAAGAATTCTTGTGAAAAAGAACAAAAAATGGTATAATTGTATTGAAATATATCCAGAACACCCCTTCTGGAAGCGTACGGGCTCAGTGAGAAAAAAGATTTCACGAAAATGCTCGAAAAAAACACTTGTTAAATTCTTGTCATAGTGCTATGATAAGGAAAGTGAAAAATTTATCAATCACAAAAACCAACTAGGGGTATTTTAGAAAGGAGTATTTATGAGCAGCAAGATTACCATCATTGGAGCTGGAAGCGTTGGATCTACGATCGCCTATACACTGTCGAACGAAGACATCGCGTCTGAGATTGTTCTCATCGATATTAACAAGAAAAAAGTAGAGGGAGAGGTTATGGATATCGCGCAGGGTACCTGCTTCCGCGATCCGGTCTCCATCATCGCAGGTGAGTATGAGGATGCCAAGGACTCTGATATCGTAATTATTACTTCCGGTATTGCAAGAAAGCCTGGCCAGACCCGTATTGAGCTGACCCAGACCAACGTAAACATCTTAAAATCCATCACACCGGAAATCGTAAAAGCGGCTCCGAATGCCATCTACATCATTGTAAGCAACCCGGTTGATATCATGACCTACGTGTTTACAAAGATCTCCGGACTTCCGGAAAACCAGATCCTTGGTTCTGGTACCATGCTGGATTCCGCGAGACTTCGCTGCGGACTGTCTGAACACCTCAACATTGCCCAGAAAAACATCCACGCTTACGTATTCGGTGAGCACGGCGATACTTCCTTCATTCCGTGGAGCGGCGCTTACGTTTCCGGTGTCAGTCTGGACGAGTACTACGAGACCGTAGAAAAAATGGGCAGGAACGTAACCAAGATCGACAAAGATGCTATGCTGGAGTACGTAAGAACTTCCGGCGGACAGGTTATTGCAAACAAAGGAGCTACTTTCTATGCAGTATCTGTTGCAGTATGCAAACTGGTAGCAACCATTCTTTCTTCTTCCGATTCTGTAGCAACCGTATCTTCCATGATGCACGGTGAGTACGGCATCGAGGATGTATGCTTAAGCACACTGACCCTCGTTGGACCGAAAGGCGTACAGGGCAAGATTCCGATGCGTATGACAAAAGAGGAAGTAGAAAAACTCAAAGCAAGTGCCGACGCATTAAAAGCAGTTATCGCACAGATCGAGCACTAAGAGCGGGCAATAAGCTCAAAACATAAAATTTATGGCAGTGGCAGAAAGTGCGAAAGAGCGGTATCTCCCACTGCCTTAACGTGCGCCTGAAGAAATTTTCCGCCGGGTGTACATAAAAAGAGTACCGGAAACTTTTCCGGTGCCGGACAGAAGATACCGCAGGAAAAATGGAAACCAACAGGAGCAAGTAAGAAAGGAGCAATTCCATGACCTACAGTTATTTTCCGGGCTGTACGCTGAAGAACAAAGCAAAAGATCTGGATCATTATGCCAGAGAGTGCGCAAAAGTTCTGGGATTTGAACTGGAAGAAATTGAAAACTGGCAGTGCTGCGGAGCTGTGTATCCACAGGCATCCGATGAAATCGCCACAAAACTTTCTTCGGTTCGCGCCTTAGCAGACGCCAAAGAAAAAGGACAGGATCTGATCACAGTCTGTTCCGCCTGTCATCACGTGATCAAACGCGTAAACGATGACATGGCGAATGTAGAAGACATTCAGACAAAAGTAAACAACTACATGGCTCTTTCCGAGCCATATCTTGGCGAAACGAAAGTACTTCATTATCTGGAAGTGCTGCGTGACGTCGTTGGATTTGACAAGATCAAAGAGAAAGTGGTAAACCCATTAAAAGGAAGAAAAATCGGCGCATATTACGGCTGTATGCTGCTTCGTCCGAGCACCACAATGCAGTTTGACGATCCGGAAAATCCGACAATCATTGAAGACTTTATCAAGGCCCTTGGCGCGACACCGGTCGTATATCCGATGAGAAATGAGTGCTGCGGCGGCTACATATCCCTCAAAGAAAAGAAAATGGCATCCAACATGGTAGACCAGATCATGGTATCCGCATCCTACAAAGGAGCAGAAGAACTGATCACTGCATGTCCGCTTTGCATGTACAACCTGCGCAATAACGGAACAAAAGAAGGTCTTCCGGTTACCTACTTTACCGAGCTTCTTGCAGAAGCACTCGGCATCAAAGAGGAGGTGCAGGCATGAAAATTGCAACATCCGATGAAATCCGTGCCATCGCCGGTGTGGATACCAGAAAATGTATGAAATGCGGTAAATGTTCCGCATCCTGTCCTGCTTATAACGAAATGGACATCCGTCCGCATCAGTTTGTATCTTACGTACAGAACGGCGATGTGGAAGCACTGATGAACTCCAAGTCCATCTGGAAATGCCTCTCCTGCTTCGCATGTGTAGAGCGCTGTCCAAGAGACGTAAAACCTGCCAAACTGATCGAGCAGTTCGTCTTTCCGTGATCCGTCAGAGAGGAGAGAATTATCTTCTCCGGATGAAATTCCGGCTCTTCTGGATGATGAGACTCCGCAGCAGCTTCTGATGAGTGCATTCCGTAAATATAGAAAGTAAAAAACAACCCATCCACAGAAAGGTGAGAGAAAAGTGCAAAGAATAGGAGTATTTGTCTGCCACTGCGGTACAAATATTGCGGCTACGGTTGATGTCAAAAAAGTTGTTGACGTCATCAGCAAAGAGCCGGGTGTTGTTCATGCAGAGGATTATCAGTATATGTGTTCCGAAACGGGTCAGCAGAAAGTGATCGATGCCATTCAGAACGAGCATCTGACCGGCGTTGTCATCTGTTCCTGCTCTCCGCGTATGCATGAAGGAACGTTCCGCAAAGCAGCAGAAAAAGCGGGCCTGAACCCGTATCAGCTGGAGATTGCAAACATTCGTGAGCAGTGTTCCTGGATTCATAAAGACATGGAAGAGGCTACCGAGAAGGCCGTAATTCTGGCCCGTGCAGCCGTTGCTAAAGTTATGCTGGATACCCCGCTTACCCCGGGCGAGAGCCGCGTTGTAAAACGTGCGCTGGTGATCGGAGGCGGTATCGCAGGTATCAGACTGCACTGGATATCGCAGATGCAGGCTATGAAGTAGATATCGTAGAGAAGACCCCGAGTATCGGCGGAAGAATGTCACAGCTTGACAAGACATTCCCGACCCTCGACTGTTCTTCCTGTATCCTGACTCCTCGTATGGGAGAGGTAAACGCGCATGAGAAGATCAACATCTATACCTACAGTGAGGTAGAGAGCGTTGGCGGATTCGTCGGTGATTTCAAAGTAGACATCCGTAAGAAAGCAAGATACGTAGATATGGACAAATGTACCGGATGCGGACTCTGTCAGGAGAAATGTCCTTCCAAGAAGAACCTGAGCGAGTTCAACAGAGGCCTGTCCAACCGTACTGCAATCTACACACCGTTCGCACAGGCAGTTCCGAACGTACCGGTTATTGATACTGCAAACTGTATCCACTTCAAAACCGGAAAATGCGGTATCTGCTCCAAAGTCTGTGCAGCAGGTGCAGTAAACTACGACCAGAAAGATGAAGTAATCACCAGAGAGTACGGCGCAATCGTTGTGGCAACTGGTTTCGATACCATCAGTCTGGACAAGTTTGACGAATATTATTACAACCAGAGCAAAGACGTAATTACCTCCCTTGAGATGGAACGTCTGATGAATGCTGCCGGCCCGACAGGCGGTAAAGTAGTACGTCTTTCCAACGGCGAGCATCCGAAGGATATCGTATTTATCCAGTGTGTCGGTTCTCGTGACGTGACCTGCAGAGGAAAGAGCTACTGCTCCAAGATCTGCTGTATGTACACCGCAAAACAGGCTATGCTGGTGCGTGACCATTATCCGGATGTCAATGTACATGTCTTCTACATTGATGTTCGTACCCCGGGTAAAAACTTCGATGAGTTCTATCGCCGTGCGGTAGAAGAGTTTGATGTAGACTACATCAAAGGCCAGGTAGGAAAAGTATCCGAGGCTCCGAACGGACGTCTTCTGGTACAGGGTTCCGACCTGCTTGACAACCGTCAGATCAAAATGGAAGCAGACCTTGTTGTCCTTGCAACTGCCATCGAGCCGAGCAAAGATGCAAGAAAACTGGCTACCATGCTGACCGCAAGTATGGATACCAACGATTTCTTTACTGAGGCACACGCAAAGCTGCGTCCGGTAGAGTCCCCGACCGCAGGTGTCTTCCTCTCCGGCGTATGCCAGGGACCGAAAGATATCCCGGAGACCGTTGCACAGGCAGGAGCTGCTGCTGTCAAAGTAGTCGGACTGCTGGCAAAAGACAAACTGACCACCAACCCGTGTACAGCAGAATCCAATCCGCTGTTCTGTAATGGATGTGCATCCTGTGAAAAAGTCTGCCCATACGGCGCAATTTCCTACGAAGACCGTCAGGTCAACGACCATGGAATCCGTGAAACCAGACATGTGGCAGTCGTTAACGGCGCACTTTGCCATGGATGCGGTGCATGTACCGTTGCATGTCCGTCCGGCGCTATGGACCTGAAAGGATTCTCCAATAGACAAATTCTCGCGGAGGTAGATGCAATATGCCGATAGATAACAACGAAAACAAAGAATTTAAGCCAGTCATCGTGGCATTCTGCTGCAACTGGTGCTCCTACGCAGGAGCAGACCTGGCAGGTTCCAGCCGTCTTTCCTATCCGGCAGACGTAAAGATCATCCGTGTTCCATGTTCCTGCCGTGTCAATCCGCTCTTCATCTTAAGAGCATTCCAGAAGGGCGCTGACGGAGTCATCCTCTGCGGATGCCATCCGGGAGACTGCCATTACAGCACAGGAAACTATTATGCAAGAAGACGTATGACCCTGCTGTTCTCCATGCTGGATTACATGGGCGTTGAGAACGGACGTACCCGTGTGGAATGGGTATCCGCCGCAGAAGGTGTGAAATTCTCCCAGACCATGAACGAGTTCATCGAGCAGGTTACAAGCCTTGGTAAGAATGTCAGATTGGAGGATTTACGATGCAAGAAAAATTAGTATCCCGCGCAAAAGAGCTTCTGTCTGACGGTACCGTAGTCCGTGTTCTTGGCTGGAGAAAAGGTGACACTGATTTCAGTGCAGAGCCTGCATTCTTCGAGACTGCGAGAGCCTTTCCGAGTTTACCTACGACGGATTCTGCGGCGCAAACCTTAGCAAATACATGATTAAAGCATCGAAAGAAGAAGGAAAAACACTCGTTTTCTTAAAACCGTGTGATACTTACAGCTTTAATCAGTTAATCAAAGAGCATCGTGTGGATCGCGAGAAAACCTATATCGTCGGCATCGGCTGCGATGGAAAACTCGATATCGAAAAGATCCGTGAAGCAGGATGCAAGGGTATTACCGCTGTAACAGAAGACGGCGATACCATCAAAGTGGCAACTGTTTACGGCGACAAAGAGCTCGCAAGAGAGGATGTTATCCTGGAAAGATGCAAAGCCTGCAAGGGCGGAAAACACGTTGCCTACGACGAGCTGGCAGAGAACTGCGACGAAGAGAAACCGGCAAAAGAAGGCCGTTTTGAACTGGTTGAGAAGCTCGAGGCAATGGCTCCGGAAGAGCGTTTCGCATTCTGGCAGAACGAACTGTCCCGCTGTATCCGCTGTAATGCATGCCGTAACGTATGTCCGGCCTGCAGCTGTATCAAATGTGTCTTCGATAATGACCGTTACGATACCGCACAGAAAGCAAATACGACTACATTTGAAGAGCAGATGTTCCACATTATCCGTGCATTCCACGTTGCCGGACGCTGCACCGACTGTGGCGAGTGTTCCCGTGTATGTCCGCAGCACATTCCGCTGCACCTGCTGAACCGTAAATTCATCAAAGATATCGACGAGTTCTACGGAGAGTATCAGGCAGGCGCCGATACCGACAGCCGTGCACCGCTCACCAACTTCACACAGGAAGATGTAGAGCCAAGTATCGTTAAGGAAAGGGGTTAAGGGATGTATCAGATTAGCAGAGAAAAAATGCCGGAGCTCCTTGCCGCTGTTGCAAAGGAGATGGATCTTTTCCTTCCGGTACAAAACAATGGAATTACCAATTTCGGTTTCTGGACCGAGGACGCAGACGTGGATCTCGATACCTTAAAAACCGTAAAATCCCCGAAAGATGCCTTTTTCCCGCAGAGTGAAATTCTTTACTCCTGCTATCAGAAGGCAAATAAAACCAGCATTGAACCGGCTGCATTAAAAGACGCACCGTTTGCTATCTTCGGCGTTCGTCCGTGCGATGTCAGAGCGTTCGATGTTCTGGACCGCGTTTTCTTAAGCGAGCCTGCAGACGTTTACTATGCAGCAAGAAGAGAGCACGGCATCGTTGTTTCCCTGGCTTGTCATGAGCCGGAAGACAGCTGCTTCTGTAAAACCTTCGGCATCGATGCTGCAGAACCGGCAGCAGATGTTGCTATGTGGCAGGTAGCTGACGGTTATGCATGGGAAGCAAAAACCGAAAAAGGCCAGAAACTGACCGAGCTTGTAAAAGCTTACCTGACCGAGCAGGATCTTACCAAAGAAGTAGAGGCTGAGAAAGAAGCAATCCGTACTCTGATCGACAAGATGCCAAACAGCAACCTTTCCCTCGAGATGGGGCGTTGGCAAGACAAAAGAACGTTTTGACGATCCGAAGTGGAAAGAACTTTCCGATGCCTGCTTAGGCTGCGGAACCTGTACGTTCTCCTGCCCGACCTGCCAGTGCTACGATATCAAAGACTTTAACACCGGAAACGGTGTACAGCGTTACCGCTGCTGGGATTCCTGCATGTACTCTGATTTCACCATGATGGCAGCAGGAAACAACCGTACCACACAGCTGCAGCGTTTCCGTCAGCGTTTCATGCACAAACTGGTATACTTCCCGGACAACAACGACGGAATGTATTCCTGCGTCGGATGTGGACGCTGCGTAGAGAAATGCCCGCAGTCGCTGAACATTGTCAAAGTAATCAAACGCATGGGAGGTACCAAGTAAATGTGCAATTGTAGTTGTGGAAGCGAAGAAAAGAAAAACGCTTTGCTGCCGCAGGTCGGTATCATCACAGATATCCGCCGCGAAACACCGGACGTAAAAACATTCCGTATTGTTCGTCCGGACGGCACCAAGCTGTTTGAACATATGCCTGGCCAGTGCGCAATGCTCTGTGTACCGGGTGTCGGAGAGGCACTGTTTCCATTACCTCTTCCCCGACAAACAAAGAGTACCAGGAGTTCTCCATCAAGGAGTGCGGTACTTTAACGAATTATCTTCACAACATGTCCGTAGGAGATGAAATCCTGGTTCGTGGACCGTATGGAAATCATTTCCCGGTAGAAACCGTATTAAAAGGACAGGATCTGCTGTTCATCGCCGGAGTATCGGACTTGCTCCACTGCGTTCTGTTATTAATTACGTACTGGACAATCGTGATAACTACGGTACCGTAGATATCGTTTACGGTTCCCGTTCCAAAGACGATCTGGTACAGTTAAAAGAGATCCAGGAAGTATGGGCGAAAGCAAAAGATGTCAACGTGCATCTGACGATTGACCGTGAACAGGAAGGCTGGGACGGCCATGTAGGATTCGTTCCGAACTATGTAAAAGAACTGAATATGTCCGTTGACAAAACAGCTCTGATCTGCGGACCGCCGATCATGATCAAATTTGTTCTTCAGGGACTTCAGGAGCTGGGCTATGAGAAAACACAGGTTTACACCACTTTGGAGCTTCGTATGAAATGCGGTATCGGAAAATGCGGCCGCTGCAACATCGGAGACAAATACGTCTGCAAAGACGGCCCGGTTTTCCGCTGCGACGAGATTGACGAATTACCGAACGAATATTAAACGGAGGTTGAAGAAAATGCAGGAAATGGTAAATATTTACGTTTACGGCAAAAAGTATTCCGTACCTGGCGATCTGACCATCATGACCGCTATGGAGTACGCCGGATATCAGTTAAAACGCGGATGCGGATGCCGTCACGGATTCTGCGGTGCATGTGCGACCATCTACAGAATCAAAGGAAAAAATGAACTGAAAACCTGTCTGGCATGTCAGACACAGGTAGAAGACGGCATGTATATCGCAAGCCTTCCGTTCTATCCGATCGACAAGAGAACATACGATATCGAAGAGATCAGCGCAGAGCAGAGAGTCATGATGGATCTGTATCCGGAAATCTACAGCTGCGTTGGATGTAATGCATGTACCAAAGGATGTCCGCAGAGCCTGAACGTTATGCAGTATATTGCATACGCACAGAGAGGCGACTTCAAGAAATGTGCAGAAGAGTCCTTCGACTGCATCGGCTGCGGAATCTGTGCATCCCGCTGTCCGGCTGGTATCTCCCATCCGATGGTAGGAGAGCTGGCAAGACGTCTGAACGGAAAATACATTGCTCCGAAGTCTGAACATGTAAAGAACCGTGTAGCAGAGATCAAAGAAGGAAAATTCGATGATCTGATCGAGCAGGTTATGCAGAAACCGATCGAAGAAATGCAGGAACTTTACAACAACCGTGAGATCGAGAAATAAGGAGGGAATTTCTAATGTATACACTGGCCAATATGCAGGACTCTATTAAAAAGGTAGAAGCTACCAGAGCCCAGAGAATGGCAACAGAGCCAAGAAGAATGACAGCGGATGAGAAAGATGCCCTTCTTGCAGCATATCATCCGGACTATAAAGAGGAAGGCTTCATCACCCTGAAGTCGGCCCGAACAAAGGTGAGAAGTTCCGACAGAGCTCGGCTATCTGCTGGAGTCCAACAGCCGTATCCTCGGTGTTGACATCGACCTTGACAAAGTAGATTATGACGTAGATGTACTGGTTATCGGTGCCGGTGGAGCAGGTTCTTCTGCAGCTATCGAGGCTCACGAGGCTGGCGCAAACGTTATGATTACCACCAAACTGAGAATTGGTGATGCAAACACCATGATGGCAGAAGGTGGAATCCAGGCAGCGGACAAAGAAAACGATTCCCCGGCACAGCATTATCTGGATGCGTTCGGCGGCGGACACTTTGCTGCAAGACCGGAACTGCTCCGCAAACTGGTTATGGAAGCTCCGGATGCAATCTCCTGGCTGGAAAACCTGGGCGTTATGTTTGATAAAGATGAGAATGGCCGTATGGTAACTACGCACGGCGGCGGAACTTCCAGAAAACGTATGCATGCATGCCGTGACTACTCTGGAGCAGAGATCATGAGAACACTGCGTGATGAAGTCATCAACCGCGGTATTCCGGTGATCGAGTTCTCTTCCGCAGTAGAGCTGATCAAAGACGATAAGGGACAGGTTGCAGGTGCTGTTCTCCAGAACATGGAGACTGGCGAGTACCAGGTAGCAAAGGCAAAAACCGTTATCATCGCAACAGGTGGTGCGGGACGTCTTCACTACAACAACTTCCCGACATCCAACCATTACGGTGCAACCGCTGACGGTCTGATCCTTGGATACCGTGCAGGCGCTCCGCTTCTGTATCAGGATACCATTCAGTACCATCCGACCGGAGCTGCTTACCCGGCTCAGATCTTCGGTGCTCTGGTAACCGAGAAGTACGTTCTCTGGGCGCAATGCTCGTAAACGTAGACGGCGAAGCATTCATGCATCCGCTGGAAACCCGTGATGTATCTGCAGCAAGCATCATCCGCGAGTGCTCCGACGACCGCAACGAGGGCGTTGAGACTCCACAGGGCAAGGCTGTATGGCTGGATACTCCAATGATCGAGCTGATCCACGGAGAAGGCACCATTGAGAAGAGAATCCCGGCTATGTTCCGTATGTTCATGCAGTATGGCATTGATATGAGAAAAGAGCCGATCCTGGTTTACCCGACGCTGCATTATCAGAACGGTGGACTGGAAATCAACGGCGAAGGCTTTACCAACACCGTAAGCAACCTGCTCGTAGCAGGTGAGGCAGTTGGAGGAATCCACGGAAGAAACCGTCTGATGGGTAACTCTCTGCTGGATGTTATCGTATTTGGCCGTGATGCAGGAAAAGCTGCAGCAGCAAAAGCAAAAGACGTAACACTTGGAAAGATGAATCTGGATCATGTGGAGAAATATGCTGAGACCTTAAAAGAGGCAGGCATTGACACCGGTATGGTATCTCCGCAGCTTCTGCCGGATTATGCAGGAAAGAGACACCTGTAAAATGCAGTAACCGCGAAAAAGCGTGGCCCGGGGCAGAAATACTGTCCCTGGACACGCTTTCCGTGCTGAAAATCCATTGGATGATCGGTATGATAAAATAGCAAGGAAAGAAAGGTGGAGAATCCCATGCGTGAAATTCAGGCTAGTACCATTACGGATGTGGTAGAGAAACTTTGTATCGAAGCAAACTACCATCTTCCGGAAGACGTAAAATGTGCCATCACAGGCTGCCGTGCCTGCGAGGATGGCGAGATTGCAAAAGGTGTTCTGGACAAAATCGTAGAAAACTATGAGATCGCAGACGCACAGAACGTGCCGATCTGCCAGGATACCGGAATGGCATGTGTTTTCCTGGAAATCGGACAGGATGTGCACATTGCAGGAGGGGATCTTGCAGAGGCAGTCAACGAAGGTGTCAGAAGAGGATATGACAAAGGATACTTAAGAAAATCCGTTGTCAAAGATCCGGTCAGAAGAGGAAACACCGGCGACAATACACCGGCTATGCTCTACACCGAGATCGTTCCTGGCGAGCAGATCAAAGTTACCGTAGGCCCGAAAGGCTTCGGAAGCGAAAATATGAGTATGATCCGTATGTTCAAACCGTCCGCAGGTCTTCAGGGAATCAAGGATTTCATCCTGGAAGTTGTTGAAACAGCAGGCCCGAACCCATGCCCGCCTATGGTAGTCGGCGTTGGTATCGGTGGAACCTTCGATAAATGTGCACTGCTTGCGAAAAAAGCACTGATGCGCCCGATCGATTCCGAGAACCCGGATCCGTTCTACGCAGATCTGGAAAAAGAAATGCTGGAGAAAGTCAACAAACTCGGCATCGGACCGCAGGGCTTCGGCGGAAAAACCACAGCCATCGGCCTCAACATCGAGACAATGCCGACTCATATCGCGGGAATGCCGTGTGCAGTCAACATCAACTGCCATGTTACCCGTCATAAAACGGAGGTGATCTGATCATGGAAAAACATATTCAGCTGCCTTTAACAGAAGAACTGGCAAAAACACTGCATGCCGGAGATACCGTATATCTGACCGGAACTATCTATACTTCCCGTGACGCCGGACATAAGAGAATGTGTGAAGCGCTCGCAAGAGGAGAAAAAATCCCGTTTGATCCGACAGACGCTACGATTTACTACGTAGGACCGACCCCTGCAAAACCAGGCCAGGTCATCGGATCTGCAGGTCCTACCACCAGCGGCCGTATGGATGCGTATGCTCCGACCATGATGTCCGTAGGCGCAAGAGGAATGATCGGTAAGGGCGCACGTCTTCCGGAAGTTGTAGAAGCATGAAGAAATATCATGGCGTATACTTCGGAGCCATCGGCGGAGCCGGCGCACTGCTTGCAAAATGCATCAAAAAAGCAGAGCTGATCGCATACGAAGATCTCGGTGCAGAGGCACTTCGCCGTCTGGAAGTAGAGGATATGCCGCTTTTCGTTATCATCGACTGTGAGGGAAATAACCTGTATGAGATGGGAAGAAAAGAGTATTTAGAAGCGCATAAAGAAGACTAAAGGTTACATTTGTAACGACGAAATACAAGAGAGACCATAGACCCGTCTGATTATTTCAGACAGGTCTCAAGCTGAAAAGACATCAGGGCATTAACACTTGCAAGCGACTTTCGGCAGAAAAAGAAATGAAAGAGGAAGAAAAACATGACTGTAGAAATGATAAGCCACTTACTGGAAGCACTGATGATCCTGTGCTTTGGCCTGTCCTGGCCGCTGTCCATTTATAAATCCTGGACTTCAAGAACAGCAAAAGGAAAGAGCCTTTACTTTGAGGTGTTCATCTGGATCGGATATATTTTCGGTATTGCCAACAAATTTATCAGCTATATGAACAACCCGGACAAAGACTGGATCTTTTTCCTTGCATGGGCTTTCTATTTCCTGAACATTGCAGAGATCACCGTAGATATGGTGCTGTACTTCCGCAATGTGAAGCTGGATAAGAAAAGAGAAGCAGAGAAATAAAGCAGCGGAATACAGTTAAACTTACAGAATCCCCGGCGGTGCGGCATTTGATGCGGCATCGGCGGGGATTCTTATTTCTATACGATGACTCACACTGCGAAAAGAAAACATTGCGGGAACGCAGAAAGCAGGGTATACTTGTGTATAGAATCTGCTTGACTTAAAGTGCACTTCATAGTTTAAAATAAAGAAAGCTGGAGATTTGCGGTGTCAGAAAAGAGAAGGTTCTGATAAAGCAGAGGTTTCGGCTTTCTTTTTATGTTGTATCGTATTTGGGTGTGAAAAAAAGGAAAAAACGAAAACGAGGTGAATGCTTTGGAGGCAAGAGAGGTATTAGAAAAAGTAAAAAACAACGAAATCTCGATCGAGGAGGCAGAGAAATATTTCAAAAAAGAGCCGTTCGAGGAGATGGGATATGCGAAGCTGGATACGCACCGTGAAATCCGGAGCGGATTTGCGGAGGTCATTTTCTGTGCACGGAAGGCGGATGAACATCTGCTGAAGATTTTTACGCGCCTGTATGAGCAGGACGGAGAGGTTTTCGGAACGAGAGCCAGTGAGCATCAGTATGAGCTGATCCGCGAAAAGTTTCCGGAAGTGGTGTATGATCCGCTGTCCCATATTTTAAAAATAGAAAAGAAAGACAAGAAGCGGATCGGAAAAATTGCGGTCTGTACGGCTGGAACTGCGGATATTTCCGTTGCCGAGGAGGCGGCGCAGACCGCAGAATACTTCGGTGCAAACGTTGAGCGTATCTACGATGTCGGTGTGAGCGGTATCCACCGCCTGCTGTCGCGTCTCGATACGATTCAGAGCGCCAACTGCGTTGTAGCCGTTGCCGGAATGGAGGGGGCGCTGGCGAGCGTGCTCGGCGGCTTGGTGGACAAGCCGGTGATTGCTGTTCCGACATCCGTTGGCTACGGGGCCAGCATGAACGGTCTTTCGGCGCTGCTTACGATGATCAATTCCTGCGCGAACGGAATTGCCGTCGTGAATATCGACAACGGCTATGGAGCCGGATATATTGCAACACAGATTAACAGAATGGGAGTACATCAAGATGAGTAAAAGTTTATATCTGGAGTGCGGGAGCGGAATCAGCGGAGATATGACCGTTGCAGCGCTGCTCGACCTGGGAGCAGACCGGGAAGTACTGGAGAAATCACTGGAAAGCCTGAAACTGCGGGATATGAAATTGCGATTACAAGAGTGAAAAAGTCGGGGCTGGATGCCTGCGATTTCAATGTGATTCTGGATGCAGAGCATGAGAACCATGATCACGATATGGCGTATCTGCACGGGGATGGGGCGGAAGTGCATGACCATCCACATGATCACGAGCATCATCATGACCACGAGCATGCGCACAGCCATGACCACGATCACACAGGGGAGCATCATCACCATCATGAGCACCGCGGCTGCCGGAGATTCTTGCGATTATCCGCAGCGGCGGTCTGACACCGGGAGCAAGAGCGCTGGCGGAGCGGATTTTCCAGATTCTTGCCGAAGCGGAAGCAAAAGCCCATGGCGTTCCGCTTGATCAGGTGCATTTCCATGAGGTGGGAGCTGTCGATTCCATCGTTGATATTGTGGCTGCGCTGTCTGCCTGGATAACCTGGCGCCGGATGAAGTCATCGTGACGGGTCTCAGCGAGGGAAGCGGCTTTGTCAGATGCCAGCACGGCATGATCCCGGTTCCGGTACCGGCTGTTTTAAATATCGTACAGGCACATGGCCTGACCCTCGTTCCGACCGGAATCCAGGGTGAACTGGTTACACCGACCGGAGCAGCCATTGTTGCGGCAATCCGTACCAAAGAGACACTGCCGGCATCCTTCAAATGTACCAGAACAGGTCTTGGCGCCGGAAAACGGACGTATGAGCGCCCGTCACTGCTGCGTGCAATGATGCTCGAAACAGAAGAAAACGACGAGAAAGATACGATCTGGAAGCTGGAGTGCAACATTGATGACTGCACCGGCGAGGCGCTCGGCTACTGCATGGGAAAACTGCTGCGATCAGGCGCAAGAGATGTCCATTACATCCCGGTCTATATGAAGAAAAACCGCCCGGCTTACCAGCTGGATGTAATCTGTGATGATAAAACGCGGGAGACGTTGGAAAATATCATATTCGCCGAGACCACCACAATCGGCATCCGCCGCTGCCGGATGGAGCGCACCGTGATGAAACGCGAGTTTGCGACAATCGCAACCGAGTACGGCCATGTGACAGTCAAGATCTGCCGCCACGGCGAGATCGAAAAAATTTACCCAGAGTACGAGAGTGCCGCAGTAATTGCAGAAAAAAGCGGCATGCCGGTCGGCGAGCTGGTGCGTGGATCGTACAGAAATATAAAGAAGGAAACAAAAAAGCATGAGATATTTAAAACCACATTTTTACGACCAGTTTGTATGCACCGCCGGAGATGCCGGATACGTGCTGTGCCGGCTGGCAGATCGTGATCGACGAGGATTCCCTGGAGCGGTATGGAAATGAGAAGAGTGAGTTTGGAAAGCGCCTGCGCAATTCGATCGACTGGGAGGAAGAGTGTTTTTACCAGAACAACCGCCGCTGTGCCTTTCTGAATGATGAAAATCTCTGCGATCTTTACAAGGAACTGGGGCCGGATTCCTTATGTGACACCTGCCGCCTTTACCCGCGCCATACGGAGGAGTACGAGGGTCTGCGTGAATTATCCCTGTCCCTTTCCTGCCCGGAAGCTGCACGGATTATCCTGTCCTGCAAAGAGCCGGTGCGTTTTCTGGAGGAGGAGACCGACGAGGAGGATGATTTTGAAGAGTTTGACTTCATGATGTTCTCCAGCTGGAAGACACGAGAGATGTTTTGTTCCGGATTCTGCAGAACCGCGAACTGCCGCTGCAGGAGCGCATGACGGCGGCAGAGCAGCTCGCAGAACAGTATCAGATCTGTATGGAGGAGCAGCGGGAGTATGATATCGATGACCTGCTTCGGAAGTATGAAAAGCATCTGGAAGAGGGAACCTTAAGCGAGTGCGTGGCGGAGAGCCTTGCGGAAAAAGGTGTGGATGCTGCATCCTTTCATGCATATGACCGCCAGGTGAAGGAACTTGCCGTTCTCCGCGGTCTCGAGCGTCTTCGTCCGGAATGGGATACTGTGCTTGACGGCACAGAAAAAGCGCTGTATCAGAACGGAGAAACCGCTTATCAGGCCATCTGTGAAGAATTCCATCGCACCTGGGGCGCTGCAGGTGAACGCCGTGCAGAGTGGGAAAACATCGGTGAGCAGCTTTTGATGTTTTTCGTCTACACCTATTTCTGCGGCGCCGTCTATGACGATATGGTCTGTTCCAAAATGGAACTCGCGCTGTTCTCTGTCCGTTGGATTCAGGAAATCCTGGTTGCACGGTGGCTGGAAAATGGAAAAACGCTTTCCATGCACGACATCGAGGAGCTTTCCTGGAGATACGCGCGCGAGGTCGAGCATTCCGACGATAATCTGAATGCTCTTGAGGACTGGCTCTTTGAAACCTATGCGCCGGAAGGATGCGTACTGGAAGAGGAATAGCCCTGATATCCGAGGAGTTCCCTGTACATTTTCCCCGATCTGTGCTGGGATAAAGATGTTGTACAGAAAGAAAAGAGGGAATTCCCGCCGTTCCAGCTTCTGCAGGTTGCCGCAAGTTACCTGGCGAGCGCTGCGGAAAGAACATGGGCTTCGGAAAAAATCTTTTTGATTTCTCCGCCATCGTCATTTCCCTTGCGATCGGCCTCATCGGAGCCGGCCGCCCGGTAGGAATCGGAATCGGCACTGTTATAGCCATGGTCTGCACAGGAAGAGTCATCACGGCATTCAATCATTTCGCAAAAAAGAAAATAGAAGAAATCACCATCGCCTGAGTGATCCATGCCCCTGTCGAAAAACCTTGAGTTTTCGGTGGGGGTTTGTTATAATAAAAGACAGCGAAAGAAAAATTTTTTGATTTGTCATAAGGCGTTTGTTTGCGTTATGAGAAGTGCGAAGGAGGAAGTGGCAAATGAACTTAGTTATTACGATGAGCCGCCGGTTTGGTACTGGGGCGAGTATTATTGCGAAAGAACTTTCCGAGAGACTGCATATCCCGGTATATGATAAGGACGATGTAGAGCACGGCATGCGTGAAAATGCCTTTGAATCTGAGGCGGATGCGATCCGCGAGCTGGCGAAACAGCCGTGTATTATCATTGGACGGTGTGCTTCGGAGTTTCTGAAAGATAAAAGCAACGTCATCAATATTTATGTCTGCGCGGACAAAGAGGACCGGATCAAACGTATCATGAAGCTGTTTTCCCTGACAAGAGAGGCGGCTGAGGTGATGCTGGAAGAGACAGACAAGCAGCGTGCCGAGTATTATTATAAAAATACCGGAAAGACATGGGGCGATGTCAATAACTACCATATGATCCTGAATACCTCGGATCTTGGCATCGAGAACTGTGCCGATATTCTGATGCGGTATTTTGAAATGAAAGATTATATCTAAGAGATATTTAAAAAGAAATACATAAAAAATCAGGTGCTTCCCGAAAAAGAGAAGCACCTGATTTTGTGCGGTTTAGTAAGCCTGATACGTATTGCCATAACTCCGGCTGGAGAAGTAATTCTGTTTCAGAACCAGGAACAGTTCGGCATCGGTTGCATATTTGTACGGATACAGATAGAAAATACCGACAAGATTGCAGGTGATTCCGGAAAGAATATACCATCCGATAAAGGAGAGATCAAGAATAAATGTATTCATCTTTTCACCGTTCATCATTTCACGGCTGATGCGGAATGCTTCTTCGGTCGAAGTTCCGGGTAGTCGGCGAGAAGATAAGGAACCATGCGGTATTCATAAGCTTTCACAATTCCAGGAATCAGAAGAAGCAGCGACCAGAGGAATATATAAAGATTTTTTAAAAACAGAGTCCACACAGTTTTTCCATAGTAGCCGTTCTGGAATCCGAACAGTATGTTGCCAAGTCCCGCTTTTTCCATCGAGTTTTCAATGAAAAAACCTCGAGCCTCCTACCTCAAATGGTGCAAGAACAAAAATACGGATCAGAATAAAGGCAAGACCAATGACAAGAAGTACAATGCCGCTGAAGACAGTAAAAACAAATTTAACCGGTCCAAGCGGGGTGAATCTTTCTGCAAAGGATTCCACATTGAAGTTATCGGAAGAAATCGTAAATCCAGATATACCGACCGAGTTAGTCTGATTGCTGTCATTGTTGGAATTTCCAGAATTAGAAGTACCGCTTCCGACCAGCAGAGTCAGAATCAAGGCGGCTACCACACAGATCCAGTAATTGCGTAAAAATGCGGCTTTTCCGCGGGTTTTCAGTTCCTCTCGAGTCCACATAAAAAAGACCTCCCTCTTAATGTAAGTGTAAACAGCAGACAATTCTGCCAAGTCACGATTATCTTACCATGGGCAGGTGAAACATCAAGACAGCTTAAGGAAAGTTTAAGAAATTGGCAGAAAGATTAAAGTGGAAATGTGCATTCTTAAATAAAGATTTTACTTGTGAAGCGGGGATGAATGTGCTATAATCTCTCCGGTGCGTCAGAACGCAGCGGGGCCGGGTTTCTCCGGGGTGCGTTCTGAAAAAAAGAAACCTGTACGTTGAATTGACAAAGAGAGCGAGGAATTTACGTGTATCTGACAAAGGACGAGTTTCTGCAGAAATTTGGAATTCTGCCGCAGGAATTTGAAGAAGCAGATATTTCCTGGGAAGAACTGCTGGAAATTGCGGATGATTATGAACGGCACCGGCCGACGCTGGAAAAGATCCGAAAAGAATTTGTGGCAGAATTTCTGCAGGACAAGGAAAAAGAGATCGGACTGCAGTCGTACCACAGCCGCCTGAAGGACACCGAACATCTGGTGGAAAAGCTGGTGCGTAAGCGTCTGGAAAATTATGCAAAATACCGGAAAATGGATTCGACAAACTATATGCGTTACGTGACAGATCTGATCGGAATCCGGGGACTTTTGCTGTATCGGGAGGACTGGGTAAACTTCCATAAATACATTACGCACTGGTTTAAAAATGATCCGGAGAAATACATCCGTGATTACGGCCGTGACTACGACCAGAACGCATCGGGCTATATGGCAGAGCCGCCGAAAGTCCATACAAGACTTGGCGATTACGCCGATATTTATGTGAACTGGATTCCGGAGGAGAACATTCTGGACCGGAAACATTACCGTGCGGTGCATTACATTGTCGTTTACCGCGGCGTCTACATTGAAATTCAGATTAAGACGCTGTTCGAGGAGGGCTGGGGAGAGATTGACCACAGTATTCTTTATCCGCAGCGCAAGGGAAACGCCATGCTGACAGAGTTTTCCGAGCTGCTGAACCGTCTGGCGGGCATGGGAGATGAGATGGGATCGTTCTACCGCCGTCTCCAGGTTGTGCCGGATGAGAAGTTCCAGAGCAAGGAAACGATTGTGCGCAAGCGTGAATTAAAACCGCAGGTCAAGGCAGCGGTGGAAAAACGCGATCTGAACGAAATTCATACGATGGATGATGCCGTCTGGAGCATACTGAAAGAATAAAACTGCTTTTCAGACATGGGAAAGGATAAAAAATGGATGGAAGAAACACGGGCCGCATGGGCTTCTCTCATGCAGCAGAGGACTCTGCGGAGAATATGATGGCGGCAGTCAAAGCCGGAAAAATCCGAAAACATCTGATGGGAAATACCTCGCCGATCCGCTACGGAACAATGGAAAAACGCGAGATGACCGAATATACCGACTTATCCGGACGAAACTCTGCTATGAAATCCTGAATCTGCCCGGGGAGGAAAAATGAATACAATAGAAAAAATATACACAAACTACGACGGACTTCTGGAAGAATTTTCCGAGGAAGTAATCCAGAGCCGTTACGCTGTTTTTTACGAAGAAATCGAGGAATTTGCCAAGAGTCTCGGCATCCGCGAGAAAATCCAGATCAGCGAGTCGCTGTTGAGCCATGCAGTGCTGGACTATTTCACGGATATTTCCCGTCTGAAACATTTTCATCAGGCAAAGCATATCAATTCATTGAAAGTGATCTCCTATGAGACCTACTGGCTGCTGCGGAGAAAACCGATCCAGATCCTGGTGGAGGATGAGACATCGGATGCGATGGCATTTCTGAACGAAAAGTTCGTCTTTTCCCGGATTGCCAAATATCTGATGGGCGACGGAAAACGGGTGATTTTAAGTCCGGAGACGAAAAAAGGCTTTCTGAATTATCTCGATTCGCTGTTTTATTACCTGAAATACCGCAATTACGATGCGGAAATGCTCGAGATGATGCTGATGGGCTTCAAAGCGGGTGTTCTCGTGGCGGATGATTTAAAGGAGCAGGAGTCCTAAAAAACGGGCGGAAGCGGAATACAACAAAATAAGATGAAGATCGAAAGAACCGGACGGGCCGTAAGGCTGCTGTCGGGTTCTTTTTTGTGCGGTGCTGCATAAAGTGCAGAGAAAACATTGCGATGCATGGACAGAAAACTGTTTAACAATGGAGGGACGGGAACTGCTTTCCTTTGGAACTTTGTACAGGAGGAATGGATATGGCCACGCTCGAAAAAATCAATGCATTTCTAAAAGCGGTGAATGCAGCCGCCTGGGGACCGCCGCTTCTTTTTCTGCTGCTTGGGACAGGCATTTTTCTGACCATCCAGCTTCGCGCGCTACCCATTCGACGGTTGTTCTTTGCGCTTCGTACAGCATTCGGCCGTGAGGCGAGGTACAGCGGGGAGAAAACAGAAGCGGGAGTTTCGCCGTTCGCATCGCTGATGACGGAACTTGCGGCGGAGATCGGGACGGGCAATATCGTGGGGTTGCCTCCGCAATGGCGCTTGGAGGACCGGGAGCACTGGATGGATGATGCTGGCGGCGGTTGTGGACTTGCTTTGAAATTTTCTGAGAGTTTTCTCTCGGTGCAGTACCGGATGCAAAGAAAAGACGGAACATACTGCGGCGGTCCGATGGTGACGCTGACCAGAGCATTTCCGGGGGAGCGGCTGGCGAAGATGCTGGCTGTGTTTTTTGCCGGAAGCACCGTGCTGGTATCTCTCGGAATGGGCAATATGACGCAGGCAAACTCGATTGCGCTGGCGATGCAGGATACGTTTGGCGTGGCAAGAGAAAAAAGCGCGTTGGTGCTGACGATTCTTCTTCTGCTCGTGGTGACAGGCGGACTGCGTTCCATTGCAAAAGCGGCGGAGGTGCTGGTACCGGGAATGGCACTCTTTTATCTGGGCGGGGCAGGAATGGTAATCGGTCTGCACGCCGGAGAGCTTCCGCGGACACTGCTTGCGATAGTACGGGACGCGTTTTCTTTCCGGGCGGTATCGGGAGGAGCGGTGGGTGCGGGAATTTCCCTGCTGCCGCCGGCCTTGCGGTATGGAATTTCCCGCGGTGTGTTTTCGAATGAAGCAGGGCTTGGAGCAGGAGGAATCAGTGCTGCGGCGGCACAGACCGACGATCCCGTGCGGCAGGGTACATCAGCATGACAGGTGTGTTCGTTGATACCATGGTGATCTGTCTTGTGACCGGCCTTGCCGTTGGAGTGACCGGGGCGGCAGAGGGATACTGGAGGCGGAAAAAGCGGATGGAGCGGCGATGGTAATTCAGGCCTTTGAAAGTGTGTTCGGACCGGCGGGAGGCTATGTTGTCGCGGTCGGGATTCTGCTGTTCGCATTTGCAACGATGGCCGGCTGGGCATACCAGGGGGAGCAGGCGTTTCTCTGGCTGGTGAAAAAGGATAGCTTCGGAATGGTTTACCGTGTTTTCTTCTGCTTTGCAGCGTTTGCCGGGTGCGTCTGCATGGCGGAAACGGTCTGGAATTTTGCGGAGCTTGCCAATGCCTGCATGGCGGTGCCGAATCTGCTCTGTGTGCTGCGGCTCTGGAAGGAAGTAAAAGAGGAGGCATTCCGGTTTGAAAGCAGGATAAAAAAAGCAGAACAAAAGAAAGATAGAAATACATGAGAAACCGTATTTCCGGTCCTCAGGCAGATTTCGATGCGAGCTGATCGAGAGAGCCGAAAGAATATCCCATTTCTTCCCATTTCGTCAGCAGCTCATCGAGAATCTCCGCGTTGGTTGAGGAGGTGTTATGAAGCAGAACGATGGCGCCGGGATGAATGCGTCCGGTCAGCTTTTCGAAAGCCTCATCGTGGGTTGGCTGCTGATCCTGGTACCAGTCTACATAGGCAAGACTCCAGAAAAACGTCTGGTATCCGAGGTCCTTTGCCATCTGCAGATTCTGTGTGCTGTATTTTCCCTGCGGCGGCCGGTAAAATTTCACCATTTCCTGGCCGGTGGTTTCCTGATAAAGTGTGGAGACTCGGTTCAGTTCTTCGGAGAAGGCTTCCTGCGTGGAAATTTTGGACATATCCGGGTGTGACCAGGTGTGGTTTCCGACGATATGACCTTCTGCCGCCATGCGTTTGACAAGATCCGGCTGGTCGGAGAGAAAATTGCCGACGACAAAGAAAGCCGCGGGTGCCTGATGCTTCTGGAGTGCGTCAAGGATCGCCGGGGTGTTGCCGTTTTCATAGCCGCAGTCAAACGTCAGATAGATGATGTTTTCTTCCGGTGAAGCGGCAAACCAGGCGTTGTAGGCGGCAAGCTCTTCGGATGTGGCATTGCCGACGGGAGTCTTCCCTTTTTCCGGGAAGGAGAGCCCCCAGTTTTCGGCAGCAGAGGAGAGGACGGGCATCGAAACGGAAGAAACAGGTGTCTCCGGCGCAGCAGAGAGAAAAACTGGGGCTGCCTTTCGGAGCGCACGGCAGGTAAAGTGGGACAGAACAGAGCCAAAAAGGAAAGCGGAGCAGAAAAAAGCGGCGGCGATACCGGCTTTTTTCAGAATCCGGCGGGAAAGGGGTGAAAGAGAACGCATAAAATCCCCCTCCAGGACTTTTTGAGACAATATATGTATGGATGAAAGAAAACATGCGGCACACATC
>ENA-OQAS01000265-OQAS01000265.1-human-gut-metagenome-genome-assembly--contig:-NODE-265-length-27975-cov-3.028943_pt1 | contig 27975 bp, 29 predicted proteins | sample MGYA00242733_ERZ504523 | MGnify/ENA primary metagenome ERZ504523 (study PRJEB26092, sample SAMD00036239) | human gut metagenome | host: Homo sapiens | study: EMG produced TPA metagenomics assembly of...
ATTCTGTTTATCTGTTATTTCACAAAGAAACGGTAAACCTCTCAGAGCTGTACTCTTCACCGGGAAGCAGGATCGGAGAATGGAAATCCTCTACATTGACTGCATTTGGCTCCACCTGTGTCTCCAGGCAGAATCCATAACGTTCATGATAAACATGACCGTTCTTTCCCTTCTCATCCTTAACAAAATTGCCTGCATAGAACTGCACACACGGGCAATCGGAGGAAACCTCCATACCGATACCGGATTCCCTGCAGTATGCAGTCGCAATCGAACGGACATTGCCCTTTGCATAATTATCTGTTACATAGTTATGGTCATAACCGCCTGTAAACTTCAGCTGTTCAAAGTCCGCCTCAATGTCTCTGCCGATCGGTTTGGAAACATTGAAATCCATCGGCGTTCCCGCCACCGGTGCATATTCACCGGTAGGAATGGACTGGCTGTCTTTTACCGGAGTAAAATACTTCGCATGAATACACACTTCCTGGGCAAGCACATCCCCGCTGCCTTCTCCGTTCAGGTTAAAATAAGAATGATTGGTCATATTGGCAACGGTAGCTGCATCAGAGCGTCCTCTGTAAAAAATCTTCAGTTCGTTTTCCTCTGTGAATTCATATTTCACAACAATGGAAAATTCTCCCGGAAATCCGTTCTCTCCATCCGGACTGATGCGGAAGAAATCCACGCTGTTCTTCTCCTGGGAAATTTCTTTTACTCCCCACAGCTTTTTCTCAAAGCCATCCGGACCGCTGTGAAGATTGTTATGATTCTCATTCTCTGCAAGAACCACTTCTTTATCATCAATAAAAAATCTGGAATTCTCGATACGGTTTCCGCTTCTTCCAATGATTGCACCGAAAAAGCATCCATTAACCTCATATCCCCGGATATCGTCATATCCAAGAACCACATCCTTCAGATCTCCGTTCTTATCTGGAACACATATCTTCACCAGGATCGCACCATACTGAAGCACTTCAGCGTAGGCACCTTTTTTATTCTCAAGATGATAGATCTTTACTTCTTCCCCTGTAGGAAGTGTCCCAAATTTCCTTTCAGAAACACTCATGTTTTAATTCCTCCTATATATGAAAAAAGAGCCACTAACCGGCTCCATGTCTTTAACCGATTAATCCCGGGATGCCGTTCCCTTATTTTTGACGCCTAGCAGATGCTAGGTGGGTATCCTCAACAGTGTCTTCTGCCTACCACGACGTGAGGTCTGACATCCAACCTGCGATTTTGGATTCCCAAATGTCAATGTAGGTTCAAAAAGAAAAGGGGGATCGAACATTCCAGGATTCGGTTTTCGTTGTTTTTATTATAAACCAGTATTTGTGCTTTTTCAACAGAAAATACATTTTCTTACTGATTTTATTATCAATTATTATTTGATCTTAAGAATATCCTTTACTGCTGCCGGCATATCCACTGCATCTACCACCCTGTCATGAAGGACCGGCGCAGTACGGATTTCTTCAACTGCACGTGGAACAGGTACTCCGGAAAGCGCACTTAATGCGTCTACAAGGCCAAAATCATCCAGATCTTTATGCTCCTCGCCAAGTGCTTCCATAACACTTCTTGTGAATTTATACGGACTTGCAGTAGAAGCGATCACTGTCGGAAGATGATCCGCTGTCTCACTTACATACTTCTTATATACGCCGGCTGCAACCGCTGTATGCGTATCGATCACATAATTGCTGTCTTTGTAGATATCACTGATGGCCTGTGCAGTCTCATCTTCGCTGCAGAAATTGCCATAAAAATCACCAAGCTGTGCTTTCATCTCGTCAGTAATGGTATATTCGCCGCCCTCACTTAAAGATTTCATAAGCTCTGCACATTTTTCAGCATTTTCTCCGGTAAGACGATAGATCAGTCTTTCCAGATTGCTGGAGATCAGAATATCCATGGAAGGAGATGTCGTAAGGATGAAATCTCTCTTTCTGTCATAAGTTCCTGTGCGGAAGAAATCATAAAGAACACGGTTCTCATTCGATGCACAGATCAGCTTGTGGATCGGAAGTCCCATCTGTTTCGCATAGTACGCAGCAAGGATATTTCCGAAGTTTCCGGTAGGAACTACCACATTGATCTCCTGTCCGTCTTTGATCCTGCCGTCGCGTACCAGTGATGCGTAGGCATATACATAATACACGATCTGAGGAACAAGAGACCTATGTTGATAGAGTTTGCAGAAGAAAACTGGAAGCCCGCCTGATCCAGCTCTGCTGCCAGCTCGTGATCATTGAACATCTTCTTAACTGCGGTCTGGGCATCATCAAAGTTACCGGTAATACCTACCACATAAGTGTTGGCACCCTTCTGAGTTACCATCTGTTTCTCCTGGATCGGGCTGACACCATGTTTCGGATAAAATACAATGATCTTCGTTCCCGGCACATCTGCAAAGCCTGCCATGGCAGCTTTACCGGTATCTCCTGATGTTGCGGTAAGGATCACGATCTCATTCTTAACATTATTCTTCTTCGCTGCAGTTGTCATCAGATGCGGAAGGATGGAAAGTGCCATATCCTTAAATGCGATGGTCGCGCATGAACAGTTCCAGGAAATATGCCCCATCCGCTTCATGAAGAGGTGCAATCTTTTCTGTATCAAATTTGCTGTCGTATGCTTTGTTGATACAGTTCTTAAGCTCATCCTCGGTAAAATCTGTAAGGAAACGGCTCATTACCTCATATGCTGTCTCCTGGTAGGTCATCTGTGCCAGCTTGTCCATTGGTACATCCAGCTGTGGAATGCTTTCAGGCACGAACAGTCCGCCGTCCTCAGAAAGGCCCTTAAGTATGGCCATAGACGCTGTAACTGCCTGCTCTTTTCCTCTGGTGCTCTTGTACAATACCTGCATTGGTGTTCCGCCTTTCTATTGTAAGATATTCGTTTTCTTTTCAACGTTATCACATTATAGCATGGAATTATGGAAAATGCCACCACTTTTAAAAAAGAATCTGTCTTGCCCAATCCCACCCTGTAATCAGACAGATATTCACAGCTTTCGGATAAAAAGAAACCGCCGGTCTGTTTCTGCCGGCGGTTGGTTCCTTCTGTACTGCATCAGTTCTTCCTATTTATATGTATAAAATTCATGGACCCCGTATTTAAAGAGCCTCTTCAGGTCCTTTTCAAACCATTTCACATTATGTTCCTCTGCTGCAGATTTCTGGATAAAGAACAGTGCACCTTCAGAATAATCCGTACCCTTCAGCGCCTGCTTGACCGCTTCCCTTGTTTCATCGGAAACTGCAACTTCATTGATCCTGCCATCATAGGTCGGTGAAAACTGCGGAACGCCGTCACTGTTATCCCAGACAACCTCTGTCACCGTATTCGGAAAATCTTCGCTTTTTACACGGTTCATGATGACGTTAGCCACCAGAACACGGCCCTTGATATCTTCACTTCCTGCTTCTGCCTCAACGATCCTCAGAAGTGTATCATAATCTTCATCTGACATCAGTGTGGGATTTTCTGCCAGTGTGATCGACCTTGCATCAAGTTCATTTACTTTGTTTCCATAGAGGAGCTACATTAAGATCTGCAGCAGTATTGGTTACTTTCTGTACTCTCTGGCCTACGATCACCTGCTCACAGGAACTTCCGATCCTTGTAACCGTGCTTCCGGATAATGGTGTATCCGTAACTCCTGAAACCACACCTGCGATCCCGGTAGGAACAGCAACCTCTTCATAGGGAGAGCTCTCTCCTCCATCTGAAGCTGCATAAACCCTGCCTCCCTCACTTTCTGCAAATGTCCTTGTCCCCAGAGAAATAACCATCGCCAAAACTGCACATAATGTCAGCACTGCAAAACTGCGCGCGGAATTTCCTCCGGTTTTTCCATTTCTACGTTCATCCTGCACTCCGTCAGCCTCGCGTAAATCTTTCTCAACTTTCATAATCTCATTCCTTGCGTTTCATTTTCTGTAACAGCCCATAATCTTCCGATGCGACATCACAGCCCCCATTATCATCGCTTTCCGGATAAATACGGATCATTACGATTTCCTTTACATGTTTGTAACATTTTTGTAATGTATGGGAAAATTATATTTAATAATATTGAATATGTCAAGCTTTTTCCCGTATTTAACGCTTCAACGGCGGTATTTGTGCTTTATCCACACCTTATCCACATGTATTCCACATAAAATCGCAGAGTTATCCACACTCATGCCCTATTTCATTTCAGAAAAAAAAGGCAGATAGCGTCTCCATCTCCGTCCAATGTTGTACACCCACTTTCCGGAATCGTACTTCTATCTGCCTGTTTATCCTTTTTCAGAACAGTTTTTTCCTCTGTTATTTACAGATTTGATTATAATATTTTGTTTTCAGTCAGTCAAGGATTTTTGCTCGACCAGATCCGACACCTTATGCAAAACGGCACAGGGCCTGCACGAAAAGTGTCGCATAAACACACAGATCGATACTCCAGGCTCCCAGAAACAGTCCCCATGGTGTTTCCCCGGCTCCTTCGGCAAACCGTTTGGGCTTCAGCGCAAGGATCAGCGGAAAAAGAAGCGGCAGAAAATACCGTCCCTGCACGCCCAGGATCTTATCGTAGCCATAGGCTGTCCACTGTCCGTATAACGTTACAAAGATCAGCGCAAATACCAGGAGACTGACTCCTCCCAGAATGCTCTTTACCGGAAGATCCAGACGGATTCCCGACATATCATCATTCCCGGAAACTGAAGGACCAGGACCAGAAGATATCCCATTGCCAGCAGGGCACAGACAGGAATGTTCAGCCATCCAAGATTACTTCCTATCATTTCTGTAAGATAGGTCACACCAAAATTATCCAGGCTCCGCACAAAAGTCAGGACAAAGGCAGCCGGATCCTTCAGGATCCCCACAAGCTGTGCAGCTGTATCCACACCTGGCTGTGACTCACAGAGATATCGGGACGCAATGGCCAGCCAGCCGAAACTTAAGATCAGGATCACAGCTCCTGCACAGACCACATGAAACCAGTAATTTTTCCTGCTTTTAAACCGTTCTTTCGGAATCAGGAACAGGAGCAGGCAAAACGGCATGTAAACCACTTTGCAAAGACACAGGAATCCGGTCAGCACGTACATCCATATCAGCTGTCTTCTACTCATCACTTCTTTTTGTTTATATCGCATAGCCAGTACAAAAGCAGCCAGAGCAACCGTCAGAGCCAGGGCAAGGGCATCTGCTGACATGGAATTTGCTGACTGGATATTCACAGGTACCAACCCCAGAAGTACGAGAAAATTTTTCCCAACAGGCGTCAGACGAATGGCAAAGAAAAAGAACAGTCCAAACACAAGCATATTGGCGATCCTTCCCGCATAGGCAAGAACCATCGGCCGGTCCGTAAACAGATCTGCAATGCGGATCCCTACTGCCTGGGGAAGATACGAAGTAGGTGCATACAAGGCTGTATTTCCAAATCCGTAAAACTGTGTTTTTCCCGTCGATACGCTGATCTGCATTCTCTCCGATATCCCATAATGATACATGATCCTTGGCGGAAAATTCCGGAACCAGACCACTGTTAAACGTCCTTCCATATGAGAATAAGTCGTTTCCTCCGTTGCCTTCCGACGTCAGATATCCTCTGGAAACCTCATAGCTTCTCAGATAATGGCTGTACTCATCCGGCGAATTAAAGGCCGGAACCGCCGCCAGCGTACAGATACTCATAAAAATATAAACAACGGCAAACACCACTTCTGCCCGGAGCTGTCTGCGTTTCAGAAATGCAAAGATCACCAGCATCACAGCTGCCGCCGCTCCAATCACCAGAAACACCAGTGATTTTGGAAATGGCCTGGAAATGATCCGATAGGCAAGTGTCTGTGTATCATTCTTCTGGCTCACCACCCTGCAGCCACTCCGGTATCCCCTTTTGCGCCATCTAAAACGATCCGGAATTTCTGCCCCTTACATTCCGTAAGCTTCTGGTCAAGCCGGAAATACGTGGTATCCCCCGACGATATGGTCAGTCTGCTGGCCTGCCAGCTCTGGATCTCCCTTTCATTCTGATACAGCGTTACCTGAAACGTTCCAGCAACCGATGCACTCTCTGTAGAAAGAAAAAGCTCCACACCGGACAGACGGTTTGTTTTGCAGGTAAACTCCTCTTCAAAGCTTCCTCCCGCACCGATCATAGACCAGGTATCCGGTCTTGCCTGCTGCTTTACATTTCCGAGGATCTCCGAATCACTAAGCAGATATGCGGAAAAGATCAGGATCATTCCCCATATCAGCAGATATTTCAGAGCGTTTTTCAGCTCTGCAGACAGGCTGTATGAGCTTCTGTTTTTTTCTTATTTTTCATAATATCCCTCTTACTCACTGTTATTTTCACATTCCGCACTATTATAGCATCTGCACGGTAAAAAAAGAAGCTGCGTTTTATGGCAGCTTCTCATTTTTTGTAAACCTATCCGGAACCGGATGCTTATCGATTGTTGATCGCAGTTACCAGTGCATCAATAGAGGCACGGATGATATCCTGATCAACACCCGCTCCCCAGGCAAGCGTTCCATCTGGTTTACGGATTCCCACATAAGCGATAGCCTTGGAGGAAGAACTCTGCTCCAGAGCATGCTCCTGATAAGTCTCCAGTGTGTATTTCAGTTCGTAAGCTTTCTTCAGTGCATTGCTTACCGCATCCAGACGACCATTTCCGGAAGCCTCTGTAACGATGGTTTTTCCACGGAATGTAGAAGTAACCCGTGTTACGATGCCGTCTTCCTTCTGCTGGAAATGAACCTCACTGATGCTGTATGGTTCAACCACATTTTCGAAGGTAGATTTGAACAGACTGAAGATCTCGTCCGGATGAAGCTCTTTGTGCTTGTGATCGGACACTGCTTTGGCTGCATAGCCCATAGCCTCGCGCATTTTCGGAGGAAGGTTCAGGCCAAACTTTGTCTCCAGTATATAGCCTACACCGCCCTTTCCGGACTGGCTGTTGATACGGATAACATCTGCGTCATAGTTTCTTCCCACATCTGTCGGATCGATCGGCAGATATGGAACAGTCCAGTGCTCCAGATCTCCGTTCTCTCTCCAGTGCATACCCTTTGCGATGGCATCCTGATGCGATCCGGAAAATGCAGCAAATACAAGAGCTCCACTGTACGGACTTCTTTCATAGATCTGCATTCCGGTACATTTCTCATAAACCTCACAAATATGCGGCATATCAGAAAAATCAATCTTCGGGTCCACACCCTGGGAATACATATTCATACCAAGCGTTACAATATCCACATTACCGGTACGCTCACCATTTCCGAACAAAGTTCCCTCAATTCGGTCAGCACCTGCAAGAAGACCCATCTCGGAGTCTGCAACGCCACATCCACGATCATTGTGCGGATGAAGAGAAACGATCACGTTTTCACGGTATTTCAGATTATCACACATGTATTCCACCTGACTTGCATACACATGCGGCATAGAATGCTCAACCGTAACAGGCAGGTTGATGATCGCTTTGTTATCTGCAGTGGGCTGCCATACATCCAGAACCGCATTGCACACCTCCAGTGCATACTCCGGCTCTGTTCCCGTAAAGCTCTCCGGGCTGTACTCAAACTGAAAATTGCCTTCTGTCTCATCAGCCAGTTTTTTCAAAAGTGCAGCGCCATCTACTGCGATCTTCAGGATCTCCTCTTTTGATTTTTTGAATACCTGCTCTCTCTGAGATACGGATGTGGAATTGTATACATGAACGATCGCTTTTGGGGCGCCTTTAACAGCTTCAAAAGTCTTACGGATGATATGCTCTCTTGCCTGAGTCAGCACCTGGATCGTTACATCCTTCGGGATCAGATCCTGTTCGATCAGCGTACGGAGAAACTCATACTCTGTCTCAGAAGCAGCCGGAAATCCAACCTCGATCTCTTTAAAACCAATCTTTACAAGAAGCTTGAAAAACTCCACTTTCTGCTCCAGGCTCATCGGGATCACAAGTGCCTGATTTCCGTCACGAAGGTCTACAGAGCACCAGATCGGGGCCTTATCCACATATTCTTTCTCCGCCCATTTCATACATTTCACCGGCGGCATGTAATACTGACGTTTGTACTTGGATGGTGTCATCATTTTGTTTTCCTCCACTTTCTTTTCTGTTTTTTGATATAAAGACATAAAAAATCTTCCGACTCTGCAGATTCTGCAAGAGACGAAAGACAACTGCTGCCCTACGCGGTACCACTCTTATTTCATGAATAAAAATTCACACACTTGACAGATACGGAATGTATATACATCCTTATATCCTCTCCGGATAACGGCGGACACCGTCTGCGTCTACTCTCTTATATAATATATAAAGATTTCAGGCAGATGCTCCGAGGCGAGTTCCACAAATCCCTTCCGCTACTTCTCACCGGCCAGCAGCTCTCTGTGCTCCGTTCTCTTGTGTACTATTCCTCATCTACGCATTTTCTTTTTGAAACTGGTATTAGGTTAACACGTTATGGAAGATTTGTCAACGAAATTTTAACGATGCACCGCGTAAAAATTTCAGTGCATCACTCACGAACAGCAATCCGGCTGATCCGTTTCTCTGTCTTCCTGCTATCTACGGCAGACATTATTCGGCTCCCCGCCTGACTGAAAGCTGATGACCAATCCAGTACACAGCCCCGCCAATACCTCCTCCAAGAGTATTATATGTCAGATCAGAAACCTGGAACGTCCCAAGCCTCAGGAAAAGCTGCAGAAGTTCAATGGACAGTGAGAATACAAAGGTAATCTTAAGTCCAGTCCACACAATATTCAAGAATGCTGTTTTTTCAATATTTTCTTTCCTGCGGTCCAGAACAGCAGGATCGTGAACGGAATGAACAGCATCAGATTCTCAATACACTCAGTTGTGAGATATCTGGTACCATCCTCTCCATATTTCCAGATCCACCAGTTCGCCATCACATCCGAAAGGGAATTCATCCACATATCCCGGTTCAGCAGCGTGCGAAACAAGATCATGGTTGTATAAAAGGTCAGAAAAAACAGCTTCCGAAAAAAAGCATTTCCTCTGAAATACTGCCACCACACGGAAAAAGCTCCCCTGATTCCCCTTCCACCTGTCTCATTATGGTAGGCAAAGAGATAAAAAAACAGTACCATCACAGACAGGATCACAGAAAACCAAAATGGCTGGTACAAAGCTGTCAGTACACTTGTAATAATACTTGATATGATGTCTTTCATTATAAGTCCTTTCACATAAGCCAGACAGTCGACCATTCTTCTGTCCGGCAGCTCTGTCATTATTCCTACCTATATTACTACACTCTTCCCACAAAAGCCAGAAAAAGATATCTCTCACCGCTCTGTCAATCGACCTGCATATCGTTTTTATATTCCTGAAAATGTGAGGGTCATGCGGATATTCGCAATTGAAGCAGGGGACTTACTTAATTCGGCTAAACTACAATATTTTTTATTTTTAACAAATTTTTGTTATATTTTACCAGTAAACATGCTATAGTTCATAGTAAGAAAAAAATTTCGGAGGTATTTTTAATGAAACGTGATCTGAAAAAAATCGTAAGCCAGATGACACTGGAAGAAAAAGCCGGCATGTGCTCAGGTCTTGATTTCTGGCATCTGAAACATGTGGAGCACTTAGGAATCCCGGAAGTAATGGTCAGCGACGGCCCTCACGGACTTCGTAAGCAGGATGACAAGGGCGATCATCTTGGAATGAATGACAGCATCAAAGCCGTCTGCTTCCCGCCGGCTGCTTTAAGTGCCTGCTCCTTTGACCGCAAGCTGATGGAAGAAATGGGCAAAACTATCGGAAAAGAAGCTCAGGCCAACGATGTATCCATAGTTCTCGGACCGGCCGTAAACATCAAACGTTCTCCTCTCTGCGGAAGAAACTTCGAATATTATTCCGAGGATCCATATCTCGCAGGTGAGATCGCAGCCGCTTTTATAAACGGAGTACAGTCCCAGCATGTAGGAACCTCTATCAAGCACTTTGCAGCAAACAACCAGGAATATCACCGCATGAGCAACTCTTCCGAGGCTGATGAGCGCACTTTACGTGAAATCTATTTCCCTGCATTCGAAACTGCAGTAAAAAAAGCTCAGCCATACACCTTCATGTGCTCCTACAACCAGATCAACGGCACTTTCGCATCTGAGAATAAATGGCTTCTCACAGATGTTCTCCGCAGCGACTGGGGCTTCAAGGGCTATGTGATGTCTGACTGGGGCGCAGTCAATGACCGCGTTAAAGGCCTTGAGGCAGGACTTGATCTGGAAATGCCCTCCTCCAATGGAGTCAACGATTCCCTCATCGTACAGGCCGTAAAAGACGGTTCCCTCAAGGAAGACATTCTTGACCAGGCTGTTGAACGCATTCTACGCATAATTTTTGAATATGCAGACAACCGGGCACCGCAGGAATTCACCATGGAAAAAGACCATGAAGAAGCACGCCACATTGCCGAAGAATCTATGGTTCTTCTGAAAAACGATGAGCAGATCCTCCCTCTGAAAGCATCCGAGAAAATTGCTTTCATCGGTGGTTTTGCAAAGAAGCCTCGTTTCCAGGGCGGCGGAAGCTCTCATATCAATTGCTTCAAGATCACAAACGCACTGGATTCCGTTCCTTCCGATGCACAGGTTACTTATGCAGAAGGTTTTCCTGCAGACAAAGATCTCTACGATGACGCACTTGCAGCTGAAGCGATCAAAACTGCTGCCGCCGCTGACAAGGTTGTGATCTTCGCCGGACTTCCGGACAGCTTTGAATCTGAAGGATACGACCGTTCCCACATGAGGCTTCCTGAATGCCAGAACCGTCTCATTGCTGAGATCCTTAAAGTACAGCCGAATACCGTGATCGTCCTCCACAACGGTTCCCCCGTGGAGATGCCATGGCTCAATGATATAAAAGGCCTTCTGGAAGCATACCTCGGCGGCCAGGCAGGCGGTGCCGCTGTCGCAAACATCCTTTACGGAAAAGTGAATCCAAGCGGCAAGCTTGCCGAGACAATGCCGCTCAAACTCTCCGACAATCCATCTTATCTGAACTTCGGCGGTGGTGAAAAGGTTGAATACCGTGAAGGCGTATTCGTAGGCTATCGCTACTACGATACAAAAGAAATGGATGTAGCATATCCGTTTGGCTATGGACTCTCCTACACAACCTTTGCCTGCAGCAACCTGAAGATCTCCAATGAAAATCCTACAGACAAAGACACCATCACTATTTCGGTTGATATAACAAATACAGGAAACATGGCAGGAAAAGAAGTCGTACAGCTCTACGTCAAAGACTGTACCTGTTCCGCGATCCGTCCGGAAAAAGAACTCAAAGGCTTCGAAAAGGTTTTCCTGAACCCAGGCGAGACCAAAACAGTAACCATGGAGCTGGACAAGAGAAGCTTCGCATGGTACAATACAGAACTTCATGACTGGTTCGCAGCCAGCGGCGAATATAAGCTCCTTGTCGGTACCTCTTCCAGAGATATCCATCTTGAAGGCAAGATCCATCTGAACAGCAGCCAGGAGCTTCCGATGCATGTTCATATGAACACTACCCTGGGCGAACTGTTCCGCAACCCGAAAACAAGCGAAACAGCAAAAGAACTGACAGCAAAATATATCTCAGCCATGAATAGTGGTGAAGAGTCCTCTTCTGAAGCCGCTTCCGAAGCTGTCACCGAAGAAATGACAGAAGCCATGACCGACTCCATGCCATTACGCGCACTGGTAAGCTTTGGCGGGTATTCCAGAGAAGAACTTACAGAAATTATTGAAAAATTAAATAAACTGGTATAATTTCACAGGCATCCTCTGCCGCTCGAATTATACTTACATAAAAAAGCTGACAGAATAAAACCTGCTTTTACAATGACACAGGTTCGTACTTCTGTCAGCTTTTTGATTTTTTATCAGCAGTGCATCAATCTTTTTTATATTGCTCGATCTGCGATGCACCCATATTTTACACACCACTTTTTTGCCTGTAGATTTCCTTAAGATCCTCCACCGCCATCTCCGGATCCATCGTGTGAAACATCAAGTAATTTACATTCATGGTTTTTGCCGGAGCCTAACGATAAATCTCTCTGCTTGATTCACCTGTTACATAATGCCAGTATCGATACACATATCCCGCCCAATACATAACAGCTGTAACGTTCATCTCATCAGCCATTTTTTCCTGATTCCATTGTAAACTTTCACGAATCCGATAAATTGTATTCACTAAAATCACCACTTTATATGCCTGTTATGTTCAAAAGGTTCCATAGCATCAATTATATATAAAATAATGATACTATGAAACCTTTTTTTTCGTAAAGTTGCCTATCATGCTCTGCAATCATGCGAACAAGTCGAGCTATTGTTTGATAGTCCTCTTCCTTTTTTATAATAAATTGTCTTACCAGCAACTGTTCAATATTTCCAATTGAATTTCCTAGTGAACTCGCAACGCGGAATAATTTTTCCTTACTATCTCTAGCCCCATTGAAACTTGGAAATTCCTGTTGACCACAGATTATTCGCAAATATTCGTTATTATTATATTCATCAAAGTCAATCCATCTCAGATATCATAGATCAACTTTTCGTTCCGCGGTTTTATATTTTATCATTCACCAGTTCTCCTTGCTTAAATAAGCATTTTAATTCAATACTTCCTTTACTGGCATTCTGATTGCATGTCAACAACATAACTGTTGCATTTTCTCTTTGAATACTATGACCCTGCAAACGGCCAGGAGCTCCCCGGAAGTTTCTGTTGTATTAACTGCTACTCATATCGTAACGGTGTGTATTTTTGAACAATTACTATATCATTTCTCACATAGCCATTGTTCTTTATTTTCAGCTGAAGCACATTTCTTAATCTTTGCGCTTCTTTACTATAGCACGAACGAAATGATGAACAATCGAGTTTTTCATCACTATTAAAATTCCCACATATACCACTACCGAAATTAAAACTGAGCTTATCATTCGCCATAAACTGCTATCAAAGCTTTTGTTGCAAAGCATGCAGATTATGCCAATAGCAACACTTCCACATATACACGACTTAACCGATTTAATATCCAACATCTTCCAATCAAAAAATGTCTTTGAAAAATGTATCTGCATCACACAATTAACAATTTCCGCCAACACAGTTGTAATTGCTGCACCAATCATACCGAACCATGGCATCAATACAAGATTCATTGCAACGTTTACTATCGCAGAAACAGTCGTAGCTTCAAGGCAATATTTTTCTTGTCTGTTTACAATTAGCACACAATTTGTGAACAAAGACGCATATATTGCAAACAACGTCGCAACACTTAAAATCTTTAATGAATTATTACCAGAAATATATTGTTCTCCGCCAGCAAGCAAAATCATTGAGTTGCTCATACAAAACATCCCAACAATAACCGGAAGCAGTATGATATTTAAGGCGGAAAAGATTTTATTAATGAACAATTTATACTCTTCAGGTTTATTTTTACCGATGTATGCAATTCTAGGAACTGAAACAACAATTACCGCATTAATCAGTTGCTTTAGTAGATTGTATATTTTTGATGCAAAACTGTAAATGCCAACTTTCGCATCAGATTCAAAGAATCCTAGCATGGTAATATCCGAATTTACATAAATCGTAATCGCAATCGAGTTCACAAACAAAATCAAAAGCGGTAATAAGTGCCTTTTTAAATCCATATTAAATGTGAAGCGAACTTTCACATATTTACGAACATAAAATACATTAATCAAGTTCCCGCCGTTTGTTGCCAAAACTGATATAATGCAATATGGAATGACATCCCCCTGCCGTCTTACAAAAATGAACATTGCCAATAAACATATACATTGAACTGCTATATACCGCACTGTGATATAAAAATAATCCTCAAATATACCATTAATCCAGTCTGTTCCTATGACTGCCATCAAAATCGCAGTACTCTGAATAAAGATATATGTTTTATACCCAGAAAATTTTGGTAGAAAAAGTACCATTGCAATAAGCAACAGCAACGATATTGTTGCAGAACATACATTGATTGAGAATACCTGTGAGCAAAACTGATTTATTACTTTTGGGTTATCTCGTATTTTTGCACCTTCACGAATCGCATATGTATAAATTCCAAGAGCAGCAAGTAATATAAAATAATTCGTGATAGAGTACGAAAAACTGTATTTCCCATACCCATCACTTCCCAGTACACGCGAAATATATGGGAATGTAATAAGTGGAAAAAATATTGAACAGCATTGCTTTATTCCATTAAGCAACGCATTCACCCCTAACGATTTTTGCTTCATATCACAAAACCTTTCTCACACGTAGGCGTTATCCTTATTATATATCAATACTCAAAATACTTTCTCCATTACAATTAGAATTGTCACTTACGAGCAACACCATCAATACCATTAAAATAACATAGCTAATCGAATGATAATGATATGTAATTTTCCAAGAACAATCACTGATATTACATCATCATATATAGATGCCTTGCTCCATAAATATTTACAACATCACTGTCCGTAGCTTTAACAATAATGTTATCATGTTGCATTCTAATTGCTGGAACTCTTGTATATACAATTATGATAACTATCATTTAATTGTTATCTTATTCATAATAATAGGAACTGCTGCAAAAAGAACTGATCTTCCGAATCCATTACAACTACTTCTGACCCAAAATATCAGCAAAAAGCATAGATAAAAATAAATATATGCTTTAATCTTATTGTCTTTCGCATCTAATCTGCACACTTCATTTAGACCAATATCAATATGTGTAAAGATCTTTCCCAACAAGAAACAAAAAATAATTGATAAAAAGCCAAAATTCCAATAAGCTTCAGCAACAAACGAAGAGCCCAATCCAGTCGTTTTAGAATATAAAGGTGAAAAAACAGAATCAACATCAATCGATGAGGGATGAACTCCTCCCCATAAATTTGGAACAACCGAAAAAAACATTTTCAAATATGATGTTCCATAAGCATAATCAATAACTTTCGGACATTCTTTGTATACAAGAGTGTTGATAATCTGTGTGTTTCCTAGTTCCCTAAGTGTTTCTACTATAAAATTGTTCTCCCACAGATCCAACGCTGCCTTTTGAATCAACTCAGACAAATTACTCGATACATATATCATTGTACGTATACTGGATATCAAGGACAAAACAAATATTCCAATAAGCCCAGCAAGAAGAAACAGAATCATATTTCGTTTGTTAATTTTCTTATAATATAATGAATATATCAAGAATAGTACAATGACAAATCGAAATACCTGAATTCGACTTCCGCCTGCAAGCTGCAATAGTATGTAAACAACAGTCAATACTAAGACAAGCGATCGTCCTCGCTTTCTTTTTCATAAATTAGCAACCAAACAATTGCTATCGGAAAGAATTCAGACAGAAGTGTACAGATCTTTTCAATTCCACCATTAACCGCCTGCAAAGTTACGTCATATCCATAAACCTGAATAGTCATTATATCTTTCTTCAGCATATAAAATGTTGGAATAATTGAAATAGAAAGAAGAAGTAACCAATTTGACATTCTCTTTTAAACCGTTTCTGTGGAATAATCGCTACATTTTTTTCTTTACTAATTTGTGTATTTTCTTTGTAGAATATAATATATGACACTGCAAAACTCATCATGAGCATATGCATAAAGAAAAAGGCCTTCCAAATTTCATTTCCGTTAAAATGACCGCTATTAATATTGAGAAACCAAATTGAGTTCATACTATTATATCCGCCAAGAAATACGGACATTGACTGTCCAAATTCAAAAGCAAAACCTACTCCAATGAACAGTAAAAAGAAATTAATTCTATTAGTTGTCTTGTACAAAAGAATCTCTGTAAGAACTAAAGTGCCGATGGCAAACCCACCAGTGAAAACCAAGACTTGTTCAAGCTGCTTATAACAATTCAGTATAAGTAGAATAAAATCCACAAATAATATAAACAGCAACATTATTGCTCTTTGCACATTCTTCTTATTTACATACATGATATAAATTATTATTCCTCTCTATTTTTACATATCAAATCTGCTATGCATCCCTTAGGTGTAAGATAGTACCCTCTGTAATTCAAGAAGAGCTTACACCAATCTAATATTTTCCTATTACGCAAATATTTCATTCTTAAATCACAGAAGGAAATTATATCATTCAAAACGACAACTTTATCGCATGATAGTCTATCTAGAAAAAAAAGTATTCACAGCTTTGGCCATTTCTGCAGTCTGATATCTTTTGGTTACCGTGCTTAAATGCTCAGTACTCGCATTATCTCCATGCCGCCTAAAAATCATCGTCGCATAGTGATATATGGCCATCTCGCCTTTTGCTGATGCAAAATACCACAAATTACAGTCATGGGCGAAATCAACATTCCAATCTTTTTCGATTTCTTCAAAAAAAGCTTTTCTAAAACAATATGTGCTCCCTGGTCTTGTGACATAATACCATTTCTGATCAAAAGGTATCATTCTACCTTTCCTGTATTCTTCATCTGTCTTGCTGCACTTTGATAGTTGCTTCTCTTCTCACCTTCTAAGCTAATTGAATAATCTGATGCTAGTACACTTATCTTTTCGTTCTCTTCAAGAATACGTATCATCTTCTCAATTTTATCAAGAATCCAAATATCATCTTGATCACAAAGAAAGATAATATCACCAGATGTTTCTTGTATGCCTTCAAAGAAGTTCTTTTTCCATCCTTTATTTGAAGCATTCACCATTACTTTCCAGTCATTCAACTCATTGTAATCGATATAACTCTGTATGAGTTGTACCGTTTGATCTGATGACTGATCATCAAATATAAGGACTTCATCAGCTTTTCTTGTTTGTGTGCGAATGGAATCCAACTGTTCTTCTACATATTTTTCTCCATTATATGTTGTCATTACAACCGAAATCTTCATTTCAATGTACCCTCTGCTTGATTTTAAATACCACCATTTTAATCTTTCTCACTACACTATTCTTTCTTTCCAAACCATTTTTAACTTTTACCGCAACATCTTCTTTATAGGTCTTAACAAGATTCTCATTGGATGCTCCACCAAATGTAAAATATGCCACCACTTGATCTATCCTTTGAAACTGGTTACCTTGAAGATACGCTCGCAGAAAGAAATCGTAATCGGCACTAATATGGAACTGAGTGTCGAATTGAAGCTGTCGTTGTAACTCAGACTTCACAAATGCAGCCTGTGGGCAGAACGGTAGATGATATGTTATGGTTTCAATAGATTTCGCTTTTTCAATATACTGTTCATTCGTTTTAATAAAACAAGTATCTCCATAAACAATATCTGCTGATGTGTTTCTGAGTATCGTAATAACCCGTTCAATGCTGTCATTCTTATAATATAAATCATCTGCATTCATATAAGTCAAATACTCACCGGTTGCTCTCTGAGCCCCCTTATTCATTGCATCATAGATTCCCTTATCTTTCTCAGAGTGATAATTAATTTCTATTCCTTTTCGATGAAATTCCGGAATATACTTCTTAATAATCTCGTTGGTCCCATCTGTGGATTTCCCATCTACAACAACCCATTCAAACTCTGTAAATGTTTGCTCAAGAATTGACTTTATAGTTTTTCTATTGTGTTTTCGGCGTTGAAACAAACCGTAATAATTGATAGTTTCATTTGAATTTTCCTTAATTAATCATATTTTTCTGCTAAAGCAAGATACATATTCTCAAGTTTCTTAGCCTCATGAGTAATATCATACCCATGTTCAGCAACGTATTTTCTGCCATCATATCTATCCGGTTTTCCAAGTTCAAGTAGCTTTTCCACCCAAACATTCTTCTCCAATGGAATGTAGATCATTTTATCTGCTCCGCTTAAATTCGTTTCCTGCGGAACACCATCAGAGCTTATGCAGGTTATCCCATTTGCTTGCGCCTCAATCAGAACAAAGCTAAACCCTTCAAAAATGACGGAAATACGTATAAATCAAACGTATTATAGTAATCATGCGCATTTTCCTGTTGTCCTGCAAGAATGACCTTTTCACTCAAATTGTTCTCTTTGATTTTCTTTTCGATATCCTCTCTAAGCCATCCATCGCCAACACACATCAACTTATAACTATCATTTCTTTTTACCAATTCAGCAAACATCTCAATCAGAAAAGTATGATTTTTTTGTGTGTCGAATCTTCCTACATGCCCTAACAAAATGGTGTCATCACTCACACCATACTTTTCTCTTAGAATCTTTCTCTTATTAGTATCAAATACAAACTGGCTTGTATCAATTGCATTGTGAATCACCTTAAAGGGAGCATCGCCAAAGAGCCACTTTCCTGCTTCATTAGAACATGCGAATCGATTTGTAGCATATCTATTTATGTTTTTTCTTGCGAATTCGTTAATTTGAAATTTGATTGGATTGGTAGTTAAATGCTGTGTATTATGACTATGTGCTATCCGAACAGAAACATCACATTCTTTTGCAATCTTTAATACCCAGCAACTCATTGCGTCAGCATGAGAGTGAACAATCTTATACTGACCGTTACTAAATACTTTCCTCAATTTCTTTTGGTACTCAATTGGATGTTTACTTTTTTGGCAATCGATATATCTTACACCCTAATGATTGCAGTTCTTCATCATAAGCACCTTTTTCAAGTCCTGTTACCGCAAAATCAATGTGTACCACATTTGAATCCATATGGCGAATATAATTCATCATAAAAGTTTCAATTCCACCACGATTCATCGGTCCGCCATTTACATATAATATATTGACTGCCATTATATTCTCTCCTATTTCTCTATCGCCGTTTAAAGATTATTTTCATTTTATTTATGCACATCTTTTCCGAAAAACGCTCTACACAAGTTTCACGATTGCTTTCTATCACAGCAATATATTGCTTTTTGTTAACTTTTAACAGGAAAGCAATTCTTTGTATAACTTTATGTACTCTGCAAGACGTTGCTCTTTTCCATATTCCAACGCTACGCTTCTACATTTTTCTCGCAATGAAAGCTCGCCCCTATCAAGTGCCATAATCGAACTACTTTCTTTTACATCAGCCGAATTGGCAGTGAACTCCCCATTAACAATGGCGCATTGACTAATCTAACCATTTTACGTATTTCTTTTATAACTCTTCCTAAATCAACCCGTTGCGAAGTTTCTTTCTTAATAATTGTTCCGATTGCTGTTCCATCCTTCTTCAGCGCATCTTCTATGACTTCTGGACTTCCTCCGGTATCATATGTAATAACTGGTGTGCCACACGCAAGCGCTTCCAAATTTGTAGTTGGATAATTATCTTCATACGTTGGGTTAAAGAAAACATCCGCAACAGAATATAGTTCTACAAGCTCATTTACATTGCTTGTTCGACAAATCCCAATCAATTCCGCAGGAAGTTTTTTCTTCTGTTCTGGTTTAACACCAACAACAATAAACCTGATATCCTGATTTTCCTGTGCCAAGTGAATAAAATCATTAAGCCTTTTCTTTCAGTCCATTCAGATGCGACTCCCAGAACAATCGGTTCTCCTCGTGGAGCATATTTACTCTTCAACTTTCCATTACTTCTTGGCTGATAAAGTTCTGTATCTATTCCGTTGTGAATTACTTGAACCGGATAATTGCTCAGATACGATTGCTTAACAATATTTTCAAGCCACTTGCTGGGTGTAACAATAACTGCATTTATTCCTGCAAATAACTCTTTCTTTTTATTCCAATTCCATTTTGAGGAGTCTAAAAGAATTGATGTCGGATATGTATTTTTCTGTTCACAGTGACTGCATCCAGTTTTCCACTTCTGACATTCTACCATATCAAAATAAGCACAATGTCCTGTCATCGCCCAACAATCATGTAAAGTCCAAACAACCTTAATATCATGCGCTTTGATAAATTCAAAGAGCATCTCAATATTCAGATAATACCCATGAATATTATGCAGATGGATAATATCTGGCTTAATAATTTCAAGCTGTGATATTAGTCTACGTGTTGCACTCTGTGAAGCGAATCCAGTTCTGTCTGTTAAACGAGTATACACACCATGAATTTTCACTCCAAGCTCGTCCTTTATGACAATTTCATTATCGTTTTCAGCGCCACGCCCACGCCCCCATACAACAAATGATTCGTTTCTGTTTTGAAGCAATAACTGATGAATTCCCAGCATAATTGCTCCTGTTGCTTTATACGGGAAGTATTAATCTGAACAATCCTCACTCTTTTTCTCTCCTTTACATCTTCAGAATTTCCTCAGCATACTTTCTCACAGACACATTTCTGGTCAGATTCTTCTCCAGATTCTCACGGCTTCTGGCTCCCATTGCCTTCAGCTCACTATTTCCGGCATTCTCAATGAACCAGCAGATGTTTTCCTCAACCTTGTCATACTCACCTGGCTCACAACAAAGACCACCTTGTGTATCTTCGATCAGGCAGCGAACCTCAGAGCCTGATTCCAGAACTCCTAATATCGGCTTAGCTGCCGCCATTATTCCGTATGCCTTTGATGGACAACTCACGCCCTTAATGCCTTTTGCATTCACACACCAATGAACATCACCGGCATTCAAGCTATAGATCAGGTCTGACTTATCCTGATAAGGAATGAAAACCACATTGTCCATGTAATGATCTTTCACATAGTTCTTCAGCTTCTCCAGCACAGATCCGGCACCAACGAATGCAAACACAACTTCTCTGCCATCTGCGGTTTTCGTGCCTGGTTTGAATCGCTCCACGACCTCAATCAATTTCTCCAGATCATAGTACAATCCAATATTTCCGGAATACATAATGACGAACTTGCCCTCCAGACCATACTTCTTCCTGAACGCCAGAACCTTCTTATTTTTTTCATCCAGCGGATAAATCTCGTTCTCATCGATCCAGTTGTTGATCATGACGGTTTTGGGAACTTTCTTCCCCTTGAAACGGTTCTCCACTGTTTCCACCAGATCACGGCCGACTGTGATCACAAGGTCGCTCCGCTTGCAGCTGAACTTGTCAAACCACATCATAACGTCCGTGACGAACTTGCTCTTGGTATAGCCAACGGCCAGCACCTGCTCCGGATTGAAGTCCTGAATATTATAAATGTACCTGGCGTGTTTCATCCATTTGCCCCAAACGCCAAGAAGACCGCCGAGAATAGGGGGCTGAGAAATTGAGAACACATAATCCATCTTTCCAACCTTAAAGGTAGCTCCCATTGCTCCAAAGAAATAAGAAACTATGTTTTTTACACGGCTCTTCTTATTGGTCTTGCTAAATTCCGGCACTCGGATCCGCAGCACTTTTACGCCGTTGATTTCTTCTTCATAATATTTCTTTGTTTTGTATTTATCTTCAATCGTCCCTAAATAACTGGGCACTACACAAATGACTGTGATGTTAAATTTATCCAGCATACCCTCCGCCAGTTCACGGAGGATCTGCCCCGTTGACGCAGTATCTGGAATATAGTAATGAGCATAAATCAGAAGATTTTTCTTACCTGCGCTCTCTTTCTTCATCTGCTATATTCCTCCAAATTTACTTCATTCCTTATTAAGAAATGAAGTTTTTCAAAACTTATCTTCACACAAACTCTACGTTCCAGACATCCACCCCGGAATCCTGGAACACCTCTCTCAACCTCTGATGCAGCATCTCCCGTGTGACGCCTTTCTTCAGTATTACCTGCAGGAAACCGCCGCCTCCGGCTCCGGAGATGAATTTTCCGTCGATCATGTCTTCACATACACTGAAGATCTGGTCTATGCAGGTGTTGGTTGAGCCGGCATCCAGCTTTTTGGAGATTTCCCAGTGCTGGTTGAGAAGACTCGCGAATTCGTCGATGTCTTCTTTTTCCAGGGCAAATTTCATGAGTGCTGCTACTTTCTGCATCTCATCCAGCGCCCCCAGAGATTCTTTTCGGCCGCCGATGTAATTTCCTACGACTTCTCTGAGAAGGTTTCGGGCAAGACGCCGCTGGCCTGTATAGATCAGAGCGAATCGTTCCTGAAGCTCCTGTTTCGTTTTTTCCGAGATTTCTACCTTTTCTACCTTCAGCTGCTGCCGGATTCCGGGTCTGATGTAATAAATTTGATTCCGGGTGTCAGGCCGCCAACCTGATCCTGCCAGCCGCCGCCTGTGCTCATGATCTGCTCCAGGTTGAGGACTGTATCATAGATCTGGCTGTCATCCCAGTTCTCCCCAAGAAACTCTGCGAAAGCTTTGACGCAGGCTCCTGCAAGGATACTGCTTGTTCCAAGGCCGGAGCCTTTGGGAACACCTTTGACGCAGGTGGAAAGGTAGAATCCGCCGCCCATTTTTTCCAGAACCTTTTTCAGGTCGGCCTTTTCCTCCAGCGGAAGGATCCCGCAGGCGATAATGGCTGCCTTGTGCAGGGCAAAAGGATCGTATGGATTATGGCAGTCCTGGATCTCTTCTGCACTTTCTGCTGTTCCGTAAGCACCTGTGTCTGTGCTTGCCAGCTCAATATGTAATTCCGGTATCTTCCGGATCTCTACCTCGATGGGTTCACAGCCTCTCAGCAGGATTGCTGCGTTAAGAACAGTTCCTCCGTGTTCGTTGCAGTATGGCGGTGTGTCTGACCAGCCACCGCCCCAGTTCACACGTACCGGCAGATTTACCTTTACCTGTTCTTTTGCGATCGTATAGCCGCAGTTTCCTGTCAGCTGCGTCTGAGATGCGATCTCTTTCTGGATCTGGGAAAAGCACTCCTGCTCCAGCACATCGTATGTTTTTCCGTCAAAGCATTTTTTAGTAAATTTCATGGAACGTGATACTGCATACAGGATCCGTATTTTCTGTGAAAAATCTGCTTTTTCAGCTTCTTTCATCAGCAGATGGTAATGTCGTTCCTGGATTTCTTTTTCACCAAAGATCTTAAGTGCAGGAATATAATGTCCGCCTTTTTTCAGTTCTCCCAGAAAAACTGCCACCAAGATCCTTGCTTCCAGATCTTTTTTCCAGGAAAGGATATTTTCTGTATTTCCATACCGGAAGGATTCTTCCAGACTCAGTCTCGGCTGTTTTTTCCAGCTCTCGATCTGCTGGGGTTCAGCAAGTCCTTCGCTCATTTTTACAAGAAGGTTTCCTGCCTGTGCTGCTTCCTGGAATGTTTTGCAGACCGGATACAGTTTTGCATTCCAGAGCGCGTGGGTTTCGCCTGTCCAGATATCTTCCGGCGCCAGTCCATTGGCCGAAAGAAAATCTGCCAGGTTTCCCCGCAGAAAGCTTCCTCTTTCTTCCAGCGTTTTCTTCGGATTATCCATGACTCCATATGTACGGATCACGCATCGTCCTGTCTGACCGCCGTAAAGTTCTGTGATCTCGTCCTTCAGCTTCACACCGTGAAATACTGTGTTCGCCGGTATATGTACATCCTTCAGGAAAGGCCGGATACTACAGCGCCCTTTCCGACGTGGGTTCTTCCCTCAAGGCAGGTGTCTTCAATATATGTTCCTTCCTCGATGTCAGCTTCCGGTCCGATCAGTGCTGTGTGCAAAGCTCCCTGGCAATTTAAGTCATTGGTGAATACGTGTTTTTCCAGTCAAGGAACTCATAATCGGTTACTTCTTCTGTCATCAGAGCACGCAGCTCTCTCGTTGTTCCGAAATGGATAAATTCTGCAGGAGAAAGACAGATCAGCTTCATCTGAAAAGGACTTAATGCCTTCCATATTTTTTCTCTGCAGGTAAAAAGCTCTGTGCAGAATTCGCCTTCCGGTTTTTCTTTCTGATATTGTTCAAAGGTGGAATCTGCCGCCAGCGGATACAGAAAATCTCCGTAAAAGCTGACTCTTGCTTTTTCATTTACAAAGCTTTCGTATTTATCCGGATCTGCTTTTTTTCCTGATGCATCTGCGATCAGACTGAACAGTGTTTCCAGTATTTCGGCGTCCAAAAGTACGGCGCTGTGTCAAGATCCACGCAGTCCTGTCCATTCACGGCTCCCAGCCTGCGAAGTGTTTCTGCCGGCTGTTTGTGAAGAAACATTTTTACATGGTCGCTTCCATCGTTTAAAAACACTCCATGATCGACTCCCACTTCTACCGGAGATTTCATGGAGATCGCCGCAGCTCCGCGGAACTGGGCATCTATCTGTAAAGGATTAAAAAGAAGGAGCACATCCCCGGAAAGTACCAGCATTCCTTCTTTGAACCTAGCCGGAACGCCTGCCATACTGATGAGAAATTCATCAAACAGTGTGGAGCCTCTTCCATCCGGAAGTTCCCTTGGTACTGGTGAAAAAAGCTTTCCGCACACAGAATACTGTGGGACTCTTTTGCTGTCTCCGCCGGAATGGATCACAAGGATTCTTTTGTTATGGAAATCTCCCCGGAGTCCTTCTTCCTCCGAAAGAAATCGGAGCACATTCAGGGTTGCTCCGCCGGAGCCTACTCTCTTGCCTTCCGGATCCGGGAGCACGAAATATTTTGTCCATCCCGGCAGTACGCCCTGTTCCAATCTGTCTGCGATCTGGCTGCGGAAGGATCTGGCCTGTTCTTCATTTGATGAGGTCAGGATCACATAGTCCCATCTGGGAAAATTTACTTTGCGGATGCTTCGTGCATAGTCTTCCCATGCATCCTGGCAGCTTTGCCGCAGAAAAAGATTTTTCAGTTTCCTGTATTCTGTGTTCATTGCTTTCCTTATCCTTTGCTTTCTCATACTTTCTTTTTTTACATAACTTCGAATACTCTTATCCGCTGTCTCGGCTGTGCCGGAGCTTCTGGCGGAAATTCTTGGCCGACTCTTCCTTATGATAAGGGAGACACGACAGGCGGTATTCAACCTGTCAGCATCTGCCTGTAGCAGAAGCTGAGTTGTGCTCTCGCTCTATAAAACAGTGGTCATACCACTTGTTTCCCAAACTGAAGAATACATTTATGGCTCAGGTTTCTGGCACTGTTCAGGCTTCGGCTTCCTCTGTGCCCGTTCTCACAGGTATATTCATCTGTTTTGCGGTTTGCTGTCTTAACTGGCGCACCGCAGACAGAGCAGGTTTCGGATATCCCTTTTGCATAGGTTTCAATGACCAGAATGCCGTTTTTCCATGCTTTATAGGGCAGATTGCTCCTGATCCCGGAGCTTAGATGCATAGTGCTCCAGTTTCCTGATCCGATCATCACATAGTCTGTGTATTCTTTTTGTATTTTGGAAGGACGATCAGCGAAACCTGCTTTTCCAGACAGAAGCCTATGATCTGTGAACTGATCTCATGGGCATAATGCTCCGACAGGTGTTTCAGATGCATCCAGTATTTCCTGTTTTCTCCAGGCTGTTTTTCCCCGCCGAGAGATTTCCGGGCCTTCTCGATTTTCTTCCTGATCTGATCGCAGCGATGCGTATATTCTTTTCCGCCGCCCCAGAATTTCACATCTGTTTCCTTCCCTGTGCCGTCACATACTGTCCCCACAGCAAAAACATCTCCGTTTGTAAACTGGATGGCACAGATCTTCCGCCTTCCTGGATACGCTGCTTTACTGTTGCAGTGTCTGCTGTAAATTCCTTCACGGGAACATGCAGCATGAGATATTTCTTCTTAAAGGTTACTGAGGGTGACATCAGCTCTGCTTCTGCGGGAAATTCTCTGCCATACAGTCTGCATCTCATCCATTTCCATTGTTCTCCTGTCCATACCTTCAGTGTAATCTCCTTATGAGAAAAATCTCTGTACATTCCTTTATAATAGGTAACTGCTGAATGAAGCTTTTCTGCTTTCCTCCCCGGAATGGACTTTTGCCTGGATATGTGACTCTTTGCTGCGGCTATGGCACTGTTTATCGCAGCCCGCCTGAAATACAATGGGACTTTTTCCCAGGGAAGGGGATTCTGGGGAACTTGCTTGTCTCTTCCCATAATAGTCAGAACCTCCAGGGCCCGAAGAGTTTTCTGGCTCCCCAGTTCTCCCAGTTCCTCATGAGCCAGCAGAAGATCATAATAAAAGCTTTCAATTTCATTATAGAAATCCTGGGTTTTCCTGAGCCATTCCGGATGTCCGCAGCAAAGTCGGAGTCTTCTGGTTGTTATGCTGTAGCCTGTATTGGACGGCATGTTCTCTTCCTTCCGTTTATTTATATAACTTATCCAATATTATTATCTTGTCGCTTAATGTTAGATTAAGCGACAGGACCTGAAAAAACCTGTATATAAGGGAATTCGCCATTTTCTGACCACAAAAGCTGACCACTTATGACCATGAATCTTATACCAAGAAGCCTGATATTTCCCGCAAAATACAGGTCTCTGGGACTATACATCTGACCACTTATCATGACCACTTTTATATATTGATATGTATTTTCTTTTTCTGATATATAAAAAGTTGCATAAAACGGCACAAAAAACGACATAATTGGACAGCTATGGCAGTTTCAGATCGCTTGACAAGCATTAAAGCGGATGTTATCATTACATATGGTTCAAAATCTTGGATCAAACAACAGAATAATCCGAAAAAATTACTGTCGCTTAATCTAACATTAAGCGGCAGTTTTCACATTCTCTTCATTTTCCTTTCACACAATGCACACATTTTTTTACTATATTATTAACTGTAGATAGCAAATGCAAATGCTAAATAATCTTTTTCTTTTTCATACTTTTTTGCCGGGAGTCTGCACAACTCCCGGCCTCCTTTTTTATTCTTCAGGCAGTTCGCCTGCATTTTCTATTATTAAAGATATAAAAATATGTCTTGTTTTTTCCTCTTTCATATATTATACTAATTGAGAACTTATTGTTCCTGACCAGTTTGTTCTTTGATAATTTCATAGACTTCACACTCGAAACATGATACAATATCCGCACAGAGAGATATGCGGTACAATTTTTATGGGAGGATGCGCATATGTTAGATCAGAAAGATTTGGAATTATTAGCTGGTATGATAAACCCGATCAATGTCCAGCTGGGCAATATAAATAACCGATTAGATGGTATCGACGCCAGACTGGATGCTGTGGATGCTCGTCTCGATGCTATGGATGCTCGTTTCGACGGTATTGACGCTCGTCTCGATGCTATGGATGTTCGTTTTGACGGTATCGACGCTCGTCTTGATGCTATGGATGTTCGTTTTGATGAAATAGATGCCCGCTTCAACCGGGTAGAAAACAGACTTGAAATGATCGATCTGAAATGTGATACCAACAGAAAACGCCTGGACGACCTTTCACTGGATGTTAAGCTTGCAGAACGGGATATCCGAAAAGATATCAAGAATTTACAGGACACAACAGAAACTCTTGTTGTTGTACTTCAGGGAAGAGGTATTTTACCTGACCCGGGTAACACAATACAGACAGCCTGAGCATACCATGTGAAGAGTGTGAAGCCTATGAAAGTATCAAGGGACCACACTCTTTCTCCTCAAAAAATGGTTGCATTTACAATTCGTTTATGTTATAGTTATATGCGTTGCGGGGTATGGCGTAGCTTGGTAGCGCGCACGGCTGGGGGCCGTGAGGTCGCAGGTTCAAATCCTGTTGCCCCGATTGAACATCATAAATATTATAACAGCTAAGGTTTCCGAGGTCTGATGACTTCGGATTTTTTATTACCTTTATTACCTTACTATTTTTCGAAAGGAAGGTTTTGCATGCAGGATAATCTGTCTCTTTATCATATTTTTTATACAGTAGCACGTACCGGCAGTATCTCCCACAGTTCCCGGGACCTTTATATCAGCCAGCCTGCTATCAGCAAGGCGATCCAGAAGCTGGAGCAGAATCTGGATACCGTTCTTTTTTAAACGCAGTTCCCGGGGTGTCACTCTGACCCGGACGGTGAGCTTCTTTTTGAAAAAGTAAAAGAAGCTCTTTCACTTCTGGATGAAGGAGAAAATTCCATTCGCCATAACCGTTCCCGGGACATTCCAAAGCTGC